>OUNM010813633.1_pt1 | contig 41205 bp, 79 predicted proteins | sample 1769961 | NCBI WGS metagenome assembly OUNM01 (sample SAMEA3914820, study PRJEB12502) | metagenome | biome: forest; material: soil | place: USA | collected 2012-03-12 | depth 0.3 m | reverse complement strand
GGCGATCTAGACCGGATGGGGCGCATGGCTCTGTCCATTCCCCAAGAGGTCAAAGAGCGAGCAGCTCGTGAGGGTAAGACCCTTCGTTGGATCCGGGATACGCCGGGCCGCGTCCAAGAGATGACCCGAGACGATTGGGACATTGTTCAGGGCGTCGATCCTGTAGCGGCTTCCCGCCACGAAGAAGGCAACCTCGTCCTCGTGGAGAAGTATCAGGACTGGTTCGATGAGGACCGCGCGAAGATGTCACGCCTTCTCGACGAGAAGGAGCGGGCTATTGAGCGGGGCATGACGATCGATCCTGAGGACAAGCGCCAGCAGGCCGTTTCATACGTCCCTGACGGCAACCGCATCTCACGCAAACCGGGGGTTTGACATTTCAGCCCCCTTGAGGGGTTGAACGATGGCTAACTCGAATGCGCCGACCGGCTTCACGCCGCGTCGTTATCGAAATGGAGCGCCGTGGAACGGTGTGGCCCGGACCTATTTTGTCCCGGCTACCGACGCCACGGCGCTTTTCCTTGGTGATCCGGTCATTATCGCTGGTGACGGCGATGCGAACGGCATCCCGACCTGCACCCGCGCGACTGCTGCTGGCGGCAACCGCATTACGGGTGTGGTGGTTGGTTTCCAGCCGACCGCTCCGTTTCCGCCGCTGTATCGGGCTGCTTCGACGGCAGCCTATGTTCTGGTGGCTGACGATCCGGACCTTCTGTTCGAGGTTCAGGAAGACGGCGTTGGCGGTTCGCTTGCCGCGACCAACATCGGCCAGAACATCGACATGATCGCTGGTGCTGGCAACACCTTCACCGGCAATTCCGGCTTCATGATCGACAGCTCGACGGCTGCTGTCACGGCGACGCTTCAGTTCCGCATCGTCGAACTTGAACCGCGCGAAGACAACACCATCGGCACGACCGCCAAGTGGCTGGTTGCTATCAACCTTCCGACCGAGACCGGCGCGGCCGGTTCGACTGGCGTTTAAGGGGTCTGAGACATGGCAGGTATCATCACTCGTTCTGCTCACCCCGACGCCCTGTGGCCCGGTGTCAAGCAGTGGTTTGGCCTTCAGTACGACAAGGTTCCGCCGACGTGGTCCAAGATCTTCGAGCGTGAGTCCTCAGACAAGTTCCAGGAGCGCGTCGTAGAGGCAACGACCTTCGGCCTTGCCCCGCGCAAGACTGAAGCCTACCCGATCCAGTACGATTCGGATCAGGAGGGCTATGTCCAGACCTTCACGCATGTCGTGTATGGCCTCGGCTATATCGTCACGCAGGAAGAGCTGGAAGACGGCCAGTACGACGAGATCTCACGTTCTCGTGCAAGCAATCTGGCGTGGTCGATGAACACCACGGCGGAATTCGTCCATGCCAATGTGCTGAACCGTGGCTTCACGGGTGCGCCTTATGCTCTGGGCGACGGCCAGCCGCTGTTCTCGGCGTCTCACCCGACGCTGAGCGGCAACCAGTCCAATCTTCTCGTGGCGGCCGACATCTCGGAAGCCGCTCTGGAAGATGCGACCAAGGCCGTGTGGCGTGTGCAGAACAATCGCGGCTTCCCGATCAATGCGGGCATTCGGCGGGTCATCATCAACCCGGAAGATGCGTTCAGCACCACCCGCATCCTGAACTCGGTCCTGCGTTCGGGCACCAACAACAACGACATCAACGCACTGAACGCCATGGGCACTGTGCCTGAGGTCGTTGTGAGCAAGTATCTGTCGGACAACGATAGCTGGTTCGTCCAGACCGATGTTCCGAACGGCCTGCTCTCGTTCTGGCGTCGTGCTGTCACCCTGTCGAAGGATAACGAGTTCGACACGGACAATGCGAAGGCCAAGGCGACCATGCGGTTCGCTGCTGGTGCTGGTGACTGGCGCGGCACGTTCGGGAACACCGGGGCGTAGCCTATTTGGTTAGTTCCGTATCTGCCAATAGGGAGGTTTGAATGAGGATAGTACCTTATGACTACCGACCTAATGGCGGGTACGGAGCTTGCCAAAGGTGTGGCTTCAAGTTCCGCATGAGGGATCTGAAGCGCGAATGGTCGGGCTTGCTGGTTTGTGATGAGGATTGGGATCCTCTCCCCGACACCTTCACGCCACCGGTGGTTTATCCTGAGGGTCTGCCGCTTCCTGATACAAGCCCAGAGCCTCCCAACGAATTCATCGCGGCCAATGTAACCGCCGCAGACCTATAGGAGGTTAAATTGGCTGCTTACAACAAGTTCAACGTGACGACTCGCGATCTTGTGACCGCCAAGCATGATTTCAGCACGGCTGTTTTCAAGGTCATGCTGACCAACACGGCCCCGGCCGCGACCAACGCCGTCAAGACAGACATCACCGAGATCACGGCTGGCAACGGCTACACGGCTGGCGGTCCTGTCACGACGATTGGCTTGTCGAACACCAGCGGCACCGAGACGGTAACGGCATCGACCGTTACGATCACGGCTTCTGGCGGCTCCATTCCGACCTTTCAGTACGCGGTGCTGTACAACGACACGCAGAGCAGCCCGGCCAAGCCGCTTGTAGCATGGTTTGACAATGGCTCTCCCATCAATCTCGCGACCGGCAACAGTGTGACGATTTCGTTCCCGACGAACCTGTTTACACTGGTTTAATTCAGGTGTTGGTGGGGAGATAGAGAGCCGTGACGACTGACATCCTCACTACCGGAACGACGACCTATACAATTCCGGCGGGTGTCACGTCGATTACGGTCAAGGGGACGGGGCAATCTGGATCAGGTGTATCTGGATCTGGTGGTGGTGCGGGTGGTGGCGCTGCCATGGGCGTTACCTTTGCTGTTACGCCCGGCGAGGTCTTCAACTGCTCCATTCCAGCCGGTGGTACTTCTGCTCCGACGACATTTGTGGCAGCGAGCGGCACAACACGTACTATGTCCGTGGACTATGGACGTAATGCTAGCACTGCTACAGGCGCGGTAGGCGGCTCTTCGGCCAATAACACTCAAACTGGCGGGACTACGGTTTATTCGTTCAGTGGAGGTTCGGGGGGCAATGCTGTTTCCGTAGGCGCTGGCGGCGGCGGCGGCGCTGGCGGCCCTAACGGGGACGGGAAGAATGGCGGCAATGGGTCTAGCGCAACCAACGGGGCGGGTGGTGGTGGCGGTGCCAATGGCGGAAGTGCCACGGCAGGCAATAGCGGCGTTGCCAATACGAAGGGCGGCGATGGCGGCATTGGACCGTCAGGCTCGGCGGGAGGTTCCGGGGCAACTTCATCAACAAATGCAACAAACGGGGCGAATGGCTCTGGTGGTGGTGGCGCATTCAATTCTGCCGGTCGAGTCTCCGGAGGGATCGGCTCACATAATGCTGAATATGATGCGACTCATGGCGCCGGTTCCGGTGGTGGTGGCGGATCTGGTTCTGGAAGTGTAGGAGGCGCGGGAGGTGGTTGGGGCGGTGGCCCTGGTTCCGGTACGACTCCGGGAGCTCCCGCTCCTGCTGGCATCGCGATCACCTACACAGCTGGTATTGCCGTCACCTCCGGAAGCTACACGATTACGGGCTCTGCCGCGACGTTCACGATTATCAATGGCGTGAACTTCATGGCCGATCCGGGCAGCTATACGCTGACGGGAAACCCTGCGACGATCTCCTTTACGCAGACGTATCAGATCCCCGTCACGGCTGGCTCATACACGCTGAATGGCGGATCGGCGCTTTTCGGCGGCAAGGCAGCTATTACCGCTAATAACGGCTCCTACGTTATCACGGGATCGCCTGTCACCTTCGACCTGATGTGTCCGGAGGTTCTGCCTATAAACTCTACGCTGGTGGTGAGCGACATTATCACCAATGCGATGATCGATCTGGGCGTCCTGAGCGCCGGTGAGGTTCCTACTGGCGAGGAAACGGCTGTTGGCATTCGGCTGCTGAACTGGATGCTCAAGAGCTGGCAGAGCCGGGGTGTGACATCATGGCGGAACGTGGAATGTTTCATCACCTTCCCACCCGGCGTCACCACGATGGTTCTGGATCACTACTGCATCGACGTGATGGATGCACGCTTGCAGCAGGGGCCAAACTATGAGCGCCCCTTGCAGCGCTGGCAGTTGGGGCAATATCGGCAGCTTCCCAACAAGCAGTCGCCGGGATATCCGACGTCCTATACCATCTCAAAGACGTCCAACACGATCAGCATGACGGTTTGGCCTGTCCCATATATCCCGATGACCGTGAACTACAGCTATGCGCGGATCATCCGCGACGTGGTGAATGGCACGGATGAGGTGGATATTCCGCAGGAATGGCTGGAGACTGTGACCCTCGGCCTTGCGGCTCGCATGACATCTAGCTTCGGCGTCAATCGCATCGATCCTGCCACGGCGGCGCAGATTGCACAGCGTGCTGCGGCTCTGGAGGAATTATTATTCAATGAGGATCGCCCGTCCTCGCTTTACATGGGCAGTTCCTACGGGAGATTCTTCTGATGGCTAACACAATCTATGGTGACGGTGACAGGCTTGCTGGTGTCTCTGTAGCGGACGGCACGCGCTCCAAGGTCATCCCGCAGGTGACGCTTGTGGATGCGACCGGAACGGCTGTTGTTATCGGCGGAGGGGGTACATCGGCCAATCCGACCGTTACGACGGCTGGCCCGCTTCCCACTGGCGTAAACCGGAGCGGATCGGCTACCACGTCCAGCACCACGCCGATCGCGGCCAATGCTGCTCGTGTTGGCCTATTCATCCAGAACATCGGTGCGAACAACATCGGCTATACCGAGTTTGGCGGCACGGCTGCGATCGGTACGGCTGGAACCTTCACTCTTGCTCCGGGCGCGAGTGCGAACATTCACACGGCGGGCGCTATTTCAGTAATTGCTGCGACTGGTGCGACTGCCTTCAGCGCGACGGAGTGGTAAAATGTCTGAGACGCTTCCTTTCTGGGGGCCTGTAACGGGCACGCTTTCCGCTGCAGGCAACACACTTACTCTTGAGTGCCCCGGATCGACGGGAGCGAATATCAGCGTCAATGGCACGTGGACCGGCGATGTCATGGTGTTCGGTTCGACCGACGCTGGCGGCACGGTTCAGGGCCAGAGGATTGCGTACAAGTCGGGTATTGGTTCGTCTGGCGTCAGCACGATCAGCGGCAATGGCTCGCTGGTGCAGAAGGAAATCCCGGTTCTGTCTGGCGGGCAGCGGGTTGTCGTGAAGGCCCAGCCCAATTTCGTTGGTAGCGTCGGCGTAACCATCATTGCGACGCCCTCGCCTTCTGTCATCGGCATTTCCGGTCCGGTGCATACGGCTGAGGAAGAGGCTATCCGCAATGCGCATGGCTTCACGTTCAACACGGGCATCCAGACGGTCACTGCGGGACAATACCTCAACGTCATCGTCAAGAACCCTACCAACAGCGGTGTTAATCTGTTTTTCCGCAGGCGGTATTTCTTCACGGATCGGGTGCATGGCGATCCTCCGCTGACGTTTGCCCAGCTTACCAATCCTGTCGATCCGGGGCTTACGTTCACTCAGGGCTCGAATCTCCAGACGACGCCTACAGCATCTCCAGCGCCGATGAGCAATTGCACCTTGGCATTCAACGTCAGTGGGACGCATATCGACACGTCTCCCCCGACTGTGAACCCTATTCAGGCGATCATCGACACGCAACAGCCGTTCATTTTCGACACCGAACGTATGCTAGTTCCGGGTGCATCGCTTGGCTATTACGTCGCGGGCGTCGGCACGGCTCCTAACGCTGCTCAGGTCGAGTTCCTCTGCAACTGGTATGAGGAGGTGACACCGTGACGGATGGTGTTTTCAACAACCCCGGTGCCAATCCTGTCGGCTGGAGGCAGCAGAAGCTTCGCGACAATGGCGACGGCACGGCCTCTCCGTTCACCTATCCGCGCTATCTAGATGGCAAGACGGTAACGGTTGGCGACACGATCACCACGGCAAGCAACAAGTGGTATGGGGCTGTAGACCTGTCCGCAGAGGGCGGAACGGTTGGGGTATTTCTGAACTTTATCCGCCTGACCGTGGATAAGGCTTCTTCGGCTCGCGGAACGATCATCGGGTACGTGGTCACGGCCATTACGGGTACGAATGCGAACCTTACGCCTGTGGGCGCGGCGAGTTTCACGCAAAACGATACGCCTTCGCTGGAAATCGATATTCTTTTCTCGCCTAGCATTGTGAGAACCGATGTTGTGGCTGGAGCCACGCCTTTCCTGAAGGTGCAAAACAGCCTCAAGATCGTCTCGACCGTCATCAATACGGCAACGCCTCTAGTGAATGGCATCCCGTTCACGCCTGCCGTGGGGGACATCGTGGTCAACGCGATCACCACGACGGCAGGCGATATGACCTTCTATATCTCCAGTGGCTATGGAGTGTATTGAGATGCCTACATCCTTCAATGGCACGACAACGACTGTGGCCGCTTCCACGTCTCCGCAGAGCGTTACGGGCGATGACAACCGCATCGGCTGGTCGATGACGAATGCCTCAACGGGTCGCTTCTATCTGTTGGACGGAACGGGGAGTGTTTCCCCTACGAACTACACGGTCTATCTCGATCCTGGCGATTATTTCGAGGTTCCGTTTGAATTTGTCGGGGCAGTCCAGATCGTATGGGGCGCTGCTGCGACTGGCAATGCTCTCGTGACGGTGTACACCTGATGCCGCTCTATGCCCGCAAGAAGCCGACGCAGATCGGCACGCCAAACGCCCGGACGTTCGCGGCTGCGACGGCCTATCAGGCGACAGATCCCACCGTGGCGTCGATTGTGTCGTTGAACTTGACATCCACTGCCACGATCTCGCTGAGCGGCGGTACGACCAACAGCGCTCAGGTCGTGATTGGCCCAACGAATGCCGTGGCATCAGGGACAGGAGCGATCATTGGGCTTTACAGCAACACCAACACCGGAACCCTGACGATCGGCCTCAATCTCAGCACTGTTTCCGCCGTGCCCATCACCTTTGTTCTTCCGGCTGGATGGTATATGGCATGGAGGATCACCGCAGGCACAGTTACTGCTACCAGTGCCTATGACCAGAGTTTGAGCTGATATGCTTCTTCCCTACGGCATCCAGACGGTCAAGCGGGCCGATATCCCCCGGATCAAGCTCGCCAATCTCTATGTGGAGAAGCAGGAGAGTGTTCCGGGCAATGTGATCCTGATGCCTAGGCCTGCGCTGGTGTTCAACAACACGCTAGGCGCGGGTCCAAACCGTGGGATCGCCTGTCAGGATGGGTCATTGAACAATGATATTTTCACGGTTTCCGGGGGGACGTTGTACAACAACCTGTCAGCTATCGGCTCGATAGGTGGCACGGGCAACGTGGCGATGTCGTTCGCCGACAACTCCCTGTTGATCGCCAATGGCGTCGAGCTTTACCGGACAGATGGCGCGCTGGTTACACAGATCGCCTTTCCGGACGGAGCGGGCGTGCAGGACGTGTCATATCTTGGCGGCTATGCCTTGGCGGCACGGGCTGGAAGCAGGCGCATCTACTTTACGCTTGATACGACGACATGGGACGGGCTCGATTTCGTCTCGGCTGAGCTTTCTACGGGGGCCATTGTCGGCTTCTCGATCGTAAGCGGGCAATTGTGGGTGTTCTGCACCGACCACACCGAGCTTTTCTATCTGACCGGAGATTCAGACGCTCCTATCGTATCGGCGCAGGTGCGGTCGTTCGACAAGGGCGCGTTGACACGTGAGAGCATCACGAAACTCGACAACACGGTCTTTTGGGTGGGCCATGACGGGATCGTCTATCGCGGCGGGGACACGCCTATCCGTGTGTCGGATCACGGCATTGAGGAGCGTATAGCGGAATCAAATGCGGCTGACATCGCAGCCATGTCGTATCCGTGGAACGGCCATCTGTTCTACGTTCTGCATTTGACGAATGGCACGGTGTGCTATGATCCAGCCACGCAGCAATGGCACGAACTGGAGAGCTACGGTAGGACCCGCTGGAGGGCCGTCAACGCCATTCTGTTCGGCCGTACCGTAGTGACTGGCGATGATGAAAACGGAACGCAGTGGCTTCTTCAGGACGGTCTGTATACCGACGATGGCACACCTATCAGCCGGATTTTCACACTCCAGATCAATGACAACACATTTGTGGACAATCTGGCTTTCGATTGCTCGGTGGGACAAGTTGCGGATCAGAACTCACCGGCAGGCCTGATCGAACTGCGCACGTCCAGAGATGGCGGAGAAACGTGGGGCAACTGGAAACAGGCATCTTTGGGCAAGTTGGGCCATGCGCGCACCTATGCTCGGTGGAGGCGGTTGGGATTGGTGGATGAAGGCAACATGCTCATCCAGGTACGCATCACCGATCCTGTCGCCAGTCGGATCAGCTATTGCCGTGTCAACGAAGCCACGTCGGGACGTTCTCGCTAATGGCATTTTCGCTTCCGCCACTCCCGCAGAACATGCGGATCACCGATGCCAATGGCCAGCCCTCTGTTGCGTTCAGCATCTATTGGGAGCGGTTCAAGACGGCCATCGAGGACAATGTGAATGGCATTAATGATGCCCTTGAGGCAGCTGGGTTAGCGCAAGACGCAGCGGATGCGGCAAATGCGGCGGCGGATACCGCGAACAACGCTGCTGCTGTCGCTCAAGCCTCTGCTAATGATGCGCAAACATCAGCCACCAATGCCAACACGGCTGCATCCAACGCGCAGAACACTGCCAATCAGGTTACGTCCGACACAAGCCTCCAGAACAGCTATGTCACGCCAAACAATATCGTCACGGCGACAGATGCAGGCGCTACTGCCACGATCAACATCGCTGCCCATACCCGCGTTTATGGAGACGGCACGAGCGTCAGCGTGAATGCCGGAAGCATTGTAGGCGCACCTCATTCGACGCTGGAATATGTCTATTACGATCAGCCTTCGCGTGCTGGCGGTACAGTGTCGTATCAGTTCACACCGTCAGAAACCACGGCTGCGCAGACTGGCGACAGGCATACAGTCGGCAAGGTCACGACGCCTGCGGGCGGTGGCGGTCCTACCACGGGAGCCGGACCACGCGCTCCGGGTGTTGGGGTTATCCCATGATTGACGATTGCACAATAATTGGGCATAGTGGCAGCAGATCGAAAGCCACAGCGGCATAGAGACAGGCTTTCGATGCGGAATTTCCTCAAGATCGCGGATGCTGTGGATACGTTGCCTATTCTGGCTGCGTTGAATGCCCGTGCTGATCTGTGGAACGAAAACGATCTCCGCTCGACCTATCCCGGCTCTCCGCATCACGCAGTCGATGACATCTGGTGCATGTTCCAGTCTATCGAAGGCGGCGTGGTCGATGACATCAACGTCATTCCATATCGCGGCTGGCACGAACTGCCGATCAAGGACACGGTGCTGAACCTGATGCGTCGGGTTGGCGGCGTTCAGTTGGGTCGAGTGGTCATTTCGCGGCTGGCTCCGGGAAAGTCGATCGATCCACACGAGGACCAAGGCGCTCCGGCGACCTATTACCAGCGTTACCAGATCGGGCTACAGTCCCTTCCGGGCTGTGTTTTCAAGTGCGGTGACGAGACGGTCCAGATGCAGACTGGTGACGTGTGGTGGTTTGATAACAGGCTTATCCACAGCGCGACCAACCATTCGGCGGCCGACAGGATCGCCCTGATCGTGGATATCCGGCAATGCTAGTCGCATCCGCCGAGCCGTTCGCTCCGTTCCTTGAGGAGGTCAAGCCCATGCTCGATCTCCACTATGAGGAATTGGCTCTCCACAAATCGTCGGTTCCCCTCGCGCCGCAATATGATCTCTACCTTGCCCGTGATGCTCGCGGCGAGGTTCTATGCGTCACCCTGCGAGAGGAAGGAAAGCTCGTCGGCTATTTCGTGGGCTTCGTCGCCCCCGGAATGCATTACAGCACCTGTCTGACGCTCATCATGGACATCTATTTCGTCCATCCCGATTATCGTCGTGGAACTGGCGGCATCAAGCTGTTCAAGGCCGTGGAAGCGGAAGCCAAGCGGCGTGGCGTACAGCGCATGTTTGTCGGATCGAAGCTTCACAAGGATTCATCGCGTCTGTTCGAAGCGCTCCGCTATGAGCGCGTGGAGGTGACATATTCGCATTGGCTTGGTGAAACGCCCACGCCCGCGCGAGAGGAGGACTAAAGGTGGTTGCGGCTGCTATCGGAGGGAGCGCAGTTCTCGGGGCCGGAGCGTCGGTCATCGGCGGCAACAAGGCATCCCATGCTGCGACGAGTGCGGCGAACTCGAATAACGCCCTGCAATCGCAGATCTACAACGAGAACGAGGCCACGCTTGCCCCGTTCGTGGGAGCGGGAACGGGTGCGACCGAACAGCTTCGTCGCTTGCTCGGTCTGGGCGACAGCAACACCGGCAAGACCATCAACGGCAACACTTTCACAGCCGATCAGCAGCAACAGGGAGCTATTGCAGCTTTCCAGAACAGCGCGCCGTATCAGGCTGAGTTTCAGGCTGGGCAAAAGGCTGTGACGGGTGCGCTTGGGGCCAAGGGCTTGCTTGATAGTGGAGCCGCCTTGAAGGGTCTCCAGAGCTACGGGGACCAGTTCCTGTCGAACAAGCTCAACAGCTACGAGCAACAGCTTTTCAGCCTGTCTGGTCAGGGGCTTGGCGCGGCTTCGGCTCAGGCTGGCGTTGGGCAGGGCTATGCCAACGCGGTTTCGCAGAACAACAACAATGCGGCTAACGCAGTCGGTAACGCTGCTCTGAACACGTCCAACCAGATCAACAGCGCGTTGGGCAGCGCCACGTCTGCCTATGGCTTCTCCAAGGGGCTTGGCTCAAGCTACGGTGGTGGCGCAGCGAATTATGGCCTAGGAGCGATCTACTGATGGCCGACTTCGGCATTCTTCAGCCTACGCCTAATTTCGCGCAGGCTGTGCTTGGTGGCTATCAGGCTGGCCAGCAGATCGCCAAGCAGCGTCGTTTGGACAGCGCTCTTAGTGGCGTCGACCTTGAGAAGCCGGAGACGATTCTACCCCTCCTGCGCATTGATCCGGCTACGGGAGCGGCGCTGGTTGGTGCCAGTGCCAAGCTGGCTGATGCGAGGCGGGAATCGGAAGGTCGTGCGGCTCTGGGCAACTATCTTTCCGCACTTCAGCCCGGACAGACTCCCCACGCGGGTGCTGTTCAGGCCTTGATGCCCGGCGCTCCTGATATTGGCGCATCTGGCGTTCCGTCTGCTGCTGGGGCTCAGTCCCCACCGACAGACCAGAACGAAATCACTGTCACGGCGAAGCCTACTGCATCTCAGCCCCCCGCCGATGCCGTCGCTATCGCACGTCAGCACTTGATTGAGACTGATCCGAAGACCTTTCTGGATATTCAGGACAATCTATCAAAGATGGACGAAGCGCAGCGGAAGAAGACTGACGAAGCGACGAGCGCATTCGCTGCTGTTGGGCAGAACGCGGCCAAACTGCCCTATGAGCAACGTCGTGCGTACATCCAGTCGCAGGCGTCCTATCTGGCTGGCCATGGTGTGACGGCTGACCATATCACTGGCTTCGACCCTACGGACCAGAACCTGTTTTCCGAGGTTGGCAAGGCGTTGGGCGTCAAGGGTATCCTTGAGCAACAGGACAAGGACCGCAATTTCAATCTTGCCCAAAATCGAGCTTCTGAGGACGCACGCCACAACCGCGCTTCCGAGGGCGTCGCCGCTGGTGCGCTTGGTGTGGCAAAGTCCCGTGAAGCACGTGAGGCAAAGAAGGCTACCCAGAGCGCCAGCGATCTCTCTGGTTCGACGACAGATGCACTCCTTGCAGCGGCAGGATTGAGGTAATGGCGGCTTCGCAGAACAAGATGGCCGATACGCCGGAAATCCGTGCGCTTCTTGAACTTGAGCGTCGCTCTATCGCTGGCGACCAGTCGATCACGCCTGAAATCCAGAATCAGGTCAAGAGCAAGCTTCAGGGTTACCGCGCTCAGGGCATCGTCCCTAATCTGAAGGGGAACGATCCGGACGCCTTGGAGAAGGTGTCTAATGTCTTTGACTCGATCAATCAGGCCAAGGGGCGGATCGGGACCACGACGAGCGGCATCATCGGATCGGTTGCCAGCAAGATTCCCGGCACGAACCGCAAGGCGCTGGAAGCGGATATCACCACCCTGAAGGCCAATCTTGCCTTCGATGAGCTGTCCAAGCTTCGAGCGCAATCTCCCACGGGTGGTGCGCTTGGGCAGGTTTCCGACGCCGAAGAGAAACTGCTTGCTGGCGCTGTTGCGAGCCTCGATCCAGATCAGCCCTCAGATGACCTGAAGCGCAATCTGGAAAAGGTCAATCGGCATTACGAAAACTACCTGAAATCTTTGGGTTATGACGACAATGCCATTCAACAAGCCCAAGTCCCGTTCGATCAGCGGAAGGAGGAAGCCCCTCCCGCAGTTGCCCCCGGTGGCAATGCTCCGCCTCCGAATGGCAGCGGCCCTCAAGCAGGCGGTGGCCCTGCTGGCGGTGGCGATAGTCCTTATGGCCCTGCATCTACGCCTCCTGACATGGTGTCGCTGGCGACTGGGTCGACACGTCGAGAGGTCGATCCGCAGGCGTCTTCGCTGATTGATGCGCTTGTCAGGCACGGTGCTACGGCTGACCAGATCAACGCTGAACTGAAGCGGCAAGGTCTGGATCAAGGCATAGGCGCTGTTACGCAGGATCAGGTTTCGGCATCGCAGGCATATCTGAAGCAGCACCCGAACTACAACGGAAGCTTCGGACGTGTCGAGCGTGAGGTTCCCACTACAGCGTTTCAGCGCGCTGCTGCCGGACCAATCGGTGCGGCCGCTGTAGGCGCTGGACAGGCTGTGACGGGGAATCGCCTTGCTAGCGTGGCAGGTGCTCTGGGAGGAGACGAGGAGAAGGCGCGCGCTCTTCTCCAGCTTTCCGAGCAGTCCAATCCCAAAGCGGCACTAGCTGGCAACATCGCAGGCAGTCTTCCGCTGGCGATAGGCGGTGAACTGGCGCTGGGCCGCGCAGGCCTTGGCCCCGGTGTCGCGCGCTCGGCCCTGTCGAATGCGGCTTACGGTGCTTACGAAGGATCGGGGGCTAATCCAAACAATCCTGTGACTGGTGCTGTTCTCGGTGGAGCATTGGGCGCAGCTGGCGGTGCTGGCGGTGAAATCGCAGCGCAAGGTATCGGACGAGCCATCGCCCCTACGGGTGGCAAGCTTGCTCCGCTCTATGAAGCTGGTGTGAGGCCCACAATCGGCCAGCGCTTTTCCGGTAGCGGGACTGCTGGCGGCCTCGTCAATGCAGCAGAAGAGGCGCTGGGCTCTATTCCTGTCATCGGCGCGGGCATTCGAGGTGCACGGGATACCGCCCGCGTGCAATATCAGACTGGCGCTTTCAATCAGGCACTCGCTGACATTGGCCAGAAACTGCCGGATGACATTACGCACGGCGCTCCTGCTCATTCCTTTATGCAAAAGGCCTTCAACGACGCCTATACCAAGGCTCGCAATGGTCTTAGCTTCGTCCCAGACGCGCAGTATGGCTCGGACAAGGCTGCTCTGTTGGGTGATGTGGCGACGAGCGGAGTTTATGATGCTGGGCAGCAGAAGAAGATTAACGATGTCATCTCCAATGCGGTGGACAGCCGTCTATCAAGTGCTGGAGGCCAATTAAGCGGAGAAGCCTACCAGCAGGCTGTCTCCAAGGTTCAGCAGGCAGCGCGCAAGCTATCCGGATCCGATCCTCTCGTTTCGGATGCCTTGAACGATTTTGCCGGCGTGCTTGATAACACCGCCCGTCGCTCCAGTTCGCCAGAAGCCGTGGCAGCTCTGGATGCGGCCGATTCTGGATACGCCAAAGCTGTTCGTATCGAGCAGGCTGCGGCGGCTCGGGGTGGTGGTGACGTTGGTGACTTCACGCCCAAGCAGTTGGATGCAGCAGTTCAGACCGCTTCTGGGGGAGTCCGCAATCGCGCCTATCTTCGCGGCGACGCATTGCTTGGAGACTATGCACAGGCAGGCAAGAGCCTGACAGACAAGCTTCCCAACAGCGGAACGGCGGAACGTGCGCTGACGGGCTCTCTTGCGACTGGCGGCCTTGGCGCTCTTGGAAGCGTCACTCCTGTTGGGGCCGCTCTGACGGGAAGCCTTGGGGCTCTATACGCCCCGGGTGTTCGTGACGCTGTAGGTGCCATCCTTGCCCCGCGTGGCAGTCAGAAGTTGCGCACCCTTCGCGACATTATCACCAACAACGACTACGTTCTCGGAAGCGCTGGCGGTCTTGGCTCGACTGGCGCGCTTCAATTCCTTCCGACAGGACCATGAGGCCCAAGCGCTCATGATGATGCCTTTTATGAAACATGTAAGGAATATCGCGGTGAAGCTCATGCCTAACCATACCACGAAAGGCCGGTCATGACGACCCTGTTCACCAATCCCTTTGTCCCAGCCTTCAGTGGTACGACCGTTGCGCCAAACGCCAGCGCGACATTCTATCTCACGCAGACCAGCACGCTGGCACCGATTTTCGACGATAGCGGCGATCCTCTGCCCAATCCGATCTCCGCCAACGTATTCGGCATGTTCGCGAACATCTATCTGGATCCGACCATCACCTATCGCGTGGTCTTCAAGGATCAGTTCGGTGCGGTGCTGGATGAGGTTGATCCTTATACGCCCAACTCTGGTGGTGGAACGGGCATCGAGTATTTCCCCGGCGACGGCATCGCGATCAACCAGACGACGCGCACGATTTTCAACATCGATACGGCGACGCATCGTGTCATCTGGCTGAACGATTTCTATCCTAACGACACGTCCACCGATACGGATGCATGGCTTGCCTTCGCGACCCGGTTCAATGCCGGAGAGTTCGGCAACTGCCGTATCATGGTGCCGCCCTCGCTGGGCCGTGGCAATACGACGACAGGCAATTATTTCCTCGACAACGAGGTTCTGTTCACGGGCGCTTTCGCTCTGGAAATCGATTTCCTCGGCAGCGTATGGCGCATGACGGGTGCCAATGCCCGCTTCCGTTATCGGCCACCTCCCTTGGCTGGTTCGAACATTCTTCCCCAACCTCAGTTCGTGGTCAAGAATGCCTGTGTCCAGTTCGGGGCATCGGTGGACACCTTCGCATTCTGGGATATTCCATTCCAAGGCAGTCGCGTCAACGGCACCGGCTACATGGAAAATGTCCGGATGTCCCCGCAGAACGTGAATGATGCCACGCACACGGCTAATGGCCTGTGCCGGATCAGCAACACATGGTTCTTCACGGCGAAAAACTGCCATTATACCGGCAAGCCTCGTACAGCGTCCGACATGTTGCTCCATCCCGAGCAGGTTGGTATCGTGCAGAATGGCGTTTGTGTTGTCACCGCTCTCCTCGCTTCCGAGTTCAATTCGGTTTACCAGCCTGTCTCTGTTGGTGTCGCCACTCTGACGGGCATCAACGGCTCGTTCGCTCCTGTCGGGTCCAGCGTGTTCCAGCGTGGCAATCGCGTCATTCAGGGCGGTGCTGTCGGCTATATGGGCCGTAGTGATGGAATGTACGGCTATACCTGGAGTCTGTACGACGTTAACGGAACATTTGTCACCGGAACGGCCAGCGTCTATGATTTCACCGGAACCACGCTGCTTGGAACCCTGACGATCTCCAGCACGGCGGTCTATCAACAGGCCTCCGAGGCCATCAGCTTCGACGACGCAACGACTTCTCTGTGCGCCTATGGCCTGCAATGGACCAAGCCTGCCTTGGTTCAGGACAACTTGTTGAACATCGTGTTCGGCAACTCGGGATGGGCACCTACCGCAAAGCTTATTGAGGCCAACGGCATCAGCTGCCTTGCGATTTCGGACGAGGTGAATTGCCTCTCCGCCATTCCGAATTGCCCCGGCCTGATCGATATCAACAACGGTGCACTGGTACATATCGGCGGGTTGACGGCCACCAACAATGGGCAGGGCGGCGCTACCTTCGTCAAGCTCCGGAATACGATCGACTTCGGTGTCGATGGCCCGAAGATCGCCTCTTTCTTCTACCCTGTGGACATCGATAACTCCAACAAGGTCGGTTATGTCGCGAACATGGCGGCAGATTTCACGAGCTGCGGACCAATCATCAACACGGCCAATCGGTTCAATGGCGTCAGCACACAGGGCATCCGCTATTTCAACAACGGCCATATCGGCATCGGAATCGACATCAACGACAATACGTTCCACTCGTGGACACCTGTCGTTACAGCCCAGACGGGTGCGATCACGTCATACACGGCATCTGGAAACTACATCTTCGCCAACGGTCAGTTCACGTTCACGGTTTCCGTGCAGATCACCAATCGCGGTACGGCGGCGGGTCAGATGTACGTGACGCTGCCCGCCATCGTCCTGCAAGGCCCATCCGGGGTCACGTTGTTCGATACGGCCATCTTCGCGTCTAACACATCGCTGGCATTCCCTGTTATGGCAACGGTGAGTTCAACCGCTATAGCAGGAACATCGGTGGGCATAGCCGTGACGCATCAGAACCCTGCCAACAGCATCTTCACGAACTACACGGGTACGCCCGGAAACTTCAATTACCTGATTTCCGGTTCATTCCCGATCCGTCTCAACTGATCCGCGTCCGGCGGTTCCGGGCAATATGAAGGAGGCACCATGAACATCAAGGAACGCTACGATCGCTTCAAAAAGGAGGTTGCATACCTCTTTGAGCGGCTTGAGGAAGATCTGGGCCTCGCACATGATCCGAACGCAGAGAACGTCGTCACGACCGATAGTGGTGGCGGGACGACTAGCCCTCCGACGGTTCCTGGTGGCGGTCACTAAGGGGATATATCATGGCCAAGATGGGCAAGAAGACGCCTCCCATGTATTCTGGTGGCGGGTCAACCAAGCCCCCGACTACGCCCGGCGGTCGAAAGCGACCTAAATAGACCAATGGCTGATTTGCTTTCATTCATGGCCTGCCTGATGGCCGCATGGTTCACCAGAATGGCTGTTCCGGTCGAGCGGGTGCGCGCGTGGCCGTGCGCGGTCGCGTTCCTGCTCGACTGGCTCTGGTTCAAGGCAGCATGGCTTACACATAGCCCCGCTGTCTTGATCTATGATGTCTCAGGCTATGTTGTCGAACCTTGGAAGCTATGGGCAGCAGGAGATGCAGCGCTTGGCTTTTTCGTGTTCACCAAGGCCTTTGACATGGACCAGCTTGAGGTGCGCCCTTGGGGAATGGGCGTGTTCCTCCTGCTGATCCTGCAGGAATTTATCCACCTGTGGCTAGGCCACATAACAGCCCTCAAACCGGAGCTATTTCCTGTTTACGGCTCCCTGCTTAACGCAACCTTTGGATTGCAGGTGATTTGCCTGATGCTGTCGGGGGGCTCCGGTGTACGTATGCGGCTTGATAGTTATTATGCTCGGCGGTTCTCTCTGCTGGGCCTTGGCCGTCATAAGGCGGTTCGAGCATCCGACGAGGAAGCGCGATGATTGACCTTTCGGGGCCGATTGGCGGCATCCTCGCCGGTGCGTATGGAGCAGGTGCCGTTATGGGTTGGGGATTCGCCCACAAAACCATTGGCAAGCGCGTCAGCGAACTCAAGGATGAGATGCGAGACGACAAGGCCGATTGCGACCGTCGCATTGTGGATTTGTCGAACCGTCTGCGAGAAGTCGAAGATCGCTACATGAGCGGCCTTGAACGGCAGACAGCGCAGATTCGCGACAGCGCAATCCATGTCATTCGCTCGGGACGTATCGACCCTCCGCTTTAGCCCCGACCAGATGCCTACCCATGATCTTCATAACCTCTTCAGCGTGCTGGTGAGCAAGCCTCTGCGTTCGTACTGATGTTGCGAACATGTATCTATGAAGCGCGTCTCGACACATTTCTGCGGCTTCCCTATCTGTCATAACAACCTCCTCCACTATGTTCTGACCCTCGGTGAGCGTTGTGGAGCAGACATAGCACTCCTATCCCGAGCCAGATGACGGTTTTCGCCATCCAATGCGCGGGCGGAGTGCAGTCTGGTTCAGTCAGCTTGACCCTCGGAGCCGCGCCGCATCACAGACAGAATGGTCGCAGTATGCAACGCCATTCCTTGCCGGTTCTTACCGAGTGACACTCTCGGCGTGGCCCCTGTCCGGCTTTCGCACTCGGGTTGACGTTTGCCACTATCCCACAGTCGTCGTCTTCACTGGTGACGCTGCCGTTATACCGACCGCCAGAGGACGCAATCCCCCGCTTACCAGCTAAGCCTAATTTGTGGGTGACGGCATATTAGGCAACGTGCCGGTTGCATTCTGCCGATCGGTTGGATATATGATCCTTGCTACTGATCGGGCGTTGTGGGATCACCCTCCTGCAACGCCCAACTCGTATCCAGCAAAACCAAGCCATTGTCAATGTGGGAGTAGCCCTTTTGGGGCTCTTGTGGTATGCCAGCCATATGAGTGGCAATACCGGATATCGCTTGTGATCGATTGGAAACCTATCCAACGCAAGCTAGGGGTAACGGATGATGGCTTCTTCGGCCCCAAGAGCTACACCGCTTTGCTCTCCAAGGTGTGTGGCAAGTCCATCCCTGAAGAGGTAGGCCGATCCTTCGCCATGCATCTCACCGGCTATGGCGTCGAGGACAATGTGAACCGCCTCGCGGGATGGATCGGACAGACGGCGCATGAAAGCGGCCTCTACCACTACACAAGGGAAATCTGGGGTCCGACCGATGACCAGAAGCGCTATGATGCTCCGGGCAATCGGTTAGGCAATCTCAAGGGCGACGGCTACAACTTCCGTGGCGCTGGCTGGATTCAGGTGACGGGCCGCTACTGGTTCGATGTGATAGGCCATGCTCTGGGCCTCGATCTGATCGGCAACCCATCCATGGCGAACGATCCAGGTATCGCCACCCTCATCTCGCTGGAGTGGTGGAAGCGAAACTCCGCCAACACAACGGCAGACAGCGGCGATGTGAAGCGCCTCACCCGCCTTATTAATGGTGGTGAGAACGGCCTAGCCAGCCGGATGGCGCTCACCTACAAGGCCAAGGATGCGCTGTCATGAAACCCCGCAGCGCCCTCTGGATCATCGCAACGGGCATCGCCGTCCTGCTGCTCATGGTGGCATGGCTCATCATGATCCTGTCGGATAGTTCCCGCTGGTGCGGTATCGCGGCTGGCGTGGGGAACATCACCGGCCAGAAGCTTCCCATCTCCGACTGCACCGGCATCTTGATGGCCCTTATCCCTTGGCTGGGTTGGATCGCCATGGGACTGCTCGCCACTGCCGCACTTGCGTTCACCGTCATCGTCATCACAGACCGTAACGCCTCTATCGATGTCCATGGTCCCGGAGGCATCGGCCTCAAGGCTGGCGGAGACGACGAGCAACCTGCTACAAGGGTCACAACCACAACGGAGGTGAAGTGATGGACGCTCAGCAGTTCGCATATTGGCTTCAGGGCTTCGCCGAATTGAGCGGCGATGCCCCGCCGACTAAGGCTCAGTGGAAATCGATCCGTGAGCATCTGACGCTCGTTTTTACCAAGATTACTCCGAAGGTTTCCACCAAGATCGGTGACAATGTGGCCCAGCAAAACCCAGATTGGGCCAACGAGATTTTGAGGCAGGTCCGCCAGCAGCCTAGTAGCGGAACTCCATTCATGAACCCGCACCCAATCACCACATGCTCCACGGGTCAGGTTCTGGGCAACGATGATCGCGGCGTAGTGGTGATGTGCTGATGCCCGCATGGCTCGCATGGAACGTCATCAAGGGCCCGCTCCTGAAAGCAGCCCCGTGGATCGGAGGCATCCTAGCAATCCTGCTCGCGTGGCATCTCGTCGTTGCGCATTACCGCTCGGCGGGACGGGCCGAGATGCAGAAGACGGTAGAGGCCTACAAGCAACAGCGCGATAGCTGGATCGTCGCATTCAACCAGTCCGATGCAAACTTCCATACTGCCATTGCCGCTGTGAATGCACAGAACGCCGATGCCCGAAAGCTCGCTGATGCCTACGACAAAACCAAGGCTCAGGACGCTCTCGACGTAGCCACATCTAACAAGCGGTGGGAGCAGACACAGAAGACGCTATCGAGTTTGCAGGCTGTCATCGGTGATAATGGCGGGTGCAAGGTGGATCAGCGCAATCTTGATGCACTGAAGGAAATGTGATGGAGCGCCCGGCAGGATTCGAACCTGCAATTATCCGAATAGAAGTCGGATGGCCTATCCAGTTGGCCCACGGACGCCCACGAGATTGCACCCTCTATAGGAACCATACAATGCGACGCATCGCCATTGCAACCCTCTCATTGCTCTCAGCCTGCGCTACCACGCCAAAGCCCTGTCCGCCGAGCATTCCCAAGGTGGAAACCGTCGAGGTTGTCCGGACTGTCGCAAAGCCTTGCCCCGTAACGCAGCCCGTGAAGCCTGCCCCGCTCGCTAAGCCCCTGCCCACCAAGAGCGATGCACTGATTGCCGTTCTGGTGGAAAAGCTGGCTGAGTATGCTGGACAAGGAGGCTATGCCGAAAGGGCTGAACAGGCCATTGCGTCGTGCAAAGACGTTCAGTGACCCTCGCCATAGCCCTCCTCACAGGTCCTCTAATCCTGCTTCTGTCTATTCTGGTGGAGAGGGTTTAGCCCCGAGAGCCAATGCAGCGATGGCGGCGCGGGCGACATGGATAGCTTTCTCCGATCCTTTTGCGGACAGCGGAAGGTCGCTCACCGAACACCCATAAAGTTCAGCGGCAATTGCCCTCGCCACCCTCTCCACGTCCGCCTCGGAAGGCTCGCGAGTGATGGCTTTGGTTAGGGCGATCAGGGCCGGATGATCGTGGCAGGTCCAGTCTCCAGCGCGGAAGGCCAAAGCCTCATCGCGATAGCCTGCCGCCTCATACTCAGCTGCAAGCATCTCTCTAGCGCGCCTCATCGCGTCAGTCATGGCGCGTGGCCTCCTCGATGTTCCGCATGATGCTGCGTGCCTTGCGGGCCGTGTAGAACTCGCGGTCGTAATAGGCGTTGGCCGGGAGCGTCAGGACATCAGCCACCAGATCGACGGGCAGCGTGACGATGCCGACAGCGGCGCGGAATAGGTTACCGATCATGCCTTGGACTCCAGTAGCTTGCGGACTTCGAGGCCGAGAGGAGTGAGGCGCTCGCTGTATTGGCGATCGATCACAAGACCGTTTCGCTGCAAGGCGCAGCGACAAGCGGGACCAGTCGACTGAGCTATCATGAACCCGTCCCCCTTCTCGATCGCCCAACGCTGCGCCCTCGTCAGACCCTTCGCAATCTGTTGAGCGCGGGTCATACCTTGGACTCCTGCACCGGCTGGGCGAGGGCGGCGGTGAGCAATCGAATAGATTCCTTGTAGCCTACGCATGGATCGCTAATCTTTTCGATAAGCTCGCATGCTTGCGCCTCCCGCAACCGCTCCACTTCACCCGCCGGTGCCTCGGTGCGGGCGAGGAGGGAGAGGATCGCGTCGGCTTTGGCTAGAAGCTTTTCCCGGAGAACGGGGCGAAATACCTCCTTGATGCCGAGTTTCTCGCATTCAACATCGCTCATCACGTCAGGATCGATGATCCGCGCAATTGCCTCGCGATCTGCACGGTCTTTAGCAACCGCATCTCGCGCGGGGGATTCGTGGGTCATGACAAGATTTCTCCTTTTTCTTTGCACGTCGCTCGGACATGGCAAAGATTTTCACGAATGAAGCGGTCGCGGTCGGCGGCACTGCGCCGGTATTCCTGCTCGCGATCCTTGATCTGGATGGCGTCCAGCCAACGCTTTTCCTTGCGAGCCTGAAGCCAGCGTTTCCGAGCATCGGTAGCGCGCTTCTTGAAGGCGTCACGTTCCGCGCGAGCGTGGTCGATCATGTCTTGCCAGTTCACGCCCCACCCTCCTGATTGTTGGTATCCTTGAGAGCGGCGGAGGCTGCGAGATATGCGGCGCGCCATATCGGCCAATTCCCGTCTCGCGCCTTGCGGACGTAATCCATTGGCCCGCCGCTGGCCTCGAACACCGCCGACGTTGCAATGGCTTCAATTCGCTCTTCACTGGTCATATCGTGTCCATCCAATCCACGAATTTTCGGGCTGGCAGGTAGATCAGCCACAGCGGAGCTAAGATCATGACATGCCAGAGCGGACGCATCACGCAGTCAGCTGCTTGGCGGCCCAGCGCTCAGCACCAGCGAGCGTCTTGAACTTGCCGCAGACCAGCGTCGCGTCGGCACCAGCCAGACCGTCGCGGGCGTTGACGTACAGACGAGCCTCGAACCGACCGAAGTCGTTGATCACGACCGCCTGATTGCCATTGGTGATGATCTGCTGTGCCATGTGCCTTGCCCTCATTTTCAACGTGAGGTATATTTATACCTGACGTAGATAATCCGCAAGAGGAAAATTCAACGTGACGTTGATCGAAGCTCGCGATACCTCCGCCCCAGTGCAGGGAACCGAATGGCAGATTCGCGCAAAAGCGGCGGGGCTTACGCAACGGATGCTGTCGCGCCTCGTGGACCGGCCCGAGAATACCATCAGCCGCCAGCTGCGCGGCGAGTTCGGCAAGGTGCCCGGCGATCTGGTCGCGCTCATCATCGCGTACGAGGACATGGCAGTGGATGATCGACCGGACTGGCGCTCGCGGGTCGAAGAGGCCCTATCCCGCCGCGAGAAGTAGGTCATAGCCCCGCCTCATCGGTTGATGTCGTCCAGCTCGTTTGCGTGAAGACGCGAACCGGGAAGTTTCGATCGCAGCGTCCGCACTCCATGTGCGTCGTGTCCTCGTCATAATAAAACGGTTCGTCGGCGCGGTGCTGATGCTCGCAATGCGGACAGATCGGACCTTCCGTGCTGTAGTGGCGCTCGGCTCCCATCACCTCTCTTCCGAAGAGGAAGAGCGGAGGACGGAACGGGCGCGCGGAAGCGAGTTGAGACAAGCCCCGGTCGGTTCGCCCGTTCGATAGCGCAGGACCATCAGCGTATCGCCGTCGTCGCAGGTGAACGAAATGGACTGCGCGTTGGCGAACGGACGTAGCGCCGCCTCCAATTCCGCCAGCCGCTCCAGATCGAGGCCGGTCATGACTGCACCGCCGAGCGGGCGCGGAGAGAAGCGGCGAGGATTGCAAGCGGTGCTGTATCGGCCGTGGCCTTGCGGAACGTGATCCACACATCGCCTTCTTGTTCGATGCCGATTGTCCCTGCGAACATGCTCGGGTCTGGCCCTTCGCCATCGTGCCCGACCCGCCAGAATGCACCAGCAGGGACGAACATCAGCGCGGCGCTGACATAGCCTTCCAGATCCATCAGCGATGCGAAACGAGATGCCTGTTCAGGCTTCCAGCGAGCGATCGGACCTAGAGCGTCCCAAGCTTCATACAGAAGCTCGCGCTGCTGTTTGCCGATCGCAGCCTCCACGCGCTGCGCCAGCCCATCCAGATCACACTCTTGCTTGGTGGTCATGAGCAAATTCCCCATACCAAAAGCGCTCCCAACGCCACACCCATGATAGCCCATGCCTTCACGGAGGGCCATTCATGCTCGCCTGCGATAGGCATACGCTGCATCTCAAGCTGGGCCTGTGCGCGGCGGGCGAAGTCATCCATGCAATGGGGGATCATGCGTTCCTCCGCAGATATTCAAACAGCCCAGGGAGCGCATCGGCAGGGACAAACGCGTCCACTTCCATTTCTGCGTCCGGGTGTTTTTTGGGCGCTGTCCAAACCTCAATGTTGAGGTCGCCAACGCTGTTCATCCCCACATAAACCTTGTCGGTCAATTCAGTAAGGCGATATGACATCACTCATCCTCCGGTTCATCGCCATAAATCTGGCGGACAAGAGCATCAAACTGCTCCTGCGTCATGTTGGGGTTGTGGTATGCCGTTATGATCTGCTCGTGCAGGTCCATGGCTGTCTCACGGATGGTTTCGATGTGGAGATGGTCAGTCATGCCCGAATATCCTTCGATGCAGCGGCCATAGTGGCCTTCATTTCGCGGCCCCACTCCTGACGCGCCCATTCACGGAGAATGTTCGCGCAGGACATCGCGCCTTGGCGGAACTGCTCACGCTCGCTTTCAGGAGTCTCATCAAACCAACTGACCTCCTCTGCAATGCGCTTGCAGTGATTTGCGGCCTCCTCGATCGCCTTCGTTCGCTCAGACATGGCGAGAGCACTGTCCGGTGCGGCCGCGAGCATAGCGGCGTAGGCCTCCGGCAAGCTGGTGGCATCGAGAACCGAAACGTCCTCATACACGGTGCGTCCGTTTTCGGTGCGGCATCCGGTTTCAATGCCATGAACGATATCATCGTGGAGAGCCTCAAGCATTTCCGCTGTCGGCTCACGCGGCACCATCACCCATCCATCCGTGAGAGTGCGTGAACGCTGTTTCGTGCTCACAACCCACCTCCCATCTGCACCGCCATCATGCACACAGCCTCATGCTCAGGATCATCATGCAGTGTGCTTTTGGGGTACGATCCATATCCGCCGCACCAGTTGCAGGGGCCGAACTCATCATGGCACGAGCCCTTGCACTCGATGCAGATTTCCCGGTCAGGCTGAACCGCAAGGCGCTCTCTGGCAATGCGGTTGATCTGGTTGCGTGCGTTCATGTCTGTTCTCACATGCTGAGAGTGATGCGCTTGCGCGGGTTCTGCACGCAAGATGCCATGATGTCCGCGAGGAACACCAATGCGCCGAACGTCGTACCCCAGCCATTCTTTGCATCATATTCAGCTTTGTATGAGGCTTCGTCGATGCGGTTACGGCCAGCGCTGATCTGCTGGAAAGCCCGAGAAAGAATTTCAGCGCCTTGCTTGCCGGTAACACCATGCAATTCTCGCAGGCCGCCGCCCTTACCCTCGTCAGCGATATGGTCGTAGAAAAACCTGCCCAAGTTGGAGGTGTAGTTGAAATAGTCCTCACCGATGGAAACGTCGTAGCTCATCTGAACCTCCTTGTTGATTTGGAGGCTATGCCCATCCCTCAAATCGGTCAAGTGTTATTTTTGCTCACGGCAAAAGAAATCTCCGGGCCTGCATTCCAGGTGCTCAGCCATCCGGCCAAGCTGCTTCACACTGGGCTGCTTCCTGCGCGTCTCCCACGTATATATGGCAAGAGGCTTAACCCCCAGCGCAAGCGCCAATTCCTCGCGGGTTTTCTTCGCTGCCAGCCGCATGGGCTCAATGTCGAGTATGTATCGCATGGATAAGACGTTAGCAGAAAATTTCCGATGCGCAAAGATTTCTGTTGACGGCCCATTTGCGTATGGCATGATCGCAACAGGATTACTCAACAGGGGTTATCGACATGCTGACATTTTTTGAGGGCCTAGCCATCGGTGCATGTGCATTCTCAGGCGGCTATCTCTGGTGCGCTATCATCGCTGTGGCACCGCTCAACATGCGCCTCCGCAGCAAGTGCAGCGATCTTCAGGACGCCGCCGATTCCATCGCGAGCCGTGACGCAGCCATTGCGGCCCACATGGCACACATTGGCGATCAGCGCCGCATGCTCCTCACAAAAGAGCAGATTATCGATGATCTGGAAGCGCAGGCCGACCGGCTTGGCGAGCTTGCAGACAAGTGGGTACCGCGCCGTGGTGAGCGTGGGCTTTTCGTGAAGAAGGTGGCTTGAGATGAGCAATTTGAAAATATGGTGGATTCCGCAGGTGCCCATGAAGGCCTTTGAGAAGGAAGTCAGTACGTTGTCGGAGGCGCATATCCTGCTCGACACGCTGGCATTGTATGACATTTTCCAGTTCGAAAACAATGTGAAGGGTGATTATTGCAACGCTGGCGGCCTTATGGTCAAGGATGGCGATGATTGGGAGGACTGGTGCGACGAGGATACAGGCGAGGATTTCGACGAGTACAGAGAGCGGGTGTTTCGCACCGAGGTGGTAGCATGACCCGCAATCCCCCCAACGGCATCCCCACCAAGGCCGATCACCTCCGAGAGCTAGACCGTCACACAAGGGATATGTTCAAGCCCTCTGTGCGTGTCAGCTACTCGGAATCGGAGATGCTTTTCAGGAGTGTGAAGTGATGGAATGGCAACCGATTGAGACAGCGCCTGATGGCGGCAAATATTTTCTGGCGTTCTGCCCAAAGAATGGGCTGCACCTAATGCAGAGGTGGGGGGGGCATTCAGAGACATTTTCCCTAATCGGGAATGTCAGAAACCCGGAGCCGACTCACTGGATGCCCCTTCCTCCAGCACCGGAGGCCAAGTGATGCCCATGCCCTCCAAGGAACGCCCCGCTGGCTTTGCCGCCTACGCCAAGCAGTTTGGTCGCAAAGCCTCCAGAGCGCACTTCCAGATCGGTCAGGAAACCTACGACCGCTGGTGCAAGGAATGTGGCATCACCCTACGCCGCGTGCAAGCCACCCTCCATCCGCCTGAGGGTTTCGCCAACCATGCCAGCGCGAGCAACAACGACGAGCTTATGAAGCGCTACGGCGTCGGCAAGGCTACAGTCATCCGCTGGCGCAAGGAGGTCAAGGTTCCTGGTATCCGTCGCGTCGATACCAAGCTCCAGATGCCGGAGAACTTCCGCTCGGCCGCCCGTGGCCTCACCCGTATTCAACTCGCTGAGCGTTTCGGTGTGTGCGAGACGGTTATCCGCCGTTGGTGCAAGGAGGCCGACATTCCTCCGCAGGTTGGCAGGCCGTCCAAGGTGTTCTCAGGATATGTGCTGAACCCTCCCTCGAAGGTACAGGACACCCGCCCTGACAGCTTCGTAACGCGAGCGCAGAGCCATTTGCAGCGCATCGGGCCTGTGTGGAAGCGTGGTGACGGCTTCTACGTGTTTGGCCGCCAGATGACGGTTGACGAGATGCTGGCGAGAGCAGAGGCTACCGGGTGGGATCAGAACGAATGGAAGCGAGTGAACATTGCCAATCGAAGTGACGACGTTTCTGGACAAGCTTTGGGAGGGTGAGATGGATGAAAAACAGCAGATCGTGGATTGGCTTCGGCGCGACTCGACATGGAAGGACGTGGTCAATCTGACTTGGGCCATGAGCAACGATGACATCCGCCGAGCCTGCATCAAACTGGCCGACATGCTGGAGAACGACTGCCACACCAAGGGGCCACAGACATGACCACCCGCACCACATCCGAGATATTCGCACCAGCGATAGCCAATGCGGAGAGGCTGTCGTTCATGCACAGACGCATCCAGGTCGAGCCGTCCAAGGAGTGGGCAAAAGCCATCATCACGGCGGCATTCCACGCAGGACGCATCAACGGGTGTGACCGCGAGATGCTGTTGGACCTCTACGTGAGTGAGGCTTGAGGCCGCCAAACCCAGCGCAAATAGGGCTTGCAAACTCGTGGCGACAGGTAGATAAAGTTTGGGCCAGCAGGAGGTGCATTCCCACTGGCCCGATCAATATCCAAGGGGATATATATCCCACGAGATCGGAAACGTCAAACCGGGTTTTCTGATCCCATCTCCACCCCGATGCACCCGAAAAGAACGGACAGGCAGAAGCGGCACGCCGAGTTAATTCCGGCACATCGCGGAAGCCATGACGGGCTGAGCAAACCGGTTAGACCCATGCTCTGTACGCCGGGAAACTTTCACTCCGAGAGGAGGCTTTCCGTCCGCCGATGCTTACCCGAGCTAAGGCATAACCTCGTCGATGAATGCACCCAATGCGACCACGGCAGTTCCTCCGGCCATAATCGGAGACAAGGACACGGTGGGGCAGCGCAGAAGGCCACTGCGATACCAAATGGTAGCGAGGCGAAACGGCGATGAAGGGTAGGGGAGTAGCGTCTACTCGCCTTTCGGCACTTCCTCAGAAGTAGGGGGTGCAGAAAAAGCGGAAAGCGGAATTTTGTCTGGAGAAGATGGAGTGACTTATGGGCGAGCTGGATCAGATCAGCAACGAGGCATGGAAGCTTATGAACAGCTTTGACGCGAGTGCTGATGCGGCATTGTGCCTGATTGCGCGTCTTGCCGACGAACTTATTCGCTTACGTGATGAGGCAACGGCAAATCGCGCTGGTAGCGATGCTGACACCCCAATGAAGGGATAAGACAATGGACATCGAAATTACGAAAGCTATCGCCGCTGTGATGGACACGCTGCCCAAGCTGAACAAGGGCGAGAAGAACCAGCACGGCAATTACTCATTCGCCAGCATCGACGATTTCCTTGAGGCTGTCCGCCCTGCCATGGCGAAGGCTGGGCTTGTAATCACCTCCGACGAGCAGGATTTTGAGGTTATCGGAGACGGCAAGGACGCATGGCTCAAGATGCGTTTTGCATTTGTCGCTCACGCTGGCGGCGCTGAGTATGGCCCCCTGAACCGCACAGCTATGGTTCGTGCTTCCATGGGCTCTCAGGCGCTGGGTGCGGCACAATCCTACGCTGAGAAGCAGTTCCTCCGCTCGCTGTTTAAGATGGCTACCGGGGAAGGCGCTGGGATCGATGCTGACAGCCATCCGGCCGCTGATTTGCCGCAGCAGCGCAGCAACGGGACGCGTCAGATGCCCGAACGCCTCAAAGGCCCCATAAAGACCCGCGCAGCCGCCCGTGTACGTTACGCGGAAATCGTCCGGGAGCTTCACGCCTGCGAGGATGAAGACACGCTGGAAGCCTTCCTGTGGAGCATCAAGCCGGAACTGGAGCAGTACGAAACCGAGTTGCCCAGCGCATGGAACGGCGACGGTGCGGACTTCCTCGGGCTGGCGAAGGAAATCCAGAACATCCGCGACATCGTGACGGGCAAGATTCAGGAAGCAGCCGAATGACCCGCCTCCAGAAAGCATGGGAAACCCGCCGAGCCAAGTACGGTGAATCTGGCGGCAACATCAACCCGTCCGCTCTCACGTGGCTTCCAGCAGAGCGCAAGGGGCGATACGTGAGCCTCCGCAAGATGCATGGCCCCGATCTGGCGAAGCAGATCATTCGTATGGAGATGGCTGATGCTTCCGCCCCGCATTCCTAAGAAAGCCAAGAGGGAGAGCCGGTGGCGCTCTCCCGCACATGCAAACTTCGTCCGCTCTCATTGCTGCGTCCATTGTGGCGCATCAGAGCCGATTGAGTTCGCCCATGTTCGCTTGGGCTCTGGCGCTGGCATGGGCCAGAAGCCAGATGACTGGAACGCTGTCAGCCTCTGCAAGCAGTGCCACCAGAGGCAGCATAACATCGGTGAGGCGACGTTCTGGCGGAACCATCATCATATGTTCGACGATGACGTAGAGGAGATTATCACCGCATTCATCAAAGCCTCACCCAAGAGAGCGGAGATCGAGAAGCTTATGAGGGAGCGTGCCAATGAGCGCTGACGAAGCTCCGTTAATTTTCAGCCGCAAGCTAGGTATGCTCGCCCCTGCCAACCAAGCCGCCTCAGAAGCCCTGAGAGCGATTGACGGAAACGTGGTGGTGAAGATCACCAAGGCGAACCGGAACCAGCGCCGCAGGAGCCTTTACTGGAGCGTGGCGGCTGTCGTGGCGAAGGCGCTATCAGACATGCATGACATGGTTCTTACTGAGAACGACTTGCACGATCTGAGCCGCCGTAAGCTCGGCTTATTCCACACACTGGTTCTACCGTCTGGGGATGTGCACTACAAGCTCAAGTCCACGGCTGACAAGCACATGACAGAGCCAGAGAGGGCGGCCTACACGGACAAGGCATTCAAGGTGTGGTCACAATGGCTAGATTGTGACCTTGACACTCTGATCCAATTTGGGTCAGATGGCTCTCATGGAAAATGAGATAGAAATTTGGAAACCGGTGCCCGATACAAGCGGGCGCTACATGGCATCAAACCTTGGGCGCGTTAAAGGCCCCAAGGGCTTTGTCCTAAAGCCAAGCAAGGATAAATATCCTAGCGTTCACGTTTTCACGGACACGCTGAAGAGGTCATATAAAAGGACCGTTCATTCCGTCATCGCTGAGGTTTTTCTAGGCCCGAGGCCTCATGGAATGCAGGTTTGCCACATAGATGGAAACCGTTTGAACAGCAGGGCTGACAATCTCATGCATGGCACCGCTAGAGAAAACAATTCTCACAAACTAGGCCATGGTACTGCGCAGATCGGCGAAGCGCATCCTATGGCGAAGCTGTCGAATGAGGATGTAATTTTTGTTCGAACGAGCGGCCTAAGCATTCCAGAATTAAGCGCTAGATTTGGCATCTCAGATGCATCTGTTTCTGCCTGCCAGACAGGCAGAACATATAAAAACGTGCCCATGTCCAGAAAGCCTACCGTGGATATTATTCCATGGTCAGATGCAGACGATGCCAGAATGATTTCTTTATGGGAATCTGGTCTGACTATGGCTTCCGTGGCCAAAGAGATGGGAAGAACGCGAGTGTCCTGTCACGCTAGGGCGGCCAAGATAAAAAAGAAAACCCCCGAACGTTTGGCATTTCTTAAGAGAAGGCCGCCATATCGCAAGGTTTATCCTGATACGCTGGTGAGGGAGGGGCAGGCGTGAACATCATCGAATTCCCCTGGCCGCCCTCATGCCTCATGCCGAACGCAAAGCGGCGCTCCCATTGGCGAAAATACGCTGGCCCAGCCAAGACATATCGCCAAGCCTGCTACTGGCTCACAAAGGCCGCTCAGGTTCGTCCAGAGCCGGGACTGATCCCTATGAGGGTGTCGTTCTTCCCGCCTGATCGCCGCCGCCGAGATGACGATGGATGCATTGGGGCTTGGAAGCATGGCCGAGACGGCATGGCTGACGCATTCGGTCTTGATGACCACGCATTCCGGCCTGAGTATCGCTTCTGCGAGCCCATCAAGGGCGGCAAGGTGGTTGTGGAGGTTCTGTGATGGATTGGAAGCCATCTCCTTTTCAAGAACCTAGAAATCACAAAGCCATGGTTGTTATAAAATATCGAAATGGCGTCGTGATCGGCCCCATTGAAGCGGGCTCACGGCGCTGGTCTCCATGGCCTTGGGGAGAGACATCGTTCGATATTGTAGAATATTGCAGGCCTTGACGTTCGAATTTGTCGGCTTGACGGCAATTTGGGGTTAGCCCAAAAGGAAAGGGCCTGCAGGAGTGCTGTCCCACAGGCCCGATTTCGGTTTGCACGGCTCAGATAGCCCAACCAATCGGAAAATGCAAATGGCGACGGTTTGATCCGCCTTGCAGCACCAAAAAATCAAACTTTGCTGGGTAACGAGGGATTGCGTCCCTTGGCGTCGGATTAACGGCAGGCCACCCAAGCGAGACTGGTGACTGTGGGAACGTGTCGTAGCCAGAACCCGAGAGCGAAAGCCGGAGCGGGGACACGCAGAGGGGTAGAAACCTCTGAAAGCAACCGGTGAGTTTGGCGGCCCTATCACCAGCCAAGCGACCGCAGGGCACATTTCCTTGTGAGGTCCGCTCTCCACTCGGCTTCGGCGGGGAATGGAGAGCTATGACCACAAGGTTTAAGGTGTGCTTCCAATAGCGTTACCTCTCAGGTGTAGTGCTAGGCGTGCGAGACGCGGAAATTTCGGAGACGGTCATGAGCCAATTTGTGAAAGCGCTGCTGAGGACCAACCAAGATGATTTCCCGGCGCTAGCCCATTGGATCTGTCACGACGAGCCGAAGTTTGGCATGAGCCTGATGCGTGAAGGCCTCATCCAACGTAGCGGCGATCACGCATACTGGACGAACGAGGCGATTGAGATGCGCAAGGCAATGCTTGCATCTCGCCGCCGAAAATCCTGAAAGCCCACATTCACAGGCAAACCATGAGATTGGAGTGGTAAGATGAGTCAGATTGAATTGCAGAACGTGAAAGGCACCCCTCCCTACATGTGTTCCGCTAGCAAGCAGTCGCTTCCAGAGCTTGCCGATTGTGACTGGCCTTTCTGCGGTTGCGATCCGGTCGCCCAGAGGGTTCTCGACGCAATTCATGAGAGCGGGTTTGAATTGATACGCCCCGCTTTCACCCCAGAGGTTGAGAAGGGGGCTATTAATGCGATGGCGAAGACTATCGAAGATGTAGCGAACCAGAGTGGCTGCCTCATGACGCCAGTTGTGGCCAGGTGGATAGCATCTGCGATTTCCGCCGAGGCAAACCATGAGATTGGAGGGATATGAGATGAGCGAGGGAATTGAACTTCGAGAGGCGGTAGCTCGCAAACTCTGTGAGCAGATCGGCGGCGATCCTGATGCGGTTGCGTCTGAACCGCATGATTGCTGGGAAGGCCTTCTGTGGACGCAATTCACCAAAGAGGCCGATGAGATTATAGCTCTCATCATTGGGTCGAAGGCGAATGCGCTAGCGATGGTCGCCACTCCTGAGCTTCTCAGATCTTTGCGGGCAATTTTCTATAAGATGGACAGGAAGAACGGCGCGCCCGGGCACTTGCACGATGTCCCTGGCATCTGGGACGCTGACAATGCACCTGGTGTTGCAGGCACCCGTTGCGAATGGTGCGCCCAATGGGAAGCCGCCCGCACTGCCATTGCCAAAGCTGCGGGTGAAGCATGACGCACCCCGACTACGAAGCAGGACGCAACAGCGCCTACATGGGCCATCCAGAGCCGGGAGAATGGGCAACGCTTCCATTTCACCTTGGCTGGATCGACCAGATGACCGCAACCGTCCGCATGACCCCACGAGAGCGCCGTAACGCCTCAGAGTATCGTGCAGAGGTCGTGAGAGCATATAGGGGGAACGCATGAGGCAACCGTTCCCACACCAAGAGAAAGCGGTCGTCATGCTCAGGGAGGCGCTGAGGGCTGGTAAGAAGCGCCCCGTCCTCATGCTGGGCTGTGGTGCTGGTAAGACGAAGATCGCATCTGACATTTTCCACATGGCACGGGCTAAGGGTAAGCGGTGCCTATTCGTGGCGGATCAGATCACCCTGATTGACCAGACGATTGAAGCCTTTTTCGCCGAAGGTCATAGGGAGATTGGGGCTATCCAAGGCGACCACCCGATGACGGACTTTTCCCGGCCTCTGCAAGTAGCTTCAATTCAGACTTTGGCCCGTCGCACGCCGCCAGCCTTCGATATCGCAATTTTCGATGAATGCTTTGTGGAAGGCGCACAAGTGTCAACGCCGCAAGGTAACAAGTGCATTGAGAATATTAACAAGGGTGATATAGTCCATAACGCGATTGGCGTGGGCCGTGTGCAGGCTGTCATGCGCAAGCGCGTGGAAGAAATTTGGACAGTGAGATTTTCTGATGGAACGACCATCGAGGCGACCGGAGATCACCCATTCTTTACGCGCGGCGGGTGGGCACCCCTCAACTCTCTGGAGGGTAAGAGCGTTTGCAGCAGAAAAGGACTGCGCCGTCTGTGGGGCACTGATGAAACCGACGTGGCACAAGCCGGAAAGGGGGTGGTATCCCATTTCAGAGGCGACATGGAAGAAGAGGAGTTTCTGCGGGTCATCCTGCGCGCGGAGATATTGGAATCCGATGTCAAATCCGGAGACGCGCAAGAAGCAATCGGAAACTCTGCGCAGAATTGGTCACAAGCCAATGCTGCGGGGAGGGAATGGAAAGCCTCTAACCGTTCCGCAGGCAGCCCTTCTGGAAAGGTTGGGGGACGGATGGTCGGCAGAGCATGTAGTAAGGACGGGGATTTCTCGCAGGCTCGGGATGCTATACCCGACATGCTACAAGGTGGACATAGCGAATCCAGAGACGATGATAGCGATCGAGGTGGATGGGACGAGCCACAGGGGAAAACGGCAACTTTTGGATGCGAAGAAAGACGATTTTCTCATTGGAAGAGGGTGGAGAGTGTTGCGTGTGAAAAACTCGCAAGCCCTAGAACTGTGTTCAACTTGCACATCTCAGGACATCCTTCCTACTTTGTTGAGAATGTTTTAGTTCACAATTGTCACGAGTTCCACAAGGCCCATGGGCATATCATCGAGGATAACCCCGACAAGCCTATCATCGGCCTGTCTGCCACGCCGTTCATGAGGGGCATGGGAAATATATTCGATTGCCTGATTATCCCTGCTACCGATCAGGAGTTGATTGACGCAGGCCGTCAGCTTCCGCTTGTGGCTTACGCTCCCTACTCGCCAGACCTCGCAAACGTGAAGATCAAAGCGGGGGAATACGACGAAGGCGCTCTATCGATCGACATGCGTGATAACCGGCTGGTGGCGGATATCGTGGAGACGTGGAAACAGCTTGGCGAGAACCGCCCTACCGTTGGCTATGGCGTCGATAAAGCGCACGCCCAGATGATGTGCGATAGGTTCAACGCGGCTGGCATTCCGTTCGGCTACATTGATGGCGACACAAGCAAGGCTGATCGCGATAAGATGAAGGTGCTGGTCGAGAGCCGCCAGATGGCCGGGGTGTGGTCGGTCGGTACGATGATCAAGGGCGTGGACTGGAAAATTTCGTGTGGGATCGATGCCCAGCCGACGCGGAGCCATAAGCGTCACAAGCAGAAATGCGGACGGGTTGTGCGGACCACGACTGGCGAGGAACATGGGCTGTGGTTGGACCACGCTGGCAACTGTCTGCGGCTCGGGATGCCCGTGGATATCATCAGGACTGAGCTTTGCACGAAGGCCAAGGGCGAGAAATCCGAACCCGAGGCAATGACCACGAAACCGACGAGCCTGTGTCCTAAGTGCAAGGCGGTGAAGACGGCCAAGGTCTGTGTCTGCGGCTACGAGAGCAAGCGAGAGACGGACCTGACTGAGGGGGCTGGACAGCTCGCTAGGATAGGTGGGGACAAGGCTGGGCCGAAGAAGGCAGAGCCCACGCCGGAAGAGCGCTCGCGGTTTCATGCGGAGCTTGCGTGGTACGCCCAGACCAAGGGCAAGGCACCCGGATACGCAACAGCCATCTACAAGGCGAAATACGGGAAATTTCCCGAGCAGAGATACGTGAAACCGATCCCTGCGTCGCCTGAGACGCTATCGTATATCAAGGCTCGCAACATCCGATGGGCCAAGGGCCAGCAAAGGAGGCACGCATGAGAGACGATGAAATCTACGCAAAAGCGGTGTCCATGTTTGAGGCTCACAATCGCGCCAAAGGGGCCTTGATGCCCGGTGGATTTGGCTTCATGAGTAAGAAGCAGCAAGCCCCATGGCTGAATGCTGCACGGAAAATTCTCTCCGAGATGATTTGAAGGGAGTAGGGTATGGCGAAGAAAGAACGGCCTCTTACGGAACGGCAGATCGAGGCGCTGCTGGCGGCTGAAGATACGCTCTTCGGTGACGCAAAGATCGTCAAGGGTTTCGGAAGAACGCTGCGTGGCCTGAAAAACAAGGGCCTGATCGATGGGGATTGGCCTCACGCATACCTGACTCCGGAAGGCCTTGCAGAAAAATCCCGTCTGCATGGGTAAGAAGGAGCCGGGCTGGCGAGCATACGAGAAGGCGGTCCAAACATGGATTCCCCGCCTGACAGATGGAGAGGAGCTTGAGCATCGCGCAAAAATGCTCTGGGCTCGCGAATGGGCCAACAGCAAGCGCTCTGAGGTTGGGTGGCAGACGGACCAAGCACTGACCATGATTTCCTCACTCGTGTCAGCCTACGGAGCATCGACCAAACTCCATCCCGGTCAGGTGAAGACACTATGGGAAACAGTAGCATCCCTGATGGAGATATCCGCAAAGCTGCAAGGGAGTGATTTGCCCTAGGGCTTCACCGCCCACCCCTCAGGAACCCTAAACAACCGCTTAGCGCTGGAGAGGCGAGCCGATAACGTCGATAATTTATTCTTCCCGCCCACGGGGATTTCCTGCTCGATGATGGGGAGCAATGCACGTGTGGAGAGCGGCCGGTGCATTGCCTCTATCACCCGCACGGCGGCCTCCTCGGTTGCCGCAACGATGCCCTGTTGCTTATGATCCACGCTGCGCCTCTCAGGGGCATCTTCAGATAGCAAATCGTCTATGATTGACGCCCACAAAAGAAACATTTCGCGGAGATTTTCAGCGGCCTCTCTCGTCATGGCACCCTCCCTATGCGCCCCATTGCGCCCAACCCATTGCCGGACATGACGATGGTTGAAATGCACAAAGCAGGCAACGGCCATTCTGGATTACGAGTGAAGCTTGAAGAGGTAGGCTGTTAGTGTTAAATACGAGGGTGACGGAGGCTTCTGGCTGGTCGCCTCAACGTCACCCTCTAACGGCAATGGAGTTGCCGCTGTGTTCAGTGATATGATGATTTCTCGCTTTTGGCGCAAGGTGAATAAGCTGAGCGAAGATGAGTGTTGGGAATGGCAGGGCGCTATATCGCCAGCTGGATATGGGACTATCACTCCATCGGAAAGCAGCACGCGAGCTCATCGGCTTTCATTCGAGATAAACAGCGGCCAGATTCCTACAGGTCTAGTGATAGATCATATGTGCAGGAACCGCAGATGCGTTAACCCCAATCATCTGAGGGCCGTAACCCCGAGGGTCAACGCTCTAGAAAATAGCGTAGGCCATGCTGCTCGGAATGCTGTGAAAACGCATTGCCCAAGAGGGCACGAGTACACGCCCGAGAACACGTATTCGCCCCCAGACAGGCCCAATGCGAGAGCGTGTAAGATTTGCAAGACAGAGCAGAAGCGGATGCCGACCAAACCCGTGTGCAGGAATGGGCATGAGACAGGCGGTGGCATCGGTCCGTGTAAAATCTGCAACAGAGAGCAAATGAGGCGATACCGGGAGGCTAACGCTGACGCGCTCAAGGAAATGAACAAGAGGTACAAGCAAGCCGCGAAGGCAAAGCGAAGGGCTCTAGGCCTTGTCCGCCATCACAACGCAGAGAAAACCCATTGCAAATACGGACACGAGTTTACACCAGAGAACACGCTATTGCGGAACGACGGGAAGGTGAGGGTTTGCAGGCCATGCATGGCAAGGCATCGCGCAAACGCTTTGGCGAAAAGGAAAAACAGCTAATGTGGGCTGTGCACAACATTCACACCAACCCAATAGAAATCGACGATGCGGGCACATACTCCCATGATGGGGTATTCCGCATCGCTGCTGGATCACCACTGCATATCGCTGAGACGAAGGCAGAGGCAGAGGAATGGCGGCTTGAGGCCGTGAGGAAGATGGAGAGGGGGAATGGGTGAGTGGCTTCCGATAGATACGTACGATAAAAAGCTATGGGATGGAGAGATAGCCATTTTGGCGGACGATGATGGCAACGAGGCTGTCGGGTCGTACGGGTTCGAGGATGAGATTTGGGACGGGGAAGATGAGTATCTGATCGGCGCTTGGCACAAAGCTGACGGGGATACCCGCGGCATCTATCCGCTCGGCTTCGAACCAACCAAGTGGAAGCGCACTACCCTGCCCGAAGGAGAATGAAATGGGCTTCAAGCGGATTACGGACAAAGATGGCAACAACCCGCTCCAAAGCATGGCTCTTCGGAACGGAGACGTTCTGAAAGTGGACATGATCTATGATTCTGGAGAAGATAAATCCACAATCACGGATGTGCATTTCGCCAAGATCGGCCCCCGCATCACCCCACCTGAGGGAGAGTGAGAATGGCAGAACCTGCGTTCGCTCCGTTGTGCATCTGGTGTAATGCTCCGTGGTCTGACGACAATGTGAGCGTGTATGATTTTGACTGTGCAGACCACTGCGACAGCGGCCGGTTTTCACCACCAGAGGTCACTGTCAGCATCACGTGCCACGTGTGCAACCGGCTGATGTACACCAAGCGAGCTGAGGGGTATTGAGAATGCATTTCCATCGCTGGACGAAATGGGAGACGACGTTTGACGGGAGAGGCGAAGGGACTTTCGTTGGTCAGGTTCGTGTGATCTATCAAGAACGACACTGCGAGAAGTGCGGCAAGCGGCAGCTGAATAAGATAGTTCGCTGACGTGACAAACCCTCTCAAATAGGGTATGCAAGGCCAAAAGGAGCAACCCATGGCTACCAAGATCGACGGCAAGACCCCGATGCAGCCCACGCGCCTCACCAGTGCGATGATGTCCGGCCTGCCCAAGCGCACCGCTCAGTCCATGACGGTCAAGCCCACCAGCATGGTGAAGGTGAAGTAGGCCATGGCTCGCATCACTTCCAAGGCCCGAAAGGCGCTCCCCGCGTCGAAGTTTGGCGAACCTGGGAAGCGAGCCTATCCCGTAGACACAAAAGCCAGGGCCATCAACGCGAAGGCTCGTGCCACGCAACAGGTTGCAAAGGGAAACCTTTCCCCATCGGCCGCTGCGAAGATCAAGGCCAAGGCTAACGCTGTCCTGAAGGGCAAGGGTAAGTGATCCTCCTCGCTCACATCCTACTCGCGCTGGTACTACTAGGCCTGGTCCTCTGGGTCATCCAGCAGCTACCTCTTGATCCAACCATCATGACCATCATCCGGATAGTGGCAGTCATCGCCGTAGTGCTGTGGCTGCTGCATGTGTTTGTACCGGGTGTGGTGGCGATCTGAAATCCATTATGATTGATCCTGTAAAAAAGACACGGCGTACAGGCAGGGCGCAGAACCTCACCAACGCTGGCAAGGGTAGGCCCAAGGGTTCTGTCAATAAGACTACCAAGTTGGCCAAGCAGGCCATATCGGAGGCGTTCGATGAGCTTGGCGGCATGGATGCGCTGGTGACGTGGGCCAAGTCCGATCCTGACAATATGAAGGTGTTTTACGCGACGATCTGGCCCAAGATCATCCCGCTACAGGTAGAGGCTGATGTCACAGGCGAGCACCATCATACCCACGAGCCGGCAGGATTATCCGACGCTATTGCATGGCTTGCAGCAGCTCGCGGAGAAGCATCGCACACCGCCCACTGAGGCGCTGCGCTGGCTATGCCGGAACGACCTGTATTTCCTGCTACGCTATGCACTGAACCGCTCGGACTGCGATAATGATTGGGTGTTCGATAGGTGCCGCGAGGTTCAGGACAAGCCGGATGATATGCTCGACCTTTGGGCGCGAGAGCATTACAAATCCACGGTCATCACGTTCGCCAAGAGCATCCAGGACATCCTGATTGACCCCGATGTGACGATTGGCATTTTCAGCCACACGCGGCCCATCGCCAAGGGCTTCCTTCGTCAGATCAAGCGCGAGTTCGAACTGAACGAGCAGTTGAAGGCATGGTTCTCCGATATCCTATGGGCAAATCCTAGCAAGGAGAGCCCCAAGTGGTCTGAGGATGACGGCATCATCGTCAAGCGCACCTCGAACCCCAAGGAAGCTACGGTTGAGGCGTGGGGCGTCGTTGATGGCCAGCCGACCGGCAAGCATTTCCGTGTTCTGAACTACGATGACATCGTTACGAAGGAATCAGTTAGCTCGCCGGATATGATGGCTAAGACTACCGATGCTCTAGCCCTATCGTACAATCTCGGGGCACATGGCGGCGTGCGCCGGTTCATTGGCACGCGCTATCATTACAACGATACCTATGCCACGATCATAGCCCGCAAAACGGTTGAGCCGCGAATCTACGCCGCCACGGCTGACGGCAAGGTGGATGGTGAGCCGGTCTTTCTGTCGCGGGAATCCCTTGCGAAGAAGCGCGCTGACATGGGGCCGTATGTGTTCGGATGCCAGATGCTTCAGGATCCGAAGGCAGACGAGGCGCAAGGCTTCAAGGAGGATTGGCTGCGCTTCTCGCCTGCCAATGTGGCTGGACTTAACATATACATGCTGTTCGACCCTGCCAGCGCGAAGAAGAAGGACAGCGACTACACGGCTGGCTGGGTGGTTGGCCTGGGCTCCGATCGGAACCTCTACGTTCTCGACATGGTGCGAGATCGCCTGTCTCTGACGCAGCGTGCGGACCTAGTGATGGCGTGGCATCGACGTTGGCAGCCTATCGCTGTTGGTTATGAGCGGTACGGCATGATGGCGGATATCGAACACATCCAGCATGTGCAGGAACTGGAAAACTACCGATTCCCGATCATCGAACTTGGTGGGGCGATGCCGAAGTTGGATCGCATTCGCAGGCTGATCCCATGGTTTGAGAGGGGTGATATCTGGATGCCGCCACGTCTCATGAAAACCAACTATGAAGGCCGCACAGTCGATCTGGTGCAAGCGTTTGTGGACGAGGAGTACAAGCCCTTTCCCGTTGGCGGCCATGACGATATGCTGGATGCACTAGCGAGGGTTCTGGACGAGAATTTCCCAGCGGAGTGGCCGATGGCATATCATCATGAAGCCAGAGCGCCACAGAGGCCATCATCGCACACAGGATATTGAGCCATGACAGACGAAGCACGCATCGCCGCCATCAAGACCAAGATCAAGGCACGTGAGGGCAAGCCGGGGTTTGCGGATAACGTGGAGCATCTGCGGGCTGAGTTGGAGGCTTTGACCGCGAGGAGTTCTAGTGTATAACGAGGGTGCAAGAGCGTTCTTGGAGGTCCGCTCGATTGCACCCTCTAACGGCAAAGGAACTGCCGCTGTGTTTGATGATATAACTGCCAAGAGGTTTTGGAGCAAGGTAGATCGCAAGGGCGATGACGATTGCTGGGAGTGGACTGCCTCAGGCAATAGCGCTGGTTATGGCCAATTTTGGCTGGATAAATTAGTTGTAGCGCATAGAGTTTCATACGAAATCTGCGTTGGCCCCATAGGGGAAGGTTTGGTCATAGACCATCTGTGCAGGAACAGGGCTTGTGTTAATCCTAATCACCTCCAAGCTGTTACGCAGAAAGAAAACATAGTCAGAGGGGTGGCAAGGCAGAATAGGCGCATAAAGTTGGACGCCCTGACACATTGCCCCAAAGGCCATGAATATAACGCTGAAAACACATATATTCACCCGAGAACGGGATGGAAAAATTGCAGGGTTTGTAAAAATGTTGCAACCCGCATCTCAAAAGAGAAAAAGTTAGGCAGGGCAAAAAGCCCAAGGCCATATAGTGACGGAAGAACCATAAAATGCAGACAGTGAAAAATATACCGCAGCCCGGTTCGCCCTTGTGGCACATCCCCATCGCGCTTGGCATCCAAGCTATCTGCACGCTTCCATTCATCCACCATCTCACGCCAGCCATCATCATCCTTGCCGCTCTGCCGGGGCAGCTGTGGTGCTTTGCGAGGGAGCAGGCGCAAGCGGAGTATAACTACATCCAGCTGCACGGCGGCCTGCGAGCCAACATGCCGGGCTATGAAGGCTTGCTGTTCTGGAAGTGGAACGCCCATTCGATCCGTGAGACGGCGTTTGCGCTGGTTGCTGGGCTAGCGGCGACGGGGCTGCTACTGAAGTTTGCATGAACCCATCCCTATGGGCTATACGTTGGGCAATGCGGGGGTAACTCAGGAGATG
>OUNM010360241.1_pt1 | contig 41261 bp, 53 predicted proteins | sample 1769961 | NCBI WGS metagenome assembly OUNM01 (sample SAMEA3914820, study PRJEB12502) | metagenome | biome: forest; material: soil | place: USA | collected 2012-03-12 | depth 0.3 m | reverse complement strand
CGTCTTCATGTGCCTACATCTGCATATCTCCATATGCATTGTGACACATCTGTCAATCAACGTCGCCACAAGGAACGAGCAGCACGTTATCCGCAATTAGTCCGGCCTCCGATTCTTCGGGTTGTTCTTATTGGAGGTGCTCTTGGGAATCTTAACATACCCTGACTGCTCAATGCTGCTCCTGTCGCGGTAAGTGAAAAGCGAACCTACACAGTGCCTCCGCATTCAGAATTGAAGCTTCGCTTCAACTGGTCGCAGTATGTGGTTGTTATTACCGACAGACTTGATAGCAACTTGAAACAGGAGTTTAGCCCCTCTTCCCCATCCATTTGGTCCGCGGCACAGTGACTCTAACTGTCCACATAGGAGCGTTACCAATTTTCCGCGCTGAAACTGCCCACTCAGGCATACCCGAGCCTCCAGAACGTTTCGATGTTGTTCTTGCTGTCGTCGTCCACGTAGTCATGCGGCGGCCGGATGGACACCTTCTCGCCGTGGATCTCCGCCACGGCCCCAGAGATGCTGGGGTCGGCTAGGAACTGGTCCACGCCTCGGATCAGCGTCTCCATGGGCGTGACGGTCATGTGCTTGAACAGGTCCTTGTCGGGAGCGATGTTGGTGTCTGCATTGATCAGCCCTTCTGTATCCTGTGACTTCTCTCCCTTCTATCCCCAAGTGTCAGCGAGAGAACGTACCCAACACGGCCGGGGCCAGCGCGTTAATCTGAATTCCCGCCTTCTCAACCACCCTCGCCGTCGACCTCACCAGCCCAACCACGCCAAACTTGGATGCCGCATACAACGGCGCGATAGGAAGCGGATACAGCCCCGCGTTGGACGCCGTGCAGATGATCGACCCTCTCGAGCCCCCCTCGGTCTTGGGCTTCCTGTTCATGTAATGCACCGCCAGGTTCACCGCTGCCACACGTCAGCTTCGAGTCCCTCACCCAACACCAGAACCCACTAACAGTAAATCGCCCCCAACAAATTCACCTCCACCGTCTTGACCCTCGGCCTCACCGGCCCCTCCCCCCCATCATCCAACCTCACCAACGTCGTAACCCCCTGCTCCGAAACCCCCGCATTCGCAACCACAACATCCAACCTCGCCCCATGCGCTTCAAAAACCCGCGCAAAGGCCTCGGCCTGCTCGTCCCACGACGAGACGTCGCACTGGTGGAATGTGACGGCCGAGCCGGGGAATTCGGCTGCGACCGAAGCGGCCACGCCCGGGCCGGAGGCGGCGTTGACGTCGAGGATGGCGATCTGGTGGTGGGCGGGCTGCGAGGCAAAGTGCCGGGTTATGGCGAGGCCGATGCCGGAGGCGCCGCCGGTGATGAGGATTGATTTTGGGGGTGGGGTTGTTGTTGTTGTTGTTGACATGGTGTTGGTGGGGTTTGGGTCTAAATGGATTTTGATTACGGTACCTAGGTGTCTACCTTAGGACAGACGAATAACAGGGAGGTCTGTCACGGGAGGGAGAGACGTGATTTGGGGCTGAAGAACGGTCGTGGAAGGAGTTGTACGGCGACGGCTAAATAGAAAGAGTGGTGTTTTTGGTTGATGTTGTGTGTATGTATCAGACAGAACAGACGTGTGCCTCTCCGCACGGAGGTACTAGTAGGGAGGTATAACTCGGGGTCTCGGGAATGATACTCCGGCCCTCCATCTCCAATCCCGAATCCCCGCCCCGCAGACGCGGGCCGCCCTAGACTACCTAGGTACCTACGTCTCGACTTGATCCAGGGCCCGTCAAAATGAAACGAATTGTAGGACCCAACCTTCTGACAGGCTTCTAGGGGTGACCTGAAGATGAGCATTTCCAATATTGCCATTCTGTACCTGCATTGGCATCATACTAATTACCGTGCTGGAACTCCATCCAGCTGCAATTGACGAACAGGTCCGCCGTTTCATTACTACCATCCCTCTGGGATACGGCGGCCGTATCATTGCTGGGGGTCCAAAATGTCGAACGGGTTGCAGCCCAGACATATCTGAATGGCGACCGAGCAGACCTCGACTTCTTCGTTTGCCGATGTTTTACCGGGTAAAATGGTGTCGTTTGACGCGCATCTTAGCCCAGTCCGGGTCTGGCGCGCGTCCTGCACGGAACAGCCTCGAACGTTCTCACCGAGCTGAGGTGGCGTGTGGCCGCCCAACGACCGCCATGGCCCAACTCGAAACCCTCAATACCATCCTATCCCGGCTTCCCGACATAACTCTTCCCGAGTTTGACTTTGTCGATTCTTCCTTCTTCTGTCGCCCGGATAGCGCCGACACTGGCTACAAGCTTCCGAGTCCGCAAGAGGTGCTGGCGGCCGCGGCCGCGGCAAACCGAGTGCAGCCAGGGGACAAGGGTGTCTGGCGCTTCCCAGAGCAGGGCTTGTTGGTCAAGTTTGGCTGTCCTTCAAGGCTCCGCTTGGAAGAAGCCTTGACCCTGCGTATCATCAACCAGCTGCTCCCAGCCAGCCAGATCCCCGTCCCAGAAGTGTTTGGCTGGAAGTCAACCCACGGCCCGGGCTACGAGTCGAACTTCATCTACATGAGCTTGCTCCCTGGTCTGACACTGGAAGCCGCATGGGAGACCCTGAGTCATGAGGACAAGAGTTCTGTTGCCAACAACTCGCGGCCATAGTGAAATGTCTGAGAGCGGTGAGACGAGACCCTACAGACCAAGCCGTCGGTGGGTGGTCCTCCCTTCCTTTTACGCCTCGTTCCTGACCGCTAACCCCAGGAGAAGGTTCGTTGAGTCGGGGCCCGGCCCAAGATCTCTACTTCAGCCCGCAGTCCCATAAAGGCCCATTTGCGAGCGCCAAAGAGTTCCATGACTTTGTAGAATTCATATCAGCACCTTGGGTGCCTGTGGCGGAACGCGCCCCAGACCCGTACCGGCCCTTGTTGCCTGATACGGCGCCCATCTTTTTCTCTCATGCGGACTTGTATCCTGGGAATATTCTTGTCGTCAAACAAGGGGGCCAAATCAGCATTTCGGGGATTGTGGACTGGGAACAGGCGGGTTGGTATCCTGATTATTGGGAATACTGCAAAACCATGATCGTGGGATGTTACGATGATGAGTGGAAAGTGCAAGGATGGGTCGATCTTGCGTTTCAGCCATCGGCGCGTGACGTCGAGGCTTATGAAGCTTTTGAGTTCTATTGGGCGTCACGATGCCCCTGAGAAACTTCATAGAGGAGCTTGATGTCTCGGCTTGTGCCGGTCGCGCGTTCATCTCATACAACCACGTCCCAGCGATAGTAATTAGAGTGGCGATACCATCCGAAAGCCATCTCAGCCCAGGAATTCTCAAACATCGATGCTCGAGTGCACGGGCAGTTTGTCGATGTAGCTCTGCCAGTTCTCAGGGGGTCCCCGACGCTGCCCGGCCTCTTTTACAGTTTGGAAATCCTCCACGTGGAGATTGGGTTTTGGTGTCCGATTCGGCGGATTTCTTGAGGTTCAAGATCACAGACTTCCGCGGCGTTCGCGTCCGAGCTCCGCACACAATTGTGCGCCAACACTGTCGACTACTGTTTGACAGAGAGCCCCGTGAGGATGTTTCTGTCGCGTCGAATGGAAACTCGAGCGGTGAGTACTTGACACAGATGACTCGAGCGGTGAGTCCTTGGCATAGACGAAGCGTTTTCTGGAAAAAATGAGCAGAACGTGGTGGCCAGGTACCTCTCAGATTGAGGGCCCGTGTTTGGCGGGGAATAATTCCGTGACGGAACGCGCCGTTTGACAGGGCGATCCTTTGTTGGGGAGCCAATGGTTTGCGACGCCTTGTCTTGGCTCCCGATGATAGTCTGCTGAGCCTAAGCAGTTTTAGATCTTCCCGCAGACGAGCCGAAGCGCCAATGCTCAATAAACACCCCGATGCCTCCACCCGCCTGAGCTTCTTCCCTTGAGTACTTGGTGACCGACCCCTGTTTTAGCTCGCCACTGGTCATTTCTCCCCGGAGCCTCTCCCGATAGTTTCGGACGCAGCCGTCGCAGCTGAAGTTCGCTAGTGAGCCGTCAGCTCTCCGGTTGCCGCTCCGGGTAGAAGGGATTGGCTCTTTTTGGAATACTCCGATGGCTGAGAAGGATGGAGGCTGTGATTGGGTGAGTTGCGAGTATGTTGAGCTGTGTATGGACTTATATCCTTGACCTTGAATGTGCTATGTAGGTAAATACAACATATATAGAGTCCATGTGTCGGCCCTCAAGCTCCCCTACTCGACGCCGTTGACCAACAAGAGATACAACAGCAGCGGTCCAACAAAGAACGCTGTAAACCGGCGTGCGTCGTCAAGCAGACATGACTTGGCACGCCAAACTTGCCCTGGTGTCGGCCCTGGCTGGCCTGGTGGCCGCCTCGTGCTCCGGCAAGTCGGACGACTGCTCCTCCAACCCGAGCCCGCTGCGGCGCTTCAACCCGATCAACTTCCACGCCGAAACGTGCAACCTCAAGTGGGCGAACGGCTGCACCGTCGAGAGCAAACATGGCGGCCTGCAGCAGAAGCCGCCGCCATTCTCGCTGTGCGACACCATGGGCCGCCCGTCCGGGCTGCTGGAGATCGACGCCTACTCGCTGGCGCTGCAGGACAACGACTTCGCCCCGGACTCGCCTCGCTTCACCCTGCACGGCCTGTGGCCGGGCTCGGCGGGCGGCTCCGGCGAGCAGAACCAGCCCTACGGCTGCCTCCACGGCGAGGAATTCGACGAGACGATCCTCACGGAATTTGGCGACCTGCTGAGCTACTTCTGGCCGACAAACGCAAAGTACAAGAACACGATGCAGTGCTTCATCCTGTCCGAGTGGATGAAGCACGGCACCTGCGCCGTGATCCCCGGCGCCGACGGCAAGGCGTTCCGGCTGCCGCAGGAGGCCTACTTCCGCACGGCGTTTGTGTTCGCCGCCGAGTTCAACGCAAACGCCGCGCTGCGCGACCACCTGAAGGGCCTGGAGCCGCTCGTCAGCACCAGCTGCGTGCAGTGCGCGTATCTGGCGACGGTGGGCTGGACCGGCACCGACGTGGCGAGCGTGCCGCGCATGTCGGGCGACTGCATCGACCAGTGCTTTGACTGCGGTGACCACTGGGACACATGCCCGCCGGCGCAGCTGGACAGCACCGTGAAGCTGAACCCCAGCAACGCGCCGAAGAGCGACAGTGGCAGTGACAGCAGCGAATTTGCGATCATCCCGCTGCCGGAACTTGACATGCAGGCCGTTGTCAGCAGCGACAACCTCTCCCCCTGGGAGGGCACCTGGCGCTCCTTTGGCGCCGAGCAGCTCGGGTCGGGCAAGTTCGAGTTTGCGTAGACCTTCAAGGGCGACGTCCTGACCGTCACCACCGACAGCCCGTACCCCCAGACGTGCACGTACGAGCGGCGCGGCCCCGGGGAGCTGGTGCTGCGTTGCGGCCCCAGCCACCTAGAGGATTGCCTAGTGAAGCGGCTGCCGGACATTGGCGGGCTCGACGCGGCCTTCCTGGCGTGCAACCACAGCGGAGCGCCGGCGCCGGCGAGCTTCTACGCCGCCATGGACACCCCCGGGTGCGGCAACTTTCTCATGTTCCGCTGCAAGAAGTCTACGGAGGGCTGTGCCTTTTCTCCGGATTCCATCTCGGCGGCTGGCAGCAAGGTGTCTGAGCCCGAGACCGAGACTGAGACCGAGTCCAAGCCCGGCCCTGTGAGCCACTCCCAGTCGGGCATCGCCGGAGCATCCACCGCGCTGCTGGGCTCGTGGCGCACACTTCAGGTATCCAACGACTATCAAAAGGGCCTCGCGCGATGGAACTTCACTGCCGACGGCCAGGCGTCGCTGCAGTGGCCAAACTACCCCGACCGCGGCGTGGAGCGGTACTCAGTCTCGCACTCGTACGAGGATCCCAGCCTGGTGCTCCTCACCAGCGCCACCGGCACCGTCACGGCCTGTCGCTTCCAGTTCCAGTACCAGCCGGTGTTCTCGTACGCCGTGCTCGACTGCGAGGCCCTGGACCAGCCGGAAGGAGGCCAGGACAACACGAAATGGGCCATGGGCCGGTGTAACCCGTGCAGCGCGTCCTGTCGCTACTCGTGCGGCCCCGAGAATGACAACTGCGGCGCCGGCTCCTGCGACCCGGCCGACTCGGTGCCAGCGGCATCCGCCGGCGCCTTGCCCTCGCCGGCTCGCTATGCACACGCAGCACTCAAAGTCGACCATGACTGGTGCACGCCTCAAGACCCCAGCTGCTGGCCCACTACGACGGCCATCCTCAAGCTGGAGCGGGCTCTGGATCCCTCCGTGCCCCGTCTCGGCCTCCATTGGAGCAGCTACCCGCAGCCGCAGCCGGCGCCGGTGCCGGCGGGCTCCATCAACAACCAGTCCTTCTACGGCCTGGGCTCGTCGCCCGCGGGCCTCAAGGCGCTCTACTACTACGAGGACGTCGCCGAGATGCAGCGCCCGTGCTTCAGCCCGTACGCTGGCGCCGCCGTGTGGAACCGCGCGTCCGACATGTGCAAGGCGGCGCTGCACCAGAACGAGTACCGCGACTGGAACCCCTTCATTGTCGTTTTCCCGCTCAACGAGCGCCATGTGGCCGCCGCCCTCACCTTCGCCGCACGCCACCGCCTGTGCATCGCCACCGCCGGCACCGGCCACGAGTACAACAGCCGCAACTCGTGCCCGACCGGCGGCCTCCTTATCCGTACCATCCTGCTTAAGGACAAGGCCTTTGTGCCCACCTGGCGCGAGGACCCGGCCCTGGCCCCCGCAGGCGCATTCCGCTTTGGCGCCGGCTCCATCTTCGCCGAGATGCACAACTTCTCGGCCGAGTACAACCGTGTCATTTCGTCGGGCTGGTGCTCCACCGTCGGCATGGTTGGTTTCCATCTCGGCGGCGGCCACGGGCCCTTTGCGCCGTCCATGGGCCTCGGCGTTGACAACGTGCTCGAGATTGAGGTCCTGCAGGTCGGCCGCGACGCCCACGGCCAGCCTGTCGTCCACAAGAAGATCGCCAGTCGCCGCCACAACCCGCAGCTCTTCTGGGCCATGCGCGGCGGCGGCGGCGGCGTCTGGGGCGTCGTGCTCTCCATGACGATCCGCGCCCACGCCGTGCCCGACGGCGGCCTCAGCCGCGTCTTCATCCCCCAGAACGGCACCTTCTGCGACAACTCAGACCAGTTCAACTACCAGTGGCTGCGCGGCATGTGGAAGCGCTTCGCCGCGTGGCAGCTGATGCTCAACTCCAAGGTCAGCACGCAGCCCGCCTTCTTCATCAACACCACCAACTACGCGACGGGCGGCCTCTGCAACGTCACCTGGCAGTTCAACTTTGAGTACTTCTACGCCGGCGGCCAGTCCGAGCCCGACTACATCCTGTTCCGCGACCGGCTCAAGAACGATGTGCTGCAGGCGACAGACGCGCAGGAGCACAAACTTCCAGTCGGCCTACCAGTACCTCACCTCCATGCCGGCGGACAAATTTATCCTCAACGTCAGCAACCCGCTGCCGGCGCCGCACCCGCCCTCGGACGCGGCCACGGGCTCGCAAAACTCGGTCTTCGTCTCGCGCCAGGCCATGGAAACGGGCTTTGCTTCGACCATGATGGACGTGCTGGACATCTGCAGGGCGACCCTGGAGAAGCCTGACTGGACATCGCCGGATCCCGCGGGCTACCGCTGCGGCTTCCACTTCCTCTACACGTCGCTGACGGGCAACCTGGGCAGCGTGCAGCCCGGCGACACGGCCATTTCGCCGGGCTTCCGCTCGGCGCTGATGATGTGGAACGCGCGGACGTTGACGACGCAGCAGTCGATGGACACCATATATAAGCTCGGGCCGAACAGCTATTTCTCGGAGAGCTCGTATGTCATGCACAACTGGACGGCGAGGTACTGGGGGGACAAGAAGTACGAGCAGTTACTGGCTGTGAAGAAGGCGCATGACCCGGGGAATCACTTCTGGTGCCATCATTGTGTTGGGGATGATCCGGCTGATGCGTATGGGGAGCCGCTAGGTGCTGCGGCTGTTGTTGTTGATGAGGATGAGTCGCAGCGGCCGCTTGTTGGCTGAGTGCTGGATGAGAGATTTGCTTGATCGAGATATGCATGAGCCTGGCTGGCAAACCAGGGGAATCCTCTAACTTGTAGGACTAGATTTATGGGCAAATCTAAAAAAGGGGCTCGCGAGCAAGCAACACACTAGCTTGCTCGAAGAAGAAAATGTTTAGAGTCGAGATTCGCTTGACACTTGGACTGTAAACAAGTGAACGGGGGTTGAGAAAGAACTGACGCACATATTTGACATGGAGGTGATTGCGATCTGAGCAGAGGTTATTTGCCGTGCTCCCGCCAAAAATGGATTGGGACAGAACTGGACTGGCCAGGACGCTACAAAGTGGTGATACTTGGCGTCCATACGCGTGGTGTTGAGACCCAGATGTTCTCCAGTGTTTGTCCCCCTATCTGACTCTCCTACTTGGTCCCCCTATTTTGTCAAGGACTGCCGGTCGGCAAAGTCGTCAGGATCGTCAGGGGCTTCAGGGGCTTCAGGGTTGTCAGAGGCTTCAGGGGCTTCGGGGACTTTGCCTGAGGAGTGTGCTACATGAGAGTTGAAGTACCTAGGTATGAGCTAACCTTCAAGGTGGGCTTGACGCGGTATATTTACAGCCTCATGAAGGGCTTTTTACGGCTGGCTAAGACTGCAGCTGTATCTCTGGTATGGGACTGGTGAAGGTGGACTGGGGGAGAATCTGGTACCCAAGCCGCCGGTCGACAAGCGTTTCTGATTCGAACTTCCAATTATCGTGCCACCAACCCAGAGCACCACCCAGCCAACAAGCTGGCGCCATCCATCTCTGATCCCAGCACGCTGGTCAAAGTCATGTCATAGCCGACGAGCCGACCTAGTCTTGTCCTGACTGAGAAGTCTTGGCCAGTGGATATCGGCATGTCGGCACGACTCTTGGCATCGTCTTTCTCGCCAGTCGCCTCGCGGAAAGGATGCTGGAAAGCCGCATTGGGACAGGCGATGGATTTGTGCGAGCAGGGGGGACGGGTTCAGCTCTCGCAACGTTGTAACGGCGGCAGCAGCGCACAGCAAAGTCCGGGGTATCTAGTACGGATCGGGCTTGACGCTGAGGGTCTGATCGGGCCCAGAGCTCCGGAACAGCAGCTGACAGCTCGACTAACGATAGTTGCTAACCGAATGGAGGTGTTGCGGCTCGAGACTATTGACGCGTGAAAGTATTGGAGTAGTTTTGCCCCTGATGACCATTTTTCGTCTCCATCCTGCACGGTGTTGTGCAACGTGTATAAAGGAGAAGGATGCGGACCGTTGGCGGAGCTGCGAGGTTTCGGACGAGGCGCCGCCCCTTTCCAATCCCGATCTTGAATCCCATTCTTGACTGGACCCAGCGCCATGGTACGCACGGCGCCACTTGTCTCGCTTCTCGGCGCCGCCTTGGCCCTCGCCGGTGGCGTGTCGGCCATCGGGTGCAACGCGGGAGGCTGCGTCCTCGACCGCTGTGCCCGTGCCGTCCGATACGACGCCGCCACGGGTACCAGTAATAAGGCCATTCGCCTGGCAGACTGCAGCTCCGTGCTCGCCGTTACCGTTATTCCGGCTGCCTCGTAGGCATCCCCGTCTTCCCGTCTTTCAACCCTTCGTTAACTCGGACTTGCAGTACGGTATGGGTCACCGAGTACCAAACCGCCGTCACCGTGACATTGACGACCACGCCGCCCGCCTGGACGGCCCCAACCACGGCGGTTACGACCTTCGCGCCGTTGACAAAACGCACCGTGACCGCTTCCGCGACCGAGACCGCGGTCCCAACATACGTGAGCCCGCAGTGCTCCGATGCCGCGCAGTTCGGCAGCGCCTGCTCGTGCTGGAGCGTCACGGGGCCGACCACCACGGCCTCGGTGCCCGATGTCACGTCGACTTCGACCGTTGCCGTCACCGTCACCCACTACGACTACGAGAGCCCGCCGCTGCCGAGCTCGTCCGTGTCGTTCCCCGCCAACAGCTGGACCAAGTCCTACACATATGCCGAGTACACGCTTCCCGTCTTTACCCCGGCCCCGGACCCGTCGGTGGTTGTTGACTACCCCACCCCGGCCGAGACCTGCTTGATGGATGCCAATCCGACTGGGGATGCCTTTGTAAGTCGGACCACTCCATGCGGCTCAATTTATCTAGTCTGGAGGCTGACGATATCATGTGTAGTACCTCCTCGCACCCGGCACCGGATACGTCGTGAAAAGGGACGACGCTCTGGGTCCTGTGGTGCAGCCCACCACTGAGGCCGAGGCTGAGGCTTTTCTGGCCAACTGGAATCCCCCGACATTCAAGTTCCAGGCCGCGGAGGGCGCGCCCGACGGGTAAGGATACTTGACCCCCTTCCCGTGCCGACGCTTGTTAACCCGGTCGGTTTGCAGGCTGTTCGATCTCGTCGTCAGTGACGGCGTCAACCCAGACCTTTTCGTCGCTCTCAATGTAGACACCGGTGCTATCTCGCTTGTGTCGTCGTCGACTGGCGCTACGAAAGCGCAGGACGGCACATGCACGACGGTGTTTGGAGTATCCTGCCGCGGCTCCCTGCTGCTCCAGTACGGATCCGCGACCTACGTGTGGACGACTACCGACGACAGCACCGTCGCCGCCCCTGGTACTCCTGCGACTGACAGCAACACTGAGGAACTCAACACTATGGCTCTTCTCCCCGCCCGCGTCCGGACTCCTCTGGACCGGACTACCAAGAGGCGCCGCTCGACTGGGACCGCGCCTGGGACCACGCCGTGGAAGCGGGACTATTCGCAATTCGGAGTTGCCCAGCGGTGCCCCGGCTTCCTCAGCCAGATGGTCGCCGTGTCCAACGGCCGTCCTGGCTCGGCACCCAACGGCTGCGGACCCGACGGCGCCTGGTACAGTAAATTTGTGCCCAACCTGGACTTTGGCGGCTGTTGCAACACCCATGACGGATGCTACGATTCCTGCCCGCAGTACTTTGAGAAGTGCAACAACGACTTCCTCGGCTGCATGATCAACTCGTGCAACAACGATTTCGACCACTGGTATAGCTGGTGGCTCCTACCGAGCTGCTACGCCGCTGCCGATGCCTACTACATCGCTGTCTCGACCAAAACGGCCCAGGAACACTTCCAGAGCGGCAGCAAGGACCTTTGCGACTGCAACTGTGCCGATCCCGACTACGCCATCTGTACGTTCATGGGAAAGACTTGCCAGAAGGTCCGCGGCATCGGCAACAACGACAACAAGAACTGCGGCGGATGCAACCAGTACGTCAATCCGAGCTTTTCATGTTCTCCTTTGGCTGTCTCAAGGGCTCTCAGGAGCAAAGTTGCTCCCGAAACACTCCCGTCCCCCCGCACAAGAAACCATTCGCTGACATTGATACAGGGACTGTGGCAGCAAGGCGCACTGCGCCGACTCCCAATGCATCTGCAACCCAGCGCCACCGACCCCGAACCAGTGCGGCAACATGTGCCTGGACTTCCTTACGCACCCACGCAACTGCGGCCGCTGCGGCAACGTCTGCGCGAGCGGCTACTGCTACCAGGGCGCCTGCTTCGACCCCCCGCCCGATGCCCCCGAGTGCTACCCCGTCAACGCCATCACCAATGGTGACTTTAGCAACGGCATCACGGGTTGGTCCGTCTACTCGGGCCAGTACGCCTTCACCTGGAGCCTGGTGGCGGGGCGGTCGGCGCAGACCAGGGCCGTGTCCATGACGCCCTCCCAGAACGGCGGCTACCCGGAGTCACCCGACGACACACTGAATGTGGCGACGACTCTGCGCCTGTGCCCGGGAATGCCGTACAAGATCGACTTCCAGATCAAGGCCTCGCAATACATCTTCAATAGCCTCAGCATCCGGGTCGGCTCGACGTACCAGTATCTGCCGATCAACGGCTGGAACGTCTGGTCCTTCCAGGGCCCCTACGACCTGCCTGCCTTTAATAAGGGCGATCCCGGCGTCACCGAGAACGCTGATAAGTCGCTTAGTGTCCCGCTGGTAATTACCTTTTACTGCGGCCGCGACCGCAGCTTTAACTTCCAGGTCACCGAGGTCGCCGTGTACTATACGGGCTGATAATACGTGGTTGTTGTCGGGTTGGTATCTCGGAAGGGAAATTATAGGAAACCTGTCGTTGACTTGCATTTTCCTTTTCATTGAAAGCACTAGTAGTGAGCCATTAGTCTGGGCTTCAGAGTGATGCTCCGGGTTTCCATTCTCCAATTCTGAATCTGCCTCGCTGTGTTCAAAAGGTTCGGTTTCTTGTCTTCACTGGTAATTTTTGTCCTTACCCACTCCGCCCGCAGTATTACGCCAGGAAACAAATCCATTTTCCCGCTCCTATCAACACTCCCTCACTTACACCGGCAACTCCCACACTTGCAACAGAGTTCCCGCACTTACACCAACAAACTTCCCTACTAACACCAGCGACCCGGAAACGCCAGCGACCTAGAAAAGCCACCAAGCGTGCCAGTCATGAATTAAGTACCTAATAAGTGCACGAATCCGGAAATACTTGGCTCCAATGCCGCAAAATACGACAAATACATGAAATTGAGAAAGAGGCATTGTTTTGCTAAATGCCAACAAGATCCTTCGTGTCAAGCTCCAGCGAAGCCGAGAAAATCTCCGCGGCCTGGTCGTCGACCGTCCTGGGCTTCCGGCCGAGCAGCCGCTCAAGTGTCGGGTCAAGGTAGGCGTTTTCTCCCTGCGAGTTTGCCGTGTGCCAGCTCGCCCAGTTATCAAGGAAGCTGGCTTGCTCCGGGGGCACGCTGCCATTCTTGATGTGCCACTCGATGGCTTCCTGGACAGGTAGGATGCGGGCGCCGCCCTTCCGGCCGGTGTACTTGAGGTATTTGTGCAGAATCTCGACACCTGTCAGGAGTTCAGGGCCGGTGAGAGTGATGGTTTGGTTGGTGTAGTTTTGCTGCATGGAAGGAGTCAATAATGGTCAAATACAAGCGAGCGACGTAAGCGATGAAGTACAAACCCAGTCTGCAATGACCTTGCCGGTAGCTTCGCCGAGATCCTCTCGATTCACCCAGTGGGCAGGGCCGTCGTTTGGCAGGACAGCGTCCACTACGGTGTCGGGGTCCGCATCCAGCCTGAGGAAGCCATCATAGTTGTTCCACATGTGGGCGTACGTGGCCATACGGATGATGGTGTACGCCAAGCCGCTCTGCTTCAAGTAGGCCTCAGTCTTCAAGTGAGCCTGGGCAACCTGGGCAACGCTGGTGGTGCCATCCGGGCCGCCCACGAACGCAAGGGACGTGTAGATGACGTGGCGAATGCCTGCAGCCTTTGCGGCGTCGATACCGTTACGGTGCAATGTGAAGCGTTCCTCACCCATGGATGGGAAGGACACGAGAAACAGGACGTCGCCGCCGGCATAGGCTTTTACCAAGGACTCCGGATCGTACAAGTTGCCTTCGCGGATGTCAATACCTAAGTCACGGATGGCGTCTGGGACCGAGGACGCCCTGGTCGTTGAGATGCGGAGCTCCGACAACGGGACGAGTTTCTGTTGAATGATGGTCCTGAGGGCCACGCCGCCGATGCCACCGTTTGTGCCTAAATTTCTGGGTCACTAAAGGTTACAGCAGAATCGAGACGATGTTCCATTACGTACCTGTAAGAACAATCATCTTGGAGATGGGATGGTACTGGATGATTGAGAAAACGAATTGATGGAAATTGCCAGGTTGGGATGTGAAATTGTGTGGTGTGAGATGAAGTGAGTTGTGAAGCCAAGACGATCCAAAGCTCGGAGGGATCGCGCACTTTTATCTTGACGTCTCGTATTGTAACACTCGTGAATATGAAACACATGCGTAATGGTCGTTTGTACCGCTTTGGATCCCTCGTACTACGTAGCCTAGCTGCTACCTAGGAGTTCTCCCTAACACGGAACATTAAGGTATTGTTTCAACCCATGTAGGATTGCTTTGCGATCAAGAATGACAAATGGACTTAGTCGTTCTCAGACCCGAGCAATTACAAATCCAAATTCCGGTTCTTTGGCCGTGTCGCATCGTTGGCACCTATCAACGCCACGACAAACATTGATTACTGAACATCCATCGGATTATCCCAAGACTATCACTGGGCTCTTAACGATAAACGCGACTGTCAACAGCAATACGGTGACAAAGGTAACAGCTTACAAGTATATATCGCACTCACGAATTCGCCCAATCCCGGTTGACAGGGCGGATATTATTTCCTCTGACTTCGGCTCAGATCGTGGACTCGAGGATTCAGGGTTTCCCAACCTAAGATCTTGTCCGCTGTCTATCGCTTCTCAAATACAGGGCGCCACTAGTCTAGGTTGTGCTCGGAGGAAATTCGTCTGCGCGGCAACATATCAAGCCATTATGTTGTCTGGTTGGGATGCTTCTTGCCTGCACGAGGCCACTCGCTGCCACAGTCACCGACGGGCCATCCGAGAACAGAAGCTCTCTTTGGCAAGGTCGCTAAGTTCAAGTTTCTCGAAGCATCAGGAAGAAAATGAGCTGAAAAAAAGCTCTCGGCTGGCCTCACTCGACAATCCCGCTTGTCTCAGTTGTTTGTGCATCTTAGGCCTGCGTTCCGCGTGCGCTCTGGATCTGAGTATTATCTGTGCTTTACCCCTGACTTATTCCGCTCCAGCAACGGACAGCAAGGGAAGTCATTGGTTCACAAACATTCAGGTGCTTCTTGGCAGCTGGCATTGTAGACACCTTAGATCAGGGGCAGCAGTCGAGAACTGGCGAATGGCGGTTGTTTGCCGCTGCTCGGCGCGTTACCGTTACCGAGTATCAAGCCTCTTGGTTCATTAGTATATCTGCGACTGTAGGTGCTAAGATTGGGGGCAACAGCCCGGGGCTAATGAAGAGCAGCTGTTTGGTGGCGCTCAGCGCATCTCCGAGCTTCTAACCAATCCAGCAAGCCTTCTTTTGTGTTATCGTGCAGCTGCATTACAGGCTTGAGGTCCAGACCACGGATTTAAAGAAGCCCCTGGTCCATTCCCCAGCTCACTAACCTGTCGCTCTTTTGACACTCGAACGCTCGTCTGGAGACTCCACTGACTCAAGTCGTCCAGTCGCTCGTTGCTCTGTCCCTCGTTTGTTTCCATTACACGAGACGCAGCGCCCCCTCTCGAAGACGGTCACCATGAGGACCTCCGGTGTCGTCCTGGGCTTATTAGCCTGTTTCCACCAAGCATCCGCCGTGTGCTTACGCAGCAACAAGTGCTTGAAGGGTAAGACGGCTACTAGACAAAAGAGTCATGATGAACATCGAGACTCGCACTGACCTGTGGCTAATATTTGCCCCGTAGCGATTGGGCAGCTCGGCGCCCAGGGTGTTGCGGACTGCTCCGCCAACCTGGCCGTCATTATCACATCTGACCTTGTGACATTTACGGAGACGGCTTCGACAGCGACAGATTACCAAACCATCGTGGTCACCCAGATCGTAACCGCAACCGAGACGACCACAGCATGGACCGAGACGGATTGGGTCATCGTCAGTCGGACTGTCACTCCTTTGACCGAGACCCAAGTGCAGTTTGTCACGCGCACTGCTGTCACCACCGACACAAGCACTCGACTCGTGACAGTCACGCCATCCTACATCCCCTGGCGGCGCGCGGCTATCAGCAGCGAGTGCTCGCCAACTGCGATCCCGACCTACCCGCTGCAGTGCCTGTCGTGGGAGAAGTATACCGCTGCGTGCCGCTGTGCCAATGTTACGCCAATCACCGTCACTGTCGAAGCCCCGTCTACCACTGTAACCGTTGGCGTTGCAGGTGTAAGTGTCTAGCAGAAATCTTCATCCGGTCCGCTTTCATTTCTAATCCCCAACGCTAGACCGTCACCAACTCGATATTCTGGACCCTCATTCGCACCGACATCGTGCTCCAGAGCGTCACCGCCACTACGGTGGCCACCATGACCAATGTCGTTTCTCTCACAGTGACAACCCTCGAGACTCGAACCGTTGTCCTCGACAAGACTGTAACAAAAGAGATTACCCAGGCTACAGCAGCACCATTAGTTCCCGGAATCCCGATCACTTCCAACGTCGGCGCCTTCCGCGCCGTTGATACCGATAGGTTTTGGTACCTGGATGTTTTCAACGTCAACAGCAGCAACGGTGCATTAACCGGCCCCGCGGGCTGGCGCATTGCAGTCCCCACCAGCACGAGGCCGAAATGGGCCCCATTCTTGTGGAATACCGACGATCAGGGACGCGTCCTGCTCAGAAGTCCCAGATGGCCCTCGTCGGTCTCTGCCCTCTACGTCAGTACATCGGATACAAGCCGGACTCTTGAGGTTTCCGTTGCCTCCTTCGACACGGTCCAAGCCTGGATCCGCGAGAACAAATCTGTTTCATGGGTCTATGGTGCCGTCGACCCTGTGACAAACCAGCTGTACCTCAGGGGCGCTGGCCGCCGGAACATACTGTCTTGCGGTTCGTCTCTGTACTTGTCCTCGGGCACAGGGCCTGCCGACATCGCCAGCGCATGTACCGTGATGCATCCCATCTATTGTGGCTGTACCGCTGTCTCAGTGACCGGGAGTCCGGACATGGCGTGTAGCAGAGTCAAGGGCGAGCAAATGTGCTAGTCAGGCATCTTGGCCCTGGGTTCAGCTGAGTGGCTCTGGAGTGGGTTCCCGAGTCCGAATCCACATTCTACCTCTTGATTACGATGGAGAACTCCTGATCCGTGCGCGCTAGTGGAAGGTAACGGTGCCCAAGCACGATGCTGATTCGCTCCCGAACGATGGATTCAAGCTATTGTTTGCATTCTGCCCAGGTGAGATTAGAGCCGCGCAAACTGTGCGCTGATAATAATTAGCAAGGATGCCCAGTTCCGGCCATTCTTCAGTTTCCTTTTGTACTTACTCCGTACTTGTTGCTGTTCTGGATTCCTTTTTTCCTTTTGCAAGTCAACACACTCTTTTCTTGACTCCAACTAAATCACACTCGTTTCAAGTTTCGAAGCCAAGATGCCGATGACACTAAGCGCTCCGCTCAACCCCTATGGGCCGCTGTGCACCGTCACCCCTTGCCTGCAGCAGGTTGCTGGGTCTCTGAACAACAACCCCGTTGCCCAGTATGCGGCCTGCGTGTCCATGTTCGGGACGCCAGCAATCTCTACCGTGTAAGTCGAACGGCAGTTATTCTGCGCTATCGAGATGTGTCTGGGCTCTTACGATTGCTCCTAGTACTCCTACGGCCGATGTCGTCTTCGCCACCGAGACCACCACTCTGTCATACACCGACATCATTGTCTCTCTGACTACCGAAACCTTGACGGTTACCGCGTCCGTCACCGCCACAAACGAAGTGCTCGCGACCACTGTTGTGACGGCGAGCGCCGGGGCCAAAGTGACCGTTCTCCCGAGGAGAAGAAAGCGCAGCCGGTGCGCCGCCAACCCGTCGACCACAGCTCCGGTCTCATCTTCCGAGCCTGCGGTGACCTCGACTTCGGTTCTGTTCCCCATCGCTTCCGAATGCCCGACCCTCGAGGAGTACTCATCGGCCTGCTCGTGCATTACCGCTGTCGACGCCACGCAAACTGTCACCGCCTCGGCCGCGACCTCAACCTCGGTCATTGTTGACACGGCGAGCACCGGCATTCCGTCGACCTCCGTGTCCACCATCACCACGGTCGTCACGGACACCGTCGCGGGCACCGTCACCACAACCCGCACCATCACGAGCACAACCACGGCGCCTGTTCCCAGTTCGACGGCCAAGGTGATAATCACGAGCGGCGTGGCCGTGGGTAAAGAAGTTTACGTGATCGCCAGCTCGGGCTTCATCAGAGCCAATGGTGTTTTGGCGGCCTCCGTCTTCTCTGTCTCTCTTGCTTCATCGGGCGGCCCAGTGTCGATGGCCTCCAACTCCGACCTGAAGCTGGCCGCAGCCAGCAGCGGAAGTACCGGCGTCAGCATCATCGGCTTTTACACCGAGAGCGCTGCTGCGACCAACGGGTATCTCCCCGTCACATGCACCGTCAACTCCGCCACATCCAATCTCGCTTGTCAAACAACCACCGGCGGCCTGTCGGTACTCCTCGTGTGCTCCACATACATGTATCTCGCCACCCCTGCTGTTGCGGCGAACCTGCCGTCTGGTTGCACGCTGGCCACTTGGGCTGTGGAACTTTGAGATGCTTTGTTTGAGAACTCAGTGACAGGGGAAATAGAAGCGCTTTTGCAACGGAAAAGAACTTTGTTTTCAGCAAGATAGCAATCAACTTATTGTTCTGCTCCCCCCTCTTCCCAGTAACGCTGCCTCCCCCCCTTTCCAATATGCCCGACATAGCTGTCGATGGAGCAAGCAACCCTTGCTCCTGATAGCATAAAGAACACCCACCAGTCTCAGGATGGGTCAGGGAGACGATGATGTCGGTGTATGCCGCCCTTTCGCCTTGCCAAACATCAACATGCGCCTTGGCGTACAAGGCCAGCAGCATCGTCGCCCCGTACGTCGCCCGCAGCAGCTCTTCGTACTGAGTCTAACTGCTGCGGCGTGTGGTATCTTGGAACCAGTCCTCCACAAACTCCTCACAACGCCAGGCCGCAGAGCACACAAGCTGCCGCCAGCGCGGTCTGCACCGTACGGGCAGGACCCACGCCGGCCTTGCTTTTCGACGAGGACACGGTTGTGGTGGTAGTGGCTGGATGGTACACCGACAAGTAGTTCAACGCGGAGCTCGTCACGCGTCTCGAGATGCTGCTTGCTGCGGCCTGGTCCACCGTGACGGCGCACGGGTTGCCTTGGGGAGTCTCAAGCAAGTCCAGCGCCGGGCACTCCGGCTTGGTGGCATTCAATGGCCCGATCTGGACGATCCCTCCGAACTCCGGGCACTCGGGAAAGGTCTCCTGCACGTCGTGGACCTTGCCTTGCTGACCGGATCCCTCATTCCCCCCCACAGTCTGGATGTTGAACATCACGGCCCCTCTCCCGGCCTCGAAGCTAACCCAGGGATCCGTGCAATTCCCCACGAGATATGGCCAAAACAGGTCCCACTGCAGCAAGTACCTGTCATCGACCGTGGGTGTGTATTTGTACGCAGAGAGCCAGTCGGTAAGCATGGCGAAGCCGACGAGGAACAAGGGCTTGTCTGCAGCCGTTTCGTTGGTGCCGAAACCTTGCATCGTGCCCCAGCCCACGTCGATCGACGTGTTCTCGTTGAACTGCCCCCCTTTGCAAATCCAGATTTTCCAATCCAGCTGGAAGACACCGATTGACCTTGGGATGGTGGCGTTTTGGATGGCGAAGACAATGGGCAGGATGTCGGCCGGCTTGTATGTCTCGTTGTGCGGGAAGACGATGTCGACTTCAAACTGTCGCGGTGTCGTGACTGCCTGTGCGGTGCCCGTCGCCGCGGTGGCCAACGCAAGGCATGACCTCAGCCAGTGCATGGTTGTGAATCGCTTCTGGGTAGAAGTTTCCGTGTTGTGTTGAGCTGCTGATGGCAGATGCGCGGGGGCTCTGGGGACTCTCACTCCGTCGGCTCGCCTGTTTTTGCAGCGGCCGGTCCTTTAACTAACAGCCCAACCAACAACCAACAAGCTAACATCGACCCACGTGGGCAAACACCAATATCAACAGGGGTGCTGTCCGTGCGCACCAACACACCTCCCTAGAGGGCCGTTCGGGAAAGCATCGCGCAATCGTGGTGTGAAGGTCCGATCTGCCTTGTGGGCGGGTCGCGAGGCCTCCCCGAGTTCAACACCGCCCGCTGGAACTTTTGCCTGGTCATGTGGCTAATCTGGCTCAGCCGCGTTCTCCGCCTTGCTGGCGAGCCTGATTGGGTTTGGTATGGCAAGGGAAGGAGAACTTTGCTCTCAGGGGCAAGCAATGTCTGAAGAGCAACAGAAGTACGTGCCTTGAACGATCACGAGTATCTCAAAACTTATTCCAGTGACACATTCTCCAGGACGCTGCTTGCTGGCCCTTGTACTTCGATTGGGGAAAAGAATATCCGGAAAACCTCAACCTCCGCCATCTAGGAACCTCGAGCCATGGCCTCGGTGTTATTGATACTGGTCCAGCCCGTTCTCTCGCAAGAACTCGTCCAGAAGATTGGCAACCTCATCGTTATCCAGATCCGCAAATGGAATGTGGGTGGTTCCCTTCAGACCTTTGTCGTCCCCGAGTAGAATAACCTCGGCGTTGCCGCCAAATTTGTTAATCATCGCGGCCGCCTGCCTTGACTGATTAACGTATGGGTGACCCTCATGCCTATGGTCCCCCCACAGAAACTGAATTGAGGGTATCTTGGCCAGCTTCTTGAAGTCCTCCTCCGAGACAAGAATCGGGCCGAACGGGTTGCTTCCACCCCCGCGTTTGATGCCCACGTTGTCGGGGAACACGTACCCAAAGCTCTCGTAACAGACGATGCCCTTGATGTTGGTCGTGTTGCTCTTGACCGCAGTCACCTGGGCGCGTAGCCCGCCCGCCGAGTTGGTGAGGTAGACGATATCCTGGCCGAGCTTGCCCGAGTCGGCAGCGACGGCGGCGGCGTCCGTCTCGAGATCCACGCTCGCTTCAGAATCATATTCCACGTATCGGGAACTCGTGGCCTGCTGCCAGGCTTCCTCGCTTTCTGTCGGGAATTGCACATCCGGCCACCACTCCCCGAACCTCGGGCCAAAGTTCCACCCCACAAAGTTGCCCTGGTCGCGGTAGTCTGGGGTGTAGGAGGTCTTGTTGCACGCCCAGTTTGCCCTACCCACGCGTGGCCCTTCCCATAGGTAGACCGGATAGTCACGGCGCAAGAACTTGTCTTTGAAGCCTTCCCCGCCGTCCCAGCGGTTCTGGAAGACCTGCGTGCTGGAGCTGTGCCACATGACAAGGCTTGTCTTGCGAGGCTGCCACGGAGTGAAGTACTCTACGTATCCATGGTCGCACGAGAGTGTCCTATTGGGGTTTGTGGGGTGATGTATGATCTTGCCGCCGATCGTGAAGCCCCCAGACTGGCGAAGCATGATGGGCTTTTCCGGCTCCCAGCTGCTAGGATGCTCAGCCTCGACTTGGTGCACCAGTACCGCCAGCAAGGGTCCCAGAAGAGAGCGCAGGTTGGGGATGACGAACATGCTTTAGGTTGACCCTGTGGGAAACACGTCGGAGGGCGTAAGCTGTAAGTAATGCCATGAAGGAGCTTTCGGCGAAGGGGATTGAAGGATGGTATGGTAATGGGCCCCACCTAACCGAAGCTACGCCGGGTATTTACATTGGCATCCTCTGGAATTAGTTACATATGACGACAGTCAAATACCCCAGCTTGACCTGTGCTGCCGGTAGTCGTCTCAAGACATTTGCCGGTGCCTGAAATGTGCTAGTCAAGCCAAGACACATTAGATGCGGTCTAACGTAGGCAGTCTTGCCGTTTCTTTTGCCAGATTACAGTCCGCGGGCCATTAAGTGAATAGTGGCAGACTACAACTTCTGCGAGGGAGTAATATGTTCACCTCAGTTCCAGCAAAGAGCCCGCTGATTGCGATGCACACCAACTTCTCAAAGCTCCACGGGAGAAGGCTCACCTGCTTCGAGAGATCCAAGACATCACGCACAGCCCGCTCAACGTGTTTGGGAAATGAAGGTCAGGGGGCTGTGGCTGGCCTCTTCGGCAGTATGTCGCGTTAGAATTACAAGCTTGTGCGTTGGAATTTATCAACAACATCTTGAAGCCCCCCAAGCGGGCTAAAGATGACGACCAGGCTTCAACTGGTCTATACAGGTCAGCCAAACCCCTCACGAGCCTCTCCTTTCTAAGTCGGGCCAGAGTACTCCACAAACCGGCGCCACGCATCAATGTCAATCTCGGAATTGTCAGCCCCCGGAGTTGAGGGTAACAACCTCGACAACGACGACAAAACCGAGCCTTCCGCATCCGGCAACGCATGATCCCGCCTCTCAACGCCTCTGTGGCCCGCCGGGCCGGGCTCAGAAGACTGGCCGGCGGCCTCATCGACGGACTGCTGTCTCGCGACAGCATCGCAGAGCCTGCGAAACCGCGCCGGGAAGTGGTGCACGATGAAATCGGAGGGCGTATGGTTGGCCATGAAGACCCCGTGGGCAACCCCCAACAGTGTCGTCGCGCCCGTCCAATCTCCGACGCGCGTCTTGTGCTCGATGTGCCAGAGCATGCGGTGGAGTTTGATCTCTGTAGACGTCTCGCGCTCCATGTGCTCCTCACTTGTCTGGAACGCTCGTTCGGCGTCGGCGAAGCGCCGGAGAAAGGAGTAGTAAACCCCCAGTAGTGCTCTCGACCGGCCGAGCTTCACCAAGGCGATCTCTTGTCTTATTTGTTGGCTGTTGGTGGATACGCTGCCGAGGGCGCGGGCCTGCTCAAAGAGTCGATCTGACGGGCCGTCGCCGAGGTGGATCATGTTCTTGACAATGCGCATCTCGGGCCGGTCAATCTCGATTTCGGAGCTGATCACGGCGTCGGACTCCTCCAGCCTGTGAAGGCGGCGGCCGAAGTCCGCAGCCACCGTCTTTGGCCTCCGGTATCGCTCCAGATAGTTCCGTATCAATATCACCCTAGGGTCGTGGCGTCCGAGGATGGGCTCCCACACCTGCAGTGCCCGCTGCTGCACGAGGATCGAGCCCCAGAACACGGCTTCGTGCTTGAGCGCGATCAAGATTTTGCACAGCCCCGACTCGTTTTCGATGACATCGTTACCCGCGTCGACTCTCTCGTACCTTTCCCTTTCACGGACCAGCGAGGCGGACAGGATGCCGGTGACGCGGGCGGCCAGGCTCTGCGGACAGCCGGGATACCAGGCGGCCTCCATGACGTCGATGCGGAACTGGCGGACGGCCCGTTGCCAGGGCCTGCTGGGAACTGCCGTCCGCTTGTACGTGCGCGCGGCCGCTTGGTAGTTGCCGGCGAGGGCGTCTTCCAGCGCACGCTTTTGCAGCGTCGACTGGTATCGAGAGCGGTCCCGGGTCTGCGAAGAAGGTGGCGGCGGACCGGCCTGGGCGCTCCGATCATCGCTGAAGACGGACTCGGCTGGGCTGTTGGCACCCACTGCTGGGTCTTCGGTACTGCTCCCGAGAACCGAGACATCGGGAGAACCGGGCGCGTCTGGACTCGCGGCATCATCCGACGGCGTGCGACAGATTATATTTGACGGCAAACCTGGGAGGTGAAAGCCATGTCTGTCAGCTCATGCACGTGCGGAGAGATTCATGAGGGCCAGAACGACTAACTAGAAGATTCAGAGGAGTCCGAGGTGGGCGAGTCGAGACGGGTCCCAGCCCGCTTCTCGTACGCATCCAGCCTGGCGGAGGAGACATCCTGAAACTCGCCGGCACCATGCCTGCGCAGGAATTTGGTTCGGCGGCCGAGCATCTTGAACCGCCACCGTCGCACGCGGACCATTTTCCTGAGCTCGCTCTCCGGGATGTTTCTGAACATCCCCCATTTGTCCGTTGTCCATCTTTTCGGCTGTCGCACTCTGAGCGGCATCATCAGCATCCACATCTTAAACACGCCGGATGCTTGAGTGTGTCGCCTACCCAATATCAAAATCATGGTCTTCCTTCAAAACTGCTTTGATCTCCTCGTATGTTTTGCCTTGCTCGACGAGCTTGCGGATGGTGTCCTTTTGCTGGTTCCAAGTTTGGGCCGAATATCGCTTGTAATCGCGGCGACTTCGACGCCGTGAGGGAGAGGTCATTGAGACCGGACGCCAAAACGGAGGGGAGGAACAAAGCAGCAGTTTTGACACGCGCCAAACAATAAGGATGTTTCTCCCTGACAGGCATGCTGGAACGCAGGACTTTTGATTGCTGGCTGCGTGTGTTCTCAATGACGCGGGTGCGACTCGGTCTGGCAAAAAGTGACATCCAACAGCGGGCTGAGCAGAGCGGTGAGGCGGTCTTGTAAATGACACCGCCTTTATTTGCCCGCCGCCCGCCGGTCGTCGGCGACTCGGCGGTCACACTTTGGGCCAGCCGGCAGCCAGTCAGCCAGTCAGCCAGTCCGCCAGTCACAGGCTACCTATGCAGGAATACGGAGCGAGCCGCCTTCAATGTCACTTTTATCTGGCGGTCTTGTTTTCCCCCCTTGTACGCCAGCATCGGACTCGTGAAGAATGGGATTTTAATAAGTCATGGCATTGGTGTTAAGACTAGAACATGGCGAGGACCGGGAGCGAGAGCTTGCGGATGCATTGATGGGGTTGTCGTATTTGGAGCTCAAGGGCGACTTTTTCCACCGAGTCTCGAGTCTCGAGTCTCGACCCCCGAGCTGGAGTCTGGACATCATCAGGGCAATGCAGCCGCAAACGGCTTTGAAGACTTCCGGTCTGGCTTAGCCCTAGCGGTGGGCACAATCTACGAAAAGTGACATTCACGCTAGGCCGACATTCTTTGCTATTTCTCTGATGAAAGATACCCAATGTCCCGTGATGATGCGGTCTCAATTTGGCTTCTTGCCCTTGCGTTCTCGCTCAAGTTATCTTGATCCCAAAGCAAGCCGCAACACAGCTCGTCCTTCCCCGATACAGAAAAATCAGGGGCACCGTCTTCTTGCCTCGACCGCACTCGGCTTTTCACCGGCCATGTCAGACCCGGCGCCTCCCCGCGATGTTCCTAGCGGCGACCCCGGCTCCTGTGGCGGCCCCGGCGTCAGAGACCCGGCCCACACCCAAGTGCTTGGTCAACGCACCCGTGTACGCACAAAGCAGCTGGTCATGGTTATTGATGATATTGGACCATCCCTTGCTGACGAGACATAGAACGTGATTCCAGCTGCAGGAGACGTCCAGCGAGCATCACAGCTGCAGACGCTCACCCAAATCCGGCAAGCCGTGGCCACCAGGGAGCAAGAAGCATACTCTACCCTCGCGCAGTGGGAGACGGAAGGGCTCAGGGACACGCCGTGGTATCCACTGGGGCTGTAGTGGGAGAACGGGCGAGCAGCGAGGGCTATCATGGGAGGGGCGGCAACGGCGACGGAAACGGTGACGTGCGGTCTCCGGGTTGTGTCGGAGGGGGAAAGGCGGAGCCGGATCGAAGGACTGGACCGAAGCATCAACAGTCAGAGGATTATTCTAGCGGGCTTAACAAGACAGGAAAGTGTGAACGTCGTGGTTGCTTTAGTCCCTTTCACATCGGTCTTGGTAGACTTTGAGGTAAGTTAAGTCTTGTGCTCACTTTTCAATGAGACAACGGAAAGAGAGAAATATCATGCGGTAGTATCTAGTTCCTAGTGATTGGGCAGATACCGATCATACCATCCTAAACGAAGTGCTCCCTCCTGCTTCATCTGCCACAGCGACGCAGGCGCAACCACCGGACAGGGCAAAGCTAGACACCGGATGGCATCACCGTGGGAGCCAACCTTCTTCTTAACACACTCATTCTGCATGACGAGCTCCGACGGGCGGACTTGACAGGCAACGAGTTGCCACGCCCGCTTGACCTCCGGGGTGAGCGCGAGATACCACGTGCTTCGCCAAGTAATCTGGGGTCGGCCCTTGTCTCGATGGTCGTACACAAACGAGCAGGCGTTTCCCCTCGTCCCATTCCACAGCACCATGGTATGCAGCCTGGGCATTTGAAGCGCCGCAGCGGCCGCATTGGACAGCAGGGCGAAGATCTTGCCGCGGTCTCCTGCGGGCCGCAGCAACGCCGATGTCAGGGCCAGGGAGCTCAGGTGCTCCCACGTCCAGGTTTTTAAGCAGGCCCCAAAGAAGTCCTCGGCGTTGGTCATGTATGAGACCGAAAGCTTTTCGAGGTCGAGGCTCCGAGCGGCAAAGGTTGCGCTGAGACCCGGGTCGACGGTGCGGCCTGGGTCGAGGCGGGCTAATGCCGCGGGCAGCCGGGGGCCGCCTCTCAGAGCGGCGATAAGACTGTCGTCAAAGTCTTCGAACACGGACAGTGTCTTGAGCGTTTTGGGGAGACCATTTTGGATCACGAGCGCGAATTCTACCCCCGGATGTAAATGTTAGCACGGGACATGCTGTCAGCAGACGAAGATGGGCACGCACGGTGGTCGATTTCCTCCCCGCGCATCCTGTTCAAGTCCCGCCACGGCTCGTAGACCATGTGTTCCAAGCGGCTGAGCTTCGCTAACAAAACCTGCAATGCGATGGGCAGGAGCCGGCGTCGGAGCTGCCGGCGGATGGTGAGTCGCGTGACGACATCCACTCGGGGAAGTTCGGCTGGGAATAGTAGCTTGATGCTCGTGAACAGCCGCACCACTGCTGCTTTCGGGGGTGGCTTCTCCTGGCGACAGTTCCACCAGCCATGATGTGGGTCGTACAAGAGCCGAGAGGCTCTGGCGCCCCAGTCCCACTTGGAAATTGCGTCGTCTTCGTGGCCAGGGTTACGGTGCGAGGTAAATCGGTAATGCTTGAACCAGTGGTCCGAGTCGCTGGGAGAGTGTGCGTTGAGCTCCAGCTCCAGGCCCTTCTGCTCTGCCGGACCCCAGGCGCTAAGGATGGAAAACAACTTCCATATGCCATTGCTGATGAGGGTCGAGTTGTGCTGCCTCAGCGACTCCGTTTCCGAATGGTGGCAAACTTGGCATGTGTAGCAGGGCAGCTTGATATCGAGCAGGATATTGCGGATGAGGTGTTGTCGCCGGAGTGCAATGCGTTCGAACTCGCGCAGACAAGGTGCGCTCAGCCTGAGCTGGCGGAAGTTTTGCTTCTCGATAACAAACTGCCATTCTTTGCAGACGGCCGCCGAGGAAGCCCAGCCGGAATTCTTCTGCTGCGTGATGGCTTCGAGAATCAGGAGGCGAATCTCTGGGGGCAGAGCCGTCCAGCGGGGTGGTTCTGGTTTCGTCGAGCTTCCAGACATCATTGCATGCGGTCTCGTCGTGTTGTGTCTGTCCGCCATGGTCGTGATTGGCGATTGGTAAATGGGAAACAAGATTGCCACTCTATCTTGGAGAGAAGAAGAAGAAAACGGTTGAGGGTGGTTGAAGACACTGTTTCAATCCCAGCTTTACTATTTCCCGCTGGATGCTGGCTGCAGGCTGTCTGTAGCTGACATGAAAATGACTATAACATAACACGTACACACACATGCACATGTCCACGCACAGCTGCATAACCAGCAGCGAGCTCTTCATCTACGCGACTCACGTCATGCGAGTGCTCACCCGGCTCACCCGTTACAATATATCATTCTTCACCGTTCTTGTTATCCTCTGGTACTATCTCAAGGGGGTAAAGAAGGTAGGTTGGTATCGCCCTGGACCTGTGATAGTAATGTACTAGGTATTGCTAGCATTTTTCCGATACATATTTCAGATGCCTGGTGGTACGTCTAGATAATAATGTGGAAGGCTACCTGAATACTAGAAGCCTTGTAGGGAGTTTCTCCTATGGATCCGCCTCTGCGTGTGTATTAGACTGGCTCTCCCCTAATCTCTCTAGTCTGTTAAAGATAAGGTTAGGTACCTTACTATCCGCACTCCGGTTTCAACAGGCAATCGGAGAGATCTAGTTTTAATAGGTTATGAGCCCGGCTCGCGTTTAGTTAGCGTCTCACTACCTAAAAATGGCATATGTAGTTGTGACTAGGTAGGTACCTAGGGATGAAGAGGTCGTCAGTTGAACTCTGAAGTGAGGCGTGTTAATTAAAATTAAAGACAAAACTGCGAGATGCTAAAGATCAAAAATGCCAAGTAATCTCTAACCTCCGTGTGTGTAGCATGGGGGCTGTTGAAGATAAGGGTACTACTTGTACTCTAGTTGCAATAGGCAATTGGAGAGGTCTAGTTTTAACAGAGTCTGTTCCGCATCTCCCAACCAATACTGCTGGGCCTCCACGGTCTCGATCTTGTGCCTTCGTTTAGCAGATGTATAGGTCCTCAGGCATTGGGCCTTAACAGCTCCGTGACAGTCAGTGTATTTGGCGTTCTTCTCATCGAGCCTTTCCGAGGCCCTATTGGCCTTGATGTTGTTCAGTCGCCTCTGAGCCCTTTCTCCCTACACAGCGAACCGGGCTCAGGGGCAATCCTTCCCTACTAGTATGATGGGTGCTCGACCTTGAAGCCCGTGCACGTGAGGTCCAGACACCGAGGCTACCACCGAAGAGCTGAAATTAGAGATACAAGCGACCACCGAGCAGTTCTAGCGCGACAGGTCGAGCCTGCAAAACCAAAGACACAACTACCGCTTGAGAATTGAAGGCAGGCTTCGGGGAAGATATGATGCTTCATTAATGGAGAAATATACACAAGGTACCTGAAGCTCCCTGCCCAAACCATTCAAAACGGAGCTTTCCGACTCTTAACACATCGTTATAGTTGGGGGAATAGCAGTGTCGTACAGCCCAACGTCCGAAATCCAGAGTTTTTCAGTCCAATAGTATGTTACCATGACCTCCAAGAACGCCGCCAACAGCTGGCTCCCGGAAAATTCGCCATCCCCGCACAAAGGAATGTTATACGTCTTCTCTGCTGTCGAATCTTTCTCCTTTTCGGGACCAATGGACGGGGAGCTAGAGCTGGACGTCGTTTCAGGGGCTGTGGCTTTTGCCGGTACTAGTCTCACCTCGCAGTCCTTCATGAGATTGGTGCAGTCCAGGTTGCCGCCCCGGCAGCGAACCGTCTTCTCTGAGTGATCAAAGGCGCCGAGATTTTGGACATCCTCGAAAGCTTGGGCGAGATGGGCGAAGAGCTCCGGGCAGATGATCAACGCCCAGGTTAGGTCCGGGGCCTGGTGAACGTCGCGGAGGGACCGTGATGCCTTTGCAACGGCCACCATGTCGGCCACGGTGAAGGTGGCCCTGTTGTGTATCCGGATGTGCTGGAACTCGTTGCAGAGCATCATCGCGAAGTGCAATAGCTTTTTGTGCGGGTTTGAGGCCGGCCAGGCGCTGAGCTCCAAGTGAGGGAAGATTCGGACCTTCTTAGCCTTGTCGGTCGCCTCCTTGATGTGGGAGTAGACATCTTTGATGTCGGCGGCGACCATACGTGTCGGGGTGAAAAAGTACCCGTCCGGCCGAAGGAGCTCCACGGCTTCTTTGAAGATGGGGAGGAGGTCGTCGTCCATGTAGAGATTGCCGAGATGGTATTTGAATCTCTTCTGATCCTGTGGTTGTGTGTCAGCCTTGCTCACCCCGGTAGGTTAGAGGTCGCTCATCTCAAACCGAAGGGACCGCATACCATGTCCTCGAGTGTCATAAACTTCCGGTGGTACTCGACGCTGTCGGTAATGTTGAGCCCTCGGCTGTGGGCCAGCTCGCCTTCTACCACGATGGAGAGCAGGCCGTTGCATGGCATGAGCACCTCCTTCATCCCCTTCTTTCCCTTTTCGCGCGTCTTTCGTAGGAACTCGGGAATCTCAGCCGGGTCATGCTCGTCGGCGCCCTGGGTGGCCGAGGGCTCAGTCTGCTCTGGTTCTCCGACGCGGAGCTTCCGCGCAATTTCCTCGTCGGAGAAAGCACCCTCCATAAGTTCATCGAAGAGACCGTCGTCAACTTGTGCTCTGTCACGGGGGTCTCGTGTCGGCATAGCACGTTTCTTTATCTTCTTCAAGAGACCCCCAAGCTCGCCCATCTTATCCTGCAGCTCCTCCAACGTGTTCTCGACGTCCTTCCCGAGATCTTCTCTATCGGCGCCACCCAGATAAAGGGCTTTGCCGTCCCGCAGGCCCATGCCGTTGATGGATAGCCACAGCCGCGACCTTAGGCAATGGGGCTCGTGCCTCCGGGGCACTTCCTTGTAGAACTCGTGGAGCTTGGACGAGAGCTGATTGTCTATGATGCCCCTCCTTCGGAATTCGGCGACGCAGCCGTCGGGGCTGGGACGGAACTGAAGCCATCCCATAGGGCCAGACCACTGCATGGGCAGCGGCATTGGGTTCTTGAAGCTGGGTTTCTCCTCGTACGACTGGTACCCAAGCATGGTGCAGATGCCCACAAGATCCTTTCCGGCCCAGCGCATGGGGATGATGCCGTTCACCAGGTTGGCCTGGGTGCTCATGTGGTAGAAGCCGTCGTCTTCGGGTCCCAGTCCCAGAGCCTCAACAAAATTTACCCAGCTGGCTTTCGCGGTGGCCTTTTCCTGGTCGCAAAGAGAAGCGCTGGTCCTTGAGCCGGCATTGATGGGGCAGCCGACGTTAGGCTTCCAGTTCTTTTTCACCAGTGTTGGCAGCGTGATGACCGGCGTCGAGATTTGCTGTTGCATTCCGAGAAGCTCTTTTGTCTTCACCTTTTTATGCCACGGGCCGAGGGTCTCTTCTGAGAGGCCCATCTGGTATGCCCGGTGTTCGGTGAGGAGCTGTCTCGCGGCAACGTAGACGGTGATGACCGTCACTAGGGCAATGACAGCCGCGATCGTCGAGCAAACCGCCGAGATCCAGTCAGTAACCGATCCCGTATCTGACATTGTGAAGACAAAGCCAGGAAGTTGGGGTGTTCCTGTTGGGTGTTTTGAGTGACACCAGCCAACATGTGACGCAAGGTGAACCTAGGAGGTGGTCGATCACCAGGTATGGAAATAATGAAGGCGTGTTGATTAGAAGGTGTTAGGCTCAAGTGCAGAGAATGGCTCGTTTCATTCCTCCGGATGTTCGTTCGTTGGGAAAAAGCCTTTCGCGACTTCGAGTCCGTCTCGGCCGTGTCCAAGACGGGGATCAGGGCGTGTCACTTCACGTCAGGCTGCCGCAAGGCTCTCCGACTTAGTCCTCAATCTGCCTTGGGTTTCGGCATTCGACGTTGTGTAACCAGCCTTTGAGACCCGTGACGTGTGGCCGAGTCGCGAGTCGCAGCGAGGCTCGCGGAGCCTCGCTGCCCACGACGCCCAGACCGCCCGGCGCCCAGGCATTGCTGCAGCCAGCGAGCAAGCCGCTAATGCATGTTGTAGACTCGAGTTGAGGCAGAAAATGATTCTCATCTTGCTACTGGCGGGCAAAAAAGAGGGCGCACCTCTGGATGATTCAGGCTTTCCCGTCGGCGGACATCGCCGCGGGGCGTCGGAGGGGGGAGATCAATGCTTTTGCCCATGGCATCAGCGTGGCGAAAGCTTAGTGGTCGGAAATTTCCCTCGCCCGCAGAAGTATCGAGGCAAACGTTGCCTTTACGGGTGCTAAGCCACCACCAGGCCATCGAGGTTGAACACACCGCACAGCACAGCCATCAGATTTTGTTGAGTGGCTTGCGCCTCGTCTGCCGAAGGGAGCCATAGACCCCCTGTTGTGGGCGGGCGATTGTTCCTGTGGCCGTTTGTATCGCCAACGCGTTTCTGTCTTTTTTTGCAGTCGGCCACCACAACCCTTTGCTCTTTTTTTACCAGACACACACAGGAGGACTATCACTTTGTACTGTGTCTGCTTCCATCCTTGCCACACGACACCCCTGCATGTCTTATATCAGGAACACTTTCACTCACCCAGCTTGACTGTCCTTGCAGAACACAGCACTTGGCCCTTTTGCCTTCTAGTCCACAGCCGTTGACTGTCAAGAGGATGTTGAGAACGCCCGAGGATCCCATGCCTGACGATTGCCAAGATGGGGAGCACGGCTCGTCACCCGATGTGGTGAGCGTCACATTCGATCCTATCAAGCCAGTCGCACCATCCTCACCCACTTCTTTCCTCACTATACCTGGGCCAACTATTCCGTTGTCCCTCCCCGAATCTGGGCCAATAAGCCGATCGACGACACCGGCCAAACTTTTGAGCGATGAAAACTCCGAGTTTGACGGTACCACGGACTCCGAAAGCGAGGCTGACGGTGACGATGCGCCAGGGAAATGCACGTGCTGGGCCTGTAGCAGTGAGCGTCAAGGTATTGGACAGCGTCGAAGCTCAAGAAACTCGGAAGCTAAGACTTTCTCTCTTAGGTGACCAAAACATTGGTGACACAGAGGGCACCGGGGCGACAAAAGATAACGAAAACGAGGAGAACCAGGGCTCCGAAGCCAGAAAGTTGGTGGAGGAGCTCAAGAACTTGATCGGCCTGGACACCGTGAAGAGCGGTTTCGAAGGGCTCGAGAAGTACGTCAAGTACAGCAAGTTGACGGGGGTGGATATCCAACAGGACCGCTTCCACGCTGTCTTTCAGGGAAACCCGGGGACAGGTAAGTCAACTTTTTACCCCGTAAGCTTTGGCGGGTTCTCGATGAGCTCATGCATGGATGCACATCAGGAAAGACGACTGTCGCCAGACTTTACGCCAGGCATCTGTACGCACTCGGAATCCTGCCGTCGAACAAGTTCGTTGAGACTACAGGCGGCAAGCTCGCGTCCGAGGGGCCTACCGAAGTCATGAAAATCTTCGATGGTGACTCCGATAACAACAGCTTCGCAGCGCTCATGGGAATGCGCCCCCAAAGCAACAGCAGTAGCAGCGCCAAAACCCGTCGCGGTGGCGTCTTGTTCGTGGATGAAGCCTACCAGCTCATCTCGCCGCACGCCAGTAATGCCGGAAAACAGGTGCTCGACATCATCCTCACGGAGATGGAGAAGAGCACCGCAAAGTGGGTCGTGATATTCGCCGGCTACAAGAATGATCTCGAGGCCTTCTTTGCGCACAACGACGGGCTGAAGAGCCGGATCCCATACGTGATGGATTTCCAGGACTTTAGCGAGACGCAGCTACATTCCATTTTCCTGGGCCTGATTGAGAAGCGGTACAAGGGACGCTGTACGATTGAGGGCGGCCCGAGTGGCCAGTACGTGCAAGCGGCCATGCGGCGGCTATCGAGCTGCCGGGGAAAGCGAGGGTTCGGAAATGCTCGGAGCGTCGAGAACCTTTTGTCCAAGATCTGCCAACGCCAAGCACAGCGTCTACTCCAAATCGAGGACCGTGAGCCGTCAGAGGAAGAGCTTCTTTTCTTCTCAAGGGAGGACCTCATCGGACCGAGCCCAACCAACATCCACTCGAGCAGCGAGGCCTGGGCCGAGCTTAAAACGCTCATCGGGCTACATCAGATCAAGGCGTCAGTGAACGCGATGCTTGGTATGGTCGAGGAAAACTACCATCGGGAACTGAGGGGGCTGAAACCCTTCGCAGTCTCTCTGAATCGCGTCTTTGTTGGGTCGCCGGGAACGGGAAAGACCACCGTGGCCGAGTTGTACGGAAAGATCCTGGCAGAGATGGGGCTCTTGAGTAACGGAGATGGTGCGTGCTACCAAGTTCTGGCTTCCATTGTTTGCCCCAACCTCACACACGGCCTGCACGAGGGCCACAGCGGCTGACTGATTTAGTGGTCCTGAAAAACCCGTCCGACTTCATCGGCGACGCCGTCGGAAAATCCGAGTCCAACACAAAGGCCATACTCGCATCAACCGTTGGCAAGGTCCTAGTCATCGACGAGGCTTACATGCTCGACCCGGGCGACGCTACGCTCGGCCACAACACGTACAAGACGGCCGTACTCGACCTGCTCGTCTCCGAGATCCAAGGCAACCCAGGCGAAGACCGATGCGTCATCCTGCTGGGATACGAAGCCAAGATGCAGTCCCTGTTCAGGAACGGCAACTCGGGGCTGGCCGGGCGATTCATGGCAAACACGCCGTTTCGGTTCTCCGATTATACCATGGCGGAGCTACGCGAGATCCTGGAGCTGGAGCTGGAAGCCCGGGACGTCTGCTGCGCTGAGGGAGCGATTGACGCGGCGATGGGCGTTCTCTCGAGGGCGAAAAACAGCCCCAATTTTAGCAACGCGAGGGAGGTCAGGACCCTCGTCTCGACGGCGATCCTAAACTACCAGGCAAGACAGATGCGGATGCCCCCAGGCGCGCAACGCTTCAGCGGCATCCTCGAGTCAGAGGACTTTGACCCTCGGTTGGGCCCCAGCGCGATATCGTCGAGGGCTCCCCTGACTTGCAGAGTTGCCCTTACCAATAGAGTCTCAGACGCGGTGATCAGGCAGCTGGAAGGGCACTTGCTCACAAAACGGATGCTGGGGTTGAGTAATCGTGGTCTACTTGATCTTGTCCCCAGGACCTTTGTTTTCAAGGGCCCATCAGGTTTGTCGCTTCCGCTTCCGCTTCTCTCCGCGAGTCGGCGTGCTGACAGTCTATCCCGATACAACAGGCACTGGAAAGTCCGCGGTGGCCAAACAGCTGGGCCTCCTCTTCTATGACATGGGCATCCTGCTGTCCCCCGACGTTGTCGAAGTCACGGCAGCAAGCTTCATCGGCCAACACGTTGGCCACACCATCCCAAAGACTCGAGACCTACTGAGTCAAGGTATCGGAAAGGTCCTCGTCATAGACGAAGTCCACCGCCTCGTAAGGGGCGGCTACACGACCGAGGCCCTTGACGAACTGGTTTCCTTCGTGCGCAGATTCTCCACGCAAATGGTTGTCGTCATCACGGGCCACGCCAAGGCCGTCGACGACCTAATGGCAGAACGACCAGACCTAGCGGGCCAATTTCCGGACGAAGTCATCTTTGGCAAACTCACCCCCGACGAAGGTCTGACCTTGCTGGACCAGCTGCTCGAGCTGCAAAATGTCAAGAGCCCCTTCTTCGCCACCGAAGTCGCCAAGAAGAAGTTCCAAAAAGCGGTCCGTTATCTGTCGGCCCTTGAGTGCTGGAGTAACGCGATCGACGTCAACGTGCTGGCTCGGCAAATGTTCCTCAAGGTGCACGATAAAGTCCCGCGCGACGACGGGTTCTTGTATCTTGACGAGCAATCTGCCATGGCGTGCATCAGGGGCATGTTCCAAAAGAAAAGCAACACAGCCATGAAGGCCGGGGCCGCCGAAGTCCGAGCTAAGAATCTCGTCTCAGAGAATCAAAAGGGGGGCGCGGAAGACGGAGATAATGTTCCGGCATCATCCCAGGCCGTCCAGGAGAGCCGACCGCAAAGGGAAGAGGAAGTTCAACGCGAGAATACTATTACCCACAAGGATCGGAGCAGGAAGAAGGACAAATCGAGAACGGTGGCCGAGATTCTGAAAGAGATGGCGCCCTGCGAGAATGGCTTCGCCTGGGTCAGGGAAGGCAATGGATATCGCTGTGAAGGAGGTACTCACAGGATCTCGAATGCTGAGATAGAAAGTCGGATGTAACTCTTGAGAGTTAGAGAGCGGCGATGGATGGATACCATGTTTATGACCGCGGGGGATAGGTTGGTAGGTATCATTTCACATTTTATCATGTTGCATTGAGGGGGCCGCGAGGATAGCGGCCAGAGAAAGATACTGTTAACTATCGGATGACGACTCGGAGAGTAGGAGAGAGAAACCAAATGTAAGAAGGAGAGTTTAACGGGAGGGGAGTGACCAACGCCTTGGAGACGACCTGTATGAGAGGGGTTGTTGGTGTTGGCGTCGTTCGCCGGGTGATAGGCGTTCAGGGGTACCGCCGAGGAATATAGCTTTAGTGTTGACGGTGACAGTTGACGATGGGAAGTTCGTGACGAAGGGTAGCTGGCTTGACTGTACGTGATCCCTCCCAGTCGTCACCCGGACTATCAACTCGTCCGGATTGTGCACCATGCCGCCCCCGTTGATCTTGGAAAAGAGGGGGCGTTGTACAGAACGTATGACTGAAGAGCCCAGGAAGTCGACTCTGAATAACATTGTACGAACTTTAGGTACCCTCCCCGACGGACTTGACGGCCATCGACCAATGCTAGTACTATGCGGTGGCAAGACTGGAACCTTCCTCCACACCCAACTTGGAGACCAAATAAATCGCGAGCACCCCATGGCTCTGTACAAGAATCGGGTTACGGCGATAATACAATTACTACCTTAACTAGTTACTTATCTTATAATCCAAACACAACTGAAACAGCACTACACGAGATCGACCGGGGAGGTGGCTTTCCTCTTTCTCCAAAACCGTCCAAGCACAGGAAGGCAAACCAGAAGAAGAAAAGCTGTGACAGAAGGAGTAATGATCCAGAATCTGGATGTAAGTTCGGACGGGACGGAGAGAATAGACTAAAGGGTAGGCCTCCGTCAATGACAGCCCACACACTTAACAACAACCCTTGGTGCCAGCCCCTTGGGAACTCACAGCAATGGATGCGGCGGGCACGAATGCCAACCCGAGAAAGGCAAGGTACTTCATGGCCGTGCCCTCCATCCAAGACGCTACGGCGATGCTCTTGGACGTTTCGGCGAGGCGTAAGGCGAGGAAGTTGTTGACCTATTATAAATGGACTCCTCAGCAACGTTCCCCAAACCAGAAAAGGGCGCTGCGGGCGGGTATGAAAGGGTCAGAATACAGCAGTGTTTTGCAGCTCGAGCCTGGCACGGAGATAGTGTCCTCGTTGCACCAACCCGGCCGCCCTCTGCGACAGATAGTCGACCTGATTTTGAAGGGCTAGCTGTTGTTCTCCTCTGATAGCAGTCAACGGCGAAGTTTCCTTGGAGCGGAGGAACCGGTCGACAAGCTGGGTAAGATCGGCAAGCGTCTGCGTGTACGTCTCCCACGCGAGAGCAAGCTGTGCCAGTGCGATGGACCGCTGGTTCAGCGCAAGATCTTGCTCCCGACTCTGCGAGGCCACGCCGGCGCTGCCCTTGAGCAGGAGCCCGCTCTGGCCGCCGTCCGTCTCCAGCCGGTAGGTTGCCGCCCAGGCCGTTTCGATCTTGTAGTCGAGCACGTCGGCCAGCAAGCCGCATATGATGACGGGGAGCGCTGCCGGATGGGCGGCGAGGGAGTGGGCCCGCAACACCGTGTCGGCGATCTTGCGGAGGTCTGTGTCTGAGCTGCAGAGGAGGATGCCCTCGGTGAGGTTGTCCTTTTCGCAGTGTGATAGGGCGACGGAGACTGTTGTGCCGAGGACGACGGAGTCTGGGAGTCTCATTGTGATGGCTTGTAGGTTTGTTAGACATAACGAAGGAGAAACGAAGGGGCGGGACAAGGCAGAATTACCAATCCTTCCTCCACAACCGTCCTTCTCATGCCAACAGGGAGTCCGGGGATGGGTTTGAAAGTGCGAAGTCATGGCGGTGAGCGGGGTCGACCCTATCCGCGCAAGAGTCCCAGCCGGAAGCCGCATCTGCTCGACCAAGCTGACAAGTGTATCGTGGTCGAAGGGAAAGGTCCAGGGAGATGGTGCGGATTGGTGTTTGAACAGGACGTTGTCTGGGGAGGAGTCTTCTCGATGGAGCTGTCGTTGTTGTGAGCACTTGCCGAGTCTGTAGACCAGACGCGCGATATGCCATTAGTTAGATTAGCAGCTTCTTCCAGACTTTGATGGCATGAGCTGTGGGGAGACCCGGGGGCGAGGGTAACAGACACAAGACGAAGTCGTCCATGGGGTCGATCTATAGCGTTTGGCTGGCCGACGTCTGGCAGCATCGCCCCTTTCTCCTTGTCAAGTTGTAGCCGCTCTGTTGCGTCGAAGGACTAGGCACGGTGGAAATGTCTTGTTAGACGAAGACCGGTCTGAAGATTTCACGGCCTTACGAACCGCATGCTCGGCAGTGTCCAGCAGATAGGGATCATCATGCCTGAACTTCACCCTCCGAAGCAGACGCTCCAACTCCAGGCCAGGGAATACATTTGAGATTTCGGTTGCCATCTTGTAGGGTTCAACCAGTGGTGGGTTGAGTGCAGAATGGGGCGAACAGGACAAGGATGATGGGCGCCAACAAAAGTGAGGGGACACTCGATGCAGGCTGCGCCCCCTGCCGCCGCCAAGCGGGGAAGAGAGCCTTCACGATCCGCCAAAGAGAAAGCCTGGTGGCTGTGTCGAACCGCTGACGGAATTCCTCAACTTTCTTCTGGAATCGCGGCCCCATAACCTCAGCTTCGCTCATTTATTACCTCGGGGCAGCATCGCTGCCTGCAAATGGTGGATGAGTAGATGGATTCAGGTTGTAATTAGGGAGACTTGTCGTTCGCTCAGACTCGTTCGTGAAGTTCTGGCTCTCCCACAGCTAGGCAGAAAGTAAACCGTCTCCCTTCTTCTCTTTTCTCTTTTCTCTTTTCTCTTTTCTCTTTTCTCTTTTCTCTTCTCTCTTTTCTCTTCGTTCTTCGTTCTTCGTTCTTCGCTCTTTTTCCTTTTCTCTTTTCTCTTTTCTCTTTTCTCTTCTCTCTTCTCTCTTCTCTCTTTGTCCTTCGTTCTTCCCTCTTCCCTCGTCCCTCTTCCTTTTTTCTCATCTTTTCTCTCTCAGTCCCCTCAAAGATACAGCCGCCGGGTCAACCCAGCCTCCACGATAGGATTGCGGTCGGCCAAACCTCCGACATACCGATCGACGTCGCTCGTCCCGGCGCCATCAGGCGCAAATAACGCGAGGAGGTGCTTTCTGCCACGAACCGACCGGTCGTCGAACTCGGCGCCCCTCGGGGCGCGCACCCACGCGACCAGCCCATGTTTGCAGCAGTGGGCACGCAGATGGTCCAGGACCAACGACCACGAGTACGGCGTCTGGGGCACCGTACTGGCAACGGGCCCGGCGTAGAGACTCATCCCGTCGAGCGACAGCTGGACGAGCGTTTTTACCGTGGAGGCGAGGAGATCCCGCAGGTTGGTGATTTCTACGGGTCCATCCCGTAGGTGGAGAACCCGGATAAGGGGCCACGTAAACGATGGCCGTAACATCGAATCGCCTTGGTAAGTGGCGACGCCGTGGAGGGTTTGGAAATCGACGCGGAGTTGGACCAGCTGGCGCGACCTGATCTGCATCGCCTCCAGCACATGGTCCCACCGGGCCGGCGGCCCCGAGCCCTTCATCACCCGTGACCAATCGGCCTGCGCAGAGACGCAGCCTGGCTTTGGCTCGTAGTGTGTCGCAAAGTCGAGGACACGCAGCGAGGCGCAAGCGTCAAGCAGAGCCCGCGGTAGAGTGGTCTGGTTGCGGGTTAGCGCCAGGGCATCCCAATCGCAGTCAGGCGACGGCCGTCGCGGGAACCGGGCGGGGATGCGAATGCGGTGGATGCGCAGAGCCGTGAGCGAGACGCCGGCCCGGTGGACGACGACGGGAAGGGAGAGGAGCATCCAGATGGGGGGCGCGTAGTCGCACCGGCGCAATATGTTTTCCCAGTTCATCGGGGCGACCAGCCACGGCGCACCCGCTCCCCGTGCTGCGTGGCTTGCCTTGTGTGGCGTGTCTGGCCCGTCGGTTAGGGCCAGGCGAGTGGCGTTGGGTATCGCTGCCATGGCGGCAGCGATGCGCCCGAGAACCACAGGGCGGAGGCGGTATTGGGCCTGGTACCGGCGCTGGTACTCGCGATGCTGCCTCTCGAGCTCCTGGATGCTTGCTTCCCACTCGTTGCGGACGTCGTCGGGGACAGGATCCCACCCGTTCCCCGCCGGCGCTGCACCGAGACTGAAAGTACGCCAGTGTTCAAAAGTCCGCGTCCACTTGGCTTCCCAGAGCAAGTCAGACCCGAGCCACGCATCGCACAGATACGCTGCCAAGGCGCGGATGTCAGCGGCAAGGCCGGCGTCGTAGACGTCGAAGCGGACGCGCACGGCTTTGACGTAGGGCGCGAGTGCAGCGTGGCGGGCGATCTGCTCGAGGCTGTCGATAGACGAGGGGTCACTAATTGCGACTGAAGCCACGGGAAGAAGGAGAGGCGACGCTCGCCACGCAAGGCGGCGGCAGGTCAGGCGGACAGCCTGGATATCGGCTGTGTTCTGGGTCAGGTTTTGGTCGAAGCCCAGCGAGTCAAGATCAAACTGGGGCTCGAGCGCGTCCCATTTCACCTCGGCGAGGATCTGGTCGAGCAGCTCGTCGGGGAGGCTGAGGAGAGTGGTGCCGGTGTTGGCGGGCATGTTTGCGTCAAACTGGTGTTGATGTCGGGGAGCGTTGATGTCAAGTCGAAGGCAAGCTCATTGATGGCGGGGCGAAGACAGGAAGGGCGTGGAAGATTCCTGAAGAGTATTCTGTATCACGTGGGAAGCCACACATCCTGTACAGTACGAAGTTGACGCAAGGGAGCGCTCTCAAGGGATGAGCCGACGAGGGGAGGTAAAGGTAGACTGGGCCAAGGCGCACCGTGAACCACATCATGAATCCTCTAGGTGACCCAAATAAGACCCAAATATTCCCAGAAGACGACAACACACACCATTAGGTGTTATTTGTAAAATATGTCTGGGTGGGGATGGACTGAACGCGTGGTTCGACAACATGCATCATCACCAAGCCCCTTGATCCGGATTGGTGGGTAGGCCCGAGCCACGCGCCAGAGTGCAAATCCCGCCTGCGGCCGTGCTCTTGAGGGCCAACATGAGCAAGAAAAGATTCAAGGAACCACAGAGCGCCTCATGTCCGCCCAACGACTTTTGCGAGCACTTCCCCGCCCGCCCCTGCACCACCTTCGCGCCGGGACTCGTCTTTCAGGTCTACCCTGCTCCAGCCTTCTCCAGATTCCTTCTCTTGCTTCTCTCCCAACAACAGCAACATCAACTGCGGTAGCCAGGACGCCCTTCGCCATGGCTTCCTCGTCGCCGTCGCCGCCGCATTTGAATCCTGCCGCCGCATCATCACAGCTCCCGCGTGAGTTTCCAACAAGCGGATTCCAAGTCATTGACCCCTCCGACAAGGTTGAGGAAGAGAGGCTGCCCTTCTACAACCGCGACGCCTACTACCCCATGCGCATGGGCGAGGTAGTCGGGGGCCACTACCAAGTCGTTGCCAAGCTCGGCTACGGCACCACCTCGACCGTCTGGCTGGGTCGAGACCTGAGGTATGTATCATCCGTGTCGTCGAAGTTCACCTGTTCAACCACAACCACATAGGGATAGAAAATACTGGACACTCAAAGTGCACGTCAACACCATCAAGCACAACCAGGAGAGCGTGGTGTACCGCCACCTGGCCGATGTCGCGGACACCCTGGCCGGCCGTCCCGGCAGGCAACACATCCGCGAGCTCCATGGTTCATTCACGCTGACGAGCCAGCACGGCGACCACGAGGTCTTCGTCATGACTCCCCTGGGTATGAGCTTGAGGACGCTGCAGGCAATGCAGCCGAATCATGCCTTCGAGAAGGTGTTTGTCACCAGCGCGGTCGATCAAGTCCTCTTCGGCCTGTACTACCTACACGCCGCCGAGGTGGTCCACACAGGTGAGTCTACACACAACCATCATCACATCGACTTCTACAATTGCAGCAAGATGACTGACCCACACCAGATCTGCACTCGGACAACCTGCTCGTTGCTATCATAGACCACTCCGTCCTAGCCGACGTAGAAGAGGGCGAGATTCTCCACCCAGCAGCCCGCAAGCAGGACGACGACCGCTTCATCTACGTGTCACGGTACATGCTAGGGGGTCCAGGCCCGCTTACCATCTGTGACCTCGGCCAGGCACGCATCGGCAGCGAGCATCGAGGCCCTGCCATGCCCCT
>OUNM010301401.1_pt1 | contig 41269 bp, 39 predicted proteins | sample 1769961 | NCBI WGS metagenome assembly OUNM01 (sample SAMEA3914820, study PRJEB12502) | metagenome | biome: forest; material: soil | place: USA | collected 2012-03-12 | depth 0.3 m | reverse complement strand
GTGGTGGATCAGGCAGGCGATCACCCGCAGCATCGCGGATCAGGCGAGAACCATTCGCATTCCGGTGCACATGATCGAGACGATCAACAAGCTGGTGCGCACCTCGCGCCAGATGCTGCACGAAATCGGCCGCGAGCCGACGCCGGAAGAACTGGCCGAAAAGCTGGCCATGCCGCTGGAAAAGGTGCGCAAGGTCCTGAAGATCGCCAAGGAGCCGATTTCGCTCGAAACGCCGATCGGCGACGAAGAAGACAGCCACCTCGGCGACTTCATTGAGGACAAGAATGCCGTTCTGCCGATCGACGCGGCCATCCAGTCCAACCTGCGTGAAACCACGACGCGGGTCCTGGCCTCGCTGACCCCGCGCGAGGAACGCGTGCTGCGTATGCGTTTTGGCATCGGCATGAACACCGACCACACCCTTGAAGAGGTCGGTCAGCAGTTCTCGGTGACGCGCGAACGGATCCGCCAGATCGAGGCCAAGGCCTTGCGCAAGCTCAAGCCCCCGAGCCGCTCGCGCAAGCTGCGCAGCTTCCTCGACAGCTGATCGTGGTCGGCTTTACGACTTACACAGACCCCGCCGGTTCACGCCGGCGGGGTTTTGTTTGATCATGGCGGACCCAGCGGACGAATTGTGGCGCTATCGCCTGTCGCTGTGGCAGACGACCGAGGCGCATGCGGCCATCCTGGGTGAGCAGGAAGGGCAAGTCACGTCCAGCGCCGCGGCGAAAACGTGGCGTGAAGGCGTGGTGGCGCAGGCCTTTGCCATTTTCATAGGCGCCGGCAAGATCAAGCAGCCACTGCGCGATCCGCCCGATTTTCAGGCCTTGAAAGGCGATACGCTCTATCAATGCGAAGTCACCGAGGTGGCGGATCGCGGTGAGGGTTTGATGCCGGAAAAGGCTTACGCCGAAATCGGGCGATTGGCGGCCAAGAAGGCGCACGAACGCTATGATCGCGCCGGAGTCAGGGTGCTGATTATCCATGTCAACGCCGACCTGGATGGGGTCGATGCCTCAATCTTGGTCGCGGCGGCGGGGCCGGCAAAAACGGCCTTTGCCGAGGTCTGGCTGTTGTGGCGTGGCCGGTGGTTGGCCGTGTAAGGCTACTCGGCGGCCATCGGCAGATAGGCGGGGATCGCGTCTCCGCCGACGTGCGGGGCGAAATTGGCGTAGATTTCGGCCAGATAGGCCTGCTTCAGGCGGCGTTTGCGGCGCGTGCGCGACTTGTGACCGCTGTCGACAGCCTGCAGCGTGTCGCTCAAGGCCGCGTCCATGACGTAGAAGCCGTTGTGGGATGCGCCACCATGCTGCGCCCACAGATTGTCATAGGCCCCGAGATGATGATCGGCCGAGGCGTAAACCACCGGCTGGTTGTCGGCACGAACGCCGTGGATGTCTTCGATGTCCAGCGCCTGGCAGATGGCGCGGAGTGCAATCATCAGCATGGCCGCCGGGCTGATCTCGCCATTGGTCTTGGCGGCGGTGCGGCCAAGCAGACCGGTGCCGTGAATGCCTTGAGAGCCGCCGATGACCACGCCTTCGCGCGCACCGACGATGCCAGCGGGGACAAAGGCAAAGCTGAAACGATAGAGCGTGGTGCCGTCGACGGCGTGCTCCAGCAGCAGATCCCCCTCCAGCATGGTGCGAAATGGCAGGCGCAGGGTCACGGTCTGCTCGCCGGCTTCGGTCGGGGTGCGCCACAACACGACGCCTTCTTTCAGACGTTCGACGAAATCGCCATCGGGGAAACGTTGGTCGAGCATTTCGAACAGATGCGTCTGGATGCTCAGCCGTTCGCGCGCCGTCAGCGACAGGGCAAGATACGGGGTGACGAATTTGCGTTCGAAAAACGGGTCGCCCTTGGGGATCATCCGGCCGTAACGGCTTTTCTTCATCCGCAGATAGTACAGGGCATAGCTGTGCAGATGGGTAGCCAGTGTGGCGACACGATAAGCACGGTGTTCTGGATCCTGGAACGCGGAAAACGGCGAACGCCCGGCCATGTCACAACTCCAACCGGCGTCCGTTACAGAATTGTGACGCCTCAGGAAGATGACACGGCCGTCGCTTGCAACCCTCAGTGTATTGTAAAGATTTTATAAAAACCGATAGGCGGGCTAACGCCTTGCCCAAGTTTTATTCGTTTTCCGTTCATAGGCTTGTGCTCTAAAGACGATACTCTCACCCGCCACCCGATACCGGACGCGACTGCTTTTCATGCCGCATTTCGATCTTGCCCATTTCGACGTGATCGCGTTTTGGCGCAGCCTGCACATCAATCCGCTGTTTTCGCTATCCGGCCTTTTGGTCGGTCTGCTCGTAGGCCTGACAGGTGTCGGCGGCGGCTCGCTGATGACGCCGCTGCTGGTGCTGTTGTTCCGCGTCCATCCGGCCACTGCGGTCGGCACCGATCTGCTCTATGCCGCCGTCACCAAAACCGTCGGCACCAGCATTCATGGCACCAAGCGGGCGATCGAATGGAAGGTGGTGGGCCTGCTGGCGCTGGGCTCCATTCCGGTCACTATCGCCACGCTGTGGGCGATCCAGCATTTCGGCAAGCAAGACGCGTTGTCGCATCTGATCACCCTGATCCTCGGCTACGCCCTGTTCCTGACGGCGGCCTTGCTGCTGTTGCGCGGCGTCATCCGTCGCCTGGCCGAGAAGCGTCAGGCGGAGGCGCCGGAAGAGCCCAAGACCTTTCGCAAACGCCGCGCCCTGTTCACGATCCTGACCGGCGCCGTTCTGGGCGTCCTGGTGTCGTTGACGTCGGTCGGCGCCGGCGCGCTTGGCGTCACCGCCCTCATCCTGCTCTACCCGCGACTGCCGACGGTGCGCATTGTCGGCTCCGATATCGCTCACGCCGTGCCGCTGACCTTCATCGCCGGCATGGGCTATTTCATGATCGGCAAGGTCGACGTTTCGATGCTGATCGCCCTGCTGATCGGCTCGATCCCGGGCATCATTATCGGCTCCCTGCTGGCGCCGAAACTGCCCGAAGGCGTGTTGCGCGTCGTCCTGGCGGCCGTCCTGACCCTGGTCGGCTTCAAGCTGGTTACGGGTTAGTTCACCAACACCGCAACGGGCTGCCACGCAAGGGCAGGCGCGTCCTTGAGGTGTTTGACGCGATCGTAGTTTTTCAGGATCACGGGCGCGACCGTATCGGCCTCGTGGCGGCTGTTGAATTCGCAATCGCCGGCCTCAGCGGCAGGCGCCGGATCGAGCTTGACCCAGTCACTGTCGGGGCCATCGTCGGGATATTGGCTACGGCGCGCGAAGTCGAGATCATCGCACGACAGCAGGGCGTATTCGACGCCGGTGGGCTGGCTGCCCGGTGCGAACGCCGTGCCGTGCGGGAAACGCATCAGCGCGTAGATCGAGCGATCGGGCGTGCGCGTCAGGTTGAAGCCGATGCTCCAATAATCGAAGCGCTGGGCATTGGTTTCGGCGATGACCGGCACAAAGGGATGATAGGTGACACCGGCCAGGTAGGACTTGGTATCCGACACCACGCCGACCAGATTGGCGCTATCGCCGTTGGCGTTCGGCGTCAGCTCTATGCGCATGGTTTTGGGCGGATCGGCGACGGTCATCCCCAATTCGTCGCCGGTAATGGTAACACTGTGCGCCCTCGCGAATGGCCCTGCCACATCAAGATCGGGGCCAACGACCGAACGGTCAGCGATAGAGCCCGGCTTTTCACAACCGCCAAGTGCTAGGACAACGGCCACAGCCGCACACCAGATGAGACGCATAGTGGCCTCCGATTTCGCTATTCAAACGATATATCACGTGTCCGTGATCGTCAAGTGATCCGTCGTGATCTGTCCGTGATTCCGCTTGCCGAACCGGCATTTCCGGATAAGGTGTTAACCTCGGTTAACGCGTGAGTTTTGGGGGTTGGCATGCGTCGTCACTGGATTTCCGCCGTAGCCGCTGTGGCGCTGCTGGCGGGTACGGCTGGCGCCGCCGGCGCGCAGCAGGCCAGCACCGCCGTCAATATCATGCAGGCGACCGCGGCCCTTCAGGACAACAAGTGCGCCGAAGCCTTGCCGATCCTGGCGCAGTTGTGGGACGACAAGGCCCTTGAAGCGTCCGACCCAGATCTCGCCGGCGAGTTCCGCGCCAAGCGCGTATTGTGTACCGCCGAATTGACCGGTCCTGCCGATGCCCTGGCTTTGTCGACGCAGAACCTGACCATGGCGCCGGTATCGGTCGATGCCTGGGGCTTGCAGATCTACCTGCAACTCGGCACCGGCCAGGTCGCGCCGGCCGGCCAAACCCTGAACGCCGCCCTGACGCAGTTGGGGCCGAAGGTGACCGAGCTCAACGATCTCAGCGTCATCGGCACCCTGGCCCTGATGCATGACAAGGATCCCGCCGGCGCCAATGCCCTGATGGGCCGCTTGGAGGATGCCGGCTGGCAGGTGCACGACGTCACCAGCCGTCAGGTGCTCGATCTCTTCCGCCTCGAAGGCCTGCGCGCCGCCGTCGCTTCGGGGGACACGGCGCGGGCCAATGCCTATCGCGCCGACCTGCAAAAAGACGCCGCCATCTATGTCCTGAGCCAGGGCGACGGCGCGGTCAGCCGCGGCGACGTGCCGCCGGCCGACGTCAAGGCGATGCTGGCCAGCGAAATTAATACGGTGAAGCGGGCGATCGTCAAAAACCCGCGCGACCTGTCGGCGATTACCTATCTGGTCGGGCTTGAGACCACCGACGGCCAGGAAGAGCTGGCGCTGAAGCAGATCAACGCCATGATCGACCTGATCGATCAGAACAAGCTGTCGTCGTTCGAGAATATCGATTCCTATGCCGACCTGTTGTCACAGAAGGCCGGCCTTCTGGCCGATCTCGGCAAGACCGAGGAAGCGGACGCGGCTTATGTCGAAGGCGAGGCCCGGTTGGGCGGCCACGGCACGGTCGGCTTTTATACGGCCGAGCTCGGTTATCTGATCGATCGCGGCCGCGAAAAGGATGCGCTCGTCCTGTTCAAGCGTTTCGACGTCAGCAGCCTGCGTCCGGATCAAAAGGCGGCGATCGCCTCTCTGGTTGCCTGTGCCGCCGTCTATAGCGGCGATCAGGCCGACTATCAGGACATTATCGGGCGCATGGGCGAAGGCTCGATGGCCAGAATCCGGCCGCTCATGTGCGCCGGTGACAAGGACAATGCCGCGAAGACAATCATCGCCCTGGTCAACGATGCCGGCAGCCGCGACTCGATGATCACCTTCCTGCAGAACCGCCCGGCCGGCATCGCCTGGGGAGCGCGCAACCAGGTCTATATCGATGGTCTGGAAGCGTTGCGCAAACGCGGCGACGTGCTGGCCGCCGGCACCCAGGCCAATATCCTGATCCGCAGCTGGCCGATCCGCTTCTAGCCCCGAACCCTATTTCAGATCGCAGTGAATGGGCAGCGGCTTGTCCTGAGCCGAGGTCACGTAGTCCTGGAAGGTATCGCACTGGATCAGGTTGGCGGGCGTCAACTTGGGGCCGGAAAACAGGTTGATCTGCACCAGCGGTTTTTGACCGACAATGTATTTCAGCCGCGCCGGATCGACGCCGGCGCCGGTCATGTGCACGGTTTGGTCCTTGGGATCGACGGAAACGGCGTCGGTATTCAGGTGCAGGGTGCCGTCCGAGGGATCGGCCATCGACGCCGTCGCCGGGGTGACATTGCCGTAGTACAGGGCGGAAATGGTGATCTTTTGCTTCTTGGCCGTGAGTTCGGCCGTCGCCGCCGGGGTGACGGTCAGGGCGATGTCGTAGGCATAGGACACTGCTTTTGGCGCCGGAGCACTTGCGCTCGAACTATCGGTGTCCGGCTTGGCGGAACACTGCCACAGAGCGATAACCGGAATCAGGCCGAGAAGGATTTTGCGCATGATGTTTCCCCTTTTGGGAAAAGCTATCACGCTCATCAACCCTCGGCAATCAGGCCGCGTCGCAGCTGATCGTCGGCGCCTTGGCCTGGATATCGCTCAGTGCTGCCGTAACGGTGGTGCACTTCAGGTCATTGGGCGCGGCAGTCTGCGAGTAGACGCGCAATTGGACCGTCACCTTGCCGTCGACGACCTTGTCGCGGTGCGCCAGATCGAAGCCGTCGCCCTTGACGGTCACCGTCGGTGTCGCCGGATCAATACTGACCTGGTCGAGGCCGAGTTCGACCTGGCCTTGTTCATTGGCTTTCTCCTTCACCGCATCGATCGGCGCGCCGTAATAATAGGCTTCGAGCTGCGCCGGCAGGCCGTCGGCCTTGAGCCTGGCGGCCGCAGCCGGCGTGAAGGTGACATTGACCACGTAGTCGGTCTTGAACTTCGGTGCCGAACAGGCAGCCAAAATGGCGAGGAGGGCGCAGGCGGCGGCAAGGCGGATCGTGCGGGTCATGTCTGTCACAATTGTCATCAAAACGTCATGGACGCTTTTGACGGCAAACGCGCAAGGATGCAAGCCGCTTGATCTATTGCGACGACGCTTCGGCGCTCTGATCACCCCAGGCATTCTCGGAATCGAGCTGGCAATAGAGCATCTGGGTCTGCTGCTGGGCCAGGCGGATCGGGCCGACATACTGATGGCATGACACGAGGTCGTCGGGATCACCGATCGGCTCGATGGTATAGACGGTGATCAGGACATAGGGCTGGCCGTCACGCGTTTCCGGAAGTTTGGAAGTGTCTATCGGCTCACCGTGCATGTGGACCTTGCGTGCCAAGCCGGAATAGCCCCAGCGTTCCTCGCCGAGATGGATACGGTTGAGATCATCGGCGTCCTTGCGATAGGCGGGCTTCGCATCGCCATAGTAGAGGCCGGCGACGATGAAGCTGTCGCGGCTCTGCTTCATTGCGGCCTCGGCCTTGGGCGACAGTTTGAGGACCAGGTCGAAGGCGTAGGGGCCGGGCTTGTCCGGCTTGGGCTTGAGCAGGGCCTGTACGCGGTCGCACTGCGTCAGGCCGAGCACGAGCGGCACCAGGGCGGCGATCTTCAGGATTTTCAAAATCGTCATCTTCCCTCCCGATGACCGTCGGCTATTGCGACGAAGCCGCGGCGCTTTGATCGTCCCAATAGGTTTCGGTGTCGAGTTCGCAATCCAGGGTCTGAAGCTGCTGTTGGGCGATACGGACCGGGCCGACATAGTGGTGGCAGGTCACCGGATCGTTGGGCGTGCCGCTGGCGACGGTGACCATGACCTGGGGCTGGCCATCGCGTGTTTCTGAAAACTTGGAAGTGTCTATCGGCTCGCCGTGGAAATGCATCTTGCGCGCATTGCCTGAATAGTTCCAGCTCTCGTCACCGAGATAGATGCGGTTGATGTCGTCGGCGTCCTTGCGGTAGGCGGGCAGGGCATCGCCATAGTAAAAGGCCTTGGCGTAGAAGCCGGCATGCGACTGCTTGACGATCGCCTCGGCCTTGGGCGACAGCCGTATCGCGACATCGAAGGCGTAGGGGCTGGGCTTTTCCGCCTTGGGCTTGAACAGGGCCTGGACGCGGTCGCAGTTGGTCAGGCCGATCAGCAGCGGTGCCAAAAGCGCAATTTTCAGGATTTTAGGAAACGCCATCTGCCCCTCTCAAATGAGTGTTATAGCGTAACAAGCGTTTGCGGCCTTGGCAACCGTGATTTCACGCGCCTACACGCCGCCCAATTAAACGATTCCTGGTTAAACGATTCGTGCTTAAACGATTCCGGGGCCCATGATCTTCAGCGCCGGCGTGAATGCCGGGCGGCGATCGGGCAGGGTGACGTGCAGACCGTCTGCCGCCATTGTGAAGGGCAGCGGCGCGCCATGACCCAGCAGTTCGACGCGTTCGACCCGGCCCTTCTTTTGCGGCGAGCCGTCAGCCAGCGAGCGGACGACAATCTCTTGGCCCGTCGGCCAGTCTTCGCTCAACGCATAGAGCACGCCGTCCTTGGTGGTGAAGCGGATATCCTCGGCGACGAAGCCCTTGGCCAGCTGTTCGTTCTGATGGCCCTCGACGAAGCGGGTCGGGCCTTCGCCATAGATGTCCCACGGCCGCGTGGCGAAGATGGCCTCGCCATTGACCGCCATCCAGTCGGCCATGTCGCTGAGCACCTTTTCTTCCTTGTCGTCGATTTCGCCATTGCCGCGGATGGGTATCGACAGCAGCAGATTGCCGTTCTTCGACACGGTGTCGATCAGGCGCTGAACGACCTCCTTGGCTGACTTGTAGCCATTGTTGTCGTAGATGCGGCGATCGTAGTGCCATTGGCCGATGCAGGTGCAGGTCTGCCATGGTGACGGGCGCAAATGGTCGGAAAAGCCGCGCTCGACATTGTCGGTCAGGCCGCGCGATTGCTGATCGTCGAGCGCATTGGTGGTGACCACGGCCTCCAGCGAGCCGTTCTGCGCCAGGTTGGTATTGTAGAAGTGCGCCACGGCTTGCAGCCCCGGATCGCCGAGCGGCATGACGTAATTGTCCATATAGATGAAGTCGGGATGGTAGGTCTCGACCAGATCCTTTTGGCGCAGCAGCCACTGCTTGGCGTACCATGGCTCGCCGGGCGGCGGGGTTTCGAGCCATTGGCCCGAATGGCTGTCATTATAGGCGTTCATCGCCTTGATCGAGGTGATGCCGTCGGGCGGCACGAAGTCACCATGCGGGCCGGTATACAGCTCCTGCGGATCGTAGCCGTGCCACCATTGGCCCGCGCCATCGCGCTTGTGGCGTTTGAAGGCGTCATAGCGGAGGCCCTGTTTCGGGCCTTCGGCGTCATAGCCATAAGCCGTCTGCCACCAATGCCAGGCGTGGGCGGAGTGGTTCGACACGCCAAAGCGCAGCCCGGCATCGAGGACATGCGGCCGCCAGCCACCGACCAGGTCGCGTTTGGGGCCGAGCTTGACCGAGTTCCAGTGATGATATTTCGAATCGAAGGTGTCGAAATTGTCGTGGTGATTGGCCAGTTGCACGACGTATTTGGCGCCGGCCTTTTTATACAGGCCGACCAGACGCTTCGGGTCCCAGCGGTCGACCTTCCACGTGTTGATGATGTCCATGAAGCCGAAGTCTGACGGATGGCCGTAGGTCTTAACGTGGAAATCGTAATATTCGTTGCCCTGGATATACATCTGGCGGCCGTACCAGTCGCCGCGCTCGGGTATGCACTGCGGCCCCCAGTGGGCCCAGATGCCGAGCTTGGCGTCGCGAAACCATTGCGGCGTCTTGTAGTTGGCCTCGAACGACGCCCACGACGGCTCGAACGGCGCCGGGGCCTTGTGCGGCTTGGCAATGGCAGGCGTGGCGGCCAGCGCTGCTCCAGCGGTGATCAGGCCGCGGCGCGACAGGGTCATGGGGTCACCTTCAGTTCGAACGGCACCGCCGGCAGGTCGTCGGCGCTGTAGAGATTGGCATAGGGGCTGTCGGCCCAGGCATAGCGTACCGAGGCGGCGTCCGCGGCGCCCGTCAGCACGATGGTGTCGCCCTGCGGCGTCGCCGTGACATAGCGGCAGGTGTTGTCGCCGGTGCAGGCCTCAAAGGCGATGGCGGTGGCGGAACTGTAGGTCTTGAGTGCGCCGCCGGTATTCTTGAACGCAACGATCAGGTCGTTGCCCGAGCGCGTGACGGTGGTGGCTTCGGGGCCGCCAGGCGAGACGGATTCGCCATAGGCCACGGCGCGGGCGGCGCGAGCCAGGCGGGCGCCCATCACCACCTTTTGCGCCGGATGAATATCGGTGCGGTCGCCGACATCGAAGGTAACGGCGAGGCCGGCATGGGGATCGGCGTCGACGCTCAGGCGCTGGGCTTCGCGCAATTCGGCCCAGTCGGACTTGCCGGGCGTGGTGGCGACGGCGCCGTAGGCCGACAATTGCGCCACGAAGAACGGCATCGCCGGATCGTCGAAGGTCTTGCGCCAATCGCTCATCAGCATCGGCAGCAGGGTACGATATTCCGCGGCTTCGCCGGTATTGGCCTCGCCCTGATACCAGGCGGCCAGCTTGACGCGATAGCCAGCGAGCGGCGCGATCATGCCGTTGTAGAGGGTCGACAAGCTGGTCGGGATCGACCACGGTGGCGGCGGGATGCTCAGCCCCTTGGCGCGCATGTCGGTCTTGTATTTCCACGTCGCGGTGACCGGAATGGCCTGGCCGTCGCTGGTCTTGATATAGCGAAAATTGGGCTGGCCGGTCAGGCCGCCGCTGCCCAGCGCGCGGATGACGATGATGTTGTCGCCGGCCTTGAAGACGCCCGACGGGATCGAATAGTCGCGCCACAGCCATGACATGCCGGAACTGCCGACCCACATGCCGTTGATCCAGGTCGAGTCGTAGCTGTCGATCGGGCCGAGCTGCAGTTCGTTGGCCGTCTTGGCCTGGTCGGCGGTCAGCGTGACCTTGGCGCGCAGCCAGACGACGCCGTCGAAGTCCTTGAGCTCGGCGATGCCCATATCCTTCCAGCTCATGGTGGCGGTCAGGCTGGGCCAGGCGGAATCGTCGAAGGCCGGCGCGATAAAGGCCCGATTGGCCTTGTTCGACGGGTCGTGGGCGTCCCACCAGGCTTCGTCGCGGCGCGATTGCTCGGCGCGGGCCTTGGCCGGATCGCGGGCCATCATCGCCACGGCGTCGAGGCCCGGCGCATATTTCGGCAGGGTGCGCAGGCTGGGATCGCTGATCCAGCCCTGGATTGTCGTACCGCCCCAATAGCTGTCGATCATGCCGATGGCGACGTTCTGGTCCTTTTGAATGATCTTGGCCATGTTGTAGCACACGGCCGAGGCCTCGCCGACTGTATCCGGGCCGACGACCTTCCACGGCGCGGGCTTTGCCAGATCGTTGAGCGGCGCCGGCTGACTGTCGGTCTGGACGATGGTGAAGCGCAGATTAGTGTTGGCCGAGGCGCCGATATCGTTCCAGGCGCCGGTCGAGACGCGCTCGGGGAATTGCATGTTCGATTGGCCGCCGCACATAAAGACGTCGCCGATCATGATGTCGCTGAGCGTCGCCTTGTCGGCACCGTCGACGGCCGACAGCGCGTAGGGGCCACCGGCGGGGAGGGGGGCGAAGGCGGCGGTCCATTTGCCGGTGCTGTCCGCGGTTGCGGAAACCGTCTGGCTGGCGAGGCTTACCGTGACGGCGTGTCCAGGGTCGCTCCAGCCCCAGACCTTTACCGGCACATTGCGCTGAAGGACGGCATGGTCGCCGAAGATTTTAGCGAAACGCGGCGTGGCATCGGCGGCGGCCGGCAGGAGCGCCGGGAAAAGCGTTAGGGCAAGCGCCAGCAGGCAGGATCGGTGAACGGTCACGGCGTCGTCTCCCATGTGCCGGTTGGCGGCAGCTTTGTGTGTGGTGGCCGGCGGGTAAGCGCTGTCACCGCGCGCCCATATCGGCAAGGAACGTGCGCGCATTCAAGCGAATTTTTGCGCAACAGGCATTGTGCAGTGCACGCTGTGGCTTTGTCCTGTTTCGGGCTCAACGATTTGCCATCGCCTGCGACGCACCTTATACAGTGACGACGGATTCATGACGGAGAACAGCGACTTTGGCGCGCAGGGTATCCCGCCGCGGCGGCAATATTGTCACCATCCACGACGTGGCACGCCACGTCGGGGTTTCGCCGATGACCGTGTCGCGCGTCATCAACGGTGAAAAGAACGTCCGCGAGGAGACGCGGGCCAAGGTCATGGCCTCGGTCGAGGAACTGAACTATTCACCCAATATCGCCGCCCGCTCCCTGGCGACCCAGGATCAGGCGCGCATCGGGCTGTTGTATTCAAACCCGTCCCTGGCCTTTTTGAGCGAGTTTCTGCTCGGCATCCTGACGGAAAGCGGGCGTAACGGCACGCAGCTGCTGATCGAGTCGTGCGACGGCCCGGAAGGGGCGGCGGCGGCGCTGGAAAAGTTGAAATCCGGCGGTTGCGACGGCATCATCCTGTCGCCGCCGCTCAGCGATTCGACGCGCGTTGCCAAGATTTTGAACGACATGCACATGCCGTTCGTCGGCGTGGCGGCGGCGCGGCCGGACGACGCGCTGAACGCCGTTTCGATCGACGATTTCAAGGCCGCCTTCGCCATGACGCGGCGGCTGATCGAACTTGGCCACACCGAAATCGGCTTCATCAAGGGCCATCCCACCGCCTATGCCAGCCAGTTGCGCTATGACGGCTTTGAATCGGCCATGCTGGAAGCAGGGCTGAAGGTCAATCCGGACAACGTCGCCGATGGCTATTTCACCTATCGCTCGGGCTTCGATTCGGCCGAGCGCCTGCTCAACCGCAAGGGCCGCCCGACGGCGATTTTCGCCAGTAACGATGACATGGCCGCCGGCGCGGTCGCATCGGCCCACCGCCTGCACCTCGAAGTGCCCGATCAGGTGACGATTGTCGGCTTCGACGACACCGCCATGGCCTCGTCGGTGTGGCCGGAACTGACGACGGTGCGTCAACCGATTTCGGACATGGCCTCGCTGTCGGTGCGGCTGCTGCTCGACCAGATCCGGGCCCGCCGCCAGGGGCAGGCCCACCATCCTGTACGTGAAATCCGCGATTTTGCCTTGATCGAACGTCAATCCTCGGCGCCGCGTCCGGCGCGCTGACAATAGGTCAAACCATTTGGCTGATTTCGCTTGACAGCGGCGCCGCCGTACGGAAATGTTAGCGGTAACACATAAAGGCGGTCCGCGTGAGGGGCCGCTAACAGGTTGAGACGAGACAGCCGCCCATTCTGACCCCATTTGCTGCCCCAGATTTTGCTTCCAAGGACGCGTACCAAGATGTTGAATTTTCTTCCCACGGACTGGCGGGACGCCACGCTGGTTGGCCGTCTGCAGACCGAGGCCGGTCCGACGCCGATTCTGGTCAAGGGGGGGCGCGTCTACGACATGAGCGGCGTGGCCCCGACCGTGTCGCAACTGGTCAAGCTGTGGCCCGAACACGGCGCGCCCGACGGCGGCCTTGACCTCGGTCCCCTGGAAGATTTCGATTTCGCCAAGACCTGGACCGGTCAGCGCAAGGGCGACCAGTTGCTGTCACCGATCGATCTGCAATGCGTCAAGGCGGCCGGTGTCACCTTTGCTGTCTCGGCGGTTGAACGCGTCATCGAGGAACGCGCCCGCGGCGATTACGCCAAGGCGCAGTCGATCCGCGATGCCCTGGCCGAACGCGTCGGCTCCGACATCCGCTCGGTCAAGCCGGGCTCGCCGGAATCGGCGCGCCTGAAGGACGCGCTGATCACCGACGGCCTGTGGTCGCAATATCTCGAGGTCGCCATCGGCCCCGACGCCGAGGTCTTCACCAAGTCGCCGGTCCTGTCCTCGGTCGGCTGGGGCGAAGAGGTCGGGGTGCGCTCCGACTCGACCTGGAACAATCCCGAGCCCGAAGTCGTCATGGTCGTCGATCCGGAAGGCCGCGCCGTCGGGGCGACGCTCGGTAACGACGTCAATCTGCGCTGCTTCGAAGGCCGTTCGGCCCTGCTGCTCGGCAAGGCCAAGGACAATAACGCCTCGTGCGCGCTTGGGCCGTTCATCCGCATGTTCGACGACGGCTTCACCATCGACGACGTGCGCTCCGCCGTGCTCGACCTGAAGATCGACGGGCCGGAAGGCTACGAACTGGTCGGCCGCTCCAGCATGGACCAGATCAGCCGCGATCCGCTCGACCTGATCCATCAGGCTATGAGCGAGCACCACTATCCCGACGGCTTCGTGCTGATGCTGGGCACTCTGTTTGCCCCGACCCAGGACCGCGACACGCCAGGCCGCGGCTTCACCCACAAGGTCGGCGACGTCGTCAAGGTGGCAACGCCGAAGCTCGGCTGCCTGGAAAATCGTGTCACCTATTCGAAAGATGCGCGCGAATGGACCTTCGGCATCGCCGATCTGATGCAGAACCTGGCCGATCGCGGGCTGCTGAAGGCGCGTAACGTCGCGCCGGCCAGACAGACCGCTTAAGGCTGGCGGCTTAAAGACAAACCGAATAACGATAAAAACTGGAAGAAGAGAAAAGTACGCTCATGTCATCTGCCATCTATCCCAGCCTGAAGGGCCGCAAGGTGTTGATCACCGGTGGCGGCTCCGGCATCGGCGCGGGACTGGTCCAGGCCTTCGTCGCCCAGGGCGCCAAGGTGTCCTTCATCGATCTGGTCGATGAGGTCACCGACAAGATCGACACCGGCGTGCTGGGTGTGATGCCCACCTTCTACAAGTGCGACCTGACCGATACGCCGCTGCTGGAAAAGACCCTGGCGGAGGTTCTCAAGGACGGTCCGGTCACCATCCTGCTCAACAATGCCGCCCGTGACGACCGTCATACGCTCAGTGAAGTGACGTCGGAATTCTTCGACAAGAATATCGGCGTCAACCTCAAGCACATGATGATGTGCACGCGCGCCGTGGTGCCGGGCATGAAGACGGCTGGTGGCGGCGCCATCATCAATTTCGGCTCGATCTCCTGGCACCTCGGCCTGCCGGATCTGGTGCTGTATGAGACCGCCAAGGCGGGCATCGAAGGCATGACGCGGGCCATGGCGCGCGAACTCGGCCCTGACAATATCCGCGTCACCACCATCATTCCCGGCAATGTGAAGACGCCGCGCCAGATGAAGTGGTACACGCCGGAAGGCGAACAGCAGATCGTCGACGCCCAGTGCCTGAAGGGCCGGATCGAGCCGCAGCACGTGGCGTCGCTGGCGCTGTTCCTGGCGTCGGACGATGCCGGGCTGTGCACCGGTCACGGCTACTGGATCGACGCCGGCTGGCGATAGCCTCAAATGAAGCTCGGGGCGGCCCTTAGCTTCATTTGACTTATTAGCTTGAGGGCGCAATGAGCGATCTTTTCAACCCTGTCTGCGTCTGGGACCTCAAGGCGACTCTGGGCGAGGGGCCGATCTGGTCGGCGCGCGATCACGCTGTGTGGTTCGTCGACATCAAGCAGCAAAAGATCCACCGCTACGATATCGAGATCGGCTCGCACCAGACCTTTCACGCGCCGTCGCCGTGCGGCTTCATCGCGCCGAAAAAGTCGGGCGGGTTCATCGTCGGCTGCAAGACCGGGCTCTACAATTTCGATCCGAAAAGCGGGCATTTCGAATTCCTGACCCACGTTGAACCGGGCTTTCCCGGCAATCGGCTGAATGACGGCTATGTCGATCATAACGGCCGGCTGTGGTTCGGTTCGATGGACGACGCTGAGGAACAGCCGAGCGGCAAGCTCTATCGCTACGATGCCCGCGGTCTGAAGGTCATGGACGACGACTACGTCATCACCAATGGCCCGGCGGTCAGCCCGGACGGCAAGACCCTCTATCACAACGACACGCTGAAAAAGGTCATCTACGCCTTTGACCTCAGCCCCGATGGTCACCTGTCGAACAAGCGCGTCTTCGCTCGCCTGGATGCCGATATGCCGGTCGAGGCAGCGAGCCCGGTCTGCTACGCCGGTGAGGCCGAGATTCGCAGCCAGCACGGCGACGGCTATATGGACGGCCCGGTGGTCGATAGTGCCGGAAACGTGTGGAACGCGCTCTATTTCGGCTGGGGCATCAACTGCTATGCGCCCGACGGTCACCTGATCCGCAAAGTCAAGCTGCCGGTCAGCAACGTCACCAAGATCGCCTTTGCCGGCCGCGACCTGAAAACCGTTTTCGCCACCACGGCGGCCAAGAACCTCTCGGCCGACGATATCAAGAAACAACCCCAGGCCGGGGGACTGTTCCGCTTCGACGTCGATATCCCCGGCCAACCGCAAAACGAGATCGTCCATGTCTGACTATTCCGAAAACAAGCCCAACCGCCGTCCGGCCACGCCCAATGGCCGTTTCCGCAGCCAGGAATGGTTCGAGGCGCCGGGACATATCGACATGGCGGCGCTTTATCTCGAGCGCTTCATGAACTACGGCATCACGCCCAAGGAACTGCGCTCGGGCCGGCCGATTATCGGCTTCGCCCAGACCGGCAGCGACATCGCGCCGTGCAACCGCATCCATCTCGAACTCGCCAAGCGCACGCGTGAGGGCATCCGCGACGCCGGCGGCATCTGCATGGAATTTCCCTGCCATCCGATCTTCGAGAACTGCCGCCGCCCGACCGCGGCGATCGACCGCAACCTGTCGATGATGACGCTGATCGAGATCCTGCATGGTTATCCGATCGATGCGGTGGTCCTGACCACCGGGTGCGACAAGACGACCCCCGCAGGCATCATGGCGGCGACCGCCGTCGATATACCGACGATCGTGCTGTCAGGCGGGCCGATGCTCGACGGCTATCACAACGGCGACCTGGTCGGCTCGGGCACCGTTATCTGGCGCTCGCGCCGGGCGCTTGCCGCCGGTCAGATCACCGAAGACGAGTTCTTCGATGCGGCCCTGTCGTCGGCGCCGTCGGCCGGCCACTGCAACACCATGGGCACGGCCTCGACCATGAACGCGGTTGCCGAGACCATGGGCCTGTCACTGCCCGGCTGCTCGGCCATTCCGGCGCCTTACCGCGAGCGCGGCCAGATGGCCTACGAGACCGGCGTGCGCATCGTCGAAATGGCCTATGAGGATTTAAAGCCGTCGAAGATTCTGACCAAGCAGTCCTTCCTCAACGCCATCGCCGCGGTCGCCGCCATCGGCGGCTCGACCAATGCCCAGCCGCACATCGTCGCCATGGCGCGCCACGCCGGGGTCGAGCTGACCGACGCCGACTGGATGGCCGCCTATGACATCCCGCTGATCCTCAACATGCAGCCTGCCGGCAAGTATCTCGGCGAGCGCTTCCATCGCGCCGGCGGCGTGCCGGCCATCCTGCACGAACTGCTGGTGGCCAACCGCCTCGACGGAACGGCCAGGACCGTCACCGGCAAGACCATCGCCGACAACGTCGCCGGCCGTGAGACCAAAGACCGCGAGATGATCAAGACGGTGGCCGAGCCGATGATGGAGCGCGCCGGCTTCCTGGTGCTCAAGGGCAATCTGTTCGACTTCGCCATCATGAAGACCTCGGTCATTTCCGACGAGTTCCGCGCCCGCTATCTCAGCGAGCCGGGCCGGGAAGGGGCGTTCGAGTGCAAGGCGGTGGTCTTCGACGGCTCCGACGATTACCACAAGCGCCTCAACGATCCTGCGCTCGGCATCGATGAGCGCACCATCCTGGTTATCCGCGGCGCGGGTCCGGTGGGGTGGCCGGGTTCGGCCGAGGTCGTCAACATGCAGCCGCCCGACGCCTTGCTGAAGGCAGGCATCACCTCGCTGCCGACGCTCGGCGATGGCCGTCAGTCGGGCACCTCCGACTCGCCCTCGATCCTCAATGCCTCGCCGGAAAGCGCCGTTGGCGGCGGCCTCGCTTGGCTGCGCGACGGCGATATCGTCCGTATCGACATCAATAAGGGGACCTGCGACATGCTGGTGGCGCCCGAAGTGATCGAGGCTCGCAAAAAAGACGGCCTGCCGCCGGTGCCGGCCTCGATGACCCCGTGGCAGGAAATTTATCGCAGCACGGTATCTCAGTTGCACACCGGCGCGGTGATGGAGCCCGCCTTGAAATATCAGCATATCGCCGACAAGCTGCCGCGCCACAACCACTGACGCGGCGGCAAGGCATGTTGCGACGCAGCATTGTCTTACATTTGTTACCGTTATCATTTAACGGTTTTGTCGGACTAATTTTTGCGCGAAAAAATGCGGCAAAGCCTTGAATTATCTCGCCCTGCGCGGGCGGAAAGCTTGCGTTGAAGCGCCGTTGACATTAAGCTTTGCTGCAAGCGGGCAAACTATAAGGGCGGGGCCGGGAAAGTCCCCTCATAAAAGACCCGAGTGCCAGGGTTTCGGGAACCGCGGGCTGCATGCCCGCCTAGGAAGGAGTTTTTGAGGATGACCTCGACAGTGAAAACTGTGAACATGGGTCTGGTCATGGGGCTTGCCATTGGCGCGGCCCTGGGTGGACTTTTGTTCGGCTACGACACCGCTGTGATCAACGGCGCGGTCGAATCGATCAAGCACAATTTCATCGATCCGCGCACCGCGCTGACGGAACTGCAACGCAACAGCCTGTTCGGCACGGCGACCGGTATCGCCCTGATCGGCTGCTTCTTCGGCTCGCTCGCCGCCGGCTGGACGTCGCGCGCCTTCGGCCGCCGCGGCGGCATGATGATCGCCGCCGTTATCTTTTTCGTCTCCTCGATCCTGTCGGGTTATCCGGAAACCGGTCTGGCCCGCATCGGCGGCATGGGCGTCAACGCCCTGACGCCGTTCATGGTCTACCGCTTCTTCGGCGGCATCGCCATCGGCATGGCCAGCTTGATTTCGCCGATGTACATCGGTGAAATCGCCCCGGCCAAGTCGCGCGGCATGCTGGTGACCTTCCAGCAACTGGCCATCGTCGGCGGCATCCTGCTGGTCGCCATCGTCAATCTCTATATCTCGCGCATCGGCGGCGGCAACGACACCTGGATCGACGCCACCGGCTGGCGCTACATGCTGGCCTCGTGCGCCCTGCCGGCCGGCCTGTTCTTCCTGGCCGCCTTCATCATGCCGGACACGCCGCGCTGGTACGTCATGAAGGGCAAGGAAGACAAGGCGATTGCGCTTCTGACCTCGCTTGATGGCGAGGCCGAGGCCGCCGCCACCATGGTCGAAATCAAGGGCAGCCTGAACCAGCACTCCGGCAAGCTGTTCTCGTTCGGCTTCGGCGTCATCCTGGTCGGTATCTTGCTGTCGGTGTTCCAACAGTTCGTCGGCATCAATGCCGTGCTCTACTACTCGAACCTGATGTTCAAGAACGCCAATCTCGGCACCGACGCCTCGTTCGTCGAGACCGTGATCATCATGGCGACCAATGTGCTGTTTACCCTGGTTGCGACCTTTACTGTCGACCGCTGGGGCCGCAAGCCGCTGCTTATCCTGGGGGCCGTCATCATGGCCGCCGCCATGCTGGCCATGGGTTACATGTTCCAGAGCAAGACCGAAGGTACGACCCTGCTCGCCGCCGCCATGATCTACGTCGCCGGTTTCGCCCTGTCGTGGGGCCCGGTCGTCTGGGTCATGCTGTCGGAACTGTTCCCGAACTCGATCAAGGGCCGCGCCATGGCCATCGCCGTCGGCGCGCAATGGCTGTCGAACTTCGTCGTCAGCTCGTCCTTCCTCGTCCTCGACGGCAATACCAAGCTGAACGCCATGTTCAACCATGGCTTCGCCTATTACCTCTATGGTGTCTGCTCGATCCTGGCGGCGCTGTTCGTCTGGAAGTTCGTCCCGGAAACCAAGGGGCGGACGCTGGAAGCCATCGAAAGCCTGTGGAAGAAGCACTAAACTTAATCCACTAAAAACGGCGGCGGCGGTTGTGAGGACCGTCGCCGCCGGCATTGAAGCACAGAGCCGCGAAAGGCCGCTAAGATGCTGCGTTTGACTGCAGATAATGCCATCGCCGACATCCAGCCGGAGCTCGGCGGCTCTATTTTCCGCTTTACCGTCAAGGGTCGCGACGTCATGCGTCCGACCGCTGACGGCGCCAGCAATCCGCTGATGACGGCGAACTTCCCGCTGGTGCCGTGGTGCAATCGCATCCGCAACGGCGCCTTCACGCTCGAAGGCCGTCACGTCCAGTTGCCGCGCAATCACGAAAACAGCCCGCATTCGCTGCACGGCCATGGCTGGCATGCCGCCTGGACGGTGACCGAGCAATCGGCGTCACGCGTCGTGCTGTCCTACCATCACATGCCCGACGCCTGGCCGTGGGAATACGAGGCCATGCTGGTATACGAGCTGCGCGACGACAGCCTGCATTGCCAGCTGAGCTGCCGCAACCTGTCCCCGGTGACCATGCCGTGCGGCTTGGGCTTTCATCCCTATTTCAACCGCACGCCGCAGACGCGCCTGAAGGCAGCGGTCGACGGGGTGTGGATTTCCGACGACGACGTCCTGCCGCGCAACTGGCACGCCGGCGTGCTCAAGAAGGACTGGACGCATGGCGATGGCGTCGAGCACGATATCACCATCGACAACTGCTATACCGGTTTCAAGGGCAAAGCTGAAATCTTCGATGGCCAGGCTCTGACCCATACGATCAAGGCGTCGTCCGACTGCAAGTGGCTGCACGTCTTCGTGCCGCTCGGCGAAACCTATTTCTGTGCCGAACCGGTCAACCACATGCCTGATCCGTTCAATCAGCCGAATTCCGGGCTGACGTGCCTGAAGTCAGGCACGACGTCGAGCGTGTGGATGGACATCCAGTCGCATTTTTAAGCGCTTAAGCTATTGCCGAAGCGGCAAACAGGCCGGGCCGACCGGATCGAAAGCCTTGTAGGTCAGGATGAACTCTTGATGGCCCATGTCTTCGCTGAAGCTCGATTCGCCCGCCGCGACGCGCAGCACCAGATCGGTGATCTCGGCGCCGACCTCATCCAGCGTCGCGCGGCCTTCCATGATGCGGCCGGCATCGACGTCCATGTCGCCTGACATCTTGCGATAGGTTTCCGGATTGGCGCACACCTTGATCACCGGCGATATGGCCGAGCCGACGACGCTGCCGCGGCCGGTGGTGAACAGGGTCAGGTGCGCACCGCAGGCGATCAGCTCGACGATCTCGGCATTGTCGGAGATGTTGGGAAAGCCGAAGCGCGGCTCGCCGTCGGGCACGACGTCGAGCAGGTAGAGCCCGCCGGTCGGCGGCAGATCGCCGGGCTTGAGGATGCCGCAGATCGGCGCCGAGCCCGACTTGGAATAGGCGCCCATCGACTTTTCTTCCTGGGTCGTCAGCCCGCCCTCGGCATTGCCGGGCGCGAATGAGCCAAAGCCCATGACGGTGTAATAGGCCTCGGCCTTTTGTACGCAGGCTTCCAGTTCGTGGCCCAGTTCCGGCGTTACGGCGCGATCGGCCATGATCTTTTCGCAGCCAACCAGTTCGCCGGTCTCCTCGAAGATGCAGGCAGCGCCGGCGGCGCCCAGGGCGTCGAAGGCGCGGCCGACCGCCGGATTGGCGGTGATGCCCGAAGTGCCGTCCGAGCCGCCGCAGATGGTGCCGATGATCAGGTCGGAGACCTTCATGGGGCCGCGCGGCGTCTTGTCGGCCAGGGCGCGGATGCGTTTGACCGCTTCGACGCCTTTTTCGACGGTGCTCTTGGTGCCGCCTTCCTGCTGGATGACGAAGGTCTCGACCGGCCGGCCCGAGGCCTCGACGTGGCGGGCGAGCGCGCTGCGATTGAAGCTTTCGCAGCCCAGGCTGACCAGGACGACGCCGCCGACATTGGGATGGGTGCACAAAGCGTCCATCATGCGAAAGGCGTACTTGTTGGGATAGCAGCCGGGGAAACCGATCAGGTGGACGTCGTCCATGCCCGCACGCGTAACGATCTGGCGCGCCACGTGGTGGGCGCATTCGACCAGGTAGGCGACGACGACGATATTGCGGATACCTTTGCGGCCGTCGGCGCGCAGATAGCCGGAGATCGAAACGTCAGCCAGATTGGGCACGGCGGTGGCGGGGAGGGGCTTGTTCATTGGCTGTCGCTTTCCGCGGCGCTGGCTTCGCGCGTATGGCTCTGAATATAGTCGCTTTTCATATTGTGCATATGGACATGGCCGGCCACGGCCGCAAAATCGGTCATCGAGCCGATCGGCGCGCCGTACTTGATGACCTTGTCGCCGGCCTTGAGGTCGCGGCGGGCGATCTTGTGGCCGACGTCGATATCATTGCCGAGCGTGACGTCGCGGCCGTCGAGCACGATGACGTGGCCTTTTTCGACGTGGGCGCGGCAGACCAGGACATTGTCGTCCGGATGCAACAGGATGAAGGGACTGGGGGTCATGCGACGGCGACTTTCTCGGCTGGCACCGGGGCGTCCGGATGCAGCAGCTTTTTGGACTTGAGCTCCGACCACATCGCCGCGGGGACTGGGGTGGAGAAGAGCTTGAGATTGGCCTCGACCTCGCGCGGCGACGCCTGGCCGGGAATGACGCTGGCGACGCGCGGGTGGGCGAGGGGGAATTGCAGGGCAGCGGCGGCCAGAGGCACGTCGAAGGCACGGCAGACGGCTTTGAGGGCTTCGATCCGCGCGGCGACCTCGGCCGGGACGGCGCCGTAATTGTAGTGGCCGCCGTCGACCAGGGCGCCGGAATTGTAGGGCCCGCCAAGCACGATCGACACGCCGCGCCGGGTGCACAGCGGCAGGAAGTGGTCGAGCGCGCCCTGTTCGAGCAGGGTATAACGCCCGGCCAGCAGCACGACGTCGAGATCGGCGTGGGCGAGAACATCCTCGCACACCTGCCACTCATTGACGCCGAGACCGATGGCGCCGACGCGGCCGGAGGCCTTCAATTCGGCCATGGCGCGATAGCCGCCGTCGAGAAAGGCTTTGACGTGATGGCTGTTGTCGGCGCCATGCGTCATGACGCCGAGATCGTGAGCCAGCAAGATATCGACGCGTTCGCGCCGCAGCCGGCGGCAACTGTCGGCGAAGCTGCGCATGACGCCGTCATAGCTGTAGTCGAACTCAGGCTCGAACGCATCGCCATCGACGAAACCGTGGCGTTCCTGGCCGGCGGGTGGGGCCGGGATCGGGTTGAGCACACGGCCGACCTTGGTCGACAGTGTGATCCTGGGGGGCAAAACCGCACCCAAACGCCGCTCTGACAGACCCTGGCCGTAATGCGGCGCGGTGTCGATATAGCCGATGCTGCCGCTGAGCGCCGCTGCCACCGTCTCGCGCGCCTCGGCGTCGCTGATGGCACGATAGAGGTTACCGACCGCCGCCGCGCCGAAGCCAAGCGTCGTCACCTCGACCGGGGTCGAGCCGATACGGCGAACGGAAAGCGGCGACGGGATCACTGACGGCGTACCTCGGTGTCTGTGTTCATTTTTAAAATTATTCTTATAGGTAAAATATGTATCGCGAGATGGCCGGGCGGGCAAGGGTTTTGCGGGCTTTGGTCAGTCCAAATAGTAAAACTTTCGCGCATTTTCCGCCAGAATTGCTTTTTTCCCACGCTCGGGCTGGCCGGACAACCAATCCAGGGTCCAATCGAGCCAGATGCGGTAATCGCTGCGCAGGTCGACGACCGGCCAGTCGGAGCCCCAGATCAGCCGCTCGGCGCCGAATTCAGCTAGCAGATGATCGGCATAGGCGGTGAGCGTGGACATCGGCTGATCGGGCGCCATTTCGACGACCAGGCCCGACAGCTTGCAGAAAACATTGGGAAAAGCCGCGACCTCGGCAACGCGCTGACGCCACAGCGGGGCGTGTTCGGGTGTGGCGATCGGCGGCTTGGCGCCGTGATCGATGACGATGGCAAGGTCGGGATAGGCGCGGGCAATGTCGGCGATGAAAGGCAGATGGCGGGTGAAGACCAGGGCGTCAAAGGTCAAACCATGCTCGACCATCGCCTTAAGTGCCGGCTGCACGGCGGCCTGGGTGATCCAGTCGTCCTGAGGCAAGCCCTGCAGCATCGGGCGCAGGCCCTTGAGCTTGGGGCGGCGCGCCAGTTCGGCGATTCGCTGAGGCGCGTCGGGGGCGGCCAGATCGGTCCAGCCGACCACCCCGCGGATCGTCGGGATTGCGGCCGCGACCGCCAGCATCCACTGGGTATCGGCATCGGCCGGCTGCGACTGGACGAGCACGGTGGCGTCGACCCCGGTGCCGGTCAGGACAGCGTTCAGTTCGGCGGCGTCGAAATCGCGGTAGATGGCGCCGAGATTCGGCGTCGGCCACTCATGCCCGTTCTGGCCGATGCGCCACAAATGGTGGTGGGCATCGACGATCAATGGGCCGAGGCTCCGGTAGTCGGGCGGCTAGCGCGCGTCATGAAGCCGTAGAGGGCGACGACGACGAAGCACACGGCCGGGACGAAGATCGCCAGGCGGATGAGGTGGGTGGTGTCGGAGACCTTGCCCATGATCGCGGTCAGCACGGCGCCGCCGATGATGCTCATGACGACCAGGCTGGAGCCGAGCTTGGTCAGCGGCCCGAGCCCCTGGACCGAGGTGGCGAAGATGGTCGGGAACATGATCGACATGAAGAAGGAGGCTGCGACCAGGGCATAAAGGCCATAGAGCCCGCCCACCGCAGCGGCATAAGCGGTCAGGGCGACATTGATCACCGCGAACAGGCGCAGCAGCACGCCCGGATTGATGACCCGCATCAGGCCGGTGCCGATGAAACGGCCGGCGGCGAACAGGACCAGGCTGGCGATAGTGTAAAGCGAGGCGTCTTTGTCGGTGATGTGGATCTCCGCCTGGGCGTAGCGGATGGTATAGCTCCACAGGCCGACCTGGGCGCCGACATAGAAGAATTGCGCCACCACGCCCATCAGCAGGTGCGGATGGCGGAACAGGCCGAGGAACGAGGCGCCCTTGTCGTCGCCGCTTTCCTGAACGCTGGTCACGGCCTGGGCCGGGAAACGGCTCAGCGCCACCAGCGCTGCCCACGCCAGGATAACGCAGCCGATGATGATGTAGGGCAGCTCGACCGCCTTGGTTTCGCGGACGAAATCGCCCGTGGTGTTCAGCTTTTCGATACCCGACAGGATGAAGGAGTGACCGATCCACAGGCCGGCGATCGAGCCCAGCGGATTAAAGGCCTGGGCCAGGTTGAGGCGGAAGGCGGCGTGCTTTTCGTCGCCCAGGATGGTCATCAGCGGATTGGCTGAGGTCTCCAGAAACGCCAGGCCGCAGGCGATGACGAACAGGGCACCGAGCAGCCACGGATATTGGCGGATTTCAGCCCCCGGCCAGAACGAGAAGGCGCCGATGGCGAAGATGATCAGTCCGGTGATGACGGCAGCCTTATAGCCGAAGCGGCGCATCAGGAAGCCGGCAGGCAAGGCCATGATAAAGTAGCCGGCGTAGAAGGATTGCTGCACCAGGCTCGATTCGAAGTCCGTCAGCACAAAGGCCTTCTTGAACTGCGGAATCAGGATGTCATTGAGGTTGTTGGCCATGCCCCAGAAAAAGAACAGGGCGGTGATCAGGATTACCGGCCACAGCGAGGTGCGCGGCTTGGCGGTGGCGTCGGTCATGATAGTCCCTGCGTTTCCCGTGGCGGCTTGGCCGGCCTTGTTTTTACAGATTGACGACATCACAGAAGCCAAGAAGCGTCAAATATGAAATTTACTTCGTCCATAAAACATGAAAGCCTGTCGACGCGAGGACGCAATGGCTGAGCCCCTCTACTATCTGCTTGATCTGAAAGACGATGCCGCCCTGATCGCGCGCTACAAGGCGTGGCATGCGCCGGGCGCGGTACCGCCAGCCATCAATGCCTCGATCCGCGCCGCCGGGATCGAGGCGCTGGAAATCCTGCTTGTCGGCAATCGGATGCTGATGGTCCTGACGCCGGGGCCGGACTTCGATCTGGCCAAAAAGGCGGCGGCCGATGCGGCCAGCGCCGAGGTCCAGGCGTGGGAGACCCTGATGTGGGGTTTTCAGCAGGCCTTGCCGTTCGCCCAGCCCGGCGAAAAATGGGTCGCCATGGAGCGCATCTATGCCCTGAGTGAACAGCCCTAAGCGGTTTTCCAATTATATGATAATTGCCAAGGGCGTGTCGCTGGGCTAAAGCTGCGACCACACATTGAAGGAGTTTCCATGTTCGGCGCCAAACCTTTGAAAATCGGCATTGTCGGTCTTGGCAAGATCGTCGTTGACCAGCACATTCCGGTCATTCGCGCCAACAAGAAGCTGCAGCTGGTCGCCGGTTGTTCGCCGTCGTCGCGGCCCGAAGGCGTCGTCGCCTACAATACGCTCGAAGAGATGTTGAGTGCGCATCCGGACATCGAGGCGGTGTCGGTGTGCACGCCGCCGCAGGTGCGCCACGATATCGCGCTTTCCGTCATCGCAGCGGGTAAGCACTGCTTCCTCGAAAAGCCGCCGGCGGCGACGCTCGGCGAAGCGGAATCGATCAAGGCGGCCGCGGCCGCCAAGGGCGTGTCGCTGCTGGCCTCGTGGCATTCGCGCTTCGCCCCGGCGGTCGAAGCGGCGAAGAGTTGGATGAAGGCGCGCGCGATCAAGGACATCAAGATCGTGTGGAAGGAAAACGTCCGCCAATGGCACCCGGGCCAGACCTGGATCTTCAAGGCCGGCGGCATGGGCGTGTTCGATCCCGGCATCAATTCGCTGTCGATCCTGACCCACATCGTGCCGAACCCGGTGCTGGTCAAAAAGGCCGATCTGCACATTCCGAGCAATTGCGAAGCGCCGATCCAGGTCGAAATGGACATGGTATCGGGCACCGTGCCGATCCGCGCTGAATACGATTTTCTGCAAACCGGGCTGCAGACCTGGAGCATCTATGTCGAGGCGGCGAGCGGCGAGACAATGGCCCTGCACCTCGGCGGCACCGAACTGGAGATCGACGGAAAGATCGTCATGAAAGAAAAAGAAGCCGAATATGCCGGGCTTTACGCCCACTTCCTCGACCTGGTGCGCTCAAAGGCGTCGGACGCCGACTTTTCGCCATTGCGCGTCGTTTCGGACGCCATGCTGCTGGGCAAGCGCATCGAAGCGCCCAGCTATGTCGAATAAGCGCTTAAACGTTTCACTTTAACGCTGGTCAAAACGACCGGAGCGTGACAGGCTCGGCCCCTTTCCCTCAGAAAGGGGCCGAATTGTCTCAGGATTTGCACGCGGCGGCGGTCGGCGCCATGGCCTTCAGCCATTCGCCCTATTCGAAATTCCCCGTCGGCGCGGCGATCCGGGACGAGGCCGGGCGCATCCATACCGGCGCCAATATCGAAAACATTGCCTTCCCGGAAGGCCTGTGCGCTGAAGCCACGGCCATCGCCCATATGGTCATGGCCGGCGGCCACACCATCGAGGAAATCGCCGTCATCGCGCAGAAAAAGGCGTTGTGCCCACCGTGCGGCGGCTGCCGGCAGAAGATTTCGGAATTCGCCACGCCGCGCACGCGCATCTATCTGTGCGACGACGGTGGCATCAGGCAAACCCTGACCATGGCCGAACTGCTGCCGGCGGCGTTCGAGACCGATCAGTTGGGCTAAAGGCGGTAGAGTGACAGATTGTCTTCGCTGACGGTGGCTTCAAAGGCGGCGAAGACATTGTGATCGGCGCCCAGCAGGATGCGATTGCGGACCCAACCGACCGGATCGATGTACAATCGCGAAAACAGGCAGAGCTGCGCAGTCGGCGGCAGGGCGGGGCCGGCTTCTTCCATGACCCAGTCGCCGCCAAAGTGGCGCCGCACGACCTCGCCGACATAGCCGCCCATCATCAGGCACAGGGCCTGCAATTCGGCATCGGCGTCGCCCGCCCAGGGATCTTTCTCGTTTTCGCTGTCGAGGAAATCCTGCGGCAGATCGGCGTGGATGCAGCCGGCCATGGCTTCGACCAGGACGACGCTGTCTGGCGTGAAATCGGGCGTGTGGCCCAGGCCTTGGCTGATCAGGTCGACCGCCTGTTCGGCATAGGCCGACATGGTGGCCGTCAGGTCCGAAGTCGGCGCGTCGTTCACTTTTGCTCGTCGTCGATGAACTCGGCTTCCTGGGCGTTCGAGCGCGTGACGCGGGCGACGCGCAGGGCGTTGGTCGAGCCCGACTTGCCGAACGGCATGCCGGCGACGATGACGATGTCCTGGCCGGCCTCAGCGATGCCTTCGGCGCGCGCCAGCTTCGACGCCACCGCGACGGTCTCGGTCATCGAGTGGGTAATCGGTGTCAGGACCGGATGCACACCCCAGGTCAGGGCCAGACGGCGCGCGGTTTCGATATTCGGCGTCAGGCCAAGGATCGGCGCCGTCGGCCGTTCGCGCGCAACGTGAAGCACGGTCGAGGCCGAATTGGTCAGGGCGGCGATGGCTGCGGCGTCGATGGTCTGGGCGATCTGGCGCGCGGCGGCGGCCATGGCGCCCGACGTGGTCTTTTCTGGATCGGGGCGGCGGCGATCGGTCATGGTGCGCCAGCCGGCATCGATTTCGACGCGGGCGACGATACGATCCATGATGGTCACGGCTTCGACCGGGAACTGACCGGCGGCGGTTTCAGCCGACAGCATGACGGCGTCGGAGCCGTCGAACACGGCGGTGGCGACGTCGGAAGCTTCGGCGCGGGTCGGGGTCGGCGCCGAAATCATCGATTCCAGCATCTGGGTGGCGACGATCACCGGCTTGCCCAAGGCACGGGCGGCAGCAACGATGCGCTTTTGCGCCAGCGGCACTTCTTCCGGCGGCAATTCGACACCGAGGTCGCCACGCGCCACCATGACGGCGTCGGAGAGGCGCATGATTTCGTCCAGATTATCGAGCGCCTGCGGCTTTTCGAGCTTGGACAGCACCCAGGCGCGGCCCTTGATCAACTCCTTGGCCTCGAGGATGTCCTCCGGGCGCTGGACGAAGGACAGGCCGATATATTCGACGCCGCGTTGCAGGGCGAACTCCATGTCCTCGCGGTCTTTCACCGTCAGGGCCGGGATCGGCAGGACGACGTCGGGGACGTTGACGCCCTTGCGGTCGGACAGGCGGCCGCCATTGACGACGACGGTTTCGAGGTGGTCTTCGCGGACGTGGACGACGCGCAGCTTCAGCTTGCCGTCATCGAGCAGCAGGTGCGAACCGATCTGTGCCGCGGCGATGATTTCCGGGTGCGGCAGGTTGGCGCGCGTGGAATCGCCCGGTGTCGGATTGAGGTCGAGGCGGAAGGCCTGGCCGTTGACCAGGGTGACAGCGCCGCCCTGAAAACGACCGACGCGCAGCTTCGGGCCCTGGACGTCGGCCAGGATGCCGATCGGGTGCTTCGACTTGGCTTCGAGATCGCGGATGAGGTCGATATTGCGGCCGTGGTCTTCGTGCGAGCCGTGGGAGAAGTTCAGGCGGAACACATCGGCCCCGGCGTGGAACAATTGCGCCAGCATCTCGGCATTCGAGGAGGCGGGGCCCAGGGTGGCGACGATCTTGGTCTTGCGGCGGCGGAGGATTTTCACGGCAGAACTCTTTGTTTTTTATAACGAGCGCGGGCCTGAAAAGCGTTACAGTTCAAGGCCGGCGCGGCCTGGCGATAGCGGCGCGACAAAGCCCGTGTTCTGGCCTCGGGTCAAGTCAAAATTCAGCGACAGTCCCACAAATTGGGCCGTTTGGCGCTGTAAGTCGGATGGCCATTGGCGCTGTGTGGCCTGACCGGTTGCAGTGAGAAAGCCGCCATGATAGCGCTATCATAAAGATAATGGGAGGGCACCATGGAAACGAAACGTGCACTGTGGCCAATGATCTCTGGGGGGCTGATCGCGGCGGGCCTGGTTGCGGCGTCTGGCGCGCACGCCGCGCCGGCGCCGAATGGTCATTACAAGCATTTCAGGACGGCGATCTATATCCCGGTTGGTGTCGCCCATCCCCTGGCCGATCCCAAGGTCTTCGCCCATCAGTTCGCGCGCGCCATGTCGCAGGTGCCGTTCGACAAGGTCTATCTTGAAGTCTATCGCGACCACGACTTCCTCAGCGACGCCGAGGCCGAGACCATCAAAAAGGAATTCGAGGCCAAGGGCGTCGAGGTCGCCGGCGGCATGACCTTAGCGGCCGGTGGCTTCAACGGCCAGTTCGGCACGTTCGACTACGAAGATTCCAAGGATCGCGCCGAATGCCAGAAGGCGGTCGAGGAGGCGGCGCGGCACTTCAACGAGGTCATCATGGATGACTTCTTCTTCTATACCTCAAAATCGGACGCCGACATCGCTGCCAAGGGTGACAAGTCGTGGTCACAGTACCGGCTGGAAAAGATGCGCGAGGTGTCCCAGGACCTGGTCATCAACCCGGCGCACAAGGTCAATCCCAAGGTCCGTGTCATCATCAAGTTCCCCAACTGGTACGAGCATTTCCAGGGCACGGGTTATGATCTGGAAAAGGAGCCGTTGATGTATGACGGGCTCTACACCGGTACCGAAACGCGCGATCCGGTGATTACCGACCAGTTGCTGCAGCAATATGAGTCCTACGAAATCATCCGCTATTTCAAGAATATCCGCCCGGATCACTACAATGGCGGCGGCTGGGTCGACACCTATTCAACGCTGTATGGCGACCGCTATGCCGAGGAATTATGGGACACCATGTTCGCCAAGGCCCCGGAAATTACGCTCTTTAACTGGATCCCGGCGGCCTCGGATCAGCCCTATGACGGCGGCGACCGCAAGGCCTGGGAAGGGCAGGACACCTCGTTCAATTGGAAGGCCATTACGGCGGGCTACAAACCCCAAGGCGCCGGTGATCCCGGTCCGGGCTGGGGCTTGGCGGCAGGCGCGGCGCTAAAGACGGTCGACGGCGTGCTGGGCGAGCTCGGCAACCCGATCGGAATCCCCAGCTACAAGCCATTTCAGTCGTCGGGCGAGGACTTCCTGCAAAACTACCTCGGCAATCTCGGCATTCCGATCGAGATGACGCCGCACTTCCCGAAGGACGCGCCGGTCATCCTGTTGACGCAGGCTGCGGCCAAGGATCCAGGCATCGTCAGCGAGATCAAGGGCCAGCTTCAGGCCGGCAAGACGGTGTTCGTCACCTCGGGCTTCGTCGAAGCGACCCAGGCCAAGGGCTTCGAGGACCTGTTGGAGGTCTACACCACCGGCCACGAGATCGCGCTCAACGACTATTATCTCGGTTATGGGGCAGGGGACGGGGCGTCGTTGCGCGACGACCCCAAGGTGTCGCCAAAAGACGTGCTGTTCCCCGAACTGCACTACTATACCAATGACGCCTGGCCGATCATTCGCGGCGTCGCTGGAGCGCGCGGCTTTCCGATCCTGCTCAACAATCGCTACTCGAAGGGCACGCTGTTCGTGCTCAACGTCCCGGACAATATCGGCGACCTGTACAGCCTGCCGCCGGGGGTGATGAACGCGGTCAAGCCCTTCCTGCAAAAGAACTTCCCGGTGCGCATCGCGGCGCCGAGCCACGTCGCCCTGTTCGCTTATGACAACAATGCTTTCGTCGTCGAATCTTACCGCGATCAGCCGGTGACCGTCACCATTTCACTGGCCGGGACGGGCGCCGCGCTGAAGGACACGCAAAGCGGCCAGGTCATCGCCGCCAAGCCGGCGGCCTCGGCGCAGCGTGGCATCAATGCCGACGATCCGCGCACCGAGTTCGAGGTGACGATCCCGCCGCATTCGTTCCGCGTGTTCAAGCGACCTTAAGACGGCGATGGGCGGCAAAAACGCGACTCGTACTTGTCGGACAAATGTTCGCCGTGTAGGGTCGTGTTTGCCGGCCGTCATCGACCGCAAAACCGTTATTCGAGCCGCATACGTATGCAAATGCGCGAGGGGGCTTGCCAAACGACGGTTTTTGCAATTTGGTTTTTATTTAATGGGTGATGACCGGGCAGGCGACTTCACGGCGACACCCACTCATAAACACTGACAGGCAGGGTACATGTCCAATTCCGCAACCGCCCCCAAACCCGGGGGCGCAGGTCTTCTTCTCGCGGTCGTCTATGTGACGGCGTTGTTCTTCATCTGGGCGTTCGTCACCAATCTGGTCGACCCGCTCGTCAAGAGCATGATGGTCATCTACCATCTCAGCAATCTCGAAGCGCAGCTCAACCAGTTCGCCTTCTTCATTGCTTATGGCATCATGTCGATCCCGTCGGCCTGGTACCTGTCGAAATACGGCTATGCCAATTCGATCATCCTGGGCCTGATCGGCATCGTCGCCGGCTGCCTGATCGCTTTTTGCACGGCGTTCGCTCACAGCTTCGTCACCGTGCTGATCGGCCTGTTCGTCGCCGCTTCCGGCATCACCCTGCTGCAGGTCGCGGCCAACCCGCTGATCGCTTCGATGGGGGATATGAAGGGCTCGTCGGTGCGCCTGAATTTGTCACAAGCCTTCAACTCGATGGGCGCCTATGCCGGCGGCTCGTTCGGTGCCGTCTTCCTGCTCAAGGGGCCGTTGTTCGACAAGAATATCGTCCCGACCCAGATGATGAAGGACCAGGGCTTGCACTTCGTCACCAATGTCTATCTCGACATCGCTGTCGTTTTCGCCATTTTCACCCTGGCTGTCTTCCTGGTGCGCAATACCATCACGGCGCATTCGCCAGCGATGCCGGCTAATCCGGAATCCCCATTCAAGGCCTTCAGCTCCAAGTGGGCGAATCTCGGCTCGATCGGCATCTTCCTCTATGTCGGCGCTGAAGTCTGTGTGATTTCCAGCCTCCTGTTCTTCCTAGAACAGACGCAAATCCTCAACGTGCCGTCGCAAACCGCTGGCTTGATCGCGCCCTATTTCATGCTGTTTGCCATGATCGGCCGCTTCGTCGGCTCAGGCCTGATGACCTTTATCAAGGCGACGACCATGCTGACCGTTGTCGCTCTGGGCGCGACCATCCTGTGCCTGATCGTCATCTTCACCTATCACATGGCGCCCACGCCGATGGGCGGCACCGTGAATCTTTTTGGCTATCAGACTGCGATCACGACCGGTTTTATTCCGGGTTTCGCTGCCGTCCTGATCGGCTTGTTCAATTCGATCATGTTCCCGACCATCTTCACCCTGACGCTCGAACGGTCTTCGGCTCCGGCCTCGGCGACCTCGGGCCTGATGTGCATGGCCATCTGCGGCGGTGGCTTCATCTCCATCGCCTATGGCCAGGCTGTGGACATGTTCTTGCATAACTTTCCGGTCGGGGCGCGGTCACTGGCCTTTATTGTGCCGTTGGTCTGCTACATCTACGTCTTGTGGTTCGCCCTGGCAGCCCGCAAGGCGCCGGTGCACGCCATCGAAGAAGGCGTCAGCGCCGGGCACTAAGCCCGCGTAACGCTTTGATCATCAGCCCCGGCGGTCGCCCGACCGCCGGGGTTTTTCGTGTCCGCACCCAGGCTTTCTTGACTTCGCCGCCGGCATGCGCTCTGCCTGCATCATGAGCGAATCACCAGCGCAGAGCGGGGTCATCGAAGGCGGCGAGCATCGTCTGCAGGTGCGCGTCTATTACGAGGACACCGACTTCACCGGCGTCGTCTACCACGCCAATTTTATCAAATATTTCGAGCGCGGCCGTTCGGACTATCTGCGCCTGCTGGGCGTGCATCACAGCGAGCTGAAGGCGACCGAAGACCGGCTGGCCTTTGCCGTCGCCCACATCGATATCCGATATCGCGCGCCGGCGACGATCGACGACCTGATCACCGTGCGCACGCGTCTCCTGGGCTCGCGCGGGGCGCAGTTCTTCCTCGACCAAAGCTGCGAGCGCGACGGCATCGTCCTGTGCGAAGGCAAGGTCGATGTCGTATGTATCGATGGGCAAGGGCGCCCGCGGCGTCTGCCCAAGGCGTTCGCCTTGTTGATGAATCCCGCAATAAACGGCCTTATTCCGGGCGAAAATGGCCCGTAAAACGCGATATCCGGCCACCACGGCCATAGAATTGTCGTCAAACTTGGTGCAAGGTGCGCCGCATTTACCGATTAACCTTGATGGGGGTGCCTAATGGATGCCAGCTCCGCCGCTGCGGCCACCGGATCCGTCGCCAGTCCGCTCAATTTCGTCCAGCTTTTCCTGCATGCCGACATCGTCGTCAAATGCATTATGGGCCTGCTGATCCTGGCGTCTTTGGTGTCGTGGGCGCTGATTATCCAGAAATATTTCGCGCTTGGTCGCGTCAACAAGCAGGCCGACTCGTTCGAAAATATCTTAAGCTCCGGCCGGGCGCTCGATGATGTTGCCGCGCAAGTCGGCACGCACCCGAAGGAAGCCTTTCAAAAACTCCTGGTCGTCGTCACCTCGACCTGGCGCGACATGAAGGGCAGGGCGCTGAGCGCCACCCAGGCCGATCTTCTGATTGCTCAGGTCGACCGTGAACTGAACCACGTCATCACCTCCGAAGGCGACCTCGTCGAGCGCGACCTCAGCCTGCTGGCCGTCATCGCCACGGCATCGCCCTTCGTTGGGCTGTTCGGTACGGTGTGGGGGATCATGAACGCCTTCGCCAATATCGGCGCCCAGGGCGACGTCAACCTGGCCACCGTCGCGCCGGCGATTTCCGAAGCGCTGGTGGCTACGGCGCTGGGTCTGTTCACCGCCATCCCCGCCTACGTCGCCTATAACATCTTCAATGCCCGCGTCGGCCGTTTTGCCTCGCGTATGGAAGGGTTTGCCGACGAACTGATGGTGTCGCTGACGCGCCGTATCTCGGACAAGATCGGCTAAGGAGGCTTCGCCATGGCCATGGGTATGGGCTCGTCGGGGGCCAACAGCCGCCGCTCCAACCGCCGCTCAAAGCGGCGCGCTTCTCTGTCCGAAATCAACGTGACGCCTATGGTCGATGTCATGCTGGTGCTGCTGATCATCTTCATGGTGTCGGCGCCGCTGCTGACCGCCGGCGTCAAGGTGCAACTGCCCAAGACCGAAGCCGCCGCCCTGAAGGACGAGGGCGAACCGCTGACTGTCACCATCGACGACAAGGGCCAGATCTACATCATGAAAGACCTGGCCAGCTACGATCAATTGGCGCCGCGTCTGCTGGCCATGACCAATGACGACACGTCAAAGCCGATCTATGTCCGCGGCGCCAAGGAAGCGTCGTGGGATACGGTCGCCAAGGTGATGGGCAAGCTGCAATCGGCTGGCTTCACCAAGATCAACCTGCTGACCGAGACCATGGCCAAATCTGGCCCGGACCTCGGCGACGCCTCGTCCTCGGCAACGCAAGCTCCCTCCGGAGCGGGCGCGGTGACGCCCTAGGCCCATGAGGAGGTTCCCGCTCGCCTTTGTGGTATCGGTTCTGCTGCATGTCGGCCTGCTTCTGCTTGCCTACATCAGCTGGAAAGACACGCCCAAGCCGATAGCGGTGGTCTCCGTACCGGTCGAACTGGTCTCGAACGTTCCGTCGCGCCAGCAAGCCGAGGCGCCGGTCGACAAGCTGGCGGTCAAGACGCCGCAGCCGATCCCGGCGCCCGAGGAAACGCCCAAGCCGACGCCGCCGACACCGACGCCGCCCTTACCGGTGCCGACCCCGCAAAAGGCCGTCGTCCCCAATAAGGTCCCTGAGCCTAAGCCGGTTCCGCTGCCCAAGCCGCCGGAGCCAAAGCCTGTGCCCAAGCCGGCCGACCAGGCGCCGCCCGACAAGAATGGCGTGAAGAAGCCGGTACCGCCGGAAAAGGCCAAGCCCGCGCCCGCCAAGCCGGCGCTTGACCTCGACTCTCTGGCGCAGGCCGCCGCGGCTCCGTCCAAGGCACCGACCCGGACCTTGCCTCAGGCCAATACGCACCGTACGACAGGTATATCGAGCGTCGGACAGGGACCGTCGGACGCAGGCGTCGTGGACGCCGCATTGAACGCCTTGACGTCGAAGCTCGGGCACATTTGGGCGCCCAATTGCGATGTACCCGGCGGCAACAAGGTCGACCTGCACCTGCTGTTCGTGATTTCACCCGGCGGTCGTGTCGTTTCTGGACCGCAATGGCTCAATCCAAAGAACGACCCAGTGTGGGAGGCGGCTGCTACCCGCGCCAAAGCCGCGGTCAAGCAGGGTGAGCTCTACGACAACCTGCCGGCAGGCGCCTATAACAAGCCTCTCGACATCGAATTCGATGCGAAAACGGTGTGCAAGGATCAATAGGTCAGCCATCGATGAAATATTCTGTCGTGGCCGCATTTATGCTCGTCTTTGCCCTCTCGATGCCGGACAGGGGGAGGGCGGATGACGTACAGGCGCTCACGCAGATGGTGCACACCCTGAGCCGTCACTGGCAGCCGGACTGCACGGTTCACTGGACGCGGAATATCCAAATTTCGCTCCGGATCGGTTCAGACGGCCGTATTGTCGGTGACCCTGCCTGGACCAACCCGATCGATGACCCGTCAACACGCAAGGCCGCCGAGGCTGTCATCAAGACGATTGTTGATAATCAGCCCTATTTGGGCTTGCCCGCCACAATTTACGACCAAACTCTGGCTATTGAGTTTGAACCCAGACAAGCATGCGGCCAGACGAATTGAGAGCACTATGATGAAGTTCAGCCATCTTATCGCGCTTTGTGCAGGCGTTGCTGCCGTGTTGTGCGTTCCAGGACTGGCGGCGGCGCAGACCGGCAATGACGGCGTGCTGCATGCCACTGTCGATCAGGGCGTGATTGCCCCACTACCGATCGCCATCTCGATTCAGTCGCCGACCGATGCCTCGGGAAATAATCTTGGCGCGCAGATTTCCAAGGTGGTATCCGCCGATCTAGAACGCTCGGGCTTCTTCAAGCCGATCGATCCCAACGCCTTTATCCAGACCAGCCTCGACGTCAACGCGCAACCGAACTATCCCGACTGGCGCACCATCAATGCCCAGGCCCTGGCTAACGGCATGGCTCACGTCGATGCCGATGGCCGGTTGCAGGTCGATTTTCGGCTGTGGGACGTCTTCGCGGAAAATCAGCTGCTCGGCCAGTCGCTGACCGCCACGCCTGACAACTGGCGCCGCATCGCCCACAAGATCGCCGACGCCATTTATGAAAAGCTGACTGGCCAGGACGGCTATTTCGACACCCGCGTTGCCTTCGTCGCCGAAAGCGGATCGCGCGGCAAGCGCGTCAAGCGTCTGGGGATCATGGACCAGGACGGCGCCAATGCGCAATACCTGCCGACCGGTGGCGGCAAGGTGATGACGCCGCGCTTTTCGCCGGACTCGTCCGAAATCGCCTATATGGAACTGACCGACGACGCGGCGCATATCTATATTTTCAATATCGAGACCAATCGTCAGGAAGCGGTCGGCGAGGTCAAGGGCATGGCGTTCGCGCCGCGCTTTTCGCCCGACGGCTCGAAGCTTGCCTTCTCGGTGGAGCAGGGCGGCAATTCCGATATCTACGTCATGAACCTGCGCACGCGGACCATGACGCGGCTGACGCGCGATCCAGCAATCGATACCTCACCATCGTTCTCGGCCGACGGTTCAAAGATCGCCTTCACCTCCGACCGCGGCGGCAGCCCGCAGATCTACGTCATGAATGCCGACGGTTCGGGCGTCCATCGCCTGACGTTCGGCGGCGGCCAATATTCGACGCCGGTGTTTTCTCCCAAGGGCGACATGATCGCTTTCACCAAGCAATCGGCCGGCCGTTTCAGCATCGGTGTGATGAGCGCCGACGGCGGCAATGAAAAGCTGTTGACCTCATCCTACCTTGAGGAAGGCCCGACCTGGGCGCCCAACGGCCGCTACATCATGTTCTTCCGCGAACCGCAGAACGGCATGCCGTCCCTGTGGGAAGTCGAGGCCTCGGGCCGCATCGAGCGGCCGGTGCCGTATCCGGGCGGGGCATCGGATCCGGCGTGGTCAACGCTTCTGAAATAGAACTGGGCGAATCAAAGAATGCTTTGTAAAAACTTGAAAATTCCGTCGGTTGGATGAGATTTTCGATATTTCGCAAAAACAGAGTGCGTTCTTCGGTTTGACAAAATCAAAAAGGCATATAATCGTGTTTATTAACACGTGCGTGCATATTGTGGTCACAAAAGTCAGGCACTAGAACCGGTCAACGGTTCAAAAAAACGGTGAAGGGTCTTATCATGTCGTTTTCGGCCAAGTCCGTCCTCAAGGTCACCTGCGTGGCCTTTGTTCTCGCTTCTTTGGCCGCGTGCGCCGATAAGCCCAAGCCAGTGGCGATGACGCCGCCGGTTTCAACGCCCGAGCCGACCGTACCGGCGCCGCCTCCGCCGCCGCATGTCGATACCCGTCCGCTGCCGCCGGGCATCGTTCCGGGCTCGCAACAGGATTTCGTCGTCAATGTCGGCGACCGCGTCTATTTCGACACTGACCATTCCGACGTTCGCGCCGATGCCCAGGGTATCCTGGCCGCGCAAGCCGCCTGGCTGGTTCGCTATCCGGCTGTGAAGATCCGCATCGAAGGCAATGCCGACGAACGCGGCACCCGTGAATATAACTTCGCGCTCGGTGCCCGCCGCGCCCAGTCGGTCTCGGACTTCCTGGTCAGCAAGGGCGTTCTGCCGTCGCGCATCTCTACCATTTCCTACGGCAAAGAAAACCCGATCGATCCGGGCGATGACGAAGCCGCCTGGGCCAAGAACCGTAACGGTCACACGGCGATCGTCGCCGGCGCCCAATAATCGGCACCTCCACGATATTCAGGGCGCGGACCTTCGGGACCGCGCCCTTTTCCATGGTCGAGCCTTAGGGGATTGCCGTCTTATTTAAGCCCGACTATTCTGCTAACCAAATACGTATAATACACGCACATCAGTCACCGAGAGGGCGGGTCATGAACAACACTGCGAAACCGGCATGGATCTGCGGCACGGCGATGGCCGTCCTGCTGATGGCCGCGGTGCCGGCGGCGCTGACGGTGCCGCAAACGGCGCACGCGCAACTGTTCGGCAATGACGACGACAAGGACGACCCCACCCAGACGCCGACTAACAATCAAACCTGGGACGCCAAGCATCTGCAGCAGCTCGACCGGGATGTGCGCAAGCTGGAACGCTCGGTCGCCCGCGTCGAGAACAAGCAGACCCCGCCGATTCTGATCGAGCCCGATCCGGAAGTCGTGGCACTGCAGGCGACGGTGGATTCGCTGTCGCGCAAGCTTGACGACAATTCGTCGACCGTGACGCGCCTGACCGGCCAGCTCGAAGAATCGCAGCACCAGAACCAGGTCCTTCAGCAGCAGGTCAGCGCCTTGCTGGCGCGCACCGACACCCTGGTCAAGCGCGCCGACGTTGCCGAAGCCCACCTGAAGGATATCGACGTCGCCCTGGCGCCGCCGCCGCCGCCCCCGCCGTCCAAGGGCGATTCCGAAGCCGATTTCGAACAAGCCTTCAACCTGATGACCTCGGGCCAGACGGACGAGGCCGAACGCGCTTTTACTGCCTTCACGACGACGTGGCCGGAAGCCGCGCAACTGCCCGAAGCCTGGTTCCGCCTCGGCCAGATCCGTACCATGAAGAACGATTCGTCAGGCGCCGTGGGCGCCTACGCCGCTGCGCTCAAGGGCTGGCCCAAGACGTCCTGGGCGCCTGAGGCCACCGTCAAGCTGGCGGCGGCTCTGACCGACGTCCATCGCCCGGCCGATGCCTGCGCCGCGCTGACCCAGTTCGACAAGGTCTATGGCAAGATGGCGGCGACCGAAAATCGCGCCCTGGCCAAGGATTTGCGCGCCAAAAACAAATGCCCCGCATAGATGGATGAGGTCGGCGGCCGCTCTCTGGCCGCGAACCTGAGCGCAATCTTAAACCGGCGGCTCGGTGGCGAGGGGCCTTTGGGCGTGGCGGTCTCCGGCGGCAGCGATTCCGTAGCGCTCCTCCATGTTCTGGCGCGTTGGGGCCGCCGTCCGCTCCACGTCTTCTGCGTCGATCACGGTCTCAATCCCCTAAGCGTCGACTGGACGAACGCCGTTGCGCGCCACGCGCAGGCGGTTGGCGCGGCATTCACACCGTTGCACTGGACCGGCCCCAAACCGGCCTCCGGACTATCGGCGGCGGCGCGAAATGCTCGGCACGGTTTGCTGGCTGATGCCGCGCGCGGGGCGGGTATTCGCGTCCTGTGCCTGGCCCATACGGGCGATGACCTTGCCGAGGCGCAGTGGATGCGAGACCAGGGCTCGAACGTCAGCACGCCGGCGGAATGGAGCCCGTCGCCGGCCTGGCCACAGGGGCGAGGTGTGTTCCTGCTGCGGCCGCTGCTTGGCATTTCCCGCGCGGCGCTACGCCAGGTTCTGACGTCACAAGGCATCGAATGGATCGACGACCCGGCGAATGATAACCCGAAATCCTTGCGTGCACGGGCCAGGCAGGCCGACAAGGCTGACGCTGAAATCGCCGAACCGTTGGCGCTTAGCCCGGAACAGATGCGCGATCTGCTCGATGACCGCTGGTCGCATCTGGGCTTGCTTACCCTGCGTCGAGAGGTGTTCGCCGAACTGCCGCAAGCCTTGGCACATAAGGTTTTGGCGGCAGCGATCGTCTGCGCCGGCGGTGGCGATCGCCTGCCGCGCAGCGAAAGCATTGCGGCCATTGTCGCTGACCTGCCCACCGGCAAGGCGCGAACCCTGTGCGGGGCGCGTATTGTTGCGGATGGCGATTATATCCATACCGCCCGCGAGCCGGGCGACATCGACCGTCATGGCGGGGCTGAAATGCCAGTAACGCCGAATCTCGAAGCCGTTTGGGACGGCCGTTTTGCCATCACCGCGGGCGAGGCGGGTACAATTACCGCATCCGGGCGCGGGCGTGACCGCCTTGACGACGCCGATCGCGCCGTTTTGCACACCTTGCCAGCGATTTTACGCGGCACACTTCCCGTTTTTGGTGGCAAAATGCTGCGCTGTCTGGGACAAGGGCGGCAAACGGATGTACACTGTCAGGCTTGGGTTCGCTGGCGTTTCGCCGGCGCCTGCGGCGTGATGCAAAGCGAGGCCCAAAACGAGGCCGTCATTGGCACCGCGCTTGCAGGGCGCACCCTTTGACCGGATCGCTGAACCGAACCCGTGGCGAAACGGCAAACCCTCCCTATATGGAGGGAATTACGGATTTTGACTCCAGGGCCGCGGACCGGCCGGATGAAGGAACAAGATGGGTATGAATCTCAGGTCTCTGGCAATTGTCGGCGTCATTCTCGCCATATTGCTGGGTATTTACACCTATTCGACGCACGCCGGCGGCGCGCTGTCGGACGGCCCCAAGCCGATGGTCTATTCCGAGCTGATTCAGGCCATCAACACCGGCAAGGTCAAGGCCGTCACCATCCATAATGACGAAGCCACTGTCGATACCCTGGACGGTAAGGAATACAAGGCGACGATCCCGTTCGAGCAGGAAAACCTGGTCAATACGCTGAATGCCCACCCCAATATCCGCACGACGATCCAGTCGAGCCGCGCGCCGCTTCTGGTCAGCATCATCTCGACCCTGCTGCCGGTGCTGCTGATCATCGGCATCTGGATCTTCTTCATGCGTCAGATGCAGGGCAATGGCCGTGGCGCCATGGGCTTTGGCAAGTCGAAGGCCCGCCTGCTGACCGAACACAAGAACCGCGTCACCTTCAATGACGTCGCCGGTGTCGACGAAGCCAAGGAAGAACTGCAGGAGGTCGTCGACTTCCTTAAGGACCCGACCAAGTTCCAGAAGCTGGGCGGCAAGATCCCCAAGGGCGCGCTGCTGGTCGGCCCTCCGGGCACCGGTAAGACCCTGTTGGCCCGTGCCGTGGCCGGTGAGGCGGGCGTGCCTTTCTTTTCGATCTCGGGCTCGGACTTCGTTGAAATGTTCGTCGGCGTCGGCGCTTCGCGCGTCCGCGACATGTTCGACCAGGCCAAGAAGAACGCGCCGTGCATCATCTTTATCGACGAAATCGACGCCGTCGGCCGCCACCGTGGCGCCGGTCATGGCGGCGGTAACGACGAACGCGAACAGACGCTGAACCAGTTG
>OUNM011057732.1_pt1 | contig 41285 bp, 33 predicted proteins | sample 1769961 | NCBI WGS metagenome assembly OUNM01 (sample SAMEA3914820, study PRJEB12502) | metagenome | biome: forest; material: soil | place: USA | collected 2012-03-12 | depth 0.3 m | reverse complement strand
TCGGCCCAGATATTGCCATCGGCGTCGCGCTCGACCGAGTGGTGGAAGATGCCGTCGATCATCCATTCCAGCCGGCCGCAGGCATCGTAGCGCGCCAGGGGCGACGAGTCGTGGATGACGATGCCGCCGTCGGGCATCAGCAGCGGATGCATCATCAGATTGAGCTGGACGTTGCGGTCGCGCTTCAGATCGATCAGGGCCGAGGTGAAGGTCGAGCGTGTGTTCATCGCCGCGATGTCGGGTGTGTATTGATGCACGATCGTGCCGTCGCTGAGACGCATCAGCCGCACCACCGGGCGCTTTAAGCCCTCGTCGAAGGCGGTAAGCAGCAGGAAGCCGGGATCGGCAAACGCCGGATTGCGCACCATGCCCTGCGCCACCTTGGGCAGGCCGCCGTCGGCATAGGGGTGAGGGGGCACGCCGATACGGTGCAGCGAGCGCGAGATCAGGCCCGGCAACTCGGCCAGGCCCATGACCGCGGCACGCAGATGCGGTTGCTTCGGCGGCTGCAGCACCATGGCGCCGAAGCCGATCGTGATCACCAGGCCCACCCAGCACACCAGGACGAGCAGCCACAGCGGCACCGGGCGCAACATGATACGCTCGAGCGGGCTGGACGGGACCGGTTGTGACGTGGGGATATCGTCGGCGGGACGATTCAATCGCACCTCGGGGTTTTATACGTGTAACTATGTAACTGTATCTCCCCGCTCCAGTTAAACACTCGATTTCATCGAACTGTCAACCGCAATTGATTTGCATTTCCATCCCAAGAACAGGGTTTTCCGGGGATGATTGCGGTGTGTCGCGGCTGAAATATTATGAATATTTCATAGCGGACACGTGAATACATGAGGGCGGAGTGGGCGCTGCTCATATCAGGAAGAAGAGGCCTTACCAATTGACGCAAGCAAGCCCCCTTCTGCGCCGGAGAAAGCAAGAAACCCCACCACCACTTCGCCTAAAGGCTCGTGGTCCCCCTCCCCAACGCGCTTCGCTTGTGGGGAGGAGCAAAGGTGGCCTAGTTACTTCTTTATTGCACCTCCCCGCTTGTCGGGGAGGGGGACCACCCGAAGCCTTGGCGAAGGGTGGTGGTGGGGTATCTTACTTACGTATCCTGTCGCCTTGCCTTCGTCGGACGAGGCGCGCATGTTGATGCCACCAAACGGGGGAGGGGTTCATGAAGGTTACGGGAATAAGGGCCGCCGCTGGCCTGGCGATCATGCTGAGTGTCGCCGCGGGGCAGGCGCGAGCGCTTGAGCCGAAGTACGATTTCGGCAAAATCCCCTATGGCCAGAAGGTCGCGCACGAGCCGTCCTGGGCGGTGAAGTCGACCTGCGGCGGTCATCCCGATACGATGGAGGACTGCGACTTTTTCGATGGCAACGGCATTCGCTATGTCGTTTCTCAAGGCGAAGTGATGAGGAAACACCTCGATCTCGCCGCGTTTTCGGGCGCTCTGCCTTACGGCTTGACCCCGACCGATACAGCGCCGGTGGCCGTGCGCAAATTGAAAGCCGCTCTGAATCTTGTGTTTTCAAAAACCGCGGATAAGGACGGGCAGTCGATCTATACGTCGAATGCCTTCGACACCAAGGACTATGGCGGGCTGGTCATCGTCCTGACCTTCGATCGCGCCGGAAAGCTCGCCGCCATAGAGATAACTAGCGACTACACCTAGGATTTCCAACGGCCGAAGGAGGCTGACCGGATGAAAAGGCTCAAAACCACCGCCGTTCTGGCGGCATCCGTCATCTGGACTGCGTTTTCCAGTGCACAGGGGGACACGCCCCTGCAAAAGGATATGATCGCTTCGATTGAAGCTCATCTTGTGCTGCCGGCGCGGGCTCACCCGCTGGCGGAATATGCCCGCTATTACTGGGCGGTGAAGCAAAGCCCGGGCATGATCCAGGGCCAGTTTCTTCATAAAACAATCGATAAGAATGTCGGCGTCCACATCGTCGACGAAGCGGACGCCCCGCATGCCCAGGATTTCGGATGTTACCTGTTGAATGTCTACTATGACACGACGTCGGACGCGCCGCCGAAGGTGCGCTGCGGCGGCCCCGGCTAATGCACCTGGGCGGCGGCCAGCATGGCCTTGCGCCGCTCAAGACTGTCCGGCCGCCAGACGGCTTCGATATCGTAATAGATGTCGAAGGCCAACTGCTCCGGCGGCAGCGTCACCCACGGCACTTTCGAACGCGTGAAGATGTGCACGTCCGGCGCCACGGCATGGGCGTCATCGAGCGTCGAGACGCGCACAAAACGCAGATAGGGGCGGTAGCCGTAGTCGCTCCACACGGCGACGCGGCAATGGCGGCAGCGGTGGATGTCATGGCCACGACCACTGGGGCTCGGCATGGCGACGGCGTCGATTTCGCCTGAAGCGACATCGACATATTTCGTTTCGATCAGGGCGTTGATGGCGAAGGCGCCGCCGCCTTGCGCCTGACAGTCGCGGCAATGGCAGCAATGCACGATCATCGGCCGCTGGCTCAGGCTGTAACGCACGGCGCCGCACGAACAACCGCCCACCATCGGTGTGAATGAGGTGCTTAATCCGCTCATGACTCTTGCCCTCCCAACGGCAAGAATGTTCATTATTTGTTCCGTATTGTCAAGCGCGTTACGGCAGCCGTTCGCGGTCGCCTATTGCGGCGTCATGGCGGTGACGGCGGCGCCGGCATCGCTCAGCGAGACGTCGAAGCGCACCCTGTCGCCCACCTTGCGGCCATCGAGCAGCGACGGCGGCGTGGCGGCAAAAGTCATGGTCATGGCCGGCCAGCCGATTTCCGGGATCGCCTGGTGTTTGATGGTCACGGTGTGCGCCTGGGTGTCGATGGCGGTGATCTCGCCCACACCCTTGCCGGTTTTGGCGGCGGGTGTGGCGGATGCGACACTTGATGCCGGCGCTGGCGCCGTTGCAGGCGGTTGGCCGCACGCGGTCAGCCCGCACATCGCCATCACAGCAAGGCTCAGCCTCCATCTCGCGCGCATGAATCTCTCCCCGATCTCGGTTTCCGCTTACCTGAGCAGGCGTCGTCGTGGCCGTCAAGCGCTCTAAAACCGCGTTCGCCCAATGGTTAATAAACCTTGACACTTCGCCCGCCTCGCGTACCGTTCGGCCAAAGCCAAAAGGCTTCCGGGGAGGGACGATGAAACCGTCCAAGTGGGCGATGGCCGCCGTTTTGAGTGTTGGCCTCGCATGTTTTGCCGCCGCGTTTCCGGCGGCGGCTGAGTCTGACGTCAAGGCTGGGTTCGCCACGCCTGTGCCAGACGACGTGACGATCAAGGGCGATCCCGGCCTGGCCGAAGCCCTGAAACAGGACATCAGCCTGCATCAATACGCCCAGGCGCTGGAGCTGCTGAACGGCCGTTCCGACATTACCTCGACCGATGACGGTTTCCGGCTTGAGATCAAGCTGTTGCTGGCCACCAAACAGACCGATAAGGCCCTGGCCCTGCTCGAAGGGCGGCTGGCCAAGGACCCGACCGACGCGCAATCGCGCTTCATGGTCGGCGAGATCCAGTTCCGCCACGGCCATAACCGTCAGGCGGCGCTGGAATACCGCCTGGCCCTGGCCGGCAAGCTCGACGATCCCCACGCCACCGAAGCGCTCGGCCGCCTGACGGCGCTATCGGAGCCGCGCACCTGGCGCGCCTGGGGCGGGGTGACCTTGTCGGCCAATTCGACGGTCGACGGCACGTTCGACGACGGCCGCACCTTGCTGGTCGGGCTGCCGGTGACGCTTGACGACGCCTCAGCCAAAAAGAGCGCCTTTACGCTGAGCGGCAATGCCGGGGCGGAAAAGCTGACCGATGTGACGGATAATCTCGCTGTGCGCACCACGCTTCTGGGGCAGATCTCGACCGGCCCGGCCAAGGCCTATGACAGCGAAAGCCTGGCGCTGCAGGTCGGGCCCGAATGGCGGGTGGGCGAGTTGTCGCACGTCTCGCTGACGCCGCGCGCCCTGATTGAATGGGTCGGCGGCAAGACCGCGGTCGGCGGCTTCGGCCTGGCGCTTCACGCCGATACCTATGGCCGCGACACCTACTGGACCGGCCAGCTCAACGCCGACAGCCTCAATATCCGCTATCGCGACCTGGGCGAGGGGGTGAATACGCGGCTTGAGCTGCGGCGGACGCGCTACCTCAATGCGTCCAGCCTATGGTCGGTCGATACGGTGGTCGAGCGCAACGAGGCGTCGTTGTTTTCCAGCCCCTTCGCCGACGGTCAGGTCAAGCTTGGCCGGCTGTTTCAGGCGCCGTGGTCGAGCCTGGTCTATATCGAAGGCACGACGCGGCTGCGCGGCTACGACCACGACCCGCTGGCGACCGGCGATCGCCGCACCGACGCGTTCGGGCAGGTGTCGTTTCGCTTCACCAAGCGCGACTTTGTCATCGGCCGCGGCATCCCGTTCATCACCGTATCGGCGGCGCGCAACAGCTCCAATATCGACGCCTATAGCTATAGCCGCCTGCGCCTGGATTTCGGGGTGACCCGAGGGTTTTAGGGAATTGAGCGCAAAACCGCCGGATGGTAGTCGTGAAGCGCTATGCTCGATTTCAAATTCAATGACCACTTCTGGACGGCGCCGGCGCGGTTTCCCGAATGGGCCGGTTTTCAGACGCGTCTTGGGCCTTACGGCGGGATCAGCTCGGACGCGCCGTCGGACGGTACGCTGACCGTAACATTCGCGCCCGAGGGCCGTGACGAACCGCCTTTGACGCAAGCTGAACTGACCTTAGTGCAATGGTTGCTCGATCATCATGTCGAGCAGTCCGCGGCCGTCCTGGATGGCATATGGAAGGAATATCCGGGACTTCGCGAGCCTTACGGCTACAGCGAGGCGGAGCTACGTCTTTACATGCCTGAACTGTCGTCTCCCGAAGGCTTTCGGACCCTGATCGGTCTTTATAGCGTGAACGTGCACCAACTGGCGAAGGATGGCGTTCCCTATATCGGCTACGAATTTGGCTGCACCTGGGATGACGAGCACGGTCTTGGCGTGCTGATGCACGGATCGCGCGTCGTTGAGGTCGGCGATGCTCACACGGCTTTTCTGCTGTGGATCGCGGAGCAGGACGCGGGCATCGCCGCGGAGCGTTGAGAACACGACGGCGTCAAGGCATGGACATTGAAGGCATCCCGCTCAAGACCCTGAAGGCGCTCCCGAGAGCGGACCTCGATGCGCTGCTGGCTTTCGGGCGCCCGATTACTTTTCGCATTGGTAGTGCCAGCATCCTGGTGGAATTCAACTCTTCCGGCGATGAACTAAGCGTCAATCTCGCCCATATCGATGGCGGCGGCGAGGGTGTGCTGCTGGCGGTGTGGAAGGCCGTGGAGGCCTATGCGGCGGACAGGGGATACGCGTCGCTGCAATGGCATGTGCACGCCCTGACCTGCGCCCGGCCCAATCCAAGGCTGCAACAGTTCCTGCGCCGTCGCGGGTTCGCCGAGATCGATCACGACGTCTACGGTCGGGTGTTTGCGCTTAAGCAGAGTGCCCCTAACTGAAATTCTTCAGCTGTGGCCACAGCGTGGTCCAGTCGACCTTGAGGCCCTGGCACCAGGCGATGGTCTTGCCGTTCTCATAGGCCATGGCGTCGGGCGACCAGGTCTCGCCCAGGATGACCGTGTTCTGGCAATAGGGCTTCAGGCGATCGGGATTGTTCTGCACCACCAGCAGATTGACCGGATGCTGGCCGCGCAGGCCCCACAGATAGTACTGGTTATGCCCCGATAAGGCCGGCGGCAGGCCGTAACGTGCGCCATAGACGTCGAGCGCTGCCGCTTCGCCATAGTTTTCGACCTTGATGCCGGTTGCGGCGCGGTCAGCGGCCGGGATCTTCTGCCACGCGGCGCCGACCTGATCGGTATAGTCGTGCCAGCCCAGTTGATCGGCAAAAAGCTGCGGCAGCAGCGTGCCCTTGAAGCTCTTTTCCTGCTGCTGCGGCTTCAGCGGCGAGTGTTCCATGTACGATTTGAGCCCGGCGACCGACAGGACGGGCAGGGCCATCGGCGCGATCATCGCCGACAGGGCGACCGCCAGCGCGCCCCACGCGGTCAAGGCGACGCGGCCCTTCATGCCCTTGATGGCGGACGCCAGGGTGACGGCGCCGATGATGAACACGACGGGGTAGGTCGCGGCGATGTAGTAGTCCTTGCCGTGGGTGACGAGCACCAGGATCAGGCTGACGATGAAGGCGATCGACAGAAACCGCGCCGGCTTGAGTTTCTCAATCACGAACGGCCCAATGAGGCCCGCGATCCACACCGGCGCCAGCAGCGGGTTCATCACCAGCACCTGATTGATCAGGAAGGCCACCGGCGGGGTGTCGGTGTTCTTTTGACGCGCCGCGGCGGCAAGCTCGAGGAACGGCCAGCCGTGCGTCGCCTGCCAGATCAGTGACGGGACACCGATGACGACGGCGATGGCGGCGCCGAGCCACAGGTTTTTATCGAGGAAGACCTTGCGTTGCGGCGTTGCGGCGAGGCCGGCGGCCAGGCTGACGCTCCAGAAGACCAGCGCGTATTTGGTCTCGAAATCGAGGCCGATGACCAGGCCGCACCACAACAGGGCCATCTTGTCGTCGTCGCGGGTCGCCTTGAGCAGCAGATAACCGATCAGGGTCCAGGCCAGGGGATCGAGCGACGTGGTGTTGAGCGTGGCGACGATGCCCATCAACATCGGCGCGACGGTCACGGCCAATCCGGCGCCTGCGGCGGCAAACCGGTCGCCGCCCAGCAAGCGCGCGAACCGCACGCTGAGCCAGCCCAGCGCCCCGGCGGCTAAGGTCGCCGGCAGGCGCAGCATCCACACGCTGTGTCCCATGGCGTAGAAGGCGGCGGCCAGCAGCGGCACCACCGGCGGCTGATCGGCGTAACCGAAGGCCGGGTGACGGCCGCAGACGATGAAATAGAGCTCGTCGCGGAAGACGTCGTAACGCCCGGCGAACAGGGCGTGCAGCGCGAACGCCAGCACGCCTATCCCTAAGGCCAGATAGTCCTTTGCCGGTCTTGGCTCCACCTTCGTCATGCGCGTCTCCCCATGCCTGTCTCTTGGCGCAGAGATGTAACGCGGATTCCCTCGTCGGGAAACAGGGATGGTTGCGGCGGCAACCGGTTCCCCAGTCAGCCGCCGCCCTCCCGCACCTAGGGCTTGTCCCAGATGGTGTATTTGATCGGGACGTCGAGGGATTTTTCGAAAATGTCCAGGTTGGGCACGACCACGAAAATCTCGGCCATTTTGCCGTCCGCGGCTTGGACACAGAAGGCTTTGACCTCGCCTTGCTTGAGGGTGACAGCGAACCCACCGGCCGTTTTGGTCGCCGCCTTACAGGTCACATAGCTCGGTGCCGCCGGACTTGTGTCGCTCGACGGGCCGGCTGTGACCCCGTAAGCGGTTTGCAGGGTAAAGTTGGCGGTTGGCACGCTCCCATTGAACCCATCGACATAGGGATAGCGGAACGCGAAGTCGCCGGGCTGGAGATCGGAGCTGCCGTATTTCAGCCCGCCGGGCAGATTGAACGCGTCCTTGCCGGCGGTAAAATCGGCCGAGCCCTGAAGCAGGACCTTCGGCGTCGGCGGTGGCGGCGTCACGCCGAACGATCGCCGCGGCACAGTGGCCAACTTGACCGGATCGATCGCCACCTTGACCGTCAGCGGCCCGGTCACGCCGATATGGCCATAGGTGTCGGACACGACCGCCCCGGGCGCGGCCAGGGTAACGTCCTGACCGTTGGCCAGGATGGCGCCGCGGCAGATCATCGTCTTGCCATTGGGCGCGATATCGAGCGGAATATAGAGCGTATCCAGGCCGTCATCGGCGCCGCTGCCATAGGTGCCGTCCGGCTGCGGCGGTCCCGGATTGAACAGCACCGCGGTCGCCGTGCCGCTGCTCAGCACCGTGGCGGCGGGCACCGGCCACGCGGTCGACGCTGCGGGCGCGCTTGAGGTGACGCAGGTGCCTTGTTTTTGAAAGCTGACGCCCGACAGCGTCCATCTGGGATCGCCCTTGACGGGCGTGACGTAGAAATGGAGCTGCTGGCGGCCATTGGTCGCCGCCATCGTCGACGTTGCGATGAGTGCCGCACTCGAAAAAAGAGCCGCGGCCGTAAGCCGCGCTTTGAAATTGGCCATGATGAAAGTCCCCGGTGCCTGTGAATATGCAGGCCACGTCATTAAGTCAGAAGCGGCGGCGTATGTCCACATCACGGCGTTACGCGAGCCGTTCAGGCGGGTGTGTTGACGACGCTGCGCAGGGTCTTGACCTCGATGTCGAGCGTGGCGACGCGGGTTTGCAGCGCTTCGACCTGAAGGGCGTGCAAGTCGAGGCCGACCTGATGCGCCGCCCAGCCGAGCAGGTCCTTTTCGTCCGGCCGGTAGTCATTGCCCGACGGCTTGGCGCCCAGCAACACGAAGCCCGACACCTCGGCGCGATGCACCATGGGCAGTGCCAGTACGGCCGGGCCGTCGCCGAGGTCGACGCGTTTGCGCTCGGCGCGCAACGCGATCGCCAAGGCGTCATTAGCGTCGATATGTTTCGCCGTGCCCTTGAGATTGCCGGCGGTGCGTGTGAAACGGCCGCCTTCGTCGCGCAGATAAAGCGCGCAATCGGCGCCGCCGCAAAAGCGCTTCAGCTCGGCGGTGAAACCGGCGATCAGCGGGGCGGTTTCGGTGAAGAAGCTGGCCTGGTCGACGAAGGTGCGTAAGCCAGCCTCATTGTGGTGCCAACTGCGGAAAAACAGGCGCTCAACGATCTTCTCGACGAAATCGCGCAGGCGATGGAAGGTCAAAAAGACGGTCAGGGCGATGGCGGCGTCGATCAGGGCGTTCTTTTCCTTGCCCTCGATCGGAATGAAGTGCTCCGACGCCCATTCGATCAGGCCGAAGCCGATCAGCAGCACCGTGGAGACCGCGCCATAGACCAGGGCGCGATTGACGGCGAAGCCGATGTCCAGAACCTTGTTGCGCAGGGCGGCATAGGCGAACAGGAGGGGGCCGATCAGGGCCAGGGTCGAGGTCAGGATCTCCAGCGGATTGTCGAAGTGGAGCAGAAAATAGGCGTGCAGATTGTTGACGTTGAGCAGCACGCCGATCCACCCCGTACCGCGCGCCATCATCACCATCAGAATGGCGATCAGCATCAGCACGTAACGCCGCCGGGCGCCCTGATCGCTGTGGCGCAAGCCGTGGAGGAAGATGCCGGCGATGAATGCCAGGTTGAGGAAATAGACCCAGACATAGAGGTGAATGCCGGTGCCGACGACCGGGCGGGTGATGAAGACCTGCGAAGCGTAGCTGTAATAGCTGCCCGCCGCGATCAGCAGTGCGCCGAAGCCCCAGGCCGTCCGGCGCAGCCACGGCCACTTTCGGCCGGTGGTTTGCTCGTGAAAGGTCACGGCGAAGGCCAGAAACAGCGCCGGCATGACGCGCAGGGTCAGGGCGCACAGGGTCGAGACATAGGGCCACAAGGCGCTGTCGATGGGAAATTCCGGCGTCGAGCCGCGATTGCCGAAACAGATAAAGGCCAGGCCCAGCAGGATGAAGCCGGGCTGACCGCGGCTGCGCAACAGGATGAAGGCGCCGGTCAGGATGCTGCTGGCCAGGATGAGGTCGAGCACGACGGCGCCGGCCTTGTTGGCCTCGTCCGCCTGGGTCCAGGGCGTCTGGATGGCGGTGACCGTGACGTGGCGGGGATTCTGGTCCGCACGATAAAGGGTGACACCGAAGCGGTCGCCCGCCGCCATGGCGCGGCCGGAATCGTAAGGGTGGTCGAAGCGCGCCAGGTCGCCGTCGCGGGCACCGGCGATGTACAGCGGCGACCAAGGCGTCAGGCCTTCGACCACGTTCATGCCGTCGCCTTTTTCGGGGACGGGCCGCAGCGCCGATCCGGCGTCGGCTATGCCGCCCAGCGCCGATGCGCCTTGCGCGACGACACCGGTGCCGCGGCCATGGCCCAGGTTGCGCTGGGCGTCATCGCCGTCCTGAAACAAGCAGAACAGGGCCAGGAGCAGGCCGAAAACCATCCAGGCCGTGGCGGCACCGTGCGTGGGCTTGTCTGCCGAATGATCCGTCATGCCGCCGCCCCGAAGCACCGGTCATGCGCTACCGGCCGCGGCAGCAGGCCGCAAACCCCGAAATCTGTCAAGGCGGGGGAGGTGGCACAAGTTGATGCAGAAGTGCAACGGACTTTGTGAGAGTCTATGAAAGTATAGAGTATTTTATAAATAGAGATTCGCGCATGCGAAGGGCTCCGACCGGAGAAGTACGGAGCCCGTTCGATTCCGTCGCAAGTATTATGCGATGGAAGTTGCCTATTACGTATATATGACGCAGCCGACCGCATCGACCCGTAAAAATGGTTACAATTTTTTGAACTTTTTTCGAAGAGCCGGTTTAAGGCGGCTTTTTTGCAGGCTTGAAATATCTGTGAAGGGCCTGAATTTGCCCCTTGAAACTTCGAATTTATAAGTCGAAAAGTGCAAAATTATCGAATAAAATCAATATATTTAGTTTCTGTTTTGAGCATTTTAGAGTCGATCCTCACAAAATAACAGCTGCCATTTGCCGCTGGGGCGGATTCCACCTTCCCGAGGGTGGTCACATTTGTGACCTTTTTGAGACAGTTTGCAGGGGAGTGAAAAATATGAGGACTCGGCCATTGACGGTTTTTTGAATGCGCACTTTAACTTGCATCGAACCTGCAAGAGCTTTGCCCCAGCACTTGGTGTGTCCCGTTTACTTGTATTTTGGAGAATAAGTGTGACAAAGCTCACCACCCGGTCCGGCCTGATGGCCTCGGCCACGTTCGGCAGCGCGCTTCTGGCCTCGATGATCGCGGGCCTGGCCACGCCGGCCGGCGCCCAGACGACCACCACCACTGACACGCAGGCCAAGAAGGACACGCAGCCGGTCGAAGTTACCGTCACCGGCTCGATGATCCGCCGCAAGAACGCCACCTCGATTTCGCCGGTCACCGTCCTGACCGCCGGCGATCTCGACAAGCGCGGCGTCACCACGGTTGAAAGCGCCGTGCAAAACCTGTCGGCCAACAATTCCGGCGCCCTGCCGAACTCGTTCACCGCCAACGGCGCCTTCGCCGGCGGCGCGTCGGGCGCCTCGCTGCGCGGTCTGACGACCAGCTCGACCCTGACCCTGGTCGACGGCATGCGCATGACCTACTACCCGCTGGCTGACGACGGTTCGCGCAACTTCGTCGACATGAATACCATTCCGGACGCCATCATCGACCATATCGACGTCCTGCAGGACGGCGCCTCGGCGACCTACGGCGCCGACGCCATCGGCGGCGTCATCAACGTCGTCACCAAGCGTCAGTTCACCGGCCTGGAAGTGAAGGCCGATGCCGGCACCTCCGAACTCGGCGGCGCCGACAAGCAGCACCTGTCGGCCATCTGGGGCCAGGGCGACCTCGGCTCGGACGGCTACAACTTCTACATCAGCGGCGAATATCAGCACGACTCGCAGCTGATGAACCGCGACCGCGGCTACCCGTACAACACCGCCGACGTCAGCAACCTCTGCAGCACCGAAGGCTGGGAAGACGGCAAGGCCCACTGCGGCACCAACGGCATTTCCAACGGCTTCACCAACGGCGTCTTCGTCGGTCTTTCGACCTTCGACACCAACGCCATCGTGCGGCCGTACGATGCCACCAACACCACCGCCCAGGGCCTGTACCAGAACATCTCGACGACCACGGCCTGCCAGTCGGGCATGACGTCGCACACCATGACCGCCGCTGAACTGACCGCGGCCGGTTCGGCGGGCGCCACCCTGACGCCGGGCACGGTGCTGTGCCAGGCCGACGCCTACAACCTGTACCGCACCATCGTGCCGTCAGACTCGCGCCTCAGCCTCTCGGCCCACCTGACCAAGCGCTTCAATGACACCACGGAAGGCTGGATCGAAGGCAACTTCTATCAGAACAAGACCTTCTACACGACGACCCCGGCCAATATCCGCGTTTCGTCGCAGCCCGGCTCGACCTTCGTCGACACGACGCTGGCCCTGCCGGTCTGGGTCTGCCCGGAACGTACCGGCTGCGCCACCGCCGCCGACAAGAAGCTGAACCCGAACAACCCGTTCGCTGCCTCGAACCAGGTCGCGCGCATCCTCTATGCTACCGGCGATATCCCGAAGTCCGCCCAGACCATCTCCAAGACCATGCGTCTGGCCGGTGGCCTGAAGGGCTCGTTCGGCGACGGCTGGCGCTATGATGCGGGCTTCACCGCCTCGAGCAGCAACCTGACCATCACCCGTCAGGGCTTCCCCTACATCCAGCACCTGCTGGACGTCATCGCCGACGGCACCTACAACTTCATCGACCCGACCAAGAACACGCAAGCCGTTCGCGACTACCTGTCGCCGGTCGCCGTGCAAAAGGCGACCTCGTCGCTGGCCATGGCGCAGTTCAACGTGTCGCGCGACCTGTGGGAACTGCCGGGCGGCACCATGACGATGGCTCTGGGCGCGTCGGAACGCTATGAAGGCGTCAACGACCCGTCGGCCAACCCGTTCTCGGGCGGTCCGAACGCCGGTTATCTCGGCATCAACCCGTTCTTCTCGAAGGGCCAGCGTACCGTCGCCTCGGCGTCCTACGAACTCGACATGCCGGTGCTGACGCGCCTGGATATCGACTTCCAGGGCCGTTACGACAACTACTCGACCAAGAACAGCCACTTCTCGCCGAAACTGGCGGCCAAGTGGAAGCTCAACGACATGCTGATGTTCCGCGGCACCTATTCGAACGGTTTCCGCATCCCCTCGATCGCCGAAAACAATTCGAGCGTCACGGGCTACACCACGGTCAATGCGCCGGCGGCCTTCATCACGCTGCACGGCAACGACACCTACGGCAAGGCCTACTCGCTGGGCACGGTCACCGCCGGGAACCCGAACCTGAAGCCGGAAACGGCGACCAACACCCTGCTGGGCTTCGTCTTCACGCCGGATAAGTCGTTCAACGTCTCGGTCGACTACTTCCACATCGAGAAGAAGCACGTCATCGCCAAGAGCTCGTCGACCCCGGCGCTCAACGCCTATTACGGCGGCACCGCCATCCCGGCCGGCTACACCGTCGTCGCCGACGTGCCGGATCCGAACTTCCCGACCGCCCTGCCGCGCGTCGCCTATGTCTACGTGCCGTTCCTGAACCAGAACAAGCAGGTCGTCTCGGGCATGGACTTCAACGCCTCGTTCCACGCCCCGGTGCTGAACGGCAAGATGGTGTGGACCTCGACCGTCACCGCCACGTATCTCGGCCAATTCGACCAGACCCAGGCGACGGGCGAAGTGCAGCACTTTGCCGGCACCGTCGGTCCTCAGGATCCGACCGCCGGTTCGGGCTCGCCCCGTCTGCGCGGCAACTGGCAGAACACCTTCGACTTCGGCAAGCTGTCGCTGTCGACGACCAGCTACTACACCAGCGGCTACTCGGAAACCGCGGCGGACAACGGCGACACGCCGGGCCTCTGCCTGGGTTCGGCCACGGCGTCGATTGCCTGCGAAGTCAAGTCGTTCCTCTATACCGACGTGCACGCCAGCTACATGGTCAACAAGAACTACACCCTGTTCATGGACGTGTCGAACGTCACCGGCGCCAAGGCTCCGCTCGACTCGACGTCTTACTCGGCCCACGAATACAACCCGGTCTGGGCCGGCGCGGGCGTCATCGGCCGCTACTGGAAGATCGGCGTCAAGGCCGACTTCTAAGACCAGCTTTTCAGAACTTATCCAGGGGCGGTGCTTTGCGGCACCGCCCTATTTTTTTGCGCGTCACGCTGACCGTTCATAGCGCGACAGGTGCCACAGCATCAGCGGGATCAGTACCAGCCCGCCGGCATAGCCGAAGATGACGACGTGCAGACTGTCCGGCCGGGTGATGGTGAAGGTGTAGGCCGGCGCCAGCCACGGCAGGAAGACCGCCTTCTTCGCCGCCTGGATGGCGAGCGCGAAAAAGGTGCCGACGATGCCCAGGACCAGCGGCACGGCAAAGCCGCGAAAGCGCAGGGCGACCCAGAGCTGAATGACGATCATCGTCAGGCCCGCGCCGTTCATCATCAAAAGGCTGACGAAGGTGTCGCCCCATTGCGGATCCCCGCTGACCGAGGCGCCGGGGATGAAGATCGTGCCGGCGATCACCGCCGCGTAGAGCACGGCATAGAGGATCAGGCTCATCAAAAGGACGAGGCCCAGCACGACGACGAGCTTGGCGGCGAACAGCTTGCCCCGGTTGACCGGCAGGGTCAGCAAATGGTTCCACATGCGCGGGCCGTGCTCGATCTGCGCCACCAGGACGGTGAGGGCGGTGACCGCCATCGGCAGCAGGAAATAGGCCCACACCGCGGCGCCTTCGGCCAGCATCTGCACCCACGGCTTGTCGCCCGGATGATTGAGCATGACCATGACCGGAAACGCCCCGGCGCATAAGGGCGCGGCGATACACACCAGCAACACCAGGGTGCGTTTCAGCTTGACGATTTCGTTGAGAATGAGGGCGAACATGGTGACTCTCAGGTGCGTTTTTCAGGTGCGTTTTTTAGGCGGTTTGGCCGGTGCGATGCAGGAAGATGTCTTCGAGGGAGGGCGCATGCTGGTGCAGCGAGAACACCTCGAAACCGTCGCCGACCAGCAGGGCGTTGAGCCGGGCGGCGTCGGGCGTGCGGCCGGGGCGCAACGGGACGATGAGGCTGTCGTCGCCGTCGCTTGCGGCATCGATATCGGCGGCCTGAAGCCGGGTGAGGGCACGCGGGGCGTCGCGCACGCCGATATGAAGCTGCGCCTCGACCGACGACAGGAGTTCGCCCAGCGTCGATTGCGCGATCAACTGGCCCTGAAACATCAGGCCGACGTGCGAGGCGATGTGCTCGACCTCGGCCAGCAGGTGGCTGGAGACGAAGACGGTGACGCCCAGACGCTGCGGCAGGTCGCGGATCAGGCGGCGCATGTCGAGGACGCCGGCGGGATCGAGGCCATTGGCCGGTTCGTCGAGGATCAGCAGTTTCGGCTCGCCCAGCAGGGCGCGGGCAATGCCGAGACGCTGACGCATGCCGAGCGAATAGCCGCCGGCGCGGCGGCGGGCAAATTCCGTCAGCTCGACCACCTCGAGCACGCGGTCGGTTTCGCGGCGAGCAAGACCCAGCGCGCGGCGGGTCAGCTCGATATTGTCGAAGCCGCTCAAATGGTCGTAGAGGCACGGCGTTTCGACCATCGAGCCGGTGTGGCGGGCAATGGCGAGACGCGCCGCCGGCATGGGCCGGCCGAGCACCGAGACCTCGCCCGATTGCGGCCGCAACAGACCCAGCAGAATGCGGATCGTCGTCGTCTTGCCCGAGCCGTTGGGGCCGAGGAAACCGTAGACGGCGCCCGGCGGCACGCTGAGGTCAATGCCGCGCACGGCGTGAAAAGCCCCGAAATGGTGGCTGAGGGCGCGGGTTTCGATAATGGGGGGCATGACTGGCCTTGACGGAATCTTTAGGTTAGACTTAAAAAAGCACAGCCGATCTTTAAGTCCCAATTAAAAATTTGTCATCATGTCCGATCTTGAAAACACGCCTTCCAACCGCCTGCGCAGCGATTGCCGCCAACTGGCGCGCATCCTGACCATCCTGTGCATCGTCCTTTCGGCGCTGATCTTGCTCGATCGCCTGGGGCCGTGGCTGGTGCACCGGCCGGATGCGGGCGAGGCCGGGGTGCGGCTAATCGGGCTGGTGGCGCCGGCGGCCTATATGGCTGGGCTATGGCGTTTGGCGCGGCTGCTCAAAGCGTTCGCCGCCACTGGCCGTTTCGCCGCCGCCGATGCCCTGAGCGGGGTGGGGTGGGCGCTGACGGCCGGCGGCGCGTTTCAGACCGTGGCCGTGCCAGGGCTGTTGACCGTGATCGGCCACGGACCGGGCTACTGGATCGGCCTCGATGCGGCGGCGATTGCGCTGGCGGCCCTGGGTTTGGCGCTGTTGGTCTTCGCCCGGCTGTTTCGCCGCGCCGCGCGCATGGAAGCCGAGCTGGAGACCATTCTCTGATGCCGATCCGCGTCGATATGGAGGCCATTCTCGAGCGGCGCGGCCTGAAGGCGCGCGAGGTCGCCGCGGCCGCCGGGATCAGCGAGACGCAGTTTTCGCTGTTTCGCTCAGGCAAGATCAAGGGCATCCGCTTCGCCACCCTGGCGCGGCTGTGCGCCGTGCTGGGCTGCGAGCTGTCGGACATCGTAACCTATAGCTTCGATGCCGCCGATCTGACCCGGCCGGAAGCGCCCGACGACGACTGAACGGGCCTCAGGCTTTCGGCTTGAGAAGCCCGTGCATGGCCATCCAGCGCACGAATTCGTCGAACCAGCCGGTGCTGGTCGTCTCCTTCGGATACATGCCAAAACCGTGGCCACCCTGCTCGAACAGGTGCAGTTCGACCGGCTTTTGCGCCGTGCGCCAGCTGTCGATGACGCCGAACCCGGCATGGCCGAAGATCGGATCGTCGGCCGCCAAAGCGACGAACAGGGGCGGGGCGTCGGCGGGCACATTGACCGGCGTCATCGGGCCGTAGATGTCGCCGATAAAGGCCGGCTTGGCATCCTGACCGTAGAGTTCGGTCGCCATGGTCAGCATGGCGCCGGCGGAAAAGCCGACCATGCCGATGCGGTCGGGATCGACGTGCCATTGTTTGGCGTGCGACCTGACCAGCGCAAAGGCGGCGCGGGCGTCGGCGATCTGCGGCGCCAGTTCGACCGCCGGATCGCCCTGGCCCGGCGGTTTGGCGGCGCCCGAGAACATGTCGCGCATCGATTGCTCGAACGCCGGCATGTCCTGCGGCGTCGGGTTGAGGCGGTATTTCAGCACAAACGCCGCCACGCCCTTGGCGGCCAGGGCCCTGGCGACGTCCCAGCCCTCGTTTTCCATCGACAGCGTCCTGAAGCCGCCGCCCGGGGCGACGATGACCGCGGCGCCCGTCGCCTTGGCCGGGTCGGGCAGGAAGGGCGTCAGGGTGGCGACGGTGACGTTGCGGGCAAAGACACTGCCATATTGGCTGTGCCACGCCTCGGGGGCGGTGGAACCGGGCAGGGGACCGGTGCCGAGCACGATGGTATTGGGTTGGGCGGGCACCGGAATCGGCGTCATCTTGTCATCAAGGGCTGTCGCCGGCTGCGCCAAACCGCAGGCGATGGCGACAACGGCGGTGGCCAAGGCGGCGCTAAACCGGCGCCGCAACGCTTTCCTGAACGATCTCAAAAACATAATCTTCTCCCTGGATGTTTGTTGTTTTTCGCCGGCATCGCTGGGCCGGTTTTCGTAGGCTTCGACGCATGAGGCCCCTAAAATGGGCTTTACTTGTCTGAGTTTTGTGTATCAAATGGTAGCGCTATCAAAAATCACAGATAAAATCAAACGGGGAATATCGACATGCTGAAACAGGGGATTTCCGTCCTGGCGCTGGCCGCTTGCCTTTGTAGCGGTGTTGCGATCGCGAAGGACGCGCCGAAGCCAGCCGATACCGCCTCGGTCCGCGATGCCGCCGAGAGCCGGGCGAAAACCCTGATCGCGCAGATGACGCTCGACGAAAAAATCGGACAATTGGTCAATGTCGCCCCGGCCATTCCGCGCCTCAATATCCCGGCCTACAACTGGTGGACGGAATCGCTGCACGGGGCGTTGGGCGCGGTGCCGACGACCAACTTCCCCGAGCCGATCGGCCTGGCGGCGAGCTTCGACGCGCCGCTGGTCCACGACGTCGCCGGCGACATCAGCATAGAGGTTCGCGCCCTGCATACGCTCGGCCGTCAGACCGGGCATCTTGGCCATATCGGCACCGGGCTCGACACCTGGTCGCCGAACATCAATATCTTTCGCGACCCGCGCTGGGGCCGGGGGCAGGAGACCTATGGCGAGGATCCGTTCCTGACGGCGCGCCTGGGCACAGCCTTCGTCACCGGCATGCAGGGGCCCGATCCCGACCTGCCTAATGTCATCTCCAGCCCCAAGCATTTCGCGGTGCACTCAGGCCCCGAGCCGACGCGCCATGTCGCCGACGTCTTCGTCTCGACGCACGATCTGGAAGACACTTACCTGCCGGCCTTTCGTGCCGCCATCGTCGAGGGCCACGCCGGTTCGGTGATGTGCGCCTATAACAGCATCGATGGCCAGCCCGCCTGCGGCAGCGACCTGCTGCTCAAGGATCATTTGCGCGGAGCCTGGGATTTCAAGGGCTACGTCGTGTCGGACTGCGACGCGGTCACCGACATATCCCTGCACCACAAATACGCCGCCGATCCGGCCGAAGCCGTCGCCGTGGCGCTGAAGGCCGGGGTCGATAACGAATGCAATACCCAGACGCTGAGCGACACGCCGGGGCTCGGCGCGCGCTACAAGGAAGCCTATCAGCGCGGCCTGATCGGCATGGACGATATCGACCGCGCCCTGGTGCGGCTGTTCTCCGCCCGCTACCGCAATGGCGATCTGCCGGGCGTGCGCAGCGACGCCCCGGTGCCGGTTTCCGCCATCGACACGCCCGATCATCAGGCCCTGGCATTGAAAGCCGCCATTGAAAGCCTGGTCCTGCTGAAGAATGACGGCACCTTGCCGCTGAAGGGCGACGTCAAGATCGCCCTGGTCGGTCCCTTGGCCGCCTCGACGCGCGTGCTGCGCGGCAACTATTCGTCGCCGGCCAGCGCGCCGCCGGTTTCGGTGCTCGACGGCCTGCGTCAGGCCATGCCCAAGGCCGACATCGCCTATGCGCCGTTTTCGCCGTCGATCACCGACGGCGATCCAATCCCGGCGTCCGCCTTTGTCACCCCCGACGGCAAGCCCGGCCTGAAGGCGGTCTATTACAATGCCACTGCCAGCGGCTACGACGCCAAACCGGCCGATACGCGCGCCGAGCCCGGCCTTACCTCCGGCGCCGATAAGCTGAAAGCCGTCGCCGACCATTACAAGGTAGTGTGGAGCGGATCTTTGGTCGCGCCCGAAACCGGCACCTATCGCATCGGCGTGTCGGGCGCGCTGGGCGGTCTGACGGTCGACGGCAAAGACGCCCTGACGGTTGCCGCCTATTCGCAGTGGGGCGATCCGATCAACCTGGTCCAGGTGACGCTGAAAAAAGGCCAGCGCTATCCGCTGCACTTTGAGATGGAAACCGCCAAGTCGTTCGGCGCCTCGATCGTCTGGCAACGCGTCTCAACCGATGCGGCCTCAGACCTGAAAGCCGTCGCGGCCCACGCGGACGCGGTGGTCGCCGTCATGGGCCTGACCTCGGACCTCGAAGGCGAGGAGAGCAAGCTGCACGTCGACGGTTTCGCTGGCGGCGATCGCACCGCGCTCGATCTGCCCGCCGATCAGGTGGCGTTTCTCGAACAGGCCAAGGCGCAGGGCAAGCCGCTGATCGTCGTGTTGATGAACGGCAGCGCCGTCAACCTGGCCTGGGCCAAACAGAACGCCGCGGCCATCGTCGAAGCCTGGTATCCGGGACAATCGGGCGGGTTGGCAGTCGCCAAGGTGCTGTCCGGCGCTGCCGATCCGGGCGGGCGTCTGCCGCTGACCTTCTATCAGAGCGCCGCCGATCTGCCGCCCTTCGACGACTATTCGATGGCCGGCCGCACCTATCGCTATTTTGCGGGCACGCCGGTCTATCCGTTCGGCTATGGCTTAAGCTACACCCACTTTGCCTATGACGGTTTGAGCGTTCAGCCGGTCGATGGCGCGACTGAGAAAGGCCTGCACGTCACGGTGACGGTGCGCAATGACGGTCAGCGCGACGGCGACGAGGTGGCCGAGCTTTACCTGACGCCGCCGGCGTTCGATGGCGCGCCGAAACTGGCCCTGCGCGGCCTGCAACGGCTGTCGTTGAAGCCCGGCGAAAGCCGTCAGGTCAGTTTCGACCTGTCGCCGCGCGATTTGAGCTTCGTCGACCGCGACGGCAACCGCCGGGTGATGGCGGGGGCCTATGGTCTAAGCGTCGGTTCGGGTCAGCCCGTCGACGGCATCGCCTCCCGCGCTGCGACGTTCAGCGTGACTTCGGACACGGCCGTCGCGCGCTGAGGCAAGGGGAAAGCGCTCGGTTGCGCCTCGCTATGGGCGGGTTTTCTTGCTACCGTCATGACGGACTGAAGCCTGAGGGGGCGGCGATGACACGCATGAAGGCGACAGCGGCGGCAATCGCCATCGTATGCGTCCTGACCGGCGCGATTGCGGCGAAAGCACAGGACCGTCCGGCGGCCCTGGTCATCGATTTGCCGGCGGTCACGGCGCCAAAACTGCCCGCGAACGTGTATCACGACTGCATGGCCGATTGCGATGCGCGCAAGGCCGCGGCGAATGCCGCCATCCTGCGGGCCGAGCAGGCCCAGGCCGCCACGGGCGATGTCAAGGCGGCGCTGGTCCTCGGCGAGGATTATCTGGACGCGACCCATACGCCGCACGACCGCCGGCGCGGCATTCACTGGCTGACGCGCGCCGCCACGGCCGGTTCCACGGACGCCATGTTGGACCTGGGCAGGCTCTATGCCGGAACGATCGTCTATTCCGGCGACACCGGCGTCATCGACGGCCGCAAGGCGGTGGTCTGGCTCGACCGGGCCAGCCATGCCGGCAGCGCCGCCGCCGATACTCTGCTGGGCGAGCTATACCTCGCCGGTGCCGTCGTCCCGCGCGACGCGGTCCGGGCGGAGGCGTGGTACCGGCGCGGCGCCATGACGGGCGATGTCTTTGCCGGCCGGAGCCTGGCGGATTTCTATCTGGCGCACGGCCGCCCCGCCGACGCCTTTGCCTGGTACCGCCGGCTGGCCGAGGGCGGCGACCCCACCGCCATGGCGCTGCTGTGCCAGACCCCCGACGCGCTGACGCCGGACCTGCAGGCGCAGGCACGCGACCTGTGCGCCGCGCATCTGAAAGCCATTGGCGCGCTTAAAGCCGAGCCGCAAGCCTATCCGCCGCAGGCCTTTTTCGATCTGACCGCCGTGCCTGCAGCCGATCAGGCGGCGCTCGGCCAGGCGGTGCGGGCAGCCGTGGCGGCCCATGTCGCGGCGACCTATCCGGCGCGCGCCCAGGACAATGGCGTCGAAGGCTGGGGCGAGGTCGATTGCCGCTGGACGGCGGCGGGCGGCCTCGGCGACTGCGCCTGGGCGGACGAGGCGCCGCAGGGGTACGGTTTCGGCGCGGCGAGCGGGCGCCTGTTGAATGGCATGTCAAGCGCGGTCTTGCCCGGCGGTCAGGCGGGCAGTCAGGCGGGCCGTCAGACAGGCACGTGGTCGCGCCTGAGGCTGGTCTGGCACCTGAAGTAGCGGAAACGTCTGCCTTAATGACCCGGTGGCAGCGTTTCGGGCGCGCCGGCGGCGGCCGGGGCGACGCCGCCCTGGACCAGGAAGGCCGTGTCGAAATTGTAGGTACCCTTGCCGTAATGGCCGTTTTGCGACGCGTACCAACCGGCGCTGGTACAGGCGCTGTCGTCATATTTCGCCACCGGATCGGTTTGCTGGGCGACGCGATCGAGCAGGATGCAGGTCATGTATAGCCGCCGCCCCATGTCGAGCGTGCGGTCATTGGTCATGCCGGCCAGGGTATAGGTCGAGGCCACCTTCAGCTGAAGCGCATTCACGGTCGGCGCGAGGCTGTTCAGGCTGGTTTGAATCGCCTGTTGATTGCTCGTGAGATTGCCGAGACTGCCCTGGATGGCGGTCGTCGTGGTGTCGGTCGTGGCGGCGATGGCCTTGGTCTTGTCGGTCTCGGTCAGGGTGAGGTTGGCGGTGATCTGCAAGGCTTTGAGCGCGTCGCCCTGCTGGTTGACCTGCTGCTGCAAGGCCGCCACCTGGGCCGACAGCGCGCTGATCGCGGCCAGGATCTGCGCGTCGCTGTCGCCGGGCTGAGCGGCAGCGGGGAGGATGGGCCGGGTGGGCGCCAGACGCGTCTGCGCCTGGGCGAGGCTGGGCACCGCCAGAAGAACGGCCATCGTCAAAACAACAGGTTTCATAAGCATTTCCCCGTCTATGCCAATGACGGTCCGCCCCTGCGGTGCGCCCGGCGCAATACGGAACGCCGGAAGGGGCGGGGAGTCAATAACGCCGCTATTTCGGTCCGGGCCACGGCTCGCCGCAGGGGCCTTTTCCGCCCCGACATGGGACGGTCAATCGATACCGCCTGTTCGAATTCCGGCAACATGACCCCCATCGCTTCGCGTGATGGCTCTACCTCGGCGGGGCGCCAGGCGGTGGTCCGGGCGGCGGGCCCGGCTGCACCGCGCCCAGCTTGTAGTCCAGCCCGATGAACAGGGTGTCGTCGTGCGGCCGCCAGCGCGTATCGCTTAGCAGCACCGCCGTCCGGTCGCGCTCGATATAGTGGGTGGTGTTCGCCACGTTCCGGTAACTGGCGACGAATTTCAGCCGCTCCGACAAGGTGTGCGTATAGGACAGGTTCAGGGCGCTGGACGGGGTCGAATGGCCGTCGGCCGTCAGGTTCGGCCCGATCAGCATGGCCATGACCTGAACCTGGTCCGCCTTGGTCGGGTTCAGCGTCACCGTCGCTCGCGTGAAGTGCGAAACGATCGACTGGTGGAACAAGATGCCGCCCGCCGGCGCCGTCTGTTGCAGGTGGTAGATGTCGCTGCTCAGACTATAGGCGACCTTGGGCGACGGGTGCAGGTCCAGCGACATGTCGAGCCCCTGGCGCGAGACATCGCCGGCATTCTCGAACGACGAGATCAGCACCGTGTCGCCGGGATGGGCGAAGTAGCTGTACTGGGTGATCTGGTCGTGGATCTGGCGGGCATAGGCCGTGCCGGAAAAGGTCACGGGCCGCGTCGTGTAGTCGTAGCCGGCCTCGAACGAGTCGGTCCGCGCCGGCCTAAGCGAGGGGTTGCCGACCGTGATGTCCTCGGCATCCGACTGGATCGGCGCGGCACTGAGCTGCTGGGGCGCAGGGCGGTCGACGCGGCGGCTATAGGTGAACTTGATCTTCTGGTGCGCCGTCAGCTCGCGGCTGAGGAAGAGGCTCGGGCTCCATTCGAGGTCGGTGGCCGCCGCGTGCAGCCCCGTGCGCGCTGCCCCCAAGGTCGTCGTCAGGTTCTCGACGCGCAAACCGCCCTCTGCCAGCCATTTGCCCAGCGGATGCTGATAGTCGACATAGGCGGCGCTGAGCACCTGTTCGGACAGAAAGCGGTTGGTGAAGGCGGGATCGAGCGTCACCGCGCCGCTGACCGGATCGGTATTGGTGGCCAGGGTGTAGGCCTGGTCCTGGTCGTTTTCGATGTCGAACCCGGCCTTGAACTGCGTGTCCGTGGCCAGAGGCAGGATGTAGTCACCGCTGATCTCGTCGGTCAGGCCGCGTTCGTTGCGCGCGCGGCTATAGGCCTGCGACGATGCCGCCGGCAGGGTCTGGGTGACGCGGTAGGCCTGATCGTCGAGGACGTCGGTTTCCTCGTGCTTGACCAGCAGGGTGAAGGTCTCGCCGTCATGCTGGCCCTGGTGCTTCCAGGTCCCGGTCAGCGAGTCGGCATCAAAGGCAAACGGCCCGCGGGACAGGGTCGTGGGATTGCTGAGCGTGTGGCCCGCGGGGTCGAGGAAGAGGATGGCGTCGCTGGTCGCCTGGTTGCGCTTGAAGGTGGAGGCGTGACCGCTCAGCGACAGGGTGTCCTTGTCGCCGGCGGCGTAGCTGGCGCCGCCGTCCAGCGAGTTGGCGCGCCAATGCGAGACCAGGGTCTGGTTGGCCACCATGCGGCTGAGGACCGATCCGTCCGCCGGATTCAGGGCCGAACGGTCGAAACTGCTGGCCCAGTCATTCATGTCATTGCGCAGGGAGACTGTGCCGTTGAGCGTCCATTTGCCGATGCCGGCCGAACCGGACAGGGTGCCGTTATAGCGCCCGGCCTGGACCGCCGTGCTGACGTTCAGGTCGCCGGACGGCTCACGATTGCGAGTCTTCTTGGTGACGATATTGATGACGGTCGCGGCATTGGTGCGAAACTCGGCGCCCGGATTGGTGATCACCTCGATCTTGTCGATGGTATTGGCGGGCATGGACTGCAGGGCCGTGGCCAGGTTGGCGCCGCGCAAGGCCGCCGAGGGCTTGCCGTCGATCAGGATCTGCACCGAGCCGCCGCGTACCGTGACTGAGCCATCGTGCGTGACCATGACCGAGGGCAGGGTGTTGAGCACATCGGCCACGGAGCCCGACTGCGCCTGCGGTATGGCCTTGACGTCATAGACCGAGCGGTCGATCCTGTGCACCACGGGCGGGGTCTTGCCGGTGACCACCACGGTGGTGGTGGGCGCCGCATCCGGCTTCGGCACCGGCGATGGTGCGCCGTCCTGGGCGTGCGCTGACGCCGCCGTCAGAAGTGAAATGCCGGCAATCCCCCAGGCACGACGACCTATGCGCATATCTGGCCCCCCAATATGGCGAATGAAACAAGTTAGGCTATAACGTTACATGTCGCATTTAGGAGCCACGCCGCGCGATTTGTCAACCGTCGCGTCCGACCCGGCTCTTACTTCAGGGCCAGCCCTTACTTCAGGGCCAGCCCTTACTTCAGGATAGTGTCCACACCTTGCTGGTGTTGCGCTCCCCGATCCACAGCCTATCCCCTCATCTAACGCCCGTCGCAAGGGCTCGCCAGTCCCGAAATCTCGGGCGCCGAGGCCGCGACGGCAGGGGGCAATCGATACCGCCGGTTAACCGTGCCTTTTTAACCGATGTTAAAGGTCGCGAGGTAATTTGCAATCGATTGCATAACAAGAGGCAACGACCTTGACCCAAGCCACCTGCACCGACCGCGTCCGCATCCTCTACGTCGATGGCGGTCACTATGCCGCCCGGACCTTCCTCAGCGTGGCGCGCGCCAATGTCTGTGTCGAGGTGACGACGGTTACGTCGGCGCGGGCGGCCAGCCTGGCGCTCGAGGCGGGCGAGCGGTTCGACTTCGTCATCGTGCCGCTCGATGCTGAGACACTGACGGCGCCGCACGTCGTGCGCCAGCTGAGCGAGGGCGCCTGCTTGGGCGGGGCGGCGCTGATCCTGCAAACCGGCCGTAACTGCCCGGCGGGTGAGGCCTTCATGTCGAGCCACAGCGGCGATATTTTCATGGTGCGCCCGGACACGGTGTGCGAATGCCGCGCCCTGATGCGCCTGCTGGCGCCGCGGACCGACGCCGCGATGACCGAGACGCGCGGCACGGTGCACATCGCCGGCCGCGGCGTGTGGAACGAGCCGCTGGAGCTGATGGCGGCCTAAGCTGGATTGCGGGCGCCGAGCGCGGTCAAAAGGTCGGCATTGCGCGCGGCAAGCTCGCGGATTTCGCCTTGCTGGCTCCGGGTTTCGCTCTCCAGCGCCTCGACGCGCAGGGCGTGCAGGTCCAGCCCGATCTGATGCGCCGCCCAGGCCAGAACCTCGCGCTCGTCCGGCCGGTAGCTATCGCCCGAGGGCTTGGCGTGAAGCCGCACAAAGCCCGTCAGCTCGCCACGATGGATCATCGGCAGGTCGAGGTGGTCGGCGGTCTCGACCGGTGCGTGATCGGCCTTCATGGCGACGACGGCTGTGTCATCGGCGTCGATGTGGCGCCCATTATTGCTAAAATTCCCGTCGCTGAATGCCGCACCTTCTGCCTGGAACAAAGCTACCTCCGCCCCGCCGGTAAAACGCGACAGCTCGGCCAGGAAGCCGTCGCGCAGCGCCTGCGGCTTGGTGACGAAGCTGGCCTGGCGTACAAAACGTCGCAGTTCGGCCTCGTTATGGTGCCATTGCCGAAAGAACACGCCTTCGACCAGCTCCTCGACGAAATCGCGCAGGCGATGAAAGGTCAGGAAGACGGTCAGCGCGATGGCAGCGTCGATCAGGACGTTCTTCTCCTTGCCCTCGATCGGGATGAAGTGCTCCGACGCCCATTCGATCAGGCCGAACGCCACCAGCAGCACGGTCGAGACGATGCCGTAGACCAGGGCGCGATTGACGACGAAGCCGAGGTCCAGGACCTTGTCCTTGAGCACCGCATAGGCAAAGATCAGGGGCGCCGCCGTCCCGCCGATCTCGAACGGCCAGACCAGCCACGATTTATGGAGCGTCACCCCGAGCAGGCCGGCGCTCATCGTGCTGGCGCCATAGATGATGAAGCCCGACAGGGCGACGAGCACGAAGGTGTAGCGGCGGCGGATGTCACGCGCACTCTTCAGCCAGCCGAAGACCAGCCCGCTGGCGGAGATCAGCATCGACGCGATGCCGCCGATCTGATCGAACGTGTCTTCGTGGCCGCCAAGACCGGTCATGCCAAAGATCGTCCAGACATAGACGGCGGCGCGGATGCCGTAGCTGGCGACGCCGAGCAGGCCGAACAAGCCATAGGCCCAACGCGGCACGCGGCCGACATGTTCGCGGTAGAACAGGAGTGCGAACAGGGGAAAACAGACCGGACTGCCGTTCAGGGCATAGAGGACCTGCCACAGCGGAAAGGTCGGCGCGGCGTTTTGCATCGGCAGTTCGTACGAATAGTTCAACGTGGCGAACAGGACGCCCAACACGATCAACGACGGCGCGCCGCGGCTGCGCAACAGGATCAGCAGGCCAATGGCGCTGCCGAGCAGGGCGCTTACGCCGTCGAGCGCGAAGAACCAGCTCCACTGCGCCCGGTCGGGCGACGAAGCGGGCGTCAGAGTGACAGCGATATGCCGGGGTTGAGGGCCGAGCACGGTCAGCCCCTCGACGTCGCCGGCTTGCAGTGCGCGGTGATCGTCGGACAGGCGGTCGAAACGGATATGATCGCCGTTCCTTACCCCGGCCCGGGCAAAGGGCGAGGCCTGTGTCAGGCCGCCTACGGTGTCGAATATCTGGCCGGCCTCGATATGGCGGGCGAAATAGACGTCGTGGTCGCTGAGCCCCGGCCGGTTCTGCGCCGCCCAGACGATGGTCAGCAGATTGATGATCATCACGCTCAGCACCCAGATCAGGGCCGTGGCAAAGACGAGCGTGCGCAAAAGGCGATGCGTATCTGGGCGATGCGTGTCCGTCGGTGGCGATTGGGTGTGCGACAGAGTCTGGGCAGGCGTCATCGGAATCCCCGTTTGAGGCCACCGGATACCGCGCGCGCCTTGCCTGTCAAGGAACCTTTTTGATGGTGGAGCGGGAAGAGGGGGCGGGGTTCTGCAGGAAGACGACGTAGCCGCGGAAATTCGGATTGGCAGCCAGTGACGGCGGGGGCGACCAGTCGCCGCCTTGAGCCAGGCCGATGCGGAACGGCACCTTCAACCGCGACAGGCTGGCCAGGTACGCCTGATAGCCTGGAATGGTGTGCCGCCCCTGATAGGTCTGCAGCACCACGTCGTCCACCACCCCATTCAGACCGTTGAGCACGGTGGAATCGCCGGAACTGCTCCAGTCGAGCAGGCCGGTGATGCTGAGCTTGCACTCGGGTGGCAGGCGCCGGCGCAGGTCGCGCAAAAAGGCCTGATATTGGTCGAGATGGCGGGTGCGGGCGTCGAAATCGATCTGGATGCCGGCGACGGGAAGGCCCGCCGCCTGCCATTGGCGCCATTGGCGCAGGATCTGGGCGTAAGTTTCGGGCGGCCAGTTCAGGGTGTGGACGCGGTAGGCGATCCAGATCGCGCCAGTCCGCACGCGCGGCATGGCGCCGCCCTGGGCGATGAGGTGGCCGGTGGCGGTGGGATCGTCGGGTGAAAACCCGACCTGGCCCTGCAGGATGTAGAGCGTCTTCGCCTTGGCCATCACCGGCTGCGGCGTTACCCCGGCCCACAGCCAAAACGCGTCGTAATCGGCCGCGTTGACGGTGGCGTTGACGGTCGTCTGGCCCGGGCCTTTCGCCGCCGGGCCACAGGCGCCAAGCACAAGGGCGATCGTCGCCAGAAGGAAAGTAAGCCGGCCGCGCATCACCAGTAGAACTTGAGCTCTTTGGCCCAGGGCGTTGCCGGATAGCGCGTCCGAAGCTCGGTGAACCATTGGTGGCGGCGGCTTTCCGGCACGTCGGTCGTGTCATCGCACTCATTGTAGCCCGCCGGCGCCCAGCAGCGGACGCCGCGATAGAGGGCATAGGCGCGCAGGTCTGGCGCGGCCTTGGCGTCGTTGATGATCGCCTTGTAGACGTCGAGGCGCGAGATGCCCTTGCCTGGAAACTGCGTCGCCGCGGTGCTGAGCTGGGCGGGCTTTTGCCACTGTTTCTGTTTGGCCGGGGCATTGTCCTGACGCGGGAACTGGCCATAGTCGTTGAGGCGCAGGAATTCGCCGACGCACATCAGGCCAGCCTCGTCGTGCGGATTGGCGGCCAGGGTGCGCGCGACCGCATCGATCGCCGGGCAGGTATAGCCGTCGTGCGGCCGCTTGCCGAAGCGGGCGAAATCGCCCAGGGCGGGGGGCTCCGTCAGGCCGATCTGCAGCTTGTCATAGGCATCGGGCTGGCCGGGCGCCGGATCGGGCAGCAGATGCCAGTCGTCGGCAAAGGCCTGATAGCGGCCGCGCGTCAGTTCCTTGAACAACAGGACGAACAGCGCCAGTTGCCGCTCATGTGTGGGGGCATCGGCCGCCGTGGCGCGCGCCCGCAACAGTTCTGGCGAAGCCGAATTGGTCAGCAGGGTCTCGCGATAGGTCGGATCGTGGATCGGCGAGCCCGGCGCGAACACCGCCGCCACATCGCCGCTCTTTTCGTAGTTTTCGGCGAGCGCCAGTTCGATCGCCGGGCGCTGCAGCACGGTCTCGCTCAGCGGGATCAGGGCCAGCCAGTGGGCGCGCGCTGTGGCTGAGCGGCGCAGGGACTCCAGGGCCAGGCCTTTCAGGACCTGTGCGCTGAAGCTTACGCTCGACATGTGGGCTGTGGCCTTGACGGGGCCCAGGATGTTCAGGGCGATGGCCGGGTGGGCATCGACGTAAAAGGCATAGGCGGCGCGCAGATAGGTGTAGAGCTCGGGCTCGGCCGCGAACACCGGCGCCTGGGCGTCGAGTTCAGCCTGGGTCAGGACGGCGGGCTTGGTGCCGTTTGGCCGCATGTGCATCAGGTCGAGCGCCGCCAGCAATTGCGGATCCTGAATATCCTCGGGCTTGATGCCGCCAGACTGGGCGTCGCCCAGCAGCTTGTTGTCGATCTCGTAGACCAGGTCGACCATGGGGACGTTGAGCAGTTTGGGCGCGCTCGTGTCGAAGGCCGAGCCATAGACCTCGGCCAGCTTTTCGGTATTGCCGCGCAGCCACAGCACCCGCCGCAGCAGGCCGCGCGCCGAGGCGGCATAGGCGCCGGACGGATTGTCGTGCAGGTAGCCGACGAATTCGCTCTCGGCCAGCGTCACGGTGCGGGCGTCGATATTGGAGCTGGCAAACTGGCCGTACTGGTCGAAGGCATTGCCCTGGGCGGCGTTGAGGTCGGCGCGCGCCACCATGTAGCGGGCGGCGTCCCGCAGCCACGGCTGAGGGCTGGTGCTCAGGGCGGCGAACCCCTGGCGCGCGACGGTGAATTCATTGGCGTAGAAGGCCGTTGCGGCGTTCAGGTAGGCAGCGAAATCCTTGCCGGATGCCGAGGTGATGGCCGGATCCGGCGCCGTGGTTGGGGCAATCTTGGCGCCGCTGGTGCAGGCCGTGGTCAACGCGGCGCGGGCGGTGGTCAGCAGCGCCTGTTCGGCCGCGGGGGTATTGCTGGCCTTCAGGGCGGCGAGATAGCCGTCGGCGCCGGCGGCATTGCTGCGGCAACGGTCGGCCGAGCCGTCGATATAGGGCGAAGCGTCCGTCGTCACCGGGCGCGGCGGGCTGAAGGCGGCGGAAAGGGTGTCCAGGTCGAACGGCGTCTGCGCCGCGTAACGGTCCTGCGCATAGGGCGGATCGTAAGGCCGCGGCCGGGCGCCTGCCGGCAGGTGCGGGTGAACGCCGCGGGCATCGGCCAGGAACAGCAGCATATTGGTGCGGCTATCGTTGGACGGCGCCAGGAAAGGCAGCTCGCCGGGGTCGAAATAGTCGTTCCCGGTCTGGATCAGCGCATAGACCTTGACCGGCGTCTCGTCGGCGCAGGGCAGGGCGGGCGTGGCGGCCAGGCCGCAGATGAAGGCTGTGGCACCCAGCAGCCACTTTGCGCGATGACGATATCTGTAGCCCGGCATGAACAGTCCCCTGGATATGCCGGGGACTTAACACGGCGCGGAGGCCGGACCGCAACGGTTATTTCCGGCCTTTTCTGTCCGGGTTTGTGCGGAAATGTCCGGGAGGCGTTACTGCACCGCCGGGGCCGTGGGCTGCTGCAAGGCCTGCGCGGCCCTGAGCGTTTGCCACGGCGGTGTTGCTTGGGTCTTGGCGCGGGCATTGGCGCGGGCCAGCAGGGCGATCATGGCGACGCCGGATGAAACGGGCTTCGATGTCTTCCACATTGGATGGTCCCCTCGATCTGTGTCCGCCCAAGCGGCGGTTCCACAGTCGTAGCGGCCGTCACCTGAACGACTCCGGGCGGTATTTTGTTATTTTCGGTTCATCAGGCGTTCGGTTCTTCGTAGATGCCGACGATGAGCAGCCAGGCGCCCGAAATCAGAAAACCGAACAGCACGATGGTGGCGAGGGCCGCAACGTAAAGGCCTTCGGGGCGGCCGAGGATGAGCAGTCCGGCACCCGCGACTTCGGCCACGTAACACAGCGTCCCGCCGGCCAGCCGCCCGGGTGTCAGGCCGATGGAACTCATCCCGGCCTTCAGCGCCACGATGTAGCCGCGCACGAAGATCGCGGTGGCCAGGCCCCACAGCAAAAGCCACTCGACGCCGAGCGCCAGCAGGCTCTGCTTGCCCAAAAGCGCCAGGCCGCAGGCCATGAAGATGGCGGAAAAGCCCGACAGCATGTTGATGGCGCGGTTCTTGTGCGTGGTGTTGCGGACGATGCCTTCGGGGTTGATCGACATGGCGACGAAGATCAGCCCGGCCAGGGCGGCCGTGCCGCCGCCGACCATGACGAAGAAATTGCTCCATGGATCCAGCATGAGATGCCCCTCAGCCCCTGTGCGCGCCCCTATGGTTATGCGCTGGACAAACAGTGAGCCAGGGGTATCGTCGTGCAGGTAAAGGGGCGGGGATACCCTGGGGGGACATCATGAAGCGCTGGCTTATGGCGGTCGTATTAACAGCATCGCTGATCGGGACGGCGCCGGCCGGCGCCATTACGCCGGTCATCCCGCCGCCGCCCTATACGGCCGAGGAACTGGCCGGCCTCAAGGCCAGGGCGCAGGCCGGTGACGCCGCGGCGCAATCGACACTCGGCCGGACGCTGACGTGGGGGCTGCGCACCGCCGCCGACATACCGCAGGGCCTGCATTGGCTGAACCTGGCGGCGGCGCAGAACGACGGCGCCGCCGAAGAGGCGCTGGGCCAAGCCTATCTGGACGGCAAGGGTGTGACCGCCAGCAAGCCCGAGGCGCTGGAGTGGTTTCAGCGCGCGGTCGCCCACGGCCAGTCGAGCGCGAATGGCTGGGCCACCGAACTGGCCGCGGCGCGCGACCATTATGTCAAGCTTCAGGCCGCCGCCCAGACCGGCGACGCCGCCGCCGAATACGCCTTCGCGCACAATATGACGCCGGAGCGTACGGGCTATTACGGTCACGGCTGGGGCGATGACGACGCCGTCAAATGGTACCGGTTGTCGGCGGTACAGGGCTATGCGGCGGCCGAAAGCTGGATGGGCTTTTACTACCTGATGGGCTATCTGCGCGACCGCGCCGGCCCCTCGGCGCCGCACGCCGTGTGGGAGAATGACGACGCCGACACACGCGACATGTTCTTCAAGGCCCAAATCGCCACCGGGTGGTACGAAAAGGCCGCCGCCCAGGGCGACGCCGAGGCAATCCATACCCTGCCGGTGGCCTATAACATCACCAGGGGCTATGATAAGGACCAGATGGACGCCAAGCTGCGCGCCGCCGCCTGGCGCGATCCGCCCAGTGGCGCGCCCAGTGACTCGCATCAGCTCTGGACCGGCTGGGTGGCGCAGGACCTGATACGGTTGTGCGCCTGGTACGACGGGCGCACCGTGGTCTGGCCTTACGGTCTCGACGGCAGAGAGGTCTCGGTCATCATCGGGCGGCCCCAGCCGGACAAGGCCCTGGCCTGCTATCAGCATCAGGCGGATGTCGGCCTGGATACCGGCGCCTACGTCTTCGCCTACCGCACCGATCAGGCCGAAGCGCCGGGCGGTGACACCGCCGAAACCGCCTATCGCAAGGCATGGGACACAATGAGCGGCAATGGCGGCTTGGCGACGCGGGCGGCGGCGCACCTCGGCCTGAAAGCCCTGGCGCGCAAGGATCGCGCGACGGCCTATGCCTGGCTGACCGTGGCGGGTGAGGGCAATATGACGATCTATGGGCCTCCCGAATCCGGAATACCGGACGAGCCCGACCTGGCCGGGCGGGTGTCGACGGCCTTGGCGGGACTGAGGTTGAGCGGCACGGAAAAGGCCAGCGGCGACCAGACGCTAACGGCCCTGCGCGGGACGCATCCGCCCCCACCGCCGCCGGTGCCTCTGCCGCCGCCACCGTCGGTGTATTGAGGTCGGGGCTGGCTGGACAAAGCGCAGGCAAGGGGTATCGTGAGGGCGTCGCAGGGGGAAGACATGTCGGCATTTGGGCGGACCATCGGACGCATTCTCGGGCTGGTCGTGGTGGCCGCCGTGGGCTTTGCCGTGTGGTGGAGCTACGACGCCGGGCTGTGGCGCGCCCCGCCGGTCGGGCTGGCCGCCCATTCAAATTCAGCGGTCGTCGATACCCACGCCACCGCCTATTCGCCGGGACAGTTGCTTGGTCCGTCGCACCTGACGGTCGGCATGACGCACCGCTATTGGGAGGACGAGACCTTTATCCCGGTGCCCGATACCTATGTCCGGCTGGAATTCCTGGCCTCTCACGTCGAGAAGCCGTTTCCGGTGCTGTATGTCATCGACCGGCCCGAACCGATGAATATCTGGCGCTTCGAGTTTGAGATCGAAGCGCGCCCACAAGCCATCGGGCAGTTCCAGCGCCTGGCCGGCGACCTGTCGTGCGATCCGCGTTCGGGCGATATGACGGCCACGGACAACGACCTGTTCGAGGTGCGCTGGCGCGGTCCCGGTGAGCCGCTGCGCCGCTGCCTGATCTCGCGGGCGGCGGGCTGCGATTACCTGCGCAAGGTGCGCGTGCGGCTGCAGTTGATCGACCAGATGGCCGCGGATAAGCGCGATGAGCTGAGCGAACTCCAAACCATGATGAGCTGTTCGCGCACCCTGTATTAACGACAGGCATCCGGCGGGCCCGGTCAGCGCACCTGCGGCCCGAAGCGGTTGGGGCCTCGGGTGCCCGGCATCCAGCCGCAGACGATGGCCTGGGCAATCCAGCCGAGGATCGGTATCCAGCCCAGCGGCGCCCACCAGCCGGTGCGGTCGAGGTCGTGCAGGCGCTTGATGGTCGCGGCCAGGCCGCACCAGAAGGCGGTGCAGAGAACAAGAACCGAGGCGGTCAGCTCCATCAGGGCAAACCAGGCGCCGCTGGCATTGATGGCGCCTTGCATCGCCGTGTGCATGTCGACCTGCGCTTGCTTGGCGATCAGGACGGCAGCGTAATAGACCGGAACGGTCAGCCACAGGCCGAGGCGATATTGCCACCGCGTCACGCGGCCATTGGGGCTGAACAGGTAATGCAGGACGATGTCGAGCCAGTGCTTTGAGATCACGGGCGCCGGAGGGGACGGGGTAAAGCGCGGCGCCGGCGCCGGTTGGGCTGCCCGGACGGCGAAGGCCGCGTTGGTGGCCGCGGCGGTGGAAACCGGCGTGGTGTTGCGGCGGCCGAAGGTGGGTTGCATTGGGAAATCCGTACAGTTCCGGGACGTTTGCTTGGAAAGTGCAATTAACGGACCGTTAACCGTAAGGCGGCGGGCGAGGGATCGACTTCGGCTGTCGTGACCGCTCATCCGACAGGAAGGCCCCCACCACCACGCTCCACTCCGTGTTCGCGCGGTCCCCCGCCCCACAAGTGGGGCGGTACAAGAAAAAGGAACCCGAACTACCTCCTGACGACAGACCGAGCTCCTCTTACCTTGTACCTCCCCGCCACGCGGGGAGGGGGACCATGAGTGCGCGTCAGCGTGCGAAGTGGTGGTGGGGGCCTCGCGATGTGAGCCAAGGGCGCTGACGTTCGCCGCATCCCGAATTTCCAGGCGGCAAACCCGCAACCGACCCTTGAAATCGTCACCGGCTCGGCTAAGGATGTCCACCGGTTTCCGTAGGCCCAGTCCGGGAACCTCGGGAGGGGATCATGCCGTTTTTCACACCGTTTCGCCGCGTTGTCGCGGGGGCGATCTGCGCCGCCTTGTTCGCGCCGGTCGTCACCCACGCCACGCCGATGCCGGCGATCGCCTTTCCGCAGGAGCATTCGCCCTACAAGGCCGATCCGGCCGAGGTGTGGGGCCGTCTGCCCAACGGCATGAGCTATGTCATCATGCACCACGCCGTACCGCCGCACACTGCCATCATCCAGCTACGCATCGCCGCCGGATCGATGGAAGAGACGGTGTCGCAGCGGGGGCTGGCGCACTTTGTCGAGCACATGGCGTTTGAGGGCTCGACCAACCAGAAACCCGGCGACCTCAAGGCCGACCTGGAGCGCAAGGGTTTCACCTTCGGCGCCGACGCCAATGCGGTGACCAGCGCCAACCAGACGCTGTATATGCTGAACGCCCCCAACACCCAGCCGGAGACGATTTCGGCGGCGTTGTCGAGCTTGCGCGAAATCGCCGGCAATCTGACCTTCGATGCCACGGCGCTCGACCGCGAACGCGGCGTCGTGCTGTCGGAAGAGCGTGCCCGCGGCGGCCATACGCTGGCCGACCGCTATTTCGCCTTCGTCTATCCGGCGCAGAAATACGGCCAGGGTTTCGGCGTGCCGATCGGTTCGCGCGACGTCATCCAGTCGGCCGGCCGCGACGACCTGGTCGACTTTTATCACGCCTGGTACCGGCCGCAGCTGGCGACGCTGATCGTCGTCGGCGACATCGATCCCAAGGCCATCGAGGCCGAGATCAAGACGCGCTTTGCCGACTGGCAGGCGACGGGCCCGATGCCGGAGGAGCCCGATTGGGGCACGCGCAATCCGCGCGGGCTGCAGCTGTTCGAATACAGCAATCCGGGCACGGCGCGCAGCCTGCGCATGGAGTGGATCCGGCCGCCCGAAACGCGCCCGGATACGCTGGACCGCTATGTCGACGGCCTGTCCGAGGCCGCCGCCGCCGTGCTGCTCAACCGCCGCCTGACCCTGGCGCTGGAAGCCAAGGACACGCCGATCCTCAAGGCCGTTGCGACGCGCGGCAGCATTAGCCACACCAGCCGCGATTTCGCCGTCGAGATCGACCCCAAGCCCGGTCAGACCAAGGCGGCGTTCGACGCCGCCTATGCGGTGGTCAAGACCTTCCGCGACCAGGGCGTGACCGATGCCGAAGTCAAGCTGATCGCCGATCAGGAGGCCGGGGCGCGCGCCCGTTTCGTCAAGAGCCTCGATGCCCGCAGCAGTGCGCTCATCGCCGAATCCATCGTCGACGGGCTGGGCGACGATACGGTGTCGCACGACATGGCCGGGCGGCTGGCGATGATGGACGCTTCCCTGCCGCGCCTGGACAAGGCCGGGCTCAATGCCGGGATCAAGACGGTGTTCGGCGGTGACGGGCCGGTGCTGTCCGATTTCGGCGACTCGACGATCGATTTCGACCCGCCCGCGTTCAAGGCCGAGTATCTGGCGCAGACCGCGGCGCCCGACGTCGCCTATGCCGAGGCGGCCAGCGTGCCGTGGCCCTATACCGATTTCGGTCCGGCCAGGCCCGCCGTGTCGCACACGACCGACAAGGCCATGGGCTATGATCATTTCGTCTTCGCCAACGGCGTCGTGCTCAATGTCAAGCAGACGAGCTTCACCGCCGGTCAGGTCGATGTCGGGATCGGCTTCATGGGCGGCATGATGCGCTTCGATCCGAAAAAGCCGGTGCCGCTGCGCCTGGCGGGCGGGACGCTGTTCATCGCCGGCGGGTTGGGCAAGCTCGACAGCGCGGCGATTTCGACCTCGCTGGCCGGCAAGACGTTTGGCCGGACGATGACGGTCGGCAGCGGCGTGACGATGCTTAGCGGGGTGACGACGCCGGGCGACCTGGCCACCCAGATGCAGGTGTTGATGGCCTATACCACCGATCCCGGGCTGCGCGGCGGTGACTATGCGCGGTTCCAGACCTATCTGGCGGCGGTCGAGCAAAAGCAGATGCGCGACAGCCCGACGGCGATGATGAATTTCGAGTTCGAAAGCGTGATGCATCCGGGCGACTGGCGCTTCGACGCCCATATCGCCGACACGGCCTCAAGCGTGCCGTGGACGGATGTCGAAGCCGTTTATCGCGACCTGCTGCGCAACGACACGCCGATCGTCATCACCATGGTCGGCGATATCGATCCTCAGGCGGCGGCGGACGAGGTCGCCAAGACGTTCGGCACCTTGCCACCGCGTCCGGCGACGGCGCCGAAAGCGCCGGGGGCCGAGATGACGCCGACGGCCAAGGGGGGAGAGCACGTCTTCTATCACGACGGCCGCCACGACCTCAGCGTCAGCGCGGCGGTGTGGCCGACGACCGGCTATTACGCCGATGTGCGCGCCACGCATCAGATGGCGGTGTTGACGCAGATTATCCGCAACCGTCTGTTCGACAGTCTGCGCGAAAAGCTCGGGGCCGACTATGCGCCGAGCGTGCTCAGCTATCAGGACGATGCCTTCACGGACTTCGGCTATATCCGAGTTCAGGCCCAGGTGCGGGCGGGGGACGATCAGCTGTTCCGCGACACGCTGGCGGGGATCGTCAGCGATCTGAAGGCGCATCCGGTGAGCGACGATGAGCTGAAGCGGGTGAAGACGCCGGGGCTGCAGGGGCTGGACAATGCCTTGAACAGCAACGGGTATTGGTTCTCGATCCTGCAGTGGGTCGGGCGTCAGCCGCAGGGCGAGGCGACGGAGCTGAGCCATCGGGCGGATGTGGCGGCGACGACGGCTGAGGATGTGATGGCTTTGGCGCAGCGGTATCTGAAGGACGACAGGGAGGTGTTCTTCAAGGTGGTGCCGCGTGAAGCGCCGACGAAGGTCGACGACGGTCACTGACCAAACATCGGGGTGTGGGGCCTGAGGCCCCACGTCTTTCTTGAGTTCCTTTCCGGCCACCGCCCCCTTAGGGCGGATGGCGGGAAAGGAAATCAGGCAGCCGGGGTTCCAGACGCCTCATCCTGAGGATGGGGCAGGGGCGGTTTCGAGTGTTGCAATCAAGTAGATTGTTTGCGTGGCTTTTCAGTGAAATGACCAACCATTTCTAATAGTTCGCGATATCTGTCTGGGCTAGCTAATCGATTGGATTTTACCTTTTCGTCGTTTAGATACTTGAAGGCAAAGTTGGTAACCGGGTCATCATTATTGTATTGTCTCCCCAAATTAGACTCTCCGCCATGTGCTAAAATATTCAATTGAACTATAGTAAGGTTGGGATCGATATCGACCATCCCTTCATTTTGCCCCCAGAATGCAAACTTCCAAGGAAATCCTTTGCCATTCTCTACTACTGCGTCGGGATGGTTGCCTTTTATCCAGTTTATCATCATCGGTAGAATTAAAGGGAGTATTAGAGGTGCATCGGAAGTAAGAAACCCTGCAAGTTGAAGAGCGTCGTAGACGGTGAAGGCATCACGGGCTCCCATTCCTGCATTGTACATATAGCTAGAGACGATTTGAGAGAAATTGATCTTATTCGATCTTCCTCGACCGGAAACAACCTCTGGCCATACATATTTTTCTTGAAAGCCTCGCAAATTCAAGTTTCCGCCGTTTAATTTTGTAATCAATTCAGTTAAATCAGCCGTTGCTAGGCGATACCGACGGTCAATAAATCTACGAAGATAGGCGTCTCCCTTGAAATTCGGACCGTAGGCGCCGACCAACGAATTGGCTAATTGCTCGCCATTTACTCCAAGAACGAACACAAGGCCCGGCACATCAAATAAGTGCTTAATTTCTTCTAATACTTTTACAGCGTACGTCGGGCGGCAACGGTCTAATTCATCAATAAATATAATTGCGGGCCCAGAAAGATCGGTCTCGCTCAACGCAACAATCAGCTGTCTTAACGCGATTTTTAGGTGGCGGACGTTCGCCTTGGTCTGGCGATAAGCTGCAATCTCGAGGCTCATTGCCGAAGGCGCCGCACTGGCTAATTCCGACTTGGCGTCGTCGAGCCCTTCACTTACGCCGTCGGAAACAGCTCCAATGAAGTCGTCTTTTATGTCTTCAAAAGCATCTCCAACAATATCGGCAACTTCGCTTGCCGCTGCTTCACCGACGACGAGGGATGCTGCCTTTTTTAGGACTCCCCAGCTAACAGCTTTGGAAACTTCACCTAATTTGCCGATGACATTCGCAACTTTCTTTCCAATAGTGGGGTGAGTTGCGATAAGTGGATCGAACGCTTGCTTTAGAGTGGATGCGAGCGCCACCAGCGGCTCATCCGCAAGGTCGTCGGCCCACGCATCGATGAAAGCTACAGGGTGTGTTTGCCCAAGCTGCCTGGCAAGACGCTTTAGAAAATAGGTCTTCCCGATACCATAATCCGCATCGACCGCGATGGTATATGCCTTGGCATCCTCACGTCCGAGATCGCGACCGCCGACGCTTTCGATATATGCTTGAAGTGCATCGGCCTCGGGACGCCGATTGAATAAGTCGCCTTCCCAGATTTTAGCTAAGGCATCTTCTTTGGAGTCATCCATCTCGACCTGCTGGGCTCAGTTTGAATCAGATAGATATTATGATGCAAGGTAAGGTTTTGCCACTCAGTATTTCCCTATTGGGTATCCCTCACACGTCCGCCAGCCGCCTCTCCAACCACACCCACGTGCACCAAACACCGTCCCCTTGACTCGCCAGCGGGCGCGCGCAACTCTGCCGCAAAAGGCCGGACGCTCAGCGTACCGGTTGCGGAGGGGGAAATGCTTTTCATCGGGTTACAAGCGGCCGTTGCCGCTCAACAGGCGTCGTCATCGAGCGCCGCCGCGTCATCGGAGGCCGGTGCCTATATCGACGGCGGCACCTGGACCTATCCGACCCTGGAACAGGTCATCGCGACAAGTTTCAATCTGGGGTCCAACGTCGTCATCGACTGCGGCGTCGCCAAGACCGGGCATATGACGGATTGCTACGTCGCCGAGGCCGACGGTTCGCCGGTCAAGCCCAGGGACAAGAATGTCGGCGTGGCCTATCTGGCCTATGCGGTGGTCGATCCGGCCTCGATCGGCGGTGTCCAGCCGGGCGACCGGGTGCAGTTCCACTACAACTGGACCGACCTTTTCCATTCGTCCTTGCAGGACGCGAAGAAGCTGCCGATGGCGTCGGCGGACCAGATGGCGCGCTACAAGACGTCAAAGTGGAAAATCCCGTCGCAGATGTCGAAGTTCGACACCATGATGCTGAAGTCGGAATACAAGAGCGGCGCGGCGATGGTCGACTGCCTGATCGCGCCCGACGGTACGATGCAAGCCTGCACCGTCCTGGCCGAGTACCCCGAAGGCAACGGCATGGGCGCCATGACGGCCAAGGGCTTCCAGAAGTACACCAGCGTCGATCCCGCCACCGTCATCGGCGGCATTCAGCCGGGCGATCATCGTACGTTCAAATTGAACTTCGGTAGTGTCGAGTGACAGGACGAACAGCCCTTTTGCGGGGCGGGAGGCAGCATCATGTGGCGGTTTTTATCGGTGGTACTGTGCGTGTCGGGCCTGACCCTGTTCTGGGCCGGTTTTGTGGCCGCCGAGGGGTATCACACCTGGCATCTGCCATTCGACGACGCTTTTCTGGTGATCGGCGGCGCGGCGTTGAGCTTGCTGTCGAGCCGGCTGCCTGGTCTGCGGCTCCCGACGGCGCCGCGCTGGTCGGTTTTGCTTTGGATGTTCGGGCTGGCCTACGTGGCGGAGTGGATATACCTCGGGGCTTGCGTTCTGCTTCCGAAACATTTGCCGGCGGCGGTCACCGCGCACGTTTTTGAGAGGAGCCTGGCGATACACATCGTGGCGATGGTGTTCTTGCTGGTGGCGAGCATGTGGAAGCCGGCGAACGAGAGGCGAGCGAACATGGCGGATGCCGGCGCTTAGGTCAGACACGAAGAAAGCAAGACACCCCACCACCGCTTCGGTCGCTCCACTCCCTCGCGGTCCCCCTCCCCGACAAGCGGGGAGGGGCAAGGGGAGCTGGGTCTTTTTTCTTGAGCCTCCCCACAAGCGAAGCGCGTTGGGGAGGGGGACCACGAGCCTTTAGGCGAAGTGGTGGTGGGGGTCTTGCTTACCTCTCTCATACTCCCGCCAGCCGCTTTTCCAGCCAGGCGCGTTCGGCGGGTTGGGCGGTGAGGCTGAGCGCGCGGTGGTAGGCTGAGCGCGCTTCGTCTTTGCGGCCCAGTCCGGCATAGGCGTCGGCCAGGGCCGCGAAGGCCAGGTGATAGGTGTCCAGTCCACCGCCTGAGATCGCCGCCTCAATCGCGATCAGCCCGGCTTGCGGCCCGTCGCGGCGGCCGACGGCGACGGCGCGGTTGAGCCTTGCCACCGGTGAGGGGGCCAGGCGCAGCAGGGTGTCGTAAAGGCCGACGATCTGGGCCCAGTCGGTGGTCTCGACGCTTTCCGCGCGGGTGTGGACGTCGGCGATGGCGGCCTGCAGCAGGTAGGGCCCGACACGGCGATGGCTGAGCGCCCGGTCGATCAGGGCGCGGGCCTCATCGATACGCGCGGCGTCCCAAAGCGTGCGGTCCTGGGCTTCCAGCGGCACGAAGGCGCCGGCGGCGTCGAGGCGCACTTTGGAGCGCGCATCGTGCAGGGTCATCAGCGCCATCAGCCCCAAAACCTCGGCATCGTCGGTCAGTTGCGCCATCAGGTGCCCCAGGCGCAAGGCATCGCGGATGAGGTCGACGCGAACGAGGGCATCGGCGGCGGTCGCGCTATAACCTTCGTTGAAAATCAGATAGATGACCTGCAACACGCTGTCGATGCGGGCGGCCAGCTCCGCGCGCGGCGGCAGCTCATAGTGCAGGGCCAGGTCGCGGATTTTCGCCTTGGCGCGGACGATGCGCTGGGCGATCGTCGGGGCGGAGACGAGGAAGGCGCGGGCGATTTCCTCGGTGCGCAGGCCTGCGACTTCGCGCAGGGTCAGCGCCACGCGGCCGTCGGGCGCGAGCGCCGGGTGGCAGCAGATGAAGATCAGTCGCAGTTCGTCGTCACGCACCGCTTCGGGTTCAGGATCGGGCTCGACG
>OUNM010300047.1_pt1 | contig 41307 bp, 30 predicted proteins | sample 1769961 | NCBI WGS metagenome assembly OUNM01 (sample SAMEA3914820, study PRJEB12502) | metagenome | biome: forest; material: soil | place: USA | collected 2012-03-12 | depth 0.3 m | reverse complement strand
GGCAATGACCGTCAGGTAGCGGGTCGCCGGTGGCTCTGATGTTGATGATGTGGTTTTGTCGACGGACTCCACGGCGACCCAATCGCTGATGGGTTCGCCAGTGGCGCGGTCGAGTTTGCGGGTGGCCGAGGTGCCGTCGGAGTAAGAAACATATTCTCGTCCATTGCGAACAGTGCGGTCTGTGATGTTGCGGGCGCTGTCGAGTCCGGTCATATTCGTGTTTGTTGTTTGTTGCTTGCTTTGGGGTCTGAATTGGATGTTTGGTGCTGCAGCAGCAAGTTTGTGATTGGGAGCAATGGGAGGTCAGCTCAGGGCACTGAAGCCAATTATTTCATCAACTGGTTAACGTTACTGCATTTCAAACACTAAGTTAACCTATTCTGTGAATAAGCACTAGATGGACCTTGGAACCCCTGTTCGGCACTCTGTCAACCGACTACCAACTCCCGTCCCCCGGGCCGTTTTGCATTCATCTTGCATCGTGTCGACTTATTAACGTGTCTCGGGAGTTTTGCACCGTGTATCAAAAAATAGAATAACTGAGAGTGATAACGAGAGAGAGAAGTTCTTGGCAATCTGTGACTAGGTCGGTACCAGCAGCCTCCCTGCCCTAGAACAAAATCCGTCTTGCCTTTTGAATCCCTGTGATATCCCACGCCTGAGGTCTTGTCTTGGTCATCCAGTTTTGCCACTGGTGCTCGGCTGGATCGCACCACTTCATCATCTGCGCGTACTCCCAATGATCAGGAAACCAGCCAGAAGACTCCCAATCGAGGACAGCGGTGATGTGGCAGTTCTCATCTACGATGAGATTCCGAGCGCCGAGGTCGCCATGGGTAAAGACCGACGTGTTCGAGCGGGGAAGCAAGCCGAGGACATCCTTGCCGTCTTTATAGGAGAGTCCGTTGTGGGCAACATAGCGAGCGTAGATGCGATCCCGGAGCATATCGTCATCAAACTCGGACGGGGCGACATCGGTGTTGTCGCCAAGCAGGGGATCACGCGACGGGGAGCCGTCGACGGTGCGGTAACGCCCAGGGGCCAAATCGACGGGTCGGGGGATGCTGGCTCGAATGCTGGCGACCAAGTCCCAAATATCCTGGCAGACGCGGTCCTTTGTCCCCTCGTCCAGTTCCGCCCACACCGACTTGAGCGTCCTGCCAGACATAAAGTCCATTTCCAAGTGGCCGGAGTACGGGATTCCATTCTCAAATCGATATCCGAACCCGTGGATCGATGGGACCGGAATATGCGGCGCGTGCTTCTTCACAAGACGCATTGCTTTTTCCTCGGATGGTCGAACCTTAGCGCCCTGTTTCAAAACGATGCCTGGCTGAATTTGAGTGACGGTGCATCCAGGTTGCCATGCAAGTTGCTGGTGCAAGAAGTTCGGGTCATCTGGAAGGCCACCGCAGTGTCAGAGCTCAGCATCGAGACCAGGTACTTCAGCAAGAAACGACACACATTCAAACTCGGATTCGCTATCACTCATCGTTTCTCAGCTGTTTGAGAGCTGCCCAGGAAGTTTCGTGCGAGAACTGGTTTGGGCTGTGATTGAGACGGTTGGTGTCAAGTGAGTCAACTCAACTTCAAAGTCCGTCGCAACGGCGTGACATCCAACCGCCAAGCCGGCTCAGCCTGCCCGACAAAGCGGCCAATGACAATGACAATTGTGATGCTTCAAACCATGACTTCGATTTCCAAACATGCACATCCAACCATTCCGTGGGATGAATGGCAGGAGCCCGGTCGTACCAGGGTCCAAACAGGAAGCATATCTAAAATTTTGCTCGTTGGTTACAGACGGCGTCCCTAATTGCGAGTTGGAGTTGGTAGCCCTGTGCTTGGTCGTTGCTGGATCGAGGTCGTGACGCCGGAGAGGACCGGGTGGCACAGGTTTTGTGTCCAACACACCCGTGACACAAGACTTCGAGATGAACTCGCCAGACAATACTGCACTAAAATTAGCCTCTGCCGGACCGCCCGGAATCAGCCGAGAAGAGAACAGCACCATATGGTGGGTGTTGTTGGCCGGCCAAGACTATTCTGTAGTGTCTGGACCCCTATTTCAGTTCTGTACTCCCCAATACTGCCTTATTAGACCATCGACATGGCTTCTCTAATTTTCCTGGTCTAAAGCGCCTCTGATTAGGAACAGACCTTACGTAAGGAGGCAAATCCAAACTTCCCAGACCGTAATTGCGGAGAGACTCGTATTCAGGGACCAGTAGGGGCTCTTCCTCGCGCAATGATGATTGCATTATGATCGTCCGATACTTGAGAGGGATTCACCAGAGGTGGGGTAAGACATCAAGGAACAAAGAAAAGCGGACGGCGTATATATCACCTTGGATTCCGTGGGGACCGGTTGCACGGAACAAAGACCGGCAGACATCCCGCTTTCTGTTTGCGACTCAGCACTATCAAAAATAACGACCAACGTGTTCTGTCTCTTGCTTTCTAAAAGCTGTGGGACTTATACCCACAGAGCCCTGATACTGGTTCCTAAATCACGTCGAAGGTCCATCCATAGTCTTCCACCATGTTTGGTCCGCCACGACGACGTCGTCCCCTCGCCGCACCCATCCTCGGCACCGCCGTCGTGATCGGGGCGTCTCGGCACGCGGCCAGACGCGAAGTAGACCGAGCGGCGTCGGCGCAATTGCAACGGGAATGGGAGATCGAGAGAGCGGCCGAGGCGAAGCATCGCCGGGAAAGAGAGGAAGAGGCCCGAGTCCAACGGGCAGTGGAACAAGCCGTGAAAAATTCGAACGCAAGCGCTGCCCCTCCGCCGCCCCCGGTGGTCTATGCCGCTGCTCCTCCACCGCCAGGTGTCTATCCTGGCCATCCTCCCCCCCCGGGCGTCTACCCTGGCGCGCCGCTACCGCCTGGCGGCTACCCGGGCCCTCCTCCGCCGCCACCCGTTCCTCAGGGTTACCAAGCCGCTCCTCAGCAGAGGTCGTTGGCGCCGGGCAACCCACCACCCGCCTACACGCCGCATAGTTCAGGCCGTTCTACACCTGGCTTGAGTACACAAAAGACGCAATATTGCCCGGAATGTGGCAATGCGTGCGAGAGGGCGGACCGATTCTGCAGGCAATGCGGCGCAAAACAGGCATAGCGCAATGAGAGTGAAGGGCTGCGGATCAGGAGAGCTTCATGTCAATATTGGTGCGCTTGGTTTCTCTGTCGTCTGTCTGTATTTACAACTGGATGCTTCGTGCTGTCTTTCAAAAATGCCGAAACACGGGATTGAACCGTGGACCTCATCATGTCGCAGAGAAGTACGAGTGATGCGCTCTACCACTGAGCTATTCCGGCTGATGGGGAAAGGAGATGCCGAAATAAGCGTAATGCGTTGGGTCTACTCCACCGTCAATTTGGATGCTTCCCCTGAGCCCGGAAACCTCCAAGATCAGGCTTATTACATGTGCCATGTCCTCGGCCTCCCGAAACTGGGTCAAGGCAAGACGTGTTTTGAACAGCGACTTTTGGCTCGGAGCCCGGCTTCTTGGGACTGTCGCATTCAGGGGTAGCAGTGGCTCACGAGCTTCCATCTTCCATGACACAAGATTGGCGACCAGGGCTGGTCAGCGATGGTTCGCAAATCCTATGCCTAGTGCATTGGAGGGATGGACTGGCAATCCAAGTTTGGTCTCAGTCAGCTTCAAAGCTTGCCCTCCGGCCGTGTGCTATGCCGCCGCCACTACACCACGATGCAAGGTCGCGCTGCGTGAAGGAGGCACAGCAACCCACATTGTATACTGTAGTACTCTGGACCGGGAGCCAGGCACGACTGTATGCAGTCCGCTGCATTTGACCAGGCACTGTCAGGGTTGGCCCGTTGGACAACGCCAGCCCCTGTTTGCGCTTCCTCTCCTTGGGCCGTTCCCTTCTCCCTCTTGGAAAAAGTTCCCTGATTTGGCAGCCGGGCCGGCCCAGTTGATCAGAAGTGCTTGGTATTACACGTGTACGGAGTAAACGGCTGCATTTTCGCAGATCAAGAATCCACCCGAGCGTGTTGTAAACAAGCGCATCTCCTCTTTCCCCCCAGCCACAAGTGGGGGACTGTCGGCTATGCTCCCCAAGGCAGGAAACGGCTACCAATGAGGGCCTCGGCAGTACGGAGGTCTGACAGGGGAAGAGGTCGCTTGGCGGACTCTGCGGCACAGCCAGCCGCTTTGCGCCACGTCCACGCGCTAGCCTCAGGAGTTCGCGCCAGAATGCAACGGTTCTCATCGATGTTGCATTCGAGGCCTACGACAAGGATGCAGAGCAAGCTGGGATTCTGGCAGGACGGAGCTTGGAGACCAACTACTAAGTAATGCCTCAAGACGAGGCGAGAAGAACCCGACGTGAACATGAGCAGTTGAGCAAGCCATGTGCACCAGAGCAAGGACTTACATGAGCCCCCAAGATCAGGGCGGCTGCCGACGGGCGCTTAACTACACGCTGCCTGCACATGGCATTCGTTTCACATGGTGCCAAGCGCGTTGGGCTCACGTCGAAGCCAGAGCAAGGGGAGGCATATCTTTTAGCTTAATCTCCTCTGACCCACCGCGCGACCATGTATCGGCGTGTGGCTTGACATCCCTGGACGGGTACAGAATACATGATCGGGAGTCCCGCCCCACGATGCGGCACGGTGGCGGCGGTTGCACCTCCGCTGTTTCACCCCTACGCTCCTTGCTGCTGAACTTCCAACTTGAAGGAAACCTCACATCATCGGACGTGCTCGAAATTGTGTTGTCGCTCGCTCCCGTGCCCGCATCCCCGAGACCACAGCCTTTGCTGTTCTCTCTATCAGGCAGCATGGTCTCGTGGATGCCACTCCCACTCACATAATGTTCGGCCTTTTCCCCATATGTCTTTTCTTCCACGCGTTGAGCCTCGTGGGGGCCAACATCTCGCCAGTATCAGCCAAGGGCGCAAAGCTCTACGACAATGCCGGCAACCAATTCTTTATCCGAGGTGTGTACGGTGAAGCAAGCAATTCCGCTGGGCTCGCTGACCAAAACCCTGATTCAGGAGTCGCCTACGCCCCCGGCGACGACGAATCCGACCCCCTGCTAGACACAACGCGATGCCAGACAGACGCAGCCTTGATGAAAAAGGCCAGCATCAATACCATTTACGTCTACACCATTGACAGCACGCAAGACCACGACGGGTGCATGACTGCTTTTGCCGGCCAAGGCATCTATGTCTGGCTCCAGCTGGGCGACTTTCCCCGCGCCACCAGCTCCGTACGTCTCCCTTTTCCTTCCTCTCCAGTCCCTCCTCGCAAACCACCTAACCAAACCACCAGACCCAACGCACCCCACAATGGACCCTCTCCGTCTACGCCGCCTTCACCGAAGTAATCGACCTCTTCGCCCCCTACCCAAACACTCTGGCCTTCGGGCTCGGCCAAGAAACCATCACCGCCAACTGTCCGTCCCCCTCTTTCACCAACTTGTCAGACACCCTACTAACACCCACCCAGCAACCTCCACCCTAGCAGCCCCCTCCCTCAAAGCCGCCGCCCGCGACCTCCACGCCTTCCAAACAGCGCGAGGCTACCGGCCCATCCCCCTGGCCTACTCCGCCGCCGACACCGCCTCCCCGCTCCTCCCGCTCCTCACCGCACAGTACCTCACCTGCGACGACCACTCAAACGGCAGCAGTGCGACCATCGACCTCTTTGGCATGAACGTCTTCCTCGCCTGCTCCGCATCCAACTGGACCTCCCTCCACGACCAACTCGCCAGTCTCACGTTACCCGTGCCGGTGGTCATCTCCGAAGCGGGCTGTCGCACGTCGGATGCCGGAGACAGGGATTTCAAGGATGTTGGCACAGTGCTGGGGATGCGGGACGTGTTTGGTGGGGCGAGCGTGTTCGAGTGGGAGATGCGGACGGGGGAGGGGGACAGTCGGTATGGGATTGTGGAGTATGGCGATGACGTGGCTGGGAGGGGGGATGTGAAGACGTTGGCGCAGTTTGGGGTGTTGGCGGGGGTTTTTGGGTCGGCTGCTTCTGCTGCTGCTGCGACGGGCACGGGAAGTGTGGTGGTGGGGAGCCGGACGGCGGCAGTAGCGTGTCCGACGAAGGATGTGGCTGGCGGATGGTTGGTGGAGGGTGATGCGGTGTTGCCGAGTATTGAGGGGTTGCAGATTGGGACTGTTACCGTGCGGACGACGGTGACGCAGGGGGCCGGGGGCCAAGCCACGGGCGTTGTGCAGGTTGTGGGTGGTGGCGGTGGCGGAGGAGGGTTGTCGACGGGGGCGGTCGCGGGAATCGCGGTTGGGTGCGGGATGGGGCTGTTGCTGGTCGCGACGGGCATCTTTGTGTGTCTGAGGCGGCGCAGGAGAGAAAGAGCAGCAGGAGGAGCGGCCCCCAAGGAGCAAGAGGGCATGGACGAGCCGCCCCCCAGCTACACATACACGTACCCGGAGGACAAGGCGGAGCTGCCCGAGCAGTCTAGAATGGTCGCCGAGATGGACGCGTCGTCACCATATAGAAGGTCGTCTTCGATGCTCAGGTGGAAGAGGTCTCGCCGGTCTCGCCGGAGCGCGAGGGAAGACTCGCCGACCGTCATCGAGCCAACTGTCGCGGAGCTGCCGGAAAGGAGGTGGAGAAGAACGACACAGTACGAGCTGGAGGAGAACTACCTGGCCAGGATGGGTGTTGGGGCGCCGTCGGTGCCACCGGTGCCTGCAGGGCCGTGGCAGGTCTCGCCGATGTCGCCAGAAAGTACCAAATATGTGTAGGTCCGGTATCTACCACGGAATCAGTTCATGTATATATAGGGTTTGTTCATACAATCATTGATGCTGTGTGCATACCTGCTGGTCCAAAAATTGTGTTGATGTTAAGTCGGAGGTTGTTATTGGTTTGTTTAGAGTCTGAAGACTTGAATACAGAAATGTTGATTCCAATGTTGATGTTTATGCGTACGTATTGAGTGCAACTGCCGTGTAAACAGAGCGGCTTTGTACTACGCACAAGTGACCTCGACTGTTTCTCCGGCGTCGCCTCCACGAAATGGAAATCGCTCCATTGAATGGCTCCAGCAGGTCCGATTCTCCGGCATGGAACGGGCCTCACGATGGACCATTGAGTAGTACTGGTCGTATATTTATTTCCTTTAGCTTGCAGCTCTTCCCAATCGCTACCAGCCTTTTAACCCAACAACGCGTTCCTTTAAGTCCCATCAAAACCGATAATACCTTGGCTCGTCAAAAACATGATACTGATGCCCCCTGACGCCTTCCCCCCTGAACAGCGCCGGGAACCTCCAGCCCACCGGCACGTCCTCCTCCTTTACACGGCGGTCCCTCGTCTTCTTGGGCGCGGCCCACGTGATGCCCTTCTCGGACTCGGTGGTGGGCACGACAAACTTGGCGGCCTGCAGCTCCGTGTCGGTGATAGTGCTCCTGCTGACGCGCGCGTAGCCTGTGCGGCGCAGGCCCTTGAACAGGATATACTCGCACCAGCGGTCGTCGTCGGTGTCGTCGACGTCGTGCATGCCACTCACGTCGGACACGTACGTGTTGTAGTTGCCCTTGAGCGGGTCCGTGACCAGATACGAAAGCAGGATGCTCGGGCGCGGGGTCGAGCCCATCAGCTTGGCGAGGTACTCAGACTGCAGGCGGCGGTCCTCCGGATCCTCCTCCTGGCCCGAGTGGAACACGAAGACGTCGACGGCGGTGCCGTAGACGTCGAGGGTGGCGTGGATAGCCGGGGCCAGCTCGCCGACGGGGCTGGGCAGCAGGTGGTGCGTCGAGTTCAGGATGGGAAACTTGGAGAGCAGCGCGGCGCCCCACGTGTGCTTGTTGGGGCCCGGCCCGTAGTCGACGTACATGCCGAGGTCCTCGGCCAGGAACTGTGTCGTGTCGCGGTTGCCCATGATGATGCGCTGCAGGTCCGACTCGAGCAGCCCGACGACGTCGAGCTCCATCTCCTTGATTAGGTCGCGCATGCGGTATTCAGATGACCACATGTCGTTGTCGAGCGAGAAGTGGATCGTCCAGATGCCCGCCGTGAGTATCCGGTCGTCGGGGTGATACGGCTTGTAGTCGTTGGTAGGAAACCGGAGGAAGTTGGCGCAGAGAAAGAGGAGATTGAGGATACCGAGCGCGGCGACGTGGTACTTGCGATGGCCCGTGTTGATGGGACGGCGCCGGTCGGTCTCCTGTGGGGCGGCAGCCGTGGCCTTGGCCTGCTGCGAGATGAGGTCAAACAGGCCGACGCCAATGAGTAGCATCATGGTGATCATGACCCAGTCCGTGTGCTCGCGCACAAGCGGTCCGCCGGGCACGAAAGCGTACGCGACGACCCAAACGTGGAAGAGCACCAGGAAGTTGTAGATCAAGAAGCCCAGACCAAACGTGACGGCCGGGTTCTTCTTCGCGGCACTGCTAACCAGTGGGACTGCGACGGCCATCAGGTACACCGCCAGGGTCAAACCACCATAGTAGCCTCGCCAATGGTGATAGAGGGTCAGGAAAGCAGCGCCCACGCAGCCCACGCCGTAGGCCGTCCAGGTGGTGACAAGTGCTGGTCTCGAAAAGCCAAGGACAGCGCCTGCGGTCATGGCGGCAACGGTGTACCAGGCGTGAACATTAGAGACGGGACCCCTGATAGGATACCCCTCCCACACCCACAGTATCATGGTGCTGGTGTCGGAGAGCAGCGAGTGCAGACCAAAGAAGAGCCCGCCGATGCCGACGGCGGACAGCAGTGCTGACCCGCCTTGCTGTTTTGCAACAGGGGGGGTGCTAGCTAGAGGCGCCCGGCGAGTGAATCTCAGAGCCGCCAGGATGGCGAGAACCAGCCCGGTGCCGTTCCAGCCCCCGTTGGCGGCGTGCATGATGGGCCAGATGGGGTTGTTTGTGTACCAGCCAAACTTGGCAATGGACGCCATAAGCAGGCCGATTATCCAAGCCAGAACGTGCCTCTCGAGGTTCGCGGGCTGCGTCGAATCCAAGTAGAGGGTCGCGGCCCAGCCAAGACACGCCATGGCGAGGCCAAAGCCGACGACAAAGAGCCGGCAGGTGGGGTCTTCGACGAGGTACGCCGCGAGGCCGGCGAGAGAGAGGAGATGAGTTTGGCGCAGGTTCTTGAAGACCAGGGAGCGCACCGACTTGATGCCAAGCAGCGCGGGGGAAACGGTTGACATGATGAAGATCTCAAAGCCCGAGATACCCATGTGCCAGAGGGGGAAGTCTATGAAGGTTAGACCGAGGGCGCTGGCCGGCGGGGGTTTGACTTACACCACACGACGACACCCAAGCTGGTCAGGATGGACCAGAACACAAACTGAAAAGGGCCACGGGTTAGGACGGCCTCCGCCTTGGTGCCGGAGTACTCACGCCATGATAGACATCGGCAGCAATGTCGAGGCCATCGCCCAACCGGAAGCCGGCCGAGAAGACGCCGGCTGTGGCTTTCTCCTTCCTGCGAAGCATCAGCCGCACGCCACGCGATCCACTTAGACAGGAGTTGGGAGGAGTGAGATATGTGGGGCGGGCTTACTCTTTTTCAAGAACAGCAGAGGGCACAGACGACCCATTGGCACTATTAAAACCGTTTAGAAGCCGCCCTGTCGCATTGAATCACACCGAGTATATGTACAAAGCCCTAGAGACAAGGGCTATCGCGGAAGCCGTTGGACGTACCCCTTGCTCGCGCCCTTGACGTCCCTGACAACCACCTCAAACGTGTCGAAGTCCAACGCCGTCACCGCGTCGAAGCCCACGTCGAGGAGGATGAGCGACCATTCGAAAAAGGCATACACGGTGTAGGCTGGGGTCGGGTGTTAGCATGGCCGTCCCGGGTTGCCTCGTCACGCCCGCCGCCTGACTTGACTTACCTCCCGGTACGCGATGGACCTTGTGTTGGATGAAGAAGTAGACCAGGGGCACGAGGGTGCCGAAGAAACCTCCTGCCAAGTATTTCCGGTACTTGATCGCCTTGGCGTTGGGCGGGCTAAGAGCAATGCATCCGGCGGTCCACGGGATGGTGAACACGAGGTACGAGATCATGAGGATGTCGTGCCAGTCGTGGTCGTCGGTCGAGGTGATGTACGTCCAGCCGCCGCACGTCAGGGTGCGGACGAGGCCCGCGACGGCGACGGCCTTTGGGAGGGTGCGGCCGGGCCTCGCGGTGAGCAGGTACCACAGTCCGACGAGGGCGAATCTTGGCCCTGGCGGGGGGTGTCGTGTCAGCAGCAGTGGTCCGCATGGCAACGAGTGGGCCGAATACGAGGGAGGAGCGCGCGCGTACCTGACGTGATGGCGATGAAGAGCATGAAGATGGAGCGCTCGGGGTAGCGGTCGCCAATGGTGGCCGAGACGGAGGGGAACCACTCGTCCGGGTAGCCATACCACTCGTTTTGGACGATCTTGTTGTAGTGCAGCGTAGAGCCAACGAGGAGGGCGCCGAGGAAGGCCACTGCAAGAGAAGGTCAATAAACTCATCGTTGTCCGTTTTGGCGGCAGCGGAGAGTGCAAAGTGAAGTGTAGGTGGTGGTGTCACGCACGGTAGGCCACGGCAGTGTGCGACCAGCTCACCCACTGGCCGCCAAACGACAACACCACGACGCCGGCGTCCTTGTCCTTGTAGCGAGGCGTGGACGTCATGGTCGCGGCGCTGGAGGGGAAAATCGGACGGATGGGACCGGATGGGTGCTTGCAGCAGATAATTGTCTTCGTATTCGGGGCAACATATCAGCCCGGCCAACGAGCGCCGACTCTGGGTATCATCAAAACAAAAGAAAATAAAATCGAAGAAGGAGGAGGGAAAACCATGTGCGACAGAAACAGACACCTCCAGGGCGCGGTCACACAAACCACGAACGGATCCCTCGGCGCGCGATCATGAGAGCTGCAGGAATGGCGCCTTGGAATCGAGCACCATCCCTGTCATTGTCCAGTGTCCGGGCCATTCGGAGTGGGCCGTTGCACGGGCGCGAGGGAGGGGTTGACTCGGTTGAGTTTGGGGGGGCCGGAACATGGGATTCTCTGCCGCCCGTGAATTCCGGGTTCTGGTTCCTGGTGGCATCGCTGATCACTGCCCGGGCTGCCAGAGGCCCAGAGCTTCAGTGGCATGGCAGACCCACAGCGGGCGGAAAGCCACTGGCCAGACTTGAGAGGGTTGCCGCGGGCGGTGCCGCTGGGCAGTAACTCAGCTCCACTAAAAAGTCCAATGCCTGGTCCGTTCCCGTCCAGTCCACCTCAAAGTCAACCGCAAGCCTGCGACCTCCTCCGCCTCCACCAGAGCCAGTCCTCCCACCACCCGCAACAAACACAACACCATGGCCGGCGTCTCCGACAAAGCCCGCTTCTACCTCGAGCGCGCAGCCCCCGAGCTGCGCGTCTTTGAAGAAAAAGAAATCTTTTCCAAGGTCCGTCTCCCCCTCTCTTCCCTCCCCCCATCTTCATCCTCCAACCTAACCCCCACCCCCCCAAAAAACAGGACGAAATTCGCTCCCTCGTAACCAAGCGCTCCGACTACGAACACCAGATCCTCGCCCCAGGCACCAAACCAACCGACTTCCTCGCCTACATCGCCTGGGAGCGCTCCCTCGACCGCCTGCGCGCCAAACGCGCCCGCCGCCTGAACCTGCACGCCAACTCCTCCGGCTCGTCCTCCTCCCACGCCAGCCACGCCCGCACCTTCGGCATCTTCGAGCGCGCCGTGCTCAAGCACCCGGGCTCCGTGCCGCTGTGGCACGCCTACCTGGAGTTTGCGGCCCACGCCAAGGCGAGCAAGCGCTGGCGGCGGATCGCGGCGCGCGCGCTGCGGCTGCATCCGGCGGATGCCGGGCTGTGGGTTGTTGCGGGGCGACGGGCGGCGCAGGCGGGGGATATGGAGAGGGCGCGGGGGCATTTCTTGAGGGGGTGCCGGTTTTGTGTTGGGAAGGAGGAGCTTTGGGTGGAGTATGCAAGGTGCGAGATGGAGTGGTTGGTTAGGGTGGAAGGGAAGATGGCTGGCAAGGGGGTGAGAGCGGGCGTGAATCCTGTGGAGGCGGTGAAGGCGACAGAGGTGGTCGGGGAGGGGGATGTGATTCGGTTTGAGGAGGACGAGGATAGCGAGGGAGAGGACGGGGACCTGATGTTGCCCGATCCGGATGCGGGCGGGGGCAAGGCGAGACCCAAGGTGTTTGACGAGGAGGCGGCGCGGAAGATGGAGCAGAGTCCTGCGCTGGGCGGGGCCATACCGATGGCCATTTTCGGGGTCGCGAGGAAGCAGCCGTTTTTCGGACCCGCCGCGGCCGAGGCCTTCTTCGACGTGTTTGCCGGGTTCACGGGGCTCTCGTCGCAGGGCAAGATCGTGCAGCACGTGCTCGACGCCATGGAGGAGCTGTTCCCGAACCACCCGTGCACGTGCAGCTGCCAGGCGCGCCAGCCGCTGATCGGGGTGGACGTGCGCACCGCAGCCTTCCCTAAGGCGCTGCGAGAGTCGCTGGCGAGGTTGCGGGCCGGAATGGAGCGCACCGACGACGCCAGGACGCTGGCCGAGAAGATGGCTGCCTGGGTTGATGGGCTGCTCCAGACAGAGGGGCTGGATGATGCCATCAAGACGGTGCTGGAGCATACGAAGCGGTCGCTGGAGGAGTCGGCAACGACGGTTTGATACCCGGAAGGCGTAGATTCCATGTCAAATGTGTATATATCACAGGGTCTATTACAATTACATTTGCTCATTTCCCACGCAGCCTCTTCCTGCCCCTGAGTCGGTCATTCCTGTTTCGCCCTCTCCTCCGCGACACGCGTGAGATACTCCCACTCGCCAGCACTCACTTTGCTCACGCTCAACCGCGACTGCTTCAGCATCTGCATGTTCTCGAGCGGCTTGCCGGGCCCGCCCATCTCGCGCAGCTCCTTGAGGCCGATGGGGACGGCGAATTTGCTGCGGAACTTGACGTGCACGACGCTCCACTTGGGGTCGGACGGCTGGGACTTGGGATCGTAGTAGGGGGCTTTGGGGTCATGAGCCGATACTGGGCTGGTGTCAGCATGGCCCATCTCTCTCGACAAATCGTAGTGTGCTCACAGTCTGGCGAGTGCTCCTGGACGATCTCCATGGTCCCCGCGATGCCGGGCTCCTTGCAGTTGGAGTGGTAGAAGAAGGCCAGCTCGCCCTTCTTCATGGCGCGGAGGTTGTTGCGGGCTGCGTAGGCGCGGATTCCTGTCGTGTATCAGCAGAGGCACCTCTCTGAGTTTGGTGGGGCATGTCCATACCATCCCACGGCTCTGGCTTGGTCCGGGCCGCCAGGTCGTCAATAGAGAACTTGACGTCGATGCCGTTCTCAAACCGGGAATCGGGCTCGGCCTTTAGGAGCCAGTAATTCCTCTCCCCATCCGTGGCTGTGGTTCCGTTCGTCGGTGCTGCAGCAGTTGCGGCATCATCCTGGCCTTCTGGCTTCTCGGGGCTGCTGTCTACCGCTTTGCTCGCGGGTGCGGTTGTCTTGGCTTTGGAGGGCTGCTTGCTGACGGACTTTACTTGCTTATCCTTCCTTTCTGCCTTGATGCTCGCGTTTTCAGTCGCCGTTGCATCCTCGGACTTCTGAAGCCGTCCCGAGCGCCTCCGCGTCGGCTCCGGCTCCTCTGCAGATGCCAATTTCCTTTTGGGCATGATGAAGTTGAGCTTGGGCCAATCCTACAGTGTCGTGAATCCAAATGTCCAAATGAAAGTTGGGATCTTTGTGATGGCTTGGCTGATGGAGGTGATCAGTGGACGGCTCGTCCCCAGGATGGGCAGGGATCAAAACAAGCACAGTGCGCGGGCCGCCAGTGGTGTTGGTGACCCTGGACAGGTCAGTTTTGGGGAATTGAGTCGATCCATTGCCGGTCGAGCCAGCCCAGTGGGTGGCTCAGGGTGGCCACAAGGATCAAGTTACAGGATACAGGGGGCCAGTCCTCGAAGACGTGGCTGTCATTCATCAATTCCTGATTGCAGATGAGCGATCAGGAGACCCGAAAACGAGTGGAGGCCATCTCCCGCCATTGCAACCGACGCTGCGCCGACGCTTTGGTTCGCTCCACACGTCTCCATGTGGCGACGCCAGCCGTCGGCAGAGCGTGAACAATGCCGCTGCTGGAATAACGTCAGATCACCGCCGGGCTCCATCTTGATGACAGAGCAGATGATCCCGACATTAATTATCGGAGGGCCAAGCCAGGCCAGGCCACGTCTGACCAGAACAGGATGCAGAAAGGAACGCAGAATGGCCGTATGCTGTGGACATGCCGCGGAGCACAGCAGATAGGCCAGGAAGGGTAAATGTGCGTCTCCGCCGAGCCGAGCGTGCATGGGGGAGAGGGGAGTGGATGGTGCACTGATCTGATCTGGAGAGAATGCCCATGTGTAACCGCACGCCAGTGGAGAAGGATGCGAACGAGTGACTCGAGTGTCGAGGCGTCTTGGTGACACACGGAAGCCTAGCCGTTTCCATTCGTACCAGCATGTAATGTGATGGATTGGGGGAGGAATAGGACAGGGTGAGGGCCGAATCAGCCGTCGAGAGCGTTTGGGTGATGAGGCAGACGAGGAGGGCGGAGAGGGCAGGCAATCTGCTCAGTGCTCACCCAAACGCCATCTCCGCCCGCCTTCCAAACACATCATTTTCCGCTGCGCCGTCCATCGTGTTTCGCTGTCGGGGCGCACAGAAAAAAGGGTCGATTCGCAGCAGGCCCGGTGTTTGAGCCTGCCGGGCAGGTGTGAGGTGCGGTGGTGCCTGGACGGAAGATGCTGGCAAAAAACGATCAGTGGCCATGAGGCATGAGCCATGCTGCCCTGCCTTGCCCGCAGCGCCGGTCGGAGAATTTTTAGTGCCTGGTGTCAAAGTGACTTTGCTCCTGAGCCCAGTCGAGATTTAAAGGGCCCAACTGCCCACCTCCCCGCTCGTTTCCCTTCCATTTTCACCTTGCAGCCTTCGTTGACGCCCTTTCCCTTCCCATTTAATCCTTCTCTTTCACGGCATTTCGCTGTTGTGGTTCCTGACGGGACCATTGCGATCGCTGCTGCTACCACTCTCCAAGTCACTCGTGGCCCTCCCCAGATCGGCACAGCGCTGTCAATCCCCGCGGCCACTGGACTGGACCTGGACTTGGGACCGACAATGGCAACAGAATCCAGATGGCAGCAAAGGGAATTTGACCCATCTCCCGGATGAGACGAAGCAGAAATCGAACCGAAAATGAGGTCCCCTCCCTTTGCGACAAATCTTGGGCTGCCTTCTCTCGCCAGCAGCGGCCAGCAGCACCCGGCGACGGCACTTGGGGTTATTGGCGGCGCCCGGCCCGCTGGGCTCATGCTCCACCGCCCGCCAGCCATGTGGGACGCGTCTGGCCCCCCTCTCGCACCCCCACACCAGAGTCGACAGCATCACCGGGCCAGACTTTGCAATTAATCCAGATGGATTTCTTCTTTACCAGTCTCGTCAATGGCATGGCACCGGGAGTCCAGGGCCAAAGGGGAAACACTCGAAGAGCAGTCTTGGGGCCTCGCCCTGCCTGTCCTGTCGCACAATGACGGGGGTCATCACGTCTTGGAGAATGGCGGGGCAAGCCATCTGCACGTCGAGCGGTCAACATGGAAGCGATGGGCCGGATTTGGACGCTCGACTGGACCCTTGGAATTGCACAGGTCACCACGGCGGCATTTCACCCGGCAAACGGAGGGCACATCATACAGTGCTCGAGGAGCCGTTGCTGATGGCGCTGGTTTTCTTTCTCGTTGGCCCAGGACGCCGCTGAACTTCGAACTCGGGACTCTGAGGATCGGAGGGGCGGCGTTCAAAGTCGAAACCAGGAATGGGGCCGACACGAGATCAGCAGAGCATCAGCTCCGTGCTGCATGCATTGACCAAAGACATGAGACAGGGAGAGACAGAGAGGAGAGGCGAGCCGTAGCCCTCCCAGCCTCCCATTCGCTGGGCTGGTGTTTACCTCCCCGCCGCGCTAGCCCCTTTCCGGGGCGCGTGATCTGGCCCCGCCGCCTGAAAGGAGCAGAGGGCGCCAGAGGCAGAAGACGGCCGTCGCAGCACAAACCGCCCGCCCAGTGGAAATCTGACCAGCAAAGCAACCCGCGCGCGCACGCCCCGACCGACCCGACCGACCCCGACCGACGCAATCGGCGCAGAGAGGTAAGACCTGCCCTTCGTTCCTCAGTTTCCCACCCATTATCCACCCCGGCCTGCCGCCTGGGCGCCCCTACATAGTCGGTCTCGTGATTTTCGATGCCCTCGGAACTGCGCGAGCACTGATGGCCGATGGTTGATGGTTCCGTTGATTGATGATCGAGCCAGCGCAGAAGAGATTGGCGCGACCAACGCCGGGAACCTGCCTGCGAAATTTCCTCGCCGGCGCGCTCCACGCGGCATCGCATCCCCGTCACCCCCTTTGACTTTTGTATGTGTCTAATTCCCAACACACACACACAACCCCGAGCCTGATCGCCTCCACTCCCCTCCGTTCCCGGTGTGTTGTCTCCGGACCGGTGACGGTGGGTGTCGGTGCCGGCCGTCGCGCTTGTGCGCTCGTGCACGCTTCCCTTCCCACCCGGCTTTCCACTCCCGCCCCATTCCCCATTTTCCTTCCCTCTTTTGGGCGTTGCTTGCGGGCCCTTGGCCTGCCTGGCCTGGCTGTTTCTGGCTGGCTGCTGGGCGCACTGCGCTGCTGTCGCTTCTCGCCCCAGGCGGTGCAGCACTCATCACTCAAGGCCTGGCTGCGGGTGGATCCCACCCCCCGGCGACCGACCCAGCTCTGAGTGCACACACCACACAGCAGCCGACCGCAGCAGGGCAGCGCAAGGCCGACGCCCCCAAACCAGAAACTCGCCTTTTTGCCCCGTTAAACCACTGCACACTGCCCTCCCCCGACACACAACCGCGACGCGACTGCTCCATCGCGACAAGCCGCCGCCGCGCCACTGCCCATCTTCATTTTATCTTTTTCTAATTTGATGCGGCTTGCCGTGCACGAATCTCGTGGTCGCTAACGGCGCGCAAGGAATTTCACCCGCATTTGCTGATGGGCGCGACCGTTGCCGCTGCCACCCTCGCCCTCCGATCGACATGAGCTCCTGGATCAACGAGGCCGCTGTCCCGAACCACAATGGCAACGGCTTCTCGCACCTCAACGACCCGTCCGCCGTCCCCGGATCCATGATGGACCCGTCCGCCTTCATGGGCAATCCCGCCCAATTCAACGCGCAGTTCGCGAACCCGCAGGCCATGGGCATGCCCAACGGCCCCATGCGCAATGCCTCGCCCTCGTTCCCCAACCCCATGTATCAAACAAACTCGGTCGTGCCGTCGAAACGCCCTCGCCCGAGGGAGGACGCCATCGGCCAGTCGCCGCGCCCGGCCCCCGGCATGATCCCGACGTCGCGCGCCGAAACACCGCAGCAGCAGGCCTTCCCGGGGTTCCAGCAGCCCGGCATGCCGCAACAACAGCCCGGCCAGCCCTCGCCGTATCCGCACCTCCAACCGAACGGTTCCGCGAACGCGACGCCGTCGCCCATCATGGCAAACCAGATGCGACCGGGGAGCGTCCCGCAGAGGGTCGCCTCGACCTCGCCACATCCCTTCTCGCCCGCCGCGCAGCAATTTCCGCAGGCGTCCCCAATACCATCCGAGCACGGCGGCGCGCCCCAGCAGTTCATGCAGCCGAACGCCTTCCCGCCGAACTTCAACGCCCAGTTCGCCGCCGCCGCTGCCGCACAATCCCCGGCGCGCCCGACTCCCTCCCCGAACCCCATGGCCGGCCAGATGATGCCGCAGCAGATGGGGCAGATGCAGATGGGCCAATTACCCCAACACATGCAGCAACAGATGGGCCAGCTCGCCGGCCAGATGCAGGGCCAGGTGCCCGGCCAGATGATGCCGGGCCAAATGGCAGGGCAGATGGCAGGACAATTACAAGGGCAGATGGCAGGACAGATGCACGGTCAGATGCCCGCACATATGGCCGGCCAGATGCAAAACATGATGTTCCAGCAGCAAATGGGACAGCCCCGAAACGCGCTCGAACAGCAAAAGCTCCTATACCAAATGCAACTGCAGCAGCAGGTCCAGCAGCAGGCCCAGCAACAAGCCCAGCGAACGAGCATGCAGATGCAGCAGATGGGCGCCCAGAATATGATGCAAGCGCAACAAAGCCCCAACCCGGCCCAAGCTCAAGCGCAAGCTCAGGCTCAGGCTCAGGCTCAAGCCCAGGCTCAAGCCCAGGCGCAGCATCAGGCTCAGCATCAGGCTCAGGCCCAGGCTCAAGCCCAGGCTCAGGCCCAGGCACACGCTCATGCCCAGGCTCAAGCGCAAGCGCAACAAGCACACGCCCAGGCGCAAGCAGCTCAGGCACAAGCAGCCCAGGCGCAAGCACAGGCTCGCAACTTGATGGCCAGGCAGGGCGTCCCCAACGGCCAGATGCCGCCGGGCGGCATGAGACCGCAGCAGGGAGGGCCGCCCCAGCAGCCCATGATGCGGATGCCTCCGCCGGAGCAGTTCATGAAGCACCTCGTGGCCTTTATGAACTCGAAGGGCCTCCCCCTGGAGCCGCAACCCGTGATCGACGGCCGGCCAACCCCCCTCTACAACATCTTCCAAATTGTGTACAACAAGATTGGCGGATACCGCAACACAACGCAGTCGAATGGCTGGGTGCAGGTGGCCCAGGTCATGGGCTTCTCGTCTCACCAGATTCCTTCCGCGGCCGCCCAGCTCCGGGGCGTCTACGAGCGGAATCTACTCAAGTACGAGGAGCTATGGGCCGCGCAACAGAAGATGCGAATGCAACAGCAAGGAGGAGCCGTGAACGCCCAGGCCATGCAGCAGGGCACGCCGACCAAGGCGATGCCGCAGGGCCAGATGCCGCCCCAGATGATGCAGCCCGGCCAGCAGCCGCAACTCCAAGGCCCGATGCAGTCCCCCGTCAAGCCACCCGGGCCGCAGCAGACGGGTGTCAATGGTTTCCCCGGCGGGCAGCCTCCTCCCCACGGCCAACAGCCGATGCTCTCCAGCCAAGGGCACGCTCGAAACAGCCTGTCGAGGAGCGTACAGGCCACACCGACCGTCGACGAATTCCCCATTCCTTCACCGGCGCAGAGCAAAGCAGGGACCGTATCGCTTCCCGGTTCCGCTCACCCCGAGGGCCAAGGCGTGCCAGCCGACGATGCGGCCATGACAATGAAGTTCCCCGCCCCGTTCGCCACCAACCCAGACGAGTACATGCCTTGCTCGCGCGAGATCTCGACGTTCGGCGGCGTCGACGTGGTGGCGCTGTGGAAACTCGGCGACGAGATGCAACGAGCCAAGATCGATGTGCCGCTGCCAATCGATTTTGGGAATGTCGACATCCACGCGCTCAGCAAGGGAATCCAGAGCGGCATACACGGCGAGGTCCGGCTCGCCCTCGATACCCTAGCCTCTCTGACGTCGAATGATTATCACTTCGTTAGCCCCACCCACCCCATCCCAATTCCCCAGATCGACCTCAGGCACTGCGACGATCTGGTCGACGCCCTCGTCGAGTGCGCCGAGGACCAGGTTGACCTCTTGGTGGAGCATTCCGAAGAAGCGTCGGATGAGATCATCATCACCGCCTACGAGGAGGTCGTGCGCGCGTGTCGAGCCGAGCGACTCGCCCTGCGCAAGCTCACGGCGTTTGGGACGGATGCGTACTCGCTCGACCGCGCAGTGGACCGGCTCGTCTGCATCACGACCATCCTGCGGAACCTTTCCTGGCGCGAGGAGAACCACGCCGTCTTGGCGGACGACACGGTCATCAAGTTTATTTGTGTCCTGATTAGGTATCTGGGCACGCGCGAGATGCTCCTCCGCACCCACGCCAACACACTGGATCTCATGAAGGACCTCGTGACGCTGCTGTCCAACATCGCGAGCGCGGTTGAGCTACCCGGGCGGGAGCAGGCGTTCTGCCTGCTACACTTCCTGCTTGCCTTCGCGCCGACGCCGGGCCCGACCATGTGCGGCGACAGACTCTTCTTCTCCCCCTACGAACCGTCGCTGCACCCGTACCTCCCCCACGCGGTCGACTCCCTCGCCAAGCTCCTGGCGCGCGACGAGCCCAACAGGACGCACTACAAGACCATCTTCGCCGCCGAGGCCGCCCTCACCACCTCGCCGTCGAACGAACTGCTCACGCGCACCTTCGGGCTCGCCATCTCCCCGATCCCCGACCACATCCGCGAGCCTCGCGCCGTGAACCTCCCCTCCCTCGTGGAGGCCCGCAAACCCCTCCTGATGCAAGGCCTCCTCTCAGCCGACATCGTCGCCGGCCTCGCGCCTGGGTTCGAAAGCGGCGTCACGCGCGCCTGGCTCGCCTCCGGCACGGGCTTCGCGCAAAACCTCTACCTCCTCACGCGCCAGCTCTCCAGCCAATACGAGGGCCCGCCGCCCCGTCCGGGAGGCGCGCAGCCGCGCGGGCCACCGAAGCGCGACCACGACCTGCTGTACATGATCGGTTTGGCGACGGGCATCCTGCGGCGGCTCGCCGAGAAGGCGCTTGATCCAAGTGACCCGGACGGCGCGGCTAGCGTGCCGCCTGAGGTGCTGCCTGGTCGGGAGAGTGTGCTGGCTGCGCTGCAGATGCAGGCGCAGGAGTGGGCTAAGGAGGGGATACTGGCGGATTTGGTGGAGTATGCTGGTGTGGCGGACCGAAGTTTGCGGCGATATCGAGGGTGATGTGACCTCTACCTAAGGGATTGAAGGTGATTGCTTGGCTGGGGTTGGAGAGCGGGTGGTGACGGGCCCGCGTAGGCGCTGGCCTGGCGGTGCTTGGGAAGGTGGTGGTGGCGGTGATGGTGGCGCAAACTTGTGTGTTTTGGATGGCTGCTCGCTCGCTGGGTGTACGAGTTGTTGGTGTAGTTGCTGCTGTTGTTGGAAAATGACGAGCGGGATGATCATAGAATGGGAGCGCGGTGCCATGGCAGTTGCGACTAGACCAGCGTGGACGCGCATTGGGGCTGGTGTTTATTACCTCGGATAGTTTCATAGCATGTGATATATCGATGGGTTGGTGTTGGTTTGTACACTTGTATGTGGTGTTTTGGTTCCTTGCCTGGCATTGTCCTCACGTGGATTTCCCCATGTTTTTTCAGCCGACTAATTTAAACCACATGATGTGATAGAAGGGAGGCGGTTGATACAGCTTGTATTTGTACACACTCCAGACCTGACCGTATGTTGGTCGGGTTAGAAGTTTTTAACCTCTGCCTGGTATTCCCATCTCAGGCGGTCTGTCTCGTCATGCCGCCTGAACCACCACGGCCCACCCATCCCATCGTACACACCTCCGCCGTCTAGCCTTGTCTTGCCGTTCCTTTACCAGAACCCAACCCATCCGGCTATGCATCTCGTAGCTCCGCGACCAACCGACCGACCGCTGCTCTTTTCACGTATCCAAGCCCAACTGCCTCTTAGAACCCAGCCTTCTCCAACCACTGAACGACCTCTCCCTTGCGATGCCCCTGTATTCCGTCAGTCAGTAAGCTGCCTTGCAAGATAAAAGCGTAATCGAATCCATATCCAATCCCTCCAACCGACCGACAAGACAAGGAAAGAAACGGCCTAAAACCGGGAAAGTTGAGGGAGAAAGCACCCACCGTAACAATAATATGCCCCGTCAGATTATTCGTCGCCACCTCCTTCGCCCCAAGACTCAACGCCCCAGCCAGGTCGGCGGCAAACGCCTGGCGGTTGCCCTCGATGCCCTTGACGGTCGTGAGCTTCTTGTTGCCGCCGCGCTTGGCGAGGTGGTAGACGCGGAGCTGGGACGAGGGGGTCCGTGTTACGTTGTAGGGGGGACGGGATGTCGCTGCCGCTGTCTGTGGGGTCGCTTCGCTGGTTGTTGGTGGTGTTGTTGTTGGTGTTGTGGTTGTGGTTGTGAGGGTGCGGCGGGCGAGGAGGGTCGAGGGTGCGAGAAGCTGTCGGGAGGGTGCTGCGAGGGTTCGCAGGAGGGTTGTTGTTGGGCGTAGCATTGTTGCTGTGGGAGTGTGGCTGTGGTTGTGGTGATGATGTTATGGTGTCGGGGTTCCGAGTTGGAGGTGGGTGTCGTCGACTCGTCGCTCGACTTGGACTCGACTTTCTTGCGATCAACGGAACTCAATTGCACCGCTTTCCCCATCCGGCGCTGCAGCTCGAAAAATGTCGGGGCGCGGCAGAATGATTGGCCGGCCAGCCACGCACGCTCTGCCTGCCCCGCTGCGATTCCCAATCCGGATCAAGTGGGCGGGCCTTGCAGCGCAGCGCACCACAGCGCGCTTTAAGTTCGGCTGTGCGCAGTGCGCACAAGCGCACGCACCCACCCACTCACGGTTGGATCACAGTTCCCAAATTTTGACCCCACCAAAGGTCAAAAGATACCCTCGTTCGGAAAATTGGCGGACGCCGCTTCGACTTCTCGTCCCCCGCAGCACCCCGACTGCATAACCCCCCCGACCCTCGCCTACAAGAACCTCGTCGAGCCGCCATCCTCCGAATCCCTCGAAGCTGGTCGTTCGCAAGCAGTTTCCTTTCAAACAATCACCTGGATCACCCCATCAAGTACCGATACCGAACACAAAACACACAACACACAACACACAACACACAAAACCATGGCCTCCGCACCGACCGACGGCGGCAGCAATGTCGCCGAGTACGACCTCATGCTCAAGCTCATCCCGCACCTCGACCGCCACATGATCTTTCCCCTGCTCGAATTCAACGCCGGGCAGCTCGTTGACGAGGAGACGGGCGACGTCAAGGACGAGGCCAAGGCCCGCGAGATCGCACAGGCCAAGTACGCCCTCCTCAAAAAGACCAACATGACCGACTACGTCGCCAACCTCTACTGCGAGCTCGAGGGCCTCAAGGAGCCGCCCGCCGAGTATGCCGACAAAAAGCAGAAGGTCTTCGCCCAACTGCAGAAGCTGGAGCAGGAGACGAGCACCATCATCGAGCTGCTGGAGCGCGACGACGTCGTCAACAACCTGCGCAGCGACAAGGTGGCCAATCTGGAGTTCCTCAAGAAGGAGCACGAGGTAGGATTGCCTTTCTGCTGCCCCTATTCTCTTTCTGGCATCCCGCGGAAGGGAAGGCGTTTGCTGACGAAACATGCCAGGTCACCATCGAGATGGTCAACGCCCTCTACAACCTCGCGGAGCTCCAGTACAGCTGCGGCAACTACGCCGACGCCTCCGAGATGCTCTACCGCTTCCGCGTGCTCTCCACCGATAACGAGAAGGTGGCATCTGCGACGTGGGGCCGCCTCGCTTGCGAGACCCTGACCATGAACTGGGAGTCGGCCATGGAGGAGGTGCAGAAGGTGCGCGAGACGATCGACTCGAGGCTGTCGCAGAACCCTCTGGCTCAGTTGGAACACCGGACCGCCCTCATCCACTGGGTTCTCTTCCCGCTGTTCAACTCCGAGAAGGCTCGCGAGTCCATCCTCGAGCTCTTCTTCAACGCCGGCTACATCAACAGCATCCAAGCTAACTGCCCGTGGATCCTGCGCTACCTGGCCGTCGCTGTCATCACGAACCGCGGGCGCGCGAAGAACCCCGGCATCCACCAGAAGCAGATGAAGGACGTCGTCCGCATCGTTAAGCAGGAGGCATACGAGTACCAAGATCCCGTCACCCGATTCGTCCACGCCCTCTGCATCGACTTCGACTTCGAGGAGGCCCAGCGCCAGCTGGTCCTGGCCGAGGAGGTTCTCCGCAGCGACTTCTTCCTGCTCGCCCACGCCGACGACTTTGTCGACTCGGCCCGCCACCTCATCTTCGAGAGCTACTGCAAGATCCACGCCCGCATCTCGCTCAAGGATCTCAGTGCCCGCCTGGGCCTGAACGCCGACGCGGCCGAGAAGTGGATCGTTAACCTCATCCGCGACACGCGGCTGGACGCCAAGATTGACTACAAGGAGGGCACAGTCGTCATGAACCACCCGCCAAGCTCCGTCTACCAGCAGGTCATTGAGAAGACCAAGGGGGGCTTCTTCAGGACCCAGGTCCTGAGCGCGGCGGTTGCCAAGTAGGAGCAGCAATCATTAGCTAGTGAGCAGCAACCAGCGGCTGCGGGCAAGCGAGCAGCCAAGAAAAAAATAGCTGCTGTTAAGGAAGCTGGGAAAGAAGCGGGGAAGGAAGCCGATGCAAAGCAGGCTACTGGGACACAAGCATCTAGGAGTCAAGGAGCCGGGATACAAGAGGGCGGTATAGAAGACGCATGGAGGAAGGGAGACGGGAAACACGACGCTGGGAGACACGAGCCGGGGATACAGTCGGTTCGGGGACAATCAGTTGTGGAGCAAGTGGCAGAAAGGCAGGCAACTGAGGAACAACAACAGGTTGCGGACAGAGACGAGCCACCACGCCAGGAGGGCCGGGATGGCGATGGCCAAGGCTCGAACTGGAGCTGGATATCATGGCTGCCACGCTTGTTCAGATTGTATCCCTGACTGATTGTGTCGAGCGGCAGCGGAAGTTCTTGGGTTTGCGGTTGGGCCTGGGGCGCACAGCGGTAGACATCGTGTAATGGCGGCGCCCATTCCTGTGCCGCCGCAGCGGCCGGCGAGCAGCGATGTATTGTTTTACCTCGGCGGCGCATGAAAACGGTTATGGTTAATGGCTCAATTCAGGAACTTGACAGCAAGCGTGTCCCATCTCGTGGTGATTTCTCTGTCTTTTAACATCGCCTGACTTGAATTGCCCACGTGTTCCAACTCCAGACCTCATAAAGAAGGATATCCTCCCTCTCTAACCCAACACTTATGTGGCCAACCCGCTACCGCTCCTGTCCGAAGAATAGCAGGAGGAAACACCGACTTTGATACAGTCCTCATCACGGGAAATAAAATAAGGTGTACGGCAGCTCTATCTATAATCGATATCTGGGGGACGTTGGCTACTTTTCTTCATTGTACCATGATCAACCAAGAACTACTTAGAAACAGTAAACGAAAGAAGAAAATAAAAACCAACGCCGCGAGAATTCAATCAACGCAAAAGTCATGTCATAACTATACGCCTCGAAGCCAACGTCTCTATAACAGACTAGAATCTTTCACGAGTATCAACGTACAAACCCGCCTCCACCTCTTGGACTCCATACCCTCGTTCGTTCAAGGAAACATCCACCTCGATACAGTTTTGATCTTAGAAGCAAGAGGCACGGTAGGCCTTCAATTAATCTCCAGGATGTTGAGCTTTTTTCAACACGGATCTGATCAACCGAAAACTTGGGACGGAACAAGTGGGAAAAGATAGAAACCAAAGCTGCTAGGATATAAAAGAAGAACGTCATGTCATAACCGCCCAGGTACAGCCAGCCACTATCTCCAGCAGCCCTGAACCTCTCTATCTATCAGATGAATAACTGCGCATAAAGCCCTGAGACCACTCAGTCTAGACCACTCAGTCTAGACCACTCAGTCTAGACCACTCAGTCTAAATAAGAGTTTATCCCCCCCTCCCAGCAAGCCATGTCCTCCCCTTCAACTCCTCCACGACACTATCCCTCAGCCACCACGACGCCTCCACCCCGTCATCACCACCACCTTCGTCGCCACCCCTCTTCTCCTCCTCCTGCCGATGCCGCTGCTGCTCCTCATGTACCGCAGCCCCCAACGAGACTTTCTTCTTGCCCCTCCCACCAGCACCAGCAACACTTTTCTTCGCCCTCCCTCCTCTCCCGCCCCTTCCACTCTGCTGCTGCTGCTTCTCCTTCTCCTGCTCCACAGCACCACCACCCGCAGCGCCAGTACCACCAGGAGGCAGGACAAACACCCCCCTCCTCTCAACCCACTCAAAGAGCAACCTCAAACCCAACAGTCGATCCCGACTCCACCCCGACACCCCGTCCCCATCCAATCCCCTCCTCAAAACCAACCTTGCATCAACAGCCGTGCTGCCCCCCTCCCCCTCGCCTCCCGCCGCACCGAACCGATCCAGCACCGCCCCGCGCTCCGCACACGACAGGTCCGCCAGCGCGTCCAGCCCAAACACCCACGCGAGCGGCGGCTCTCCGTCCCTCTTCTTACCGTCGTACTGCTCCAGCGCATCGGCCACAGCAGAAGAAGGAGCAGAAGCGGGATCGACCAACGCGCCGTCGCCGAGGGAGCGGAGCGTCGCGGAGAACGCCGCGTCGTCGGCTGGTCGCCGGCGGAGGTATACCGTCTGGTTCTTGCGGAAGGCTGCGCGGAGGTACGGCGGCGAGGTGAACGCGATGGTGAGATCCCAGTAGCCGAGAGACTGCGCGTCTGTTTCGATGTGGGTGATGTCGTCGAGCGGGGGGAGGAGGCAGGGGGTTTGGCGGCGGAGGGTTGTTGGGCCCTCTTGCCCTTGAGGTGTTGTTTGGGAGGATGCTGCGAGCGCCGAGGGAGAGTGTGGGGCGAGGTGGATGAGGATGGGCGCGTTGAGGGGCTGGCCGGTGGCGAGGTCCTTTGCGACGAGGCAGCGGGGTTCGGTCGCGAGGACCCAGAAGTGGCGGAAGGCTTGGAGGTGGGAGCGGTTGTCTTGCACGGTGGCGGGGAAGATGGGGTAGAAGGCCACGAGGAGGGAGGCGACGGCCAGATCGCTGGTGCCGAAAGTGGAGGTGCCGCTGCCGAGGAAGAGCGCGCCGATGGCGAGATGCGCTGCGAGGTGGCTGCCGTAGGACGTGGTGGTGTCGTCGCGGCCGTGGAGGGCGCGCAGGCGACGCAGCACGGCGATGTCGCCGGTCCCGGCCATCACCGTCGCGCACGACAGTGCCACCACGTCCAGACACATGCAGGCGTTGCTGCGGGCCAGCTCGCTGTCGTAGTTGCTCGCGGGGATCCGCACCATGCGGATGAACTGGTCGAGGTAATGGACGAGCAGGTCGCGGACTCGCACGTTAGCTGAGCCGGCAAACCGCAGCCCGAGGGAAAAGCAGAGGCCAGCGATGATCGAAAAGAAGGGCAAGTCCCGGCTCAGAAGCTTCGTGACATTGGTGAGCTGGCACCGCGGTCTGTATTCAGAGGGCAGACTGTCCCGGATCCACTCGAACGTGGGATCGACTTCGCTCCAGAGAATCAGGTTCTTTGCAACGGTCCGCAGGAGCAGGATGTCCGGCCGGACGTAGTCAAACTGCAGCATACTATCCGGCACGTCGATCTTGCGCGCCACAATCTGATCCTCCGACTTCATGTAGATGAGGGCGATCGCGACGACGGCACCAGCGGCCGACCAGTCGAGAACGTGGACGAGCTCCATCCTCTTGGTCGCCGTGGCCATGGTGAGGAGCTTCTCTGTGAGCTGCATATCGCGCAGGCCTCTCAGGTCGCCCCCCTTGCCGAGATTGATGAAACCGAGCGCGAAGCCGGCGGCTAGTCGGTAGCTCTCGTCGCGGACGGACCCTTCTTCCTCTTCCTCGCCGCCGACATGCTCGATTTCGGAGAGCATAATCTCGCTCATGCGCCGGTGTTGGCTGTGGCAGTAGACCAGTCCGATGCCCATAACACCGGTGGTCTGGGTGGCCGCCGAGAGGTTGAGGTCCGCGGCGCCGCGAGGCAGCATCCGTGCAACGTGGACTGATAGGAGGCGCGTCATAAGCGCGTCCATGGTCCCGATGTAGGATGCCGCCAGCCCAAGAAGGAGGCCAATCGTCGTCATGGTGTGCTTGGGTGTCAGGTACTTGAATGCCACCCATTTTGCCACCGATTTGAGATGGCCGTTGAGCCCGAGCGCCAGCAGGAAGCCGGCGTGGCGATTGCTGAGGTCCTGGCCCGGTTTGTTGTACAGTATCCAGGACGTGTCGATGCCCTTGGCGTCGGGCGCTATGGCAAGCCCGCCGGCGACGCCCTGGTGGAAGAATGCCCAGTTGATCTTTTCTTCTGGAAACATGCTCTTGTCGACGCTCACCGTGTTGCTGACGGGCCTGACGACACACGTCAGGTTGAACGTGGGGATGTGGTACTTTTGCGTAAGCAGCGGGAAACGGAGAGCAAAGTTCAAAAGGCCCCGTCCCGCCGGGATGGCTAACGTGCTTGTCGCGACGGTTGTCACCAGCTCTTTCTGCTTCTCCAGGTACTCGGCCTCGGTCCATTCAGCCCTGGGTTCGAGGCGTATGACGCGGGGTTTGGTGGTCGACAGCATGTTTTGCGCTTCGTTCAGTCTCCTATCTTCCCTGAACAGTGAACGCACGACCGCCTGGCGCTCTGCCCCGCCCGTGTCTTCGACGTGCTCAATAAACCCATCGAGATGCTGGCATAACATGCGGAAATCCCATTTTGCATCATGGGAGGGAGCCTGTCGGAGGTCAGCCACATTCCTGCATCAAGTCGTAATTCGCACTTACATTACTGTCAGAGCCAATCGCCCTCCCAGCCTTGACAGGCTGCAGCACACCAGCCACGTCTGTGCGGTTGATGAGGGCCAGCAGCTCCTTTGGCCAAGCCGGTGGAGGTTTAGGTTGGCAGATGGAGATGACGTCTTGTAGGGGCGTAAGGATTGCTTCCGGCAAGGTTTCGAGGACCTGAGGAGTGAAGCCGCACTCATGCATGGCCGCGACGACTTCGAACCGACGGGTGGTGGAGCCGAGGCGGGCAAACAATTTTTCGAACATCATGGTGCGAGGCGTAAGGCTTTCCCACAGCTGTTTCCTCAGCCTTCCGCCGAGCCCATCCCGGGTTGCGGTGGAATAAAGGTCTGATAATGTCGGGTACTCGGTGCCTTGACCCGTTGCGAGATGCCCCTGAATCCACGTGAGGATGCAGTACTCAGACGGCGGCTCGGCCAGGCCAGTCACGACAAACGGGACTGTGGAAGAATCAGTATCTCGCCACGAAGCCTTAAGTTGGAGCAAACCTACCCAAGTCATGCGTGGAGGAAGGCTCTGCCTGCATGCCTAATGCATACAGGGCTTCGTAGTGCTTCCATCCTAACCACTTGGCGAGTTGATAGAGGAGCGAGTTCAGATCATTTTGCCCGGGCGACGATTCTTCTGAAGAGAGGATGTCTAGCTTCTGCTCCTCGACGAGGAGATGCAGCGCAAGCAAGATGCTCCATGCCGCCATGTTCCGAGGCTCGCCGGCCCTGTTCAAGGCTGTTGGAAGGTAACCCTCAAACCCGAATGCCGATAACCCTCCAGCCGAGCCCATCCACCTCTTTGCGAGCGAGATGTGGAACGGGATGAAATCACCCGAAGGCCAGGCGTCCCCGCTGTGAGCGTCCCGGTCCGTGGATGCCTCGGTGTCTGAGAGCCACTGCCACGCCCGGCTCCGCATCCACGGCGGACAGGCGGATGAATTCGGCGACTCACGCAACTGCATCGCCTCCCATTTATTCCTCGCAGCGGGCCTCGCAGTCTCACTGCCGAGCGTCCGCAACGAGGTTTCGCTATTGTGCCCCAGTGCCAGAAAGCTAGACAAGAGTAGGACGACGGCGGCCGACCATTCCAGGTCGGCGATGGGATGTTCCATGCCTCGGCGTTTCGCATCCCGCAACCACTGCATGACATGCGACCACCCGCCCACCATTCTATCCGCGTGTGAGGGGTGGAGGACGCTCCGGCAAACGTCAAGAACCTTGCGCACCTGAGACGACGAAGGCTGCAACTGGATCTTGACACGATGGTATTTTCCGCCTTTATCCCGGAGATCGACGACGCCACGGGAGTTGGGGTGGCATATGGCGTCGATTTGTGTACCAGACAGGTTGAACGGGGGAGGCTTGGCCGCGCCGCCAGCCCTGAGGCTGCCGGAATACTCGAGACTGCTGATATTGTCTGCCCAGAGCGAGGGCAGCGAGACGGTCGTCACTTTTCCCCACGGTGACTGCAGGCTCAGCTCTCTGCCGCCACTCCTATCCTCGGACAAGATCATGATGGTTTCGCCGCCATCAGACAGCTTGCACGAATCAACCACGCTCTGAACTCTCCTAGGCTCACCAGGGATGATGTTGAAGTCGCCCAAGTCTGTAGGGGGTCTTGTCGTGCTTTTGATGGGAGTTTGGTCTTCGAGGTGCTCGAGGTGGAGGGTTAGCAGCTGCAGTCGCTTATCCACGGGATCCTGGATGGCAATCAGAAGCAGTCCCCGGCCTTGCTCGTCAGTCGCGGTAGAGGGTCCGGCGAGGATGAATACTTTGGATTGCGTTCTGGCGGGTTTGCTGGACTGCGAGTACCGAAAGTTGACGTTGTCCATGGCAACGGTTTGGATTCTGGTGAGAAGCATTTCGTGCATGAGGCCGTCAAAGTCGTGGTCCTCCAAGCCCATGTTGTGGAACCCCTCAAAGTCCCCGCCGGCGCGCAGTTCTTCCAGCAGATTGTCGACTGGGGCCTCAGGGAGGTGGTTGATGCGATTGTAGTTGAAGGTCCCGCCAAAACTTGGCCCGCCGTAGCCGCTGCTGAGTCGGAGACGTTGACTGCCATGGGATTCAACCCGCCTGCCCCCGTGGCCGCCGTGCATGGACTGCTCCGCAAAGGGCGCTCTGTCTTGGGAGGCAGACAGGTCGGCGCGGGCCAGCAGGGAGCTCACTCGGCGCGACTGCCGGCGCGTCACATCGTTGCCCTTCTCCGCGTCCACCAACGAGCTCAGGGCATTCTCGAGCGCCTTGTCCTTGTTGCCCTCGATCTTGACGCTCTTTCTAGACTTCTTGCCGGGAAGCGGTGCGCCGAAGCTTTCCCGCGTTGACGGGTGAATCGGGGTCGTCGCACCGCTTGTGAGGCCTGGTGCCATCGAACTGCGGCGCCGGGATGGCTTGGGTTTTCTCTTTCGCTGTGGGCCCAGAAAAGGGTCTTCGTGTTCAAGATAGGTGAGCCGCCAGATGGTGTACATGTTGGTTTCGCGGTTCAGCGTCACCGCAAGGGTGAGTTCGCTGTAGCCGGCCCGGGAGGCGTGTGGAATGCTGACGGCTTGGATGTGGAGGATCTCTTCGGAGCGGCTAAGGAAGAGAGGGCCAGGGGAGGCTTTCCTGCCCTTCCCCGTTTTCGGCTCGGGGTGCGTCACAACCAAGCCGAGCTCGAGCAGCGGATCAGTCAGACACACCAGGCGTGGCCAATGGCTGTCACTCGCCTCCATTGGCTGTTGCCACATATTCTCCAGCGTCAAGCTGAGCCGCAGGGGCAGCACCTTTGGGTTGCCGAGGCCTTCGGTCGAGAACTCGGTGAGACTGTTGCCATGACTCCGGGGAGCAGGTGGTGGCTGGAGCGAGAGGAACGAGGCGGGGGGTACCTTCGGCAGTCGCAGCGAGACGGAGGTGCTGTCGGCTCGTAGTTTGCGCTGGACGATGACGCCGCGGGGGCCGGCGCAGGCCGACTCGACCTCGAAGGGCATGTGGACAACATGGCTTGTTCCGGACAGAAAGTAGATGTGTGCTTGTGACTTGAGGAAGACGACGAGGGCTCTGGAGAGCGAGCGGGCGGGTTTCTGGGCGGGTTTCGTGATTGGGGAACGGTTGTCGGGCGGCGGACTGGCATCGGGGCTGTCTGCCGAGGCAGGGAAGTAGGCCAGAAGGGCTTGGGTGACAGGCTCCTTCTCGAGGTCGAAGCGGAAGCTCCTTCGGAAGACGCCTCCCCGGGACCAGACCACGCAGGTGTCGGTGGTCAGCAGCTCGTCCTCGTACTCGCGGCCGTTTTCGCTGCTGATGACAATCTCCCAGGTGTAGGACGAGGCGGGCGGGTCTGGCGGCAGGATGCCCTCTTCAATGGCATAACGCAGCCCGGTGGGTTGGTGCACCCCGAGGGAGGTGACCGAGGCCATGATGGCGCTGCCACGCTGTGGTGTTGAACTCGAGAGTTCACTCCAAAAGAAGGCAAAAGGGTGCTGCAGGTACCGCGAAAGAGGTGGATGGGTCCATTTCGGTCGGGAAGCCAAGAGTGGGATGTCGCGGGGTCCTGCTCGGCTGCCAGTGCCAACAAAGCAAAAAAAAAGAAAAAAAGAAAAAAGAAAAAAGACCGGATTTGGCTCTGTGCAAGTCCCAGGCGGGATGCACCTTGATGCCCGTGTGGAAGTCAGTCGCGCTCACACGCGATGAGCTGCCCTGGCGAGGCCTGCCTGCTGCCCCCACCAAGCACCCACCAATAGAGGGGCAGGCGCCCATTGGCCGGAGCTCACCTTGCCCCTTGCAGGTGTCGCGGGCTTGGCACTCAGGCTCCAGCGCTGGAACAGGGAGCTCCGGGTTGGTTGAGCTTCTGACGTAGCGCTTGGCCGGGGCCTGAAGCTTCCGAGGCCGCTGCCCAGAACAACGGCGCTCAAGTCAACCTGACACTCCAGCGCTCCCAACACTTGACTGCACCACCACCACCACCACCACCACCACCCGCCACCACCCACGAACGTCGAAGCGCCATGAAGTTGCCCTTGTCGCTCAAATCAACATGACCGAAAGCTCGCCACAGCCCGGCGACAACGAAACACAAGATGCGACAACGGAGGGGAAGCTGATCACGGAGCCCGCGCCCGACCCAGCGACGGCTGCGACAACACCACCCCAGGCCGGCCATGTGCGGGCTTCGTCGGGCGCTGGCGGCGACTCTGACACTGCATCTGAGCCAGCGGTGGCAGGACACTCCGGTCAGGAGGAGAATGGCGGCGATGACGAAGAGGAGGATGAGGAGGAGGGTGAGGACGACGAGGACGGGGACGGGGACGAGTCCGACGGCGAGGAAGAGGAAGACGATGATGACGAAGACGAGGAGCCAAAGCTCAAGTATGCACGGCTGACTCAACACCTCGGCCCCGTCTACCGAAATGGTGACGCGACAAGTGCCTTCCTCGTTGCCGGCGACAAGATGGTGGGAATACCCCAGACCCGACCCTACCCGCATCCTGTCGTCCACCCGCTGACCCAATGGATAGATTATCGGGACTCACAACGGCAACATCGTCAGTAACCCCCTCCCGCTCCTGTGCTATGCGTGCCCGCTAGCTGCTAACGCTTGCCGTCATAGCACGTCGTCCAATTGCCGGCATTTCAAACCCTACGTGTCTACCACGCCCACTCGGCCTCCGTCACGTCCATCTCAATCTCTCCGTTCCCGCCGCCTCTTCCCACCGCGAGACTCGAGCCTGCTGCCAGGCCGAACCCCAACAGCCCTCTCCGGTCAGCCTCGGGGGCTACCGACAGCCATGCCTCGCCGGCAGCCGCGTCGAGGAGGCCAAGGGAAATCCCAACGATCCCAAACACCCCGTCAAACAATATCCACATTGCGACATCGTCCATGGATGGCAACATTTGCGTGCAGTCACTGGTCGATATCAAGGATGTGCAGCTGAGGAACTTTTCCCGGCCTCTGCAGGCGGTTGCGCTTTCGCCCGAGTTTAAGAGCGACAGGACGTACCTGTCAGGTGGGCTCGCTGGCCAGCTCGTCTTGACCGTCGGTGCCCCGACGGGGAGGAGCACTTCCATGACCACCGGTGCCACCGCGCAAGCTGCCGGCTGGCTGGGGAGCATGGTGGGGGCCGGCAGCGGCAAGGACACGGTCCTGCACTCGGGCGAGGGGACCATCAACACCATCAAATGGTCCCTGTCCGGCCGGTATGTGGTGTGGCTTAATGAGCACGGCATCAAGGTCATGCGCACGAAGCTGCACCTCGACAGCGCCGACGCCGATGATGCCTGGAAGCGCATTGGGCATATCGACAGGCCCCAGACGGACGAGTGGGAAACCATGGCCAGCGTGTGGAAAGGCAGGGTCGAGTGGATTGATGAACAGGCCGTCGAGGCCGACGAGACCGGCGCAAACCCCCACGAAACTGCCCTGTCGCCCGCGGCCGAGATGCTCAGGCAGCAGCAGCTCAAGACCAGCAAAACAGTCGAGCGGCTGGTCGTGGGGTGGGGTGGCACCATATGGATCATCCACGTCCACCCCGGAGGCGTCGGCACGGGAAAGAACGCCGGCGAGAAGTCCGCTGGACGGGCAGAGATTGTAAAGATGTGAGTAGCCACCTTCTCCCCATCCCAGCCCCTTGCTGACACTGGCTAGACTGCGCATGGATTGCATTATTTCGGGCATTTCGTTATATACCCAGAACCTCCTGTTGGTTCTTGCTTACTGCTTACCCGATGAAGAGGAAGAAGACGAGGACCGCCAGAAAGCACACAAACACACATTATCCGAGGACTCAACGTCGAGCAGGGGCATCCCGCGCAAGCAAAACAACCAGCCGCCTGAGCTGCGTCTCATTGATCTCTCATCCCAGGCCGAGGTCGACAAAGATGGCCTGACCATGAGCCGCTTTGAAAGGCTCTCGTCGAATGACTACCATCTCGGCATTCTGCCCGCCCAAAACGTCGCCACCGCCGTAGCGTCCCGTGGCGCCCTCGAGGCCCTCGCAGGCCTTGGCAGCGACGTGCTGAACGCTGCCTTGAACCCGATGTCCTTGTTCAGCTCGGCTGCCAGTGTCAGGAGCAAAGGCAGCGACGGTGCCTCTGAGACCAATGTCCCAAGTCCCGTGAGTCGAATCGGGCGCGGCTCGGTTCATCCTCACCTGGTCAAGCCGGGCGCCAAGATCTTTATTCTCAGTCCCTACGACTGCATTCTCGCGACGCGGCGGGATCTGGCCGACCATCTGGCATGGCTTCTAGAACGCCGCCAGTACCAGGAAGCATGGGAGTTGGTCGACCAGCACCCCGAAATCACGACGGCACCGACCGACATCACCCCAACATCGCCACAACACACCCAGAGCACCGATGACTTTTATGACGACACGGCTTCCGTCGCGGACGGCATGCGGAACTTGAACTCGTCGGCAGAAAAAGAGAAGCGGCGGGTCGGGGAGCTGTGGATCCAAGATATCATCGAGACGGGGGACTGGACGAGGGCGGGCCAGGTCTGCGGAAAGGTCCTCGGCACCCCTGACCGGTGGGAGAAGTGGGTGTGGACATTTGCTGGGGCGAAGAAATTTGACGAGATCGTGAACTACATTCCCACAGAACGCACGCGACCGCCGATGCCGGGAACGCTCTACGAAGTCATGCTTGGGCACTACCTACAGGTCAACAAGCCTCGGTTCCGCCAACTGATCGAGCGGTGGTCTCCCGACCTCTTCGACGTGGGCACTATCACCACTGCCCTAGGGAATCAACTCGAGTACCGGGACGTGCGGGAAGACAGCGTCGAGGATGGCGAGGTCGGCCGCGACTGGCGGATCGTCATGGAGAGTCTGGCCAAGCTGCACGAGGCGAACGGCAGGAACAGGGAGGCGCTCAAGTGCCATATCAAACTGCAAGACGCTGACTCGGCGATGCGCCTGATCAAAGAAGGGCACCTCGCCGACGCTGTGGCCGACGACATCCCGAGCTTCATTGGCCTGCGCGTGCCCCAAGCCCGTGCGGGGAGGATGAGCCGCGAGGAAATCGAGGGCGCCACGGCAGAGGCCATCACCTTGCTGGTGGACGAGGCGCAGCACGGCCTAGTGAAGCCCGAGGTCGTCATCACCCAACTCCAGGACAAGAAGTTGAACCTCTACACATTCTTCTACCTCCGCGGCCTGTGGCGGGGAGAAGGCATGCACGAGCACTCGGGCGAGTCGCGCGCCCGGCTTGTCACCGACAGCCAATCTCTCGTCGACCAGTTCGCTGACCTGGCCGTGCACCTCTTTGCGGTTTATGACCAGTCCCTGCTGATGGATCTGCTCAAAAACTCGACGGCATACTCATTCGAAAAGGTACTTTTTTGTTGTTGGCTTGTCCGGTAATTCCCTGCTCGCCGAGCTTATTACTGAACCCTTCTGCAGGCAGCCCAAGAATGCGAAGCCCTCAACTACATTCCCGAGCTTGTTTACCTCTACTCCAAAACCGGGCAGACCAAACGGGCACTTTCCCTCATTATCGACCGCCTCGCCGACGTCAGCCACGCCATAGCCTTCGCCAAGGACCAGGACGACCCGGATCTCTGGGAGGACTTACTCACGTACAGCATGGACAAGCCGCGTTTCATCCGCGCGCTGCTCGAGGAGGTCGGCACCGCCATCAACCCCATCACGCTCGTCCGGCGCATCCCCGAGGGGCTGGAGATTGAAGGCCTACGTGAGGGGCTGAAACACATCATGAAGGAGCACGAAATCCAATTTAGCATCTGCGAGGGCGTCGCGAGGGTGCTGCGCAGCGAGGTGGCGGCCGCGCAGGGGCTGTTGCGCAACGGGCAGAGGAGGGGCGTCAAGTTCGTTGTCGCCGCCAGGGAGGACGCGCCAAAGGACGCCCAGCCTCCAGCAGTCGCCACAGTACCAGCAGCAGCACTACCGCCACCCGCAGCAGCCGCAGCCGTCGACAATAACACCCCACCCAACGGCGATGCCCCCGCGCCGGAACCTACCCCCAAGAAAAAGGCCAAGAAATACTCCCCCGGCCACTGCGCGCACTGCCTCGAGCCCTTCACTGAGTACGAGGTTGACACGCTCGTGGGCTTCGCCTGTGGCCACGTCTTCCACCTGCCCCATCTGTTGGAGCGGCTGCACCCTGGTGAGGAGGAACGCGCTGTCGATCGGCCTCTGCTGCGCGGCGGGGCGGTGGCAGCCGGGGGACACCTGGTCGGTGCCAAGGTTATACATGCCAGGGTGCTGCGGGAGAGAATTGCTGGTGGGTGTGTGGTCTGTGCTGCGGCGGGGGAGGAGGGGGGGTGAAGGTATGGGTTGTGTATATTGTCGAGGAGGAGAGTGGGGGGGTGTAGATATGTGCCGGGCTGTTTACCTACTGTGTATACCGACAATTTTTGCCTCCTCCTTGGACTTTGGACAGCCAGAAGAGGAATGCTTCGCGGACTCGAGCAGCATGTCAGCGCCAAAGGACCACACAGTGATTATCGCTGACAACCCCAAGCCCCCGGCCGCTGTCACGACCTGTGGCTGGCCGACGGTTAACCACAGCAGTCGGCACAAACACTCTGATTGCCTTCCGCAGGTCAAGGGCACCCCGCCGCAGCGGCCAGCGTCAAGAACAGGTCTGACGGTCTCCAGCCTCAACAACAATAGGGCGTGTGGCTCAGTTGGTAGAGCGTTCGCTTAGCATTGTTCATCCGAATATGCGAAAGGTCCTGGGTTCGATTCCCAGCCCGTCCACGAGTTTCAGAACCCAAGTGGTTCAGATCATTTTTTGCCGATTTTTTCACACAATTTTGTGGGGGAGAAGAGGGGTTAGCGGCTCTTTATTTCTCCCGACGACAGGGGCCAGATGTCCACACCGAGCCGTGATTTGTCAGGCTCGCTTTTCTGTCCCTGGCCATGGATCGGCCTAGAAGCGGTGTGGGGAGCTGCAGTGGGCCGTCGTCTTCCAAGGTTGACTGCTCTCAGTGCCCAGTTCCAGGTTGGCGGTGCGACTGTATTCCGTCCTGCCCAAAGCGGGATGCGACGCACGAGTGACGCAGCGACTCGGACCGCGAGACTGTGTCGGGGTGGAGTCTGAGGCCAGATAGATCTTCCGGCCTGCTTACACAATGCAGGAAGTAAGAGTGAGACAGCGGAGAGGGGGTTGAGCAACGTGGAGGGGGCATGCAGGCCGGTGTCGGCTTTATTAAGAGGCCCGCTAGTGCCCCTCTCTCACCCCTCGGCTTGCTGAGTTGTTGAGTGTCAGAACTGAGAGCTTCCTCGCTGTTGTCATCCCGTCTCCCCAGCACGCAATCCCCAACCCTCAACACACTCCGCCCTCAACCAGTCATCATGGTGTCCCTCGGCAAGATCTACAGCTACCCCGGCAACTACCGCGTCCAGCGGGTAAGCAGCCCCTCACCCCCTCCCCGTTATCTCACCACCGCCCCTAACCCTCCTTCCAGGCCCAAGCCCTCGCCGCCATGAACGGCAACACCATCGAGCTGGCCAGCGACTTCCAAATGGGCGTGACGAACCGCACCCCGGAATGGCTGGCCAAGTTCCCCCTCGGCAAGGTCCCGGCCTTCGAGTCGGCCGACGGCACTCTGCACCTGACCGAGGGCCAGGCCATCGCGCGGTACGCGGCCGACAGCGGCCCGCGCGCGCCGCAGCTGCTGGGCCGCGACGCCAACGCCCGCGCGCTGGTCGAGCAGTGGAGCTGCTTTGCCGAGCAGGAGCTGGGCGGGAACCTGCTGCCTGCGCTGCTGATGTGCGTGTTCAAGATGGCGCCGTGGGATGCGGGGCGCTATGACCAGTGCCTGGCGGGGTTTGAGAGGGCGGTGAAGAGGGTGGAGGTGGCGCTTCAGGGGGGGAGGAAGTTTTTGGTCGGCGACGAGCCGACGCTGGCCGATGTCATGGTTGTCGGGGTCCTGCAGGTTGCCACAAAGTTCGTGATGGATCGGGAGATGGTTGCGCTGGTGCCGATGGTGGTGCGGTACATGAAGGAGATTTTGGAGATCAAGGAGATGAAGGAGGCGTTTGGGGAGCCGGAGTTTTGCGAGACGAGAGCTCGCGGGGAGTGAGGGCGGTGAGACGTCAAGAGGGGTTGTTTATCTGGAGAAACCAACAAAGAATCAAGAGTGAAGAGTCAGGAACAAAATACCTGGGAGGGGAAAATGAAGACAAAAGCACGGTTGATTACCTACCGACTTACCGTCGCCGACTTTCCGAGACTCGACTCATGTTGACCTCCGATCTGGTATCTGGCAACTCTCGTCAAGCTCCAAATCCACGAAATGGCTCCCTGGCAAGTCCAGGAATGACTCGAGGAATATGCGACCAGGAGATCCCCCCTTGTGAAGCATAGCAGCTGGCCTCTTTGCCGAGCTCTCCGCTGGATGTGAAACAGGCCACCTGCAGCCGTCACATGTCACACGTCTGAAGATCTCAGCCCTTGTTCACCTGGCAAACATCTGATTGCGAGCCAAACCTTGAACAACGGAAAAGCCCGACGCCCCATGGCTCCATCGCCGATGGCATGGTTCCAGTGTTCCCCGACCGATGGATGATTCGAGAAGCCGACGTAGCACTCTGTCGCCTACTCGTTTCTCATTACTGCCACCTCACCTATCTCGAGCCCGGTCAACGTGGCCATGGCCCATGGAATTCCAGCGGTTTCATCAGTCAAACCCACCCACCCAGGATGCGGCTCAATGCGGCTCTGCGACCAACTGCAGCTGGGCGCACGCTAATATGATCCAATGATTCCATCCCGCGCAAGCCCCCCACCCGGGCTTGTCCAACGGGCATGTTGGCCCTTGCATGCTGACCTCAGACCCCAGACTTGCGCAGCCTGCCCTCGCTTGCCCAATCACCTGCGGCATATCACGGTCTTTCTCGTGCATTGAAGCACAAAGCCAGCAGCCGAGTTCTAGACCCTCTCAGACTGCCTCGCGTCTTGGAACAATCACCTCGTTTTAATTTGCCAGTGTATAAAATGCGGCTCAACAGAATGTCCACTGCCTCCCGCTCACCTCCCGCCCTCTCCTTTCACATGACTTTCACAGCTCTCCGGCCTAGTCCACAGGCCCTCCTGCCCGCCAGACACCATGGACCAGCCAGATCTAGATTGGAAAGGGGTTTTCCACGAGGAGCTCACCGTCGAGAGACTCGAGGCTCCGGGTCTCCATGCAGACAACGAACCGACTGTTGTGCCATGGGTCACGTATCTCCAAGCTCCAAGCCCCGCCCAAGCATATGGCCACGTCAGCCAGGAGTTCCTCCGTAATGGTAAGTGTCTTCAACGCAACAGTGAAGCCGGCAGTCCGTTAACGGCTGGAAGCAGCCTCGACAGAAAACCAAACCCCGCAAGCTCGTGATAGCCCACCATTCTGGAGACTAGCGGCGCGACCCACCCGACCAACCCGTCCCAATCAGTTCCCCTTCTCGACACACCAACCACCGCTCGCACTTTCGGGAGGGGAAGAGACACCTGACACCACCGGCTGTCTCGTGCCCATGTCGGATCTCCAGTCCATTGGTCCTACGCATATGCGCTCGGAAACAGATACCATGTCGGCCTGGAACCCGCAAGATCAATACTATCGCAGCCAATGGGACAACATTCCAGGGCTGACCAGCTCAATTCCCGCTCCCATTCATGTTACCGGCCCTGGCCATTTTGTGGCGTCTCAGGGGGACGCGTTGCTGCTGAACACCATGGACCAGCACAGGAGTGCCGCCCACGAATGGATGGACCTCTTGCAACAGGAGCCAGCCGTTGACGAACAAGACTACGATATGGAAGATACTGGCGACGACGAACAGTGGGATGACTACGAGTTTGAATACTACGAAACGGATACCGTGTCTCTTTCTAGGAGTGGAGGGAAAAGGGATACCGGGCTCTGACGGGTTCCTCAGCCTGCACGCCAACCACTCTTGGTCCACCTGGCAGCCACGTCGCCATAATAAAGGTGGTAGCCATTTTATCCATAACCGAGCTCCTCAACGAAAACTCTCGCCAACGGCTATGCTCTCGTTAACATCGGCTCGGGGTCTGAGTCTCGAAAATGCGGATGCGGCAGATGCAGGGGGCTCTGCCGTGCACCGTGTCACTACCCCCATTCAAAAGCTGGCAGTGTAAAGAAAAGCCCCATAGATTTAACGTGCATGATAAGCGAGTGACCAGGACAAGCGAGTGACCACTTTTCTACTACCCCCCGAATACTATCCTCAATTGCAGCACAACAATACTATGAACCAACTATAATTACATCAGAAACAGCTGAATCAGACGTTTCTACAACCTCTTAGCAAGTGCGGGCATTATAGCCAGGCTTGCCACACACACTATAGCACCGAACCTTCGTACGACCCCCCCTTGCACCACTACTCTCTAGCTGCATTCCCTGCACTCCCTCGCCACCTATAGCTCCCTAGCCTAGTACCTCCTATGCATCCTATATAGTAAGTGACCCTTCAAGCTGTACACGCGTCTGTTTGGCTCTCTAGCGCTTGCTTAGTGCCTCGTTAGCCTTGCGGAGCGCAACGTTCTTTGCCCGAAGGAAGGCCACCTAGTGCATTACAGCCATCATACCTTTAGTAAGCTAGTCTATAGCAGCTAACATTGGAGTTGGAGAGCTGCTTTAATGGTTGGAAATGCGAGTCTTAATAAGCGTTGATTGCGAGTGTAACGGGCTGAGCCCCGCAGAGGCCTCGGCGACCCTCGGCCAAACCCCTGAGCGCCCGCCCCCTGAGCGCCTGTCTCCCTGCCAACGGCGCCATCACCAACGACTCTATCACGCTTACCCCTTTTCATCTATAGTCTCCGTCTAGATAGACAGAAGCTAACGCGACGCGTTAGCCATTTTCTCTTCTTTTCTTTTCCTTCCTTAAGCTTAGTTATACTCGTAGAGTCGTCACTAGATAGTTGTAATATACTCTTAAGACCGTTACATTATAACTAAGCTTCTTTCTTCTATTGTCAATTGTAGAGAAGGTCTACGTCGTCAACGAGGCGGCGAGACACTAACGGTTCTATAATATACTAGCGATCTT
>OUNM010047640.1_pt1 | contig 41320 bp, 32 predicted proteins | sample 1769961 | NCBI WGS metagenome assembly OUNM01 (sample SAMEA3914820, study PRJEB12502) | metagenome | biome: forest; material: soil | place: USA | collected 2012-03-12 | depth 0.3 m | reverse complement strand
GCGGGAGCGCGTGTGGGAGCGGGAGCGCGTGTGGGAGCGGGAGCGCGGGTGGGAGCGGGAGCGCGGGTGGGAGCGGGAGCGCGGGTGATGGTTGTGGTGGTGGTGGTGATGGTAGTGGTGGTGGTAGTGGTGATGGCGGGGGCGGTGGTGGCGGGGTTGGCGGCGGTGGTGGTGGTGGTGACGGAGCTGCTGCTGGACCGCGTCAGCCAGGAAGTATTTGAAGGTCAAGGGAGCTCGGAGGGAAAGAGCGAGGCTCGGAAAGAGAGAGAAAAGAAAAAAAAGGGCCGACTGGAAACCGCGGCCGGCAGCCACAGCTCGGCGGACAATTCCTTTCAGTTTCAACATGCTGCCACCCAAACCGCAGAAAGACAAGGCCCCAGGCCGTAGAACACATGCTCGGAAGGTTCCTTGACTCTTTGAGACGGGACGAGAGAAGATAGTTGATAATCAAAAGCAAAACTGGGAGAAGCATACCTCGACGCCGTCGAATTTGGGGCCGAGGGACCCCCCCCGACGGAGGCCCCTTTGCCGGCCCAGCGGCGCTTGCCGCGACCCTTCCTGGGCATCTTGGTTTTTTTTTGTTGCTATTCTGCGTCAGCAACGGAGATATTTGCTTGCTGCCGTCGTCGCTGCCGTCGCCGCAGCGGCGATGGGGGGAGGACTTACGAGTCGGGACGGGTGGTGGTGGGCGGGCGAGCGGACGGGTCGGTCCGCTGTTTGTCGTGGGATGTGGGAAGTCAAAAGAAATCCGAGGTCGAGGAGGGAGGGAAATCAAGGACAACTCAGAAGATAGGGCGCTCAGACCATAGATGGCAGCAGGTTCAGACGGAAACTCAGGGGGGGGGTGCGCTGTGAGGTGATTTCGTTGATCTATTGAAGGACGACGCTGGACAATCTCTCTTCTCAGACGTCCTGCTCAGGCTGTCACTCTCTCGTGTCTCTAAACGCTTGAGACAAAGATTTAAGTGCTATTAAGGTGATCTATAGAACAGCTACTGTGAGGACTGGAGACAATCAAGGTGTCGAGGTGGGCAGATGAATGTTGAATTAGTCGTGAGCATCAACACCGCACTGGCACTGTGACTGGTGAGATAGCGCAAACATTAAGCATCTAGCCAGGAACGCACCGTGGTCTTGAGTGTCTTGTCTTTGTTTCTCGCTGAACAATACAAACCCTCAATGACTCAGATAGCAGAGCCACTGGGGTGGCTGTGGTGGCACTGTTGAGGGTTGAGATACTGACAGAGCCTTCAGGCAACGTCAAGATGTCTCGGAATAACCAGAGTACTCTACTTTATACGAGACGGCAGCAGAGACTTTGGGGCGTCAACAACCACATTGGAAAGGTCCATGATGAACTGTTGATGCAACACCGGCTGCGTGCCGCTTTAAATTACCCCTTTTTCTGTGTTTACTTTGCATGCATGCCAGGATAACTGACTCCCGGGTTGGTTGAACAATAGGGGAGGTTGTGGACCACAAAATACTCCGATGGGTTGAGTAAAGCAAAGAACATCAAAGTAGCGACCGGATCATCCTTGGCCATTGATACCGTTGATCCTGATCGGTTCCTCAGTTGTGCTGGTTGAGGTGCGAATGATTGAGTCGGAGTCTTGGCATTTGCGCTAGGCGCCGTTGCTGGAGACAGGGGTCTTAATTGATCTTGACGCGTCAAAGCGCGTCCCACTCAGCACGACGCGTCCTGCGCTTGTGCAACGCCCAAAGCCACCACGTCGAATCCCTGCACGGACAGAACAGACTTGTCCAAAGCCAACATTGCCTTGGAAACGCAGCCACATAAACCACGTCTTTCACTATCTACTACGGCCAGACAAATACAGCGACGCACAGCCAATCCTTCAAAATGCCTGGTCTTGTCGGGCGCGCGACCCGGACAAAGCGTCCCCCCCCTGGGGTCGCCAGGGAAGACTCGGACGATGAGCTCGGCACCGACGACCACCCCTGGGAATGGATCTACGACAAAGAGGTGACCGATACAGACCCCGTCGAGGATAATGGGAGGAAGCGCAAGCGCACGGCAGTGCCGCAGGCCCAGATAATCGGCGCCCGCATGGGCAGCTTCGAGTGCTACCTGGGTGACATCATGCTGCTCAAAGCCGAGCGGACGAGCGAGGCCTGGGTCGGCATAATATGCGATTTTCAGCTCGACGAGGAGGGCGAGAAGGCCGCCAACTTCATGTGGTTCTCGTCCGCCCAGGAGATCCGCAACCCCAAGAAGAGGACCGACTTTCTCGAGGTAGCTTCAACATCAAGATCAGGCTTGGGATTTGTTTAGCTGACTTTGGATTCAGACCGAGCTCTACATCACCGCCTCGTTCGATGTCAACTCCTTGACCACCATCAACGGCCGCGCCCGCGTCATGTCCGAAGCCACATTCATGTCCAAATACCCGACCGGCAAAATCCCGCGGAAATCGAGCGAGTTTGGAAAAGTCTTTGTCTGCCGTCGGGGGTGCAACACACGGACATGCACCTACACGGACGAGTTTGTGTGGGAGGACATCTACCACGGCCGAGAAGATGTCGACGCCCTGCACGACATGATCCGCAGCAACACCAAGGCAACCCGCAGGCGGAAAGGCGCTGCCGCAGAGGAGCCAACAGACCAAGACTTCAAGCTCGACCCCTCCGACACTCGCGAAGGCGAATACGCCCCCGGCACGCCGCGCACCCCCAAGAAACCGCGCACGCGAGACCTCGCCGTCACCCCCGGCAGCCGACGCAAGCCCGGCGGCGGCACCAGCCAACCGGCCACCCCGTCCTCGCACCGGCGCCTCCTCGTAAAAAAACACCTCGAATTCACACCCCTCGCCACCCGCGTGCTTTCCCCCGCCCACGTCCAAGCCTCCCCCTACCAGCTCGCCCGCACCCAGCTCCACGTCGCTTCGGTCCCCACCACCCTCCCCTGCCGCGAAGCCGAATTCAGTCTCGTCTACTCCCACCTCGAAGCTGCCATCACCGACGGCGCGGGCACCTGCATCTACATCTCGGGCACCCCAGGCACGGGCAAGACCGCCACGGTCCGGGAAGTCGTCTCGCACCTGGACGCGGCCGTCCGCGCCGACGAGCTCGACGACTTCATCTTTGTCGAGATCAACGGCATGAAGATCACCGACCCGCACCAGTCCTACTCCTTACTCTGGGAGGCGCTCAAGGGCCAGCGCGTGTCGCCCGCGCAGGCGCTCGACCTGCTGGAGCGCGAGTTCAGCCACCCGTCGCCGCGGCGCGTGCCGTGCGTCGTGCTGATGGACGAGCTGGATCAGCTGGTTACCAAGAACCAGGGGGTCATGTACAATTTCTTTAATTGGCCGGGTCTGCGGCATAGCAGGTTGATTGTGCTGGCGGTGGCGAACACGATGGATTTGCCCGAGCGCACGCTGAGCAACAAGATTAGCTCGCGCTTGGGGTTGACGAGGATCACGTTTCCCGGGTATAATCACGATCAGCTGATGCGAATTGTGCAGAGCCGGCTGGAGGGTGTGCCGGGTGACATTGTGGACGGAGATGCGGTGCAGTTTGCCGCGAGGAAGGTGGCCGCGGTGAGCGGCGATGCGAGGCGGGCGTTGGATATCTGCCGGCGGGCCGTGGAACTGGCTGAGGCGGATGCGAAGGGAGCAGGGAGTGATGTGTCGGCGGCGGCGGCGGTGGTGGTGCCGGATACGCCGAGCAAGAAGGGGCGGAAGAAGGCGGGCCAGCAGCAAGTGCCGGAGATGACACCCAAGAAGAAGGGCGCCGCGGCGGGGCGCGTCACCATAGAGACGATCCGCCGCGCCATCAGCGAGGCCACGAGCAACCCGCTGCAGCAGTACCTGCGCGCGCTGCCGTTTGCGTCGCGGCTGCTGCTGACGGCGCTGCTGACGCGCACGCAGCGGACGGGGCTGGCTGAGAGCACGTTTGGGGATGTGCTCGAGGAGATGCAGCGGACGTTGAAGATGGCGGCTGGGGAGAGCCGGCCGTTGACGCTGCTGGACCGGAAAGCGGCGGGGACTACGAGCGTCGCAGCAAGCGCGGCGGATTCGGGGCTGATGGTGTTGCCGGCGCGGGCAAAGAATAGCTCGCAGCTGGTGCGGCCGGCCGGGCTGAGCGCTGCCGCTGTGGACCTGACGGGCGCGGGCATCATCAACCTCGAGGGGCAGAAGGCCGAGAGGCCCAGCAAGATGCGCCTGGCGGTTGGGGATGAAGAAGTCAGGCTGGCGTTCCAGGACGACCCAGAGATCAAGGCACTCGGCGTGGTTTTGTAAAGAGATACCCATAGACACAGCATAAGTCAAAGGCATATAGACCGGTGTCAACTTGAAAACAATGTTCACAACGCTCCGCGGATATATCGCACAATGCTCTAAATACACAAACGAACTCCCGCTTCTTCTGTCTAGAACTTCCTCCTCGAAAGAGTCGGCTTCCAGTCGAGGGGATGGGATTCCGGCGTGGCATTCGGATCCTCCTTCCAGATTTTAACTGCATATAGTTAGCATGCTGTCCACACACTGAGAACAGGAGGTCCGAACTTACTCGTCTTGTCAGCCTCGCCGCAGATCAGCCTCGACCCCGAGTTGTCGAAGATGGAGCTCATGAGACCAGACTCGGCGTCCAGAGAGCCAGGCTGCGCCGTCGTATCCAAAGCCTGGAACCGGTACCCCGACTTCCAGTCCCAGAAGCTCATGGACCCGTTATCCCCGCCAGAGAAGAAGACGTTCTGGTCGTTCACGGAGAGAGTGTTGATGATGGCATTGTGCCCCTCAAAATTCTGCATGAAGGCGCCCTCGGGGCACTTCCACTGCTTGATGCTACCCGTGCTGCCAGTCGCAAAGGTGAACTCGGTCGGGTGCGTCGCCAGCGCCCGCACGCCCTTCTTGTGGTGGGTCAGCACCCCCATCGCCTTGCCGGCCGCCAGATCCCACATGCGCACCGTCGAGTCCAGGCTGCCGGTGATGACCTGCGGGTCGCCCTCCTGGCAGACGAGGTCTGCGACGGTGCCCGTGTGGCCCGACAGCACGTGGACGTTGCTCCTGGTGCGCATGTCCCAGACGCGGGCCACGCCGTCGCGGCCGCCCGTGACGAGGACGTCGAGGGTGGGGTGCAGTTTGAGGGTATAGACGCCGGAAAGATGGCCGTGGTAATGTCGGATCTGTGGAACAGTCAGAAGCCAAAAACCAGACAGGCAGAAGAGCACTACTTACGACTTTGTTGGTCTCCAAATCCCAGCATTTCACCATCTTGTCCTCGCCACACGAGAACATGTATGGATGCCTCGGCGACACGGCCAGCCCGCGCACTGTCGAAATGTGCCCCGTAAGCGTCAGACGCAGCTGGCCCGACGCCAGATCCCAAATCTTGATGGTTCGGTCCCCCGCGCCCGAGGCAAACCACTGGTTGTTCGGCTCCACGGCCAGCGCCCGCACCCAGCCGAGATGCCCGCTGATGACGCGCTGCAGCTTCCACGGCGGATGCCAGTCCGGCCGCGGCTGTGCCAGGAGGCTGTCTGGTCGCCTGCTCAGGCTCATGTTTTGTGGTTCGTTGCGCTGCTGGGTTTTCCCGTCGGCCGCCCCCGCGCCGGGCTTGCTTCGGGAGAGGACCAGGGCGTTGGAGTTGGCGCCGCCTGCCTTGCTCGCCGGTATGCCTTCTATCAACTTGCGCGCATGCTCTTCCGACTTGGACGGTGCCTCCTCGCCAGCCTTAGGCTTCTTCTTGCGCGCACCAGCCGCGGGGAGCTTTTTGGCGATGACTTCGGGGAGGGTCTGGACATCGTCGTACTCGGCATGGAGGCGGAGGGAGAGGGCTGTTTTTGTGACATCGGGGTCTTCGGGCGCCAGGCCCGGGTCGAGCTTTATCCGCTTGCGGGCGGATGGGTCTGATGCCGGGCTGGCGTAGATGGATTTGGTCTTGCGCGCGTTGTCGCGGATCAGGGCCTCGAGCCGCGAGACGTCGGCGCCATTGGCCGCTACTTCTGCCGCCATGGCTGTGGGTGTCTGTATCTCGGGGATGGGAACGCGTCCTCGATGAATTCGGGGGTCGAAATCAAGTTGCGTTGCGCTGTGTCGTTGAACTGGAAGTCCGTCGGTCTCAGTCGCGTTCAGATGGTTCGAATTACAGCCAGGATCCACTGCTGCATCTTCACGCCTGCGCTTCGCAGCAGCCAAAAGTCAAATTTCTGGATGTGGCTGAAGCTCAAGCCACGCAGCACCTGTTAGCTTGCAGCTTGCAGCGATCCCGAGACCCACACAGTGCTGGATAAACCCTGCACTCGCAAGGTGAGGCTGATGTTACGCTCCAGGCGCACCTCGATTCCGAAGGCATCACTTACATGACGTTCAACAAAGCTGCTGCAGCCAAACAGAAAACCTTCCGGGCCATTTACGGTGTAATTCCTCACCCTTTCCGATTCCGCGACTGTTCCCACACAGCGCACAACCATGGAGAACAGCAACACGGATAGCCAGTCCAAATACGCCATACACGCAGCAGCCCGGGAGGGGAGGAGTGAGTCGGGTCTTTTTCTTGCTGCTCCTGTTTTCTGCTCGCGTGAGCACGCAAACCATGGCTTGCAAGTCCGCTAACGAGATGAACCACCAGTTGCTGTCGTGGAGTCGCTTTTGCATGTTCGCACCACCATCTTCCTCCCGTCAATCACCCGTACTTGACTGTTGGACCACTCACCACTGACCGAGATCGCTGCCTAGGCCAACCCAAAGCTCGCACAACTCAAGGACGACGATGGCCGCCTGCCGATTCACTGGGCCGCATCGTACAACCAGCCCGAGATTGTCAGCCTGCTCATCAGCCAAAGGGGGTTTGATCCGGATGCCGAGGTAATCCCTTCTTGTGCCCAAACAGCAGCATCGTACGATGTGTCTGACCCGTCACCATCACAGGACGACAGCGGCTGGACACCCCTCATGATCGCCGCCAGCGTCAAGGACGCCGACAAGGTGGTCGACATCCTTCTCGCCCGCGGTGCCGATGTCAACCAGACAAGTGCGCTACTTCCCACCTCCTCTCTCTCATCAGACTCCGTTCACTAACCCCTCCCAGACAACAACGGCCAAGCATGTCCAACCCCTTTCCCCCTCACCCACCACCCCGCACTAACCTCCCCACCCTTTACCCCAACAACAACAGACAGCCCTCCACTTCCTCGCCTCCAAATCCAATCTCGACCTAGCCCGCAAGCTTCTCGAAGACCACACCCCGGCAGCCTCGACCCGCGTGCGCGACAAGCGCGGCCAGTACCCTCTGCATCGCGCCGCCGCCGTCGGCTCCGTACCCATGCGTACGTCAAACTCGATCTTCCCATGCCGGAACGTCTGAAGCTGACAGTGTTGATTAGTCAACCTCTTGATCAAGCACCGCAGCCCAATCAACGCAACCGACTCGGCGGGGCAGACGGCCCTCCATCATGCTATTGCCGAGGGGCATGGTGAGTTTTTCTTGTTTTAGTTTTCTCTTCCCTCCGCCTCCTATCTCGGGGTTGGTGGCGGTGACTAACAGGATGGTGTAGGGGATGCTGCGATGGCGCTGTTGAAGGCGGGTGCCGAAACGGACAAGAAGGACGTGGATGGCTTGTTGGCGCTGGAGGTGGCGCCCGGGGCGGATGTACGAGTCCTTCTCCCTCTCTCACATTTTGTGTGTCATGGGTTGTGCTAACTCATGGAACAAGGTCCGGAGATACATCGAGCGGAAGGCCGAGGAGGAAGGGATCGAGTTGTAGAGCGAGCCCGGTTTCCTACCCGCTGAGGCCGACTAACTCATAGCGTGAGCGAGATGGCAGGGCATAGAGAAGAAGGACGGATAGCAGATCAAAACTCATTCCGCTGACAGTGTAATGGTATCCTGCTATCCCGCTGCTGCCAAACGTGATGCCGTTATTTAACACTACCACCTCCCAACCAAACCCCCACCCACCCTCACTTGATAGTCCGCTCCACCAAATCCCTATACATAGCCTTCACATCATCCACATCCGCCCTCAACTCATCCACCAACTCGCTCTTCTCCCCGAGCAGCTCCAAGGTAGTCTCATACCGCCCCTTGACATCCGCCACCTCCGCCTCGAGCGCCTCGACCTTTTTCACAGCCACCTTTCCCCCCTCCACCTCCCTCATCAGCGCAACAATCTCGGCCCTCCCCTCGTCCCGCTGCCGCGAAATCCTCGCCAGCTCCTCTCGCGCGGCGACCTTCTCGCTCTCGAGCCGGCGGATCGCCGCGCTCATGCGCTCGACCAGCTGCACCGAGGGCCCCGCCGCGACCGTCGACACCGACACCATGTCCTGCAGCAGCGCCTGCTGCGGCGACGCCGACCGCTCGCCGCCGCCGACCATGACGCCGCCCTCGAACGCGTCCTCGCCGCGCTGGACTTCCCGGTCCAGGGCGTGGTGGTGCGGGGAGGGGGACGCCTCCGAGGCGGGGCTGAAGACGGAGAGCGGGCTGAAGAAGCCCGCGGTGGAGCCGTTGCGATCGCCCTGGTGGGAGGGGAGGGTTGGTCGGCTCGGGGGCTGGGCCGAGGGCCGGCGGGAGAAGGGCATGCGAGAGTCGAGACCGCCGCTGGCGCCCGCCTCGCTGTTGCTGGCCGAGGCCGCCGAGACCTTGCGGGCCTTGCTGGTGAGGGTCGTGATGCCGAGGAAGTCGGTGCTGAAGGTGCGGCTGGGGCTGGCGAGTTGTGGCGAGGCCGGCCGGCTGTCGGGCTTGAGGAACGAGCCGCCCGGGAGGCCGTCGAGCCAGGATCGGGGGCGCTCTGGGGGCTCGGGGAGCTGGGGTTCCTCTTTTTCGGCTTCCCAGGATTGCTTCTGCTTCTCAAAGTCGGCTTTGGCTTTGGCGAGAGCTGATTCGGCTTCTTGGGCCCGCTTGGTGAGCGAGTCGAGCTGGGTCTGGTAGGTCTTGACGTCCTCCTGGATGGTGGGGATCTTCGTCTTGGCCTCTTCCAGCTCCTCCTCCTGGCGCTTTGCGCGTACAGCCTGGAAATGGTCAGCTTGGATTTTGGGGCAAAATTACACAGGATGGCACTCACAGCCTCTCTCGCCTTTCTCCGCATGTCCGACTCCCTCTGCAGCGCCTCATCCCGCTCTTTCTCCAGCCCGGTGATCCTCGCGAGCAGTGTCGTCTCAATCCCCTGCCAGTTCTCGCTCGCGATCGAGTACTGCGTCTGCAGGGTCTCGACCTGCCGCAGCAGCTTGGCCTGCGAGTCGCCCGCGACGCCCGACGACGCCTCCTCGGCCCGCATCCGCATCGCCTCGAGCTTGCCCTCCATCACTTGCACCTCACCCTTGAGCTCGAGCTCCAGCGCCCGGGCCCGTTCGTTCGCCCGTTCCGCCTTCTCACGCAGCTCGGTGGCCTGTGCCTTGCCGCGGTCGGCGACAAGGTTCTTCTCGACTTTGAGGGCGGCCACTTCTTCCTCTAGGTCGTCGATTCGCCGCCTGTCTTGGTCTCGGGCTTGGGTGTTGACCTTGGCCGTCATAGCGTCTGCTTGCTGGGTGGCCTTTTGCAGCTGGGCGCGAAGCTCTGCGATGGTGCTGTCCTTGGCGCGTATCTCCGGCCGCAGGGCCCCCAGCTCCTTTTGTGCTTGGTCAAGCTTGTTCTGAAGATCATTGTGTGTCTTCTCGAGTTCGTCAACCCGGCGAGCCCGGCTACGCAGGGTTTCGGTCTCCTTGTCGGATTTGGCTTTTGCTGCCCTGAGACTGCCCAGCTCCTTCTCGTTCTCCCCGATAGTTATGCGCAGCTTTTTCACAAGTGCGCGGTGTTTGTGATCGGTGCTTGCAAGGCTCTTGCCCTCTTCTATCAGCTGCGCAATCTGCTGATCCTTTTCGGCCAGCTTCTTCTCGGCGCTTCCCGCCGGCGCAGCCAGAGCAGCCTTCCTGGCGGAATCCGTAGCCTCCCGCGCAAGAAATTGAAGCTTGGCTTCGAGAGCGTCTATCCGCTCCACGTAGCCGTGGATTTCCTCCTGATGCTGAAGCTGGGCGTCTTCCAAGGCTTTGTCGGCATCCGTCACGAGCTCCACGTCGGCGGCGTCATCGGGACTCGTCGTCGTTTCCGCTGGTGGGACGGGCTCCGGGGCTGCAATCGTTGGTGTCGTAATTTCAGGGGTTGTTGCTGCCGGAGGCGGTATGTCTGCTGACCTCCTTGTGCCGTTCACCTCATCTACCGACTTTCGAGCTTCCTCTCCTTCACTGGCCACAGCTTTGCTCTCCACCACCTGTGGCAGGTCGCTCTCTTGTGATTGCCTTGCAACGTCCTGAGAGCCACGCGGAGAGGGCGTGTCCCTGGTGAATTCCTTCGCGGTCGGGCTCGGACGGTCTCCGCTGTCGGTCGAAGTGCGGGTGGGAGCGTCGAGGCTCTGGCGTGGGCTCTCTTGCGCAGATATTGAATTTCGGGCTGCCGATTTGGCGGCCAGTGCCCTCGCCAGCCTTTCCTGGAGGCGGTCATTAGTGCGGGCGGTGGAGGCAGTTCTCGAGGGGGCTGTAGGGAATCGGCGTGGTCAGAAGTCGCATGGCCTTAGACGTATCAGTGTCGACGGAGAGAAGGACATACTAGGACTTTGTTTGGCGGGTGAGGCGGGGCTTGCCGGTCTTCCCTCTTTCTGCTGCTGCACTGCACCTCCGGCCCCTCCGGTCCCTCCGGCACCTTCTTCATTTTCAGCGAGGATGTTGTCCAGCCGAGCCTCGACTCCGGCCACGGCCTGGGAAATAAACGAGCCCCAGCGAGCTGCCATTGCGTGGCGACGGACTGAGATGCGTGGTAGGGAGACGCAATGGGTTGGCCATTAAACGAATTTAGGTAGGTATGCTAGGTAGAGGTATGCGAGCGCTGCCGGTCGTTACATTTGATCCATCGGCGCAAAGACGGACGAGCAATGTAATGCGTCGGCGGCGTGTGAGCGTTGCGCGTTGGCTGGCGGGGAGGGATCGTTGGTTCGCCCTTCGTTCCTCTGCTTTTGTCTGATGACTTTGTTGGGGGTCGTCGAGGTCGAGGTCGAGGTCGAGGTCAGGGTCAAATTGGTCGACTGCCGGGCCGTCCGTGATCCAAGATGGGTGGTGCCGAGATGCAAATCATGCCAACGTCGTGCTTCGTGCTCTTGGCGTTGACAGTTGGGAGCCAAGCCACCATCAGCAAGCCTCCAAGCCTCGCACAGTCGTCGCAACTTCTTTCAGGCAGCCATCCACTGGCCGTCCACTGGCCGTCCAGCGGCCGTCCCCAGTCAATTGCCATGCGCGGCCAGCGCTGCGGGGCCGTGTCTCCGGGCCTTGGCGCTGCGCACGGACTGTTTCGTGCTGGTGTTGGTTTTGGTCGACATCCATTGGTTTCGGGCAGGATGGAACATTTCAGCTCTGCCTCGAGAAGCCCATTCAGTGACTTAGGTAACGTTATTCTGTATATTTTTCTGACACATTTTGTTCACTGCAGCCGAAGGAGAGAGGGAATAACAAAAGACAGAAACAGCGTCTTAGTCATTGAATCTCACATGCAGCTCTTTCGAATCCCTGTATCTTCGGATTCTCTTCCCCACAGGGCAGGTCGTGACCTCTCGCGTTCGGCCTTGACGTGAATTTGCCGATCCAGGACACGGAGCATGGGACTTGTGCACCCATCCTGGTCAGAAGATCGGAGCTCGTTGATGCTGGCGAGCGGCTGAGAGCCAACGGAATTTTACGAAGGGCAGAACACAGAATTATTACTTTGGGTAGCGTTCTCGACGAGGCTGCGCTTATAACTCGTGTCTTGTGCCGAAGAGAGACAATGGCTTAGGCTGGGTTCTGTTCTGTATTTCAGCTCCTCCTCCCGTCCCTGGACAGCGTGTCGTCTGATTCCGCCGAGTCCTGCGCATGGAACAAGGCCCCATCGCGGTCGTGCTTCGCTCCTCGCATGCTGTCGTCTCAACCCTTTCCGGTCCATCCGATCTAACCCTTTGGCTCTGGGCATCACTCAGCACTCACTCAACAAAATCTGCCATTCTTAACATCGTCAATTCCCGCCTGTCCCCTCAGCCGAGCTTGAACTTGAATCTCACCCTCGGCCCTTGACCAAGTCCTTGTGGAGCTGTGGGGTCTTGATGCGCCGACTGTTGAAACGGGAGCTTCCGTCTCGCTGCTGACGACCACCAACTCCTGCACACCTGTCACTGCCACACCGGCTGACGTACTCGTGCCCCTCCTCCCGGTCCTCAACCGTGGCCTCCCCTCCGCTTGGCTGTCCGTCCCGGCTTGGCTGCACGCGCCGCCGCACGGCTCGGCACAGAATCTCGAAAGTCGGGGAATTGACTGGCACCGGGCCAAGACAGACATGGCTCTGCCGTCGGCGCTGCAGATTCCCTACCGGGAATCCCGCGAGGGATACTGGGGCGAACAGACTTCGACTCTGAATTGGTGTGAAGAGGTGATTGCAAGACCCGTTTTGGAGCCATTCTTTCTCTCTCTCTCTCCTTCTCTCTCCTTGGGAAGTTCCCCATCTCACAACTCCCTCCAGGATTACAACATCACCTTCTACTGCGCCGAGGCCGTCAACACCCTCACGAACCTGGTGTTTATGTGGCTCGGGCTCAAGGGCCTGTGGAATGTCTATGCCTACGACCACCAGAGGGTCTTTTACCTCGTCTTCCTGGGGTACATGGTCATCGGGCTGGGGTCTATGGCGTTCCACACCACGCTCAAGTGTCAGTTCAGCCTGCCTCCTTGTCTGCCTGCCTGCTTGTGCTTGTGTCTTGTTTCTGCCTTTTTTCTCCCCACGTTGTGTGTGTGTCCCTGTTGTCTTACACGCCCTCTCTTATCGCAGACGAAATGCAACTGGCAGACGAGCTCCCCATGATCTACACCACGTGCATCATGGCCTATGCCGCCTTTTCGTACCGGAGTTCGGCGAGGGTGCAGGCCTTGATTGCGGCCGCGCTGACTGGACTGGCTATTTTCATCACGGTTTGTGCAGTTTCCGACACGGTTTCTTGGCGAGTGGATGACTGACGAGCAGCGTTCGTGTGTGTGTGTCCAGGTCTATTATCTCTATGCAAAGGACCCGGTGTTCCACCAGGTTGCCTACGGAGTCCTGGTTCTTTCAACCGTCGCCCGCGGCTTCTATGTCATGGAGCGACACCTTAGGCCGATGCTCAGCCAACGAATCCCTGCCGAGTGTGATCAGTACATGCAGCAGATGTACACACTGGCCGTGACCGGTTCGTACCACCCCTTGGCAGCCCTGGTGTTTCGTTTCATGGCGAGTACCGCTGACGCTTGAGTCTACGACTACCTGGAACCTAGGGATACTCATGTTCCTGGCGGGCTTTTTCCTCTGGAACTTGGACACCATTTTCTGTCAGCATTTGACCTCGACCAAGCAGCAACTCATGCTTCCGTGGTCCATCATATTAGAAGGTCACGGATGGTGGCATATTTTGACCGGCTTAGGTGAGCTACTTCAAGTTTCTCTGCATTCTGCCCATTGTCTGACGCTGACTCTTCTGCAGGCGGTATGTGAAACTTGCGTGGCCTCGCTGTGATGCCGACCACTGACTTGCTGTTCTAGCGTACCACATGATCCTCTGGCGGGTGTGGCTGACCCGCTGTCTGGACGGTAAGGAGAAGGAGTTTATGTTGGACTGGACGCCTTTGCGGTCCATCCCACAAGTCGTGCCACGGTCCGGTACCTTTGTGAACGGTGCAGGGCAGAAAAAGATCCAGTAACCCGGTTATCTCTCCTTGCCGTTGTTGCCGTTGCCGAGAAGACGGAATACCTAGGATACTCTGAGATCCTGGCCATGGCTAGGTATCAAGAATGGCAATGCCTGGCGCGGTGCTAATACACGCATGTTGAGCAGTGTGTATATTATATAGAATACCTAAGATATAGATCAACATGGCATCCACCAGCCGGCATAGAGCGGAGAGTCTCCGTTCTTCAGGAGTCCGGAGCAAGGCCGTGGGAGTAGATTCAGGGGCTGCTTTGAGAATTTCCTTGTACCTATTCTGTACTCGGTAAGAAATGAAATAAGCATCAACTTCAACACAAAAACTCGCGGTGCCTGGATGCCTCGTTTTCGAAATCTTGTCGAGAGGCATCCTGTTCGCCCTGTGCGACGGGGCTATCTTCGCACTGTGGCCGTCCGCACTAAATTTCCGGCGGCCAACGCTGATGAGAGGAGCACAGCAAGATCGTGAGAGGGCATCGCGCATCACGAACGGAGCGGACAGTCGCAGCCTTCTGTCCTTGCCCACCCAGAGTTGAACCATTCCGTCCGAACCGACTCAGCCTCATTTGCAAGAGAATATTGGTCAACATGTCGTTATCCAACGAGGCGCTGCAGAAGGCAAGTGAAGTCACTCGAGCTCCACGTTGGGCATCGATCCCCTCCCCATGCTGATGGAGCTTCACGCTGACGCACAATCAACAGCTGGTGAGGGAGATCGAGTCGCAGGCCATTGCCGCGCAGCAGCAGATCAGCCTGGTCCGCACCCAGGTGGCGAGCAAGCAGCGCGAGATGCGACTGGCCCAGTTGACGCGGAGCGAAATGGCAGCGCTGCCCTCGGAGACGGCCGTGTACGAGGGTGTTGGGAAGATGTGCGTCTCCTCTGTCCCTGCGTTACGCGCTCCGCTGCGAGGCCGTGTGGTCGCGAGCAAGGCAGGCCGGCCGGGCAACTAACACCCCTTTCCAGGTTTGTGGCCATCCCCGTCCCCGTCCTCCAGGACAAGCTGGGCTCGCAGATCAAGGAGATCGAAACCGAGGTGGACGCGATGGGCAAGAGGCTGCATTACTTGGAGACAACGGCCAAGAACAGCCAAGACCACATTGAGAAAATGCTCAAGGGGGCTGGGCAGTGATGGGTTTGACGACAGGGTTGGCGGAAGGAGGTGTCACCCGCTCGGGTGCAGCAGCAACCAACAACCAACAGCATGAACATGGCACAGATGTCGCCATGAGGCGGCGGGAGCCCCGGTGCCGGAGAGACGGCGACGAGCGGGACGGACACGTTCAGGCGGCTGTCGCGGCAAGAGGCGGTAGAGTAAACATCAGAGCAGAGCATGGCATCTCAATCAGATCTAGTTTTATTTCCGGACCGTCGACTGGGAACCCAGATTCAACGCGAGCTCCAGGTTCTCAGGTTCGCGGAATCTCATGTGGATGCCAGCTCGGCACTGTGAGGAACACTGTGGTGTAGGACAGGCAGGCGAGGCAGGATGAGGGGTCACGAAATCATTTCTGAGGCTGCAGCCTGGATGGCGGGGCAGTCGACCCCACTTCTCAGTCTCTCATGGTCTCGCTCACCTGCCGCCAGATGCCAAGCCACGCGGGTTTCAGACAGGCGCCGTTTCCTGCAGCTTTCCTGCAGCTCTCTCAGCTTTCCCAGTCCCTCTTTTCCCATCAGCTGCTCGCAACCAGTGACTCTCCAATTCCTCGCTCCCGCTGGCCGCCACCGGCATCCTGAAATAACCTGACACAGGCTCCCTACCTAAGCTGAGCGCATGTGCAACCCCACGACAAACCAGACGGGCTCAACGGGGCAGCCAGTCGAACGGTGAACCTCACCGTTCGCTGCCCAACCCAACCCCAGGCCGGCTCCAGGCCGATCGCCAGACCGAGGCCAACCACACAAGCCCGACCAACCCAACCCCTGCTGCCTGGCCCCGGAGCCAAGCGATTAACGTTCCCGCTGCTGTGCAGTAGCCCAGCCCCTCACCTAGCCCTACGGCACGCACGATTTCTCGCGGCTGGCGGCGTCTCTCACACGAACAGGCGCTCGTGAAGAAGAGGCGGGGGCTCCTTGCCTTCCGCTGCCAGAACCCGGTCGGTGGCTGGCGAGAGCAGGACAGTCCGCAACGAGGTGCAACAGGACTATTTCCCGGTCTTCTCCCCTTGTTCCCTTGCTGCGAAGCACAATGACATTGCTGGAACATGGTTTCCTAGCCACAAGGCTGAGCTCTCCGATGATATGCTGTCCACCCCTCGCCGCTCCTAGTTAACGCTATCGCTCGGTGGCGACCGGAATTGCTGCTCAGTTGCGCAACCTCACCAACCTCCACAACCTCCACCACCCACCTTCACGGCACCCTCGGTTCGGGATGCTGGTGCACTAGAGAATTTGCAAGCCGCCGTCCAGGCCTCCTTCACAGCCCCAGCCACCGGCATGCTCTGCCGCTGACCTGCGCCAACCCACACCGGCAGCGTAATCTGGGATTCCCTCCCCCTCCCCCCCACCCGCGCAGAGTGCGGACCTGGGCCAACCACGCAGCGGCCACCGTGGGAGAAAGACATGCGCTCCCCCTCCCCAAGGGACCGGTACCTCGTCTCGGCCATGTTCCGTGTGGCACACCACCGCCAACCCGCCGTCATGCGTTGGTCTCGGATACATGTCAGCCCAGCGGGGATGGCAGCCGTCGCAGGTCCCACACTGTACGGGCTTCAGGTGCCTCCGTCCCTCCTGATTTGTCGTGTGTCTGCAGCTAATGCAGCCCTCATTCCTGTCCTGCCCAGAGTCCCATCGTGCTCGAGTCGACCTGACCGCCGCCGCCGCGCCGAATAAATGGTGGGTCACACCCCCGCTCTGTTGGCGGCTTACAATCCTCCTGACCCCCCTCTGCGCGGCGCAGGCCTCCTCTTCTGTTCTCACCTTTGCTTCCGACACACCTCTGTTTGGACAGTCATCGAAATCTGAAGACTCAAACCCAGCACTATCCAGTCCCTGGAGGAAGACATCAGTCAACTCACTCATTCAGCGCACTCAGCACTCAGCACTCAGCGGCATACGCTGAGGAAACACACCCCGAGCTTCGCCCGCCAAGACGCTCGTCAACATGTCGAGCTACTCGAGCGATGAGTCGACCGAGATTGAGCGGATAAGATATCACGCCGGCAGACGGGAATCCTCCCCCTTTCGCCGGGCTCCTCCCCCGCCGACTCATGGTCCGCCTCCTCACTTTATTCAGACCGTCACCAGGGATGTGCGAGACCACCGGCCGACCGGCTACTACCAGAATCCCCGCCGGCCTGATGAGCGCATGACTATTGTGCACACACGCTCCCGGTCGCGAGAGCGCCGGTCCCCGCCTGTTCACTCGGCCCCGGCGCCGCGGCCGCCTCCGCCTGCGGCCCCGCAGGTGATCATCAACCAGCAGCGGCCGATTATCCAGCAGCGCCGAGTGCATCACTCGGATTCGTCCTCGGACGAGTCATCACATGTTTCCTCTCGCCACGGTCGCCGCCACAGACACCGGTCACGCAGCCACGCCCGGAGCCGGTCATCGAGTGCGCACAGCAACGCCGAGGATGCCCTGCAGAAGTACCGAATGGAGCAAATGGCACGAGAGCTCAACGACCTCCGGCTTGAAAACAAACAGCGTGACGACCAGCGCCAGATGGAGATGTACCACAAGGAATCCGCTGAGCTCGCCCACGCCAGAGCCGAGCTCGAGATGCGTCAGCGCCGGGAGGAGGAAGAGCTCCGTAACGACCGGTACCGCGACGATTACGAGCTGATCAACCTCCAGCGCGAGATTGCCCGCATCAAGCGTCGGGAAGAAGAAGTTCGCCGTGATAGGGAACGCGAGGATCAGGCGAAGCTGACCAAGGACAGCGATGAGCTGGCGCGGCTCAAGAAGTCGCAAGAGGAAAGCAAACTCGAGAAACAGCGAGAGAACGAGGCCGCGCTCCAAAAGTCCAAGACGGAGCTGGAGCGCCGGATCAAGGCTGAGGAAGACGCGAGGCGGGAAAAGGCGGTCCAGGATGAGGCCAAGGCCAAGGCCGCCTTGGAAGAGCTGGAACGCATCCACGCCGAGAGGAAGCGGAAGGAGGAGGAAGAGCGGATCAAGCGCGAGGTTGAGCTAAAGAAGCTCGAGGAGGAGAAGAAGAAAGCCGATGAGTTGAAGCGCAGGGAGAAGGAAGCCGAGGAAGCCATCGCCGCTTTCAAGGCTAAGGAGGCGGAGCGCCTGGCCAAGGAAAAGGCCGACAACGAGGCCAAGGAAAAGGAGTTTCAGCGCCTCATGCAGGAACAGCTGATCAACTCGGGTCTCGACGAGAAGGCGATTGCTGCCATCCTGAAGAAGGAGAAGATCAAGCAGGAGGAGGAGAGGCCGGCCCCGGCCCCCGCCCGGCCCACCTACACGCGAATGTCACTCCAGTACCTGTCCCTTGAGACGTTGTACTATTACGATATTGAGTTTGAGCGGGATCCGGTAGGTTCATCCCAACTCATCCGACACTCGGAATGAACCAACAAGAACTAACCTGAATCCATCTGTAGGACCCGAATTACGTGCTGATCAAGCGCTGGGTGCCCGAGTGGGAGCAGAAGAAGCTGTGGAAGCACACGGAGGAGCTCCGCCTAACCATCACGACCGATAAGCACCACCACCGCCATAGCTCTGGTGGCAACGTCATGCTCGAGGTCGACACCGGCCGCCGCCACCACCGCCCCCGCTCCGGCGAGTTTGAGTTCGTCCGCAAGCGCAGCAAGTCGCCCGGCCTGCTCATGTACCTGGCTGGCGGCCGGCCGCGGTAAACCCTTTTTTTCCATGCTGGCTTTCTCAACTGTTGATTGCGATGAAATACCCTTCCTTCTGGCAGGCGACGCCACGGTTCTTTTTCTTTTCTTCAACAACACAAGACCGGGGGTGCGAAGAAGAAAGATGGGAGTGGGAAAGGGACAGAGTTGGTGGGGTGTTATGAGAAATACGGAACGATGAGCATGAGCCACGAGTTATTGTCTACGTTTTGCGAGTCGAGATATTGTTTCGTATCTATCCGTTTGGTTTTCCTGTTCTTCCTTCCAGTCCCAACTCCGTTGTTGCCCGGCCAGTTGTGCCGTCGTCAAAGAAAACCGAGTCCTCCCCGAGCTCTGGCCGTGGCATGTTTATGTTCTCTCTCTTCTTCCTGCACCGTCCACCCCTCGGACAATGCAGCTCTCTAGGGATAGGCTTAGGTATCGTACAGTACAGTACACTCAAAACAAACCAGAAACAACCCCCCTCCCCGTTATGACTCCGTTGCTGCCCCCCAGCCAAACGATCCAAATATGCAAAACGACCCACCAACCCGATCCCTTTTAAAGACTTCCCTTCGCCGTGGTCCCCCACCCACTCTCCGCCCGCCGTATCAGCTCCTCATACACAGTCCACGCCAGAGCCGAGCTGACCGCTTTCCGACTCATGCGCAGCGCCAAGCCGTCCCACAGCGCCCTCACTCCCTCCTCCGCCACCATCCGCCTCGCCCCCTGCACCATATTCCGATACCTCCCCGGCTGCAACTGAATCCTCGTCTTGACCGCATCAAACGGGTTCGACACCACACTGCACACCACGCCCGACACCACCCCGCTCGTGAAATTAATCCCCGCGGCATGCGATATCCCCATGCCCCCAACGCCTATCTCCCCAGACGGAAAAAGCGCCGCCAGCCGCTTCTTGCTCTGCTCGTAAAACACCACATACAGCCCCGCGTACGGCGCGTCGCGCACGGCCGTCGCGCCGTACCCGGCAAAGAAACCGCGGGGCCCTTCGCGCGCGAGCACGTCCCGCGCGGCAGAGGCCAGCGAGGTGTAGGCGTAGAGGGTGGACTCGTAGCGGACTTTGAGGACGGTCAGGGGCATGAGGAGGAAGCCTGCGAAGCAGCGGGCGAGGGCGCCCGAGAGGAGGTTGGTGGTGTTGGAGAGTTTTGGGAGGGAGGAGGAGGAGGATGATGATAGGGATGAGGAGGTGGTGTGTTGGGGGTGGGCCAGGCGGAAGGCGGTCTGGCGGATGGCGTTGAGCGAGGTGAAGTAGATTGCGGAGCCGAAGCCCGTGCGGAGGGCGGACGGGACGGCGCCGCGCCAGAGGGCCGGGATGAGGCGCGGCGCGGCGCGGATGTCGGCTATGGCCGCCGAGAGGGAGTGTGCGCCGGACTGCTGGACGCGGGTCTTGAGGAGGTCGATAGGTTGTAGGAGGACTGCCGAGAGCACCCCGGAGCCGAGGCCGGCGCCGAAGTGGAAGGCTGTTGGGAGGTGGGGGTGGGGTCAGCTGATTGCTGTTCTGTTTTATGTTCTGGCAAGGGGGAAGTGGTGGTGGGTAAGGGCGTACTCGACTTCGAAAGCGCCGTGCGGGAGCCATCGGACATTGCGGCGTTGGGTCCCGTTCACTCGGTGTCGGTGTCGGTATCGGTGGCGGTCTCGTTGTGTCGTGCGGCCGGGTTCCGTTCAGGGACAGATCGGAGCGTCGGGTCCGTAAAAGAAATTCTTCTCGTCGAGCGGTTCGTGCGTCTGAGATTCGGACCGGCCGTTCTCAAACTCGATGTGTGCAGGGTCCCATGTTGGGCTGGGCCGTGGATGTGCTGTTCGTGCTGTCGTGGGTGCTTGGGCAGAAAAGTTCAAAGTTGAGATGGAGACGCTGCAAGTCGAGCATGGATGCGGCTTATGACGGCATGCCGTGCCAATTGCTGGGGTTGGCTGACTCGGCCGTGTCCGGGTGTGCCGGCTCGACCCGAGCTGACGGCGCCGGTTCCCCCTCGCAGCCAACCAGGAACCGACAGGCAAGCAATAATACGGGCAAACACGCCCGGGCTTATTCGTGTTGGCATGTACTAGAGCTGAGTCACTCAAAGGAGGAACAGGAGGAGATGGGACCAAAGAATGATGGCTTGGGGTCTTCTGTCCACCACCCGCTATTCGCACAGTGCCGGCCTCAACTCCCCCTTCGCTGGTCCCCCACAATCGACTCCAGCCGTCCGGCCAGCGCCCGGTGCCGCTTGACAACCTCCACCCACTCCTCCTCGGCCTCGGGCCCAACATCTAGCGTCGCCAAAAACAGCCCAAAATCCCCTCCCAGCCGCCCCAGACTCCCCGCACAGTACAGCACCTGCGTCAGCAGGCTATCCCTCGCGGCCTGGTCCCGCACGGTAGGCAGATACACCCGTAGTGTCTCGAGCAGCATGTCCACCAGGTAGAGCGGGAACGTAGCCAGCGCCGAGGGCATCGGCTCCAGCGGGTCACCATTTCCGTTTGCCCCCGCCGGCCCGTCGCTGGTCACGGCCGTGGCAGCGGGGAAGATGCTCCGGAACATGGACACGATGGCGAAGCTCTGCTCGCGGAAGATCTCGACGTACCGCTTCAGGTACCGCTCCGTCTGCTGCCCGCCCGACCAGGCGTGGCCGGCCGCGCTGGCGGCGGCGGCCTTTTGGCGCGCCTGCTCCTGGTCGGCCAGCTCGCGGAGGGGCTCCAGGGCCTCGAGCATCGTCATGAGGGTCGCGAGGCGGCAGACGAGGAAGAGTGCGCCTAGGACGCGCTCTTGGGAGTCGTGGCCTTTGGCGGTGTTGGAGTTTGGGGTGGGAGTGGCGGTGGTTGTGGATGATGCGGTTTCGAGATCTGGTAACACGCGCCGCAGCCAGCTGATGGTTCGGAGCGAGGCGGCCAGCTTGAGGCCTGGTGCTTTGAGCGAGAGAATGAGGTTGGCCGCCATGGTGCGCATGGCTTCGTCAGCTTGAGTGGATATCGAGTCCACGAGGGGTGACTTGGGATAGATGGAGTGCAGTCGCCGCATGTGGCCGTTCAGGTCCAATGCGGATGAGTAGTTGACGGGCGCGGTGGAGATGGACGAGGAGAGCAAGGTCGGCAGCTCGAGCACGTCGACCAGCCGCTCGACATTGCGCGAGAGCAGCAGTGCCTTCTTGCGCCGTGCGAGTACCTCGCTGTCGCCGCTCTTGCTGTAGCTTGTCGAGAAGCGCACGGCTTCGCTGTCGAGCTTCGGGATTGAGTTGCGGAGGTCGGCTGTGCTCGCCGCTAGGGCGGGTAGTGTGGTGTGCAGCGTGGCATGGTGAGATGCGGATTCGATGATCTGCTTGTGTGATTTTTTGGAGAGGGCCTGCAAGGACAGCAGGAGTCCGTGGGAGGACTGCGCGAGGGCCTGGGGTTCGGTTGAGCTGAGTGAGGAGAGCGGCTGCGAGGCCAGTGTTGTGAGGTACTCGAGCGCGCTCGGGTCTGCTGTGGCCCGGGGTGACGCGGATGATGGCCCAGGCGGGGAGAGCAAGTCATAGAGGAGGTCTGCCATGCCTGGTTCCAGTCGGGTATCGGTGGCCAGAGGTGCAGCCGGGAATGACTGAATGTGGTGAGGGCCCGGACCGCGGATCGCTTGCTCCTGCGGGTTCGATGCAGAAAATTGCAGCTCGGCAGGTGGGCAGCTGTTCTTATTTTTGAATCTAAATTGGCATGTCACCGGGTTTTGGCGTTGGGAGAGGCAGCCCTTGATTGTCGTCGGCGTGAGGTGTGGATGTGTTACGTGGGCGAGATTGTCGAGGCGCGCTTCCGTGAGAGGCCATCGCAGCGAGATGCTTGAAAATATAAGCGCCTCAACTAACAGAATGCTTGAAAATATAGGTGAATTGTCGTTAGTGCACTAACTAGGTCACATTGGCTGGCTTTCCTCTTGTTGGTCAAGCGCCCCACCATGTCTTCCCGGGCCTCTTTGCACACCTCTTGTCTTCTCTTCACTTACTTCAACTCACTTTCAACCTCCAACAAAACAACGGCAGAATTGGTGACTCCATATTTTCCCTCTACAACTCTTCGAGACCGACTCCTGGCTAGAAAGTTCAAATACACCAACATGTCGCCCCTCATCCCCAGTCGGGGCATTTATCTTCCTCATCCGCCACTGGAACCGCAGTCGGCGGGTTACAATCCGATGTCGAACCCCTCTTGGGCTCAGTCTCAGTTATTGCTTTGAAACTGCCTCCATCCGGAGCACATAACCACAGAAGCAAGAGGCCCATCTTCATTCCTAACCCTTGCAGGAGCCAGCCAAGGATGCGCCCCAAGGCCCCCAGCCCTGCGACAACCCCTTGGCCTTTGGAGTCGGGCTGGTCTCTCGAATTCTGGTCGCCCTTCCAACCGTCTGCCCTTGGCTGGATGGCGCTTTCATCGACCGGAGTTGTCGCTGCCGAGTTCACCAACGTCTCCGATCCCGAACTTGAGCATTCCGAGGCCTCATCGGCGTCCTGCTCCTGCGGCGTAACGGGGGACTGCGGTGGGCACGAGGGCGGGGGCGCTGCCAGCCCAGCGGCAACTCGTAGGTCCTGGAGGGTTGGCGCTTGGAGGTACTCGCCGGACTCAGTTATTCTCGGCGGTTCTCTTTCGAGCGTTTCCTGTCTTCCGGGTCCCGACCATGGCGTCATGCTCAGCGGCTGCAGAACCGGCGGCGCCGGGTTGGTTGCCACCGCGTGGAAAGCGGCGGGCAACGCGCTGGGAACCTCGACCGGAACCCGGGAAATGTTCTGAAGCTGCATGGCGGGATCGAGGTCCTGCGCAATGGCGTCCAACCCCATTATGGATGCGTACCCGTCTTTCCACTCGAACTTGGTGACGATGTCCTGATTCTCCTCCTCCTTGCTTCTGAACCGAAGCCGACCTTTCAACTTGTCCGATAACCTGGTCAGTTTTCCGCTGACATGGACCGTCATGTAGAACTTGGTCGCGTTGTGCTCAAGCGCAAATGCCGTGTGGATGAGATGGCTGTGCGTTGGCTGCCGCTCCAATGGATTCGCCTTGAGTTCCCACCGCAGTTGGTTGTACCAGATGTTCCCTTTGCTCGAGCCGATATGTCCAGAGAAGTCCCATCGGCTGGCCGTTTGCACAATCTTCTCCCTGTCTACCCCAAGACCTCCGACCCCATATCCCATCACCTGCACCTCGGGCGTGCGCTTCTTGGCTTTCCTCGTTTGCTCGTGGGATTGTTCCCCGCGGAGCGACTGGGGCCCATAGTAGGTGGTGAACTTGACGGGACAACAAGAGCGGCGCTCGACATTGGCCTCCTGCCCGTCGTTCTCTTCCAGTGTCACCGTGACCGTTGCTGACTCGAGCTTGCAGTCTGGAGGCTGGCGGAGATCCAGGTCCATAAAAAGTATACCTGCTGGATGTTTCGCCTCTCCGATGACGCCCCAACGGGACTTTTTGAAGAGAAACCGGCAGTCAACTTCGACCTTCCCAATGCTCCCCCGGCCAGCACGCATGTGCGACGACGCAATGTTGTCGAATCTGCTGTAATCCTGCCGCCCATATTTGCTGCGTACTTTGAAGAGCAGGGCAGGCGACGTCGACGGACTTTCCATGCTTCGGATATCTGAGAACTTTGGACTTTTCAGGTAGGTATCTGGGGAGAACTGGTGGGCAATCCGATTCAGGACTCGAGAAGAGTCGGACAGAGCCTTGCGCTGAGGCAAGGGCGGTTATTTGAACAGCTTGGGCGGGGCTGGACGCCTCGAGCACGTCGTTGGCCTCCCTGGCTGCGGGGAGCCTGCATGAAGCCTGCATGAGACTACTTACAGCCAACACTGCCCCACGGCTGGAGCGTGTTGCCTGCTGCTGTTATTGGCCCCTAGTTTTGCAAGGAAACCTTCAAAGAGGGACTTGGCGGTTGATGTCTTCTGCACAGCCTTACCACCCACTCTGCGTAAGGAGGGACGGCTTTCTGCCTGTCTGTCGCTCCCTTCCGACCAACAGCATCACGGGCCTGTTGACCCTCAGCTTTGCGACACTCTTACAGACAAAATGTCCAACCTGAAGAACCAAACCAAGGCGTCTCATCCACCCCCTCGGGCCGCGAAGTCAATCGCGTATATTGAAGCCAACCCTGGCCTTGAGAACAATCCGGCATATCACGGACCGGGCTCGAAGTCAGGTGATGAGTCCTCATATACTGATGTTTCTTCATCTTCCGGTACAGACGCAGGGAGATTACGCCCTCGCTCTCACACCCTGGAGCGACCTGCTGGTTCTCGTCCAGAGTCGAGCAGATGGGATCACCTGTATCGGCAACTCCAATCCGGTTCCGGACACCAGTCGCGGCATTCTCTTGTTCCTACTCGACAAGCTTTGGGGTCCACTGGTCGTACCCCCGCGGTTGGTCCTGCACTCGAGAGATCATTGCCCGCCACATCCAATTCCCCTCAACCCCGGGTACCTCAAACCCAGGTACCGCCACCCGCGGCCCACCGCAACTACCTCCAAGACCCGGACTACAAAGTCCGGGAAAGACGGGTTGATATTGTTTGCAACCCCTCGCAAGCGAGCAAGGATTTGACCATCCGGCTTGAGCTGGAACTTGAAGAGGACTGGAGCTCGGAGCTCGAGGGGTTTTGCCGTCTCTGGCGGCTCGGCCGGTTCAACGAGGCAAAGCAGCACTTCAAGGCACAGCTCCAGCATCTGAGCACTGTCCCGTACCTCTGGGTAGAGTACGCCAGCATGCTGCTCTCCGCAGGGGATTACAAATCACTTGAAAAGATGCCCGACATCTCGGAACTCTGGTGTTCGGGACTCAAGAGCTACCCGCTCGGGCGCGAGGGCTGGGCCCTGAAGGGAAATATCGACTTCTTAAGGCACATGGAGCGATCTCCTTCCCGCCAATTTATCAAGACAACAGAGGAAATTGTTGAATCGATCATCAGGTTTCAGAGTTGGTTAAGCTTCAATACCTGTTCGACAACGGTGCGTCCGCCTTTCAGCCAGGAAAAATGTCTCCCCCAAGAAGTGCCGGTGGTCCTCCACCACCGTATTAAATGCTGATGATTCCACCCCTTAGATCCAATGCCTTGCTCAGAGTCTCGCAGCGCTCCAATACATCAATACCTGCACGGACCAGGAATCTGTGGTGGCCGAAGCCGAGAAGGCCAAAGCCGCCACACGGCTGGGAGGAGTGAGCTGGAGGAAGGTGTATATTGATGCTGTGGGTGAGCAGCGTGTCTGGGACTTCAGGGATCTCTTCCTTTCGGCGATTGCCTTCTTTCGCGAAGGTTCTACGTGCCGGGATTTTTTTGGCACGTATTCCACACCGGAGATGGTAGACGCCATTGTCAGGGACTTTGGCCACACGCCATCCGACGAGACATCGACAATGGCCATGCTCGACTTGTTCAGCTCTTGGATCCTCCAGTACCCTGTCCATGACACTCTGCGGTCGCTGCTCTATGACCACGCCAAGGCCTTTGCCGAATCCGTGGAGCGCAGTGACCCGGAGCTTATGATGAGCGGGCCCTTCGTCCGGTGGTTACTTGCTAAAACTTCCGTGGAGATAACGGCCCCCCGTCGACGACGCCGGGATGGAGTGGCCTTGGAAGATTTCGGGGGGCTTAAGGTCGACCTCGGCCGCCACACGCATTTGCCCGTCTATGTCCCGAATCAGCACTCGAGAAAACCCTCCTGGGACTTTTTCTTCAGGAGGTCTACACCCGAGCAGCGCCACGTTTTGGAAGTCGCTGCCAGCGCGGCTCAACACCTAGGGGACTACCATCTACAGGCAGAGGCTTTGAAACTGCTCATCCTGCAGTCCGAGGATCCCAGAGACCTGATGGATACCCTTGCTCATCTGCAGCTCGAGGGCCAAGGCGACAAGGAAGGCTACATCGCAACTTGCCTGTCGCGGTACCTGGTCATCACTGATCCGGCAGAAGAAGCTGAACTTCTCCAGAGGCTCGAGGGATGCGGAGACAGACCCGGCACGTTTGACTTTGAGAACTGTCACAACGCTTCTCTGGTATGGGCCTGGAGTGCGATCCGGATCATGCTCAGGTGCTCCAGCAGGGAGGGCGGGAGCGGCACAAACGACACCAACGACGACGGCCGCCAAAACGCCTCCTTCGCCGCCATGTTTGCTGAGAAGGGTATCCGGATGGATGAGTGGCGGCTGCCTTTCTCCATTGTCAATTTCTCGCGGCAGGAACTCGGCATCAACGTGCCCCCATCCAAGCTGGCATCTGATCGTCCTCTACATTCATCCCCCTTGGTGTACGGTCGGCATGTGGCTGCGCAACCCGGAACGAAGCCCCAACCCGCGCAGACCAGTTCTGGGAACCAGAATGGTGGTGGTGTGCCTCAGGGGCCCATTGCAGACATCCCAAACTTCAATGCAAGCATACCTGAGGGCTATGTTCCTTATCCCAACCTAGCCTCACAGTCAACAATGCCACCTACCCGCCAAGAAGACACAGCCTATATTCCTTATACCAACTTATACGCCAACTGGCCAGTGCCACCTCCTACCGAAAACGTCCCTGAGGGCTGGCCCGGAGGGCTCAGTACAGGCGGCCCATCTGTTCAAACTCAGCACCAGCAAAACAGCCGCGAGGGGCACCGTGCACGGCGTTTCCCCGGTGAGGAAGAAAAGGAGGAGGACAGGATCGAAGCTGCGCCTAGCAAGGAAGAAGAGAAAAGCAGAGCTAGCCAGGAGAAACGCAAGGAGGCCGAAGCTACAGGGAATGACGATCCTGGGTCTTTTGGCGAGCCACAGCAGCGGCCCAAACAGGGGCAAGAACGCGAGGTCCATTGGGACGAGACCGGTTTTACCGAGGGTCAAGTTGGGACGAGGGATGAAGATGGGGGAACACGGCAGGACAACGCAGGGGTCCACGACGAGGCCGGCGCCCTCACCCTTCACGACCGCCGGAACATGCCCCCTCCCAAAGAAACATGGGAGCCTTGGTTGCCGGGTTCGCAGGACACCCCTGGCGACCTTGCCGACCGTTACGAGTCTGCATTTGATGCAGCCGCGCAGTATGTGGCACAGGGGCGGGCGGACAAGAATCGGAAGAAGAAACGGAAGGAGGAGAAGGGAATGAAGAAGACCAGGGAGGAGACAGATGAGTGTGATGATGAAGATCAAGAAGAGGACGAGGATGAGGGTGAGGAAGCGGATGAGGAAGAGGACACGGAACATGAAAATAGTCCGACTATCGAGGAGGCCTGAATCCGAGTGAGAATGCGGGTTTGGAATCACGGGCAATATTTGCTTGATATATGGATTCTTTCTGCCCGTTTAGCAACCGTGAGGTTCCCTCCTCGAAAAAGCTAAGATATCTGTCCGAAAGAAGGCATGTCGTCGACAGAGCGGGTCCCGGGTCTCTGCCTGGCGCGAGCCCAGGCGATTGTTGCATGTGACGGGATGACCCACCGCAGAGGGTCGTCAGCCCCGCCAAAGCGACCAAACACCGATGAACCCCGCTTTTAGGCCCTCCTCCGAGTCCCCAGTGGCCAGTGCAGCCCTGGCCCGACCTCTTATCGCCCAGCTGATAGGCGGCCTCGGATGCCAAGCCTCCCCCATTCCCCAACAAAACACAGCTCACAGGGCCCCTGGCGCCCTGACGCCCTGACGGAGCTGTGCTGTGATTCCGGCCCGCAGCTGCATCTCTGCCGCTGCCTTTCTGCCACCGCCTCTGCCTCCGCCTCTGACTCTCGGCCCTTGCAGCCTGGAGCTCCAACGAGAGAGCAACGCACGAGTGACGGGGATGCACATGGCGCAGCGATAGGCGCAGAAGCTCTCTTTTTTCCGTTCTGCCTTTTCTCTTTCGCCCTCCCGCATCAGCTGCCCACCTGGTCGAGACATCTCCCACCTGCTGCAGCTGCCGGGTGCCTGGACCCGGTGACCGACGCCATCCGCAAGCCATTTCCACAGCCTTAAAAGGAACAGAGAGCCCCGGCGCCTCTTCCTCCCCTTTCCCCTTTCCTCCGGGTTCTGACCGCGCAACACACAACCACACCGCCAACATGCGCGATCCGTTTCCGTTCCCGCCCATCCCGGCGCTGAGCAGGGCCGTCGAGCCCCTGGCCGATCGGCTCGGAATGCCGACCCTCCCCCTGCACATCCACGAGGTCGTCGGCTCGGCCCTCCTCTACACCTTCATCCAGGTCGTCGTCTCGCCCGTTCTCTCGACCCGCCTGTTCCCCAAGTTCTACCCGGCCGACAACCGCACCAAAAAGGCCAACTGGGACACCCACGTCGTCTCGCTCTTTCAGGCCCTGCTGATCAACGCCCTGGCCCTGTGGGTCATGTTCGCCGACGACGAGCGCAAAACCATGGACCAGGAGCAGCGCGTCTGGGGCTACACCGGCGGCTGCGGCCTGATCCAGGCCCTCGCGGCGGGCTACTTTGTCTGGGATCTGGGCATCACCATCATGAACTTTGACATCTTTGGCATCGGCCTCCTGGCCCACGCCGTCAGCGCCCTGGCGGTCTACACCTTTGGCTTCGTACGCCCTCCCTCCTATCCATAAACTCACCAGCTCCTAAACTAACTCCCTCCTTCCCAGCGCCCCTACCTCAACTACTACTCCCCCATCTTCATCCTCTACGAGCTCTCCACTCCCTTCCTCAACATCCACTGGTTCTTCGACAAGCTCAACATGACGGGCTCCAAGCCCCAGCTCTACAACGGCATCGCCCTGCTCGTGACCTTCTTCTCCTGCCGCCTCATCTGGGGCACCTGGCAGTCGGCCGTCGTCTACGCCGACATGTGGCGCGGCCTGCGCTCGCCGCCCACGCCCGCCTATCTGGCCGCCGCCTTCGCCGACCCAGCCACCTCAGCTGACCCCCACGCCAACCCCATGGCCTTTGCCCGCGACGCGGCGGCCGTCCCGCTGTGGCTCACGCTGGTGTACCTGTCGAGCAACGTGGTGCTGAACGCGCTGAACTGGTTCTGGTTCGTCAAGATGGTCGCGGCCGTGCGCAAGCGGTTTGAGCCGCCGAAGCAGGCCAAGAAGGAGGCCGTGGAGGGGGAGAAGGGACCTACCAAGGGATCGGCGTCGGCGGTTGATGGTACGGATGCTGCTGTTGCGGTGAAGAGGAGGGCTAGGGCGCATTCGATTGAGGATGTCGTGCCGGATAGTGATGAACTGAGGGAGGGGACGATTCAGTGAGACCTTTCAGTTTAAGCTGATGTTTCTTGCGTGAGAGAGAGAAGGGAGGGTGTGTGACGAATAATGGATCTGTGTATTCATGGCGCGACACGGCACGGCACAGCGATATCAGGTCGGATCGGATTGGGTTGCATAGGACGACGTTCTTGTTTGCTTTGGCTTTTTCTTACGCGTACGCTATAGCTTTAGGCGAACGGGTTTGCTTTCCTGCGTGGTTGCGGTTTTCTATCGAGTTATTTGGATTGAGCCCGGTTGGCGGGTAGGGTTGTGTGATTGAAATCTGTAGACGTCCAATATATCAAGGCTTGCCCTCCACCCTGATGCTTCCAGGATGCTGGTTTAATATCGATATGTATGGATCTGGGATTCTAGGTTGCATCCACGGTTGCGGTACCCGCGTTGCACACGCCCGGACCATCGTCGAAACAATTCGACACCGTGCACACCAGGAAGAAAGGTAGTAGGCAAAAATAGGTACGTTCGGGATTTAAATACGGTAGGGTAGGTACAACGGTTCTTGGAAAGACGAGGTGAGAAACAAAAAGACAAGGCGAACAGGGGAAGAAAAAAACGGCAGCGCTCGCTCCGGGACATGCTGCTCCCTCCACAACCACCACACCTACAACCCCACCGTATGCCAGACAGACCACGCCAAGGTCAATCTAGTATAGCAGGCCCCTCCCCCTTCTCCATCCCTTCCTGTCTCCTCTAACTCCCTCGTAAGAGCCTCAGGCAAGTGATTCTTTCCGTTTCCACATCGACGCCTTGTCCTTGGCAGTAACCATTCGAAATCCAATTCAGACGCGTCTGTCTCTTCACTACCGTGCAGTATAGAGCAAACACGCAACGACAGGGTGAGCGTCGACCGTAGCTAGCCGTCGGACAGGCCCCACACAGACAGCAAAGACATGAAGCCACAAGCCTAGCAAACTACACAGGCTACCGGCACAAGACCAAGCGTCGTCGGTGTGTGTTGTGGTTGGAATGCTCAAAACCCGAACGGATTGTCCGGCGCTGGTGGAAAGAAATCATAGTTAGCCACCGAGGCAATACGACGAGAGAAATAGAGAGACAGAGAGAGGAAAACTCACTAGCAGCAGACAAATTCGCCCTCCTCCCCGTCGCCTGCGGCACAATCTTCTTCTGCCCCTCGGGCACACCAAACCGCACCGGCGGCGGCGGGCCCGTCTTCTGCGGCACAAGCGGCTGCATCGGCAGCTGCAAGCCCCCGCCGCCACCACCGCCCATACCAACACCACCAAACCCGGTAGGCTGTATCTGCATCGGCAGCGGCGGCTGCTGCTGCTGCTGCTGAGGCATGCCGCCCATCATGCCCATGCCCATGCCCATGCCCATGCCCGTCGGCTGGGCGATGAAAGGTTGCTGTTGCTGCTGCGGTTGCTGCTGATACATGAACCCCGTAGGCTGAACCTGCATAGGCTGCGGCATCTGCTGCATGCCCGTCATCATGGGAATCTGCTGCTGTTGCTGCGGTTGCGGCATGCCTGTCATCATGGGCATCATCGGCTGCTGCTGCTGTTGCATGGCTTGAGTATACTGCTGCTGGAGGCGGGCCTGGGTGAGGTCGTTGAGACTCTGGCCTGGTGGAGCGACCTGCGCGTAGCCCGTCATCTGGGGGTAGAGGGGCGGCGGGGCGAAGGCGCTGGGCTGGGCAGACTGCGGAGCCGAGAGGGGCCGGGAGGGCGGCGGAGGGGGCATCAGGCCGCCTTGGCCTTGGGAGTATTGCGGTGCCATGGGGCGTTGGCGGGCGATGTTTTGCGGAAGTTGCTGGGCAAAGTTTTGTTGTAACGGTTGTTGCGGCCCGTTGATTGCTGGGGGCTGCATACCGCTGAAGAAGCCCGGGGTCGCGCCAGTGGCTTGGGGGATCTGCGCGGGTGCTGGCACCGGTGCGGGCGCCGGAGCGGGTGCCAGGTTCAACGTCGGCGGCGGGACGGGAGGCTGTACTTTCTCTGGGGTGAGGGGCTGCGACAGCAGGGACAGGTCCTGCATGGACCCGACGAGCGACGCAGGAGCAGGGGCAGGGGCGGCAACGGGAGCGGGAGCGGGAGCTGGCGCCGGCGGTGCCGGGGCTTGTTGCGGGGCTGGTTCCGGAGTCTTGGAGGGCTTCACATCCCAAGCATCGTCGTCAAACCCACTAGCAGGTTTTGAGGCCGGCTTGGCGACGGCCGGCGGCGCCGCTGCCGTAGGGGAAGAGGCCTTGGCCTCGGCCGCGCCCGAACCCGTCTGCTGAGAGAAGGCCTTTAGATCAACAACGTTGCTGGTCTCGACCGGAGGAGCTGGCCGTCCTTTCCTAGTGTTATTCCGCAAGGCGCCTCCCGGGCCAGAAAACAGTCCGCCGCCGCCCTCCTCGTCGCCGGCGCCGCCCTTCTTCCCACGGCTATACTTGGAATCCAAGTACCGCGTGACTTTGATAATGTCGCCCTCGCGGAAGCCGAGGCTCCGCAGGACAGTGGCGTCGACGTCAGGCAGGACGCTCTCGTCCATCGACTCCCGCGCAAAGGCCTGGGCGTACCGCTCACACAAGCCGGGCTGGACCTCGCAGGTCAAGAAGAACTGGAACCAGTCGTAATCCGGCTTCTTGGGTTCGATGGAAGCGCCGACAGAAGCGCCGGCCTTGGCCGACGGCTGCTTACGAGATTCTCTACTCCCTGACGCCGTGGCCCTCTTCTTGAGGTCGGACAGCGGCTTGTCCTCGTCGAGTGAAATGCCAGTAACGCTCTCGACATACTCGAGATCGGCGAGCGACATCTTGGCAACGGGGACCGCAATGCGGACGCCATTCAGTTTGTGGAGGTTGAGCTTACCGTCCTTCAAGCCGAGAAACTGAGCGTCGACGGTGAACGACTTGGAGCGGTCTGTCCACGTGCGGACCTTGGACAGGTCGGGTTCTGAAACGAACGTCAGCGGATGCACATTGATATCGGAAAAAGAGCACCCACTCGATTTGCCGTTGGCCTTGGATGAGCCCGAAGCCTCGGCCGCGCGGCCGTTCTCGCGTCTGCTTCGCTGTTGCGGGTCGGTGTTAAGCTTTCTGGCCGACAGACTACTACTCCGGTCGGGCAAACGCAAGCCAGGGCCTACCTCTTGTGCTCTCCCCTTGTCCCGGTCGCGGTCTCGTTCGCGATCGCGTTCCCGCTGGTCCTCGCGCTGGCCGGCGCGCATGGCCTCCTTGGTCAGGCGCGCCTCCTCCAGGCGGTTCTGCTCGACGGTGGACTTGCCCGCGTTGATGCCCGAAGTCGACGACTGCACGGGAGTGTCGAGGATGCCCGTGACCTCGATGTAGCTGCTCGGCACCACGCCCTCCTTCTGGTTCTTGACGCGGCGCACCATCCACCACTCGTCGCTCTTGGTATCGTCGAGGATGACGACCTCATCCCCGATGCCGACGGTAACCTCGTCGTCGCCCTGAGCCATAAAGTCGTACATGATGACGCCCTTCTTTTGCTGGATGCCCCGCTTGCCCGTGCTGGCCATGATGACCTCCTTAAGGCCCTCGGCGCGCACGGCGCCGGCCATCTCGCCGAGCATGGCGACGATCTCCTCGGCGGTGTCCTTGGCGCCCGCGTGGAAGTCGATGCTCTTGCTCGGCTTGACCAGCTCCATGAAGACGTGCTTGCCCTCACGCGAGTAGTGGGTCATGCGGTCGGCGGTCCATTCGAGCGACGGACCGTCCTGAGCATGCTCTGGGGCGATCAGTATCATGCCGGTGCGCAGGTTGATGCCCAGGGTGGTGGGCATCTTCTTCTTCTTGCCCATGACCGACACCATCTCATTGATGTTGTACATATGGAAGTCGCCGGGGGTGAGAGGCGCGGTCCGCGGTGTCGGGGGTGCGTCATAGTCGCTCCGGCTGTCTCGGCGGCTGTCGTAATCGTTGCGGCGGCGCTGCTCCGGCGGCGGCGACACCCGGGGAGGCTCGGCGGAGAGCTGAGAGTCGCCGCGCGGGCGGGCTGGAAGCGGCGGGGACTTGACCTCGTTGTCGGATTCGTCGTCGGCGTAGCGGTTACGGGGCGGAAGGTCGAGGGGTGCGGGAGGGTGGTGCTGGGATGAGCCGGCGCGGGCAGCCATCATTCCCGCGATCATGGTGGCCGGGTTCGGCGCCGAGGGCGTGACGGGTGTGCTCGGCTCCGAAGGGGGCGCTTGATTCCTAGCCGGCAGGGGCGGGCTCTGGACATCGCTGCTCGGGGTCCGGGCCGGGAGTGGAGGCGGCGCGGGCGCGGCGGCCGGTTCATCTTCCTCCTCCTCCTTATCCCCCAACTCGATGTAGTTGGCGGGCACAAAGCCATAGTCTCCATCGTGCCCCACCAGAATCCAATCCGGGTCCGAGGCATCAAAGACATCCAACTGAGCATCCTCGGGAAACGACAGCTCCTCATCGGTCTGCCTAGCGTACTCGTAGAGCGCGCGTGCTTTCGCCTGGGGTTGGACCTATATCGCGCAAGGCGGGAGCACGCCAACAGTCAGCACAAGGCGCCAGCGGTGAGAAGGGTGTTCAGACGGATGCAGAGCCACAGCCCACGTACCTCCTCGACGTAGTTGTTGGGAATCAGGCCCACGGGCTCGTCCTCGTCCTCGCCGGTGGCCTTCTTCTTGGCCTTCCACCAGTCATCCTCGGTGCTCTTGTGCAGCACGTAGAGCACGTCGCCCTCGGAGATCTGCAGCTCGCCCTCGCCCTGCGGCGCGTAGTCGTATACGGCCCGGTAGACGCCGAGGAAACCCATGGCTTCGGGTGATGATGGTGGTGGTGATGGTGCTCGTTGCTGGGGCCAGCAAGCGCCTGCCGGATGGTCGGCGGCGGGGTCGGGGCTGTGCTGATTATTGTCTGGGTAGGACGGCAGCCGACGGCATTGGAATCACGGTAAGGGGTGTCGGGGCAGAGCGGCGGGAGGGTCGAAGGGACGGGCGGTTCGGGCGGCGGGCACGGAGGATCGGGGGATTGTCGCCGTGTGAGCGGTGCCAGGGTCGATGCAGGTATGCGGTGCCGTGCAGTGATGCGCAGTGGAGTGCAGCACCGAAGCACGGTCGGACGGGGATGGGAACAGGAACAGGAACAGGGTCAGGCACGGGGTCGAGGCTCGGTTGGGTCGAGGAGAGGATAGCTGTCACGGCCGTCCACCCGGGTTGGTGGCGTTTTCCAACCGCGGATTCAGTCCGAATCGGGGGCTGATGTTGCGGGAACGAGGTCGGCGGCCAAGTTCCATTCCAGGTGGGAAGTGGAGGTTGGGGGTTGGGTTGGGGGCTGCGTTCTTGGTCGTCTGTGGAGAACAGGGGAGGACAGGGCCTGAGGTGGGTCCGCTCGCCCATTCCAGGCTCCCGAAAGCTGCTGTGACGCTTGGCGCTGGGAGCTTGAATGTTACCGTACCGTTACCAGCTTGGCGGGCGGAAGAGGCCACACGAGTGTTGCAGGGGCGTATTCCATACAATATTCCGTACTCGTACGCATGAGAGAGACCATCTCCGGCCTGTCTCAGAACACACACGCTCAACAGAAAGCCGTGTTTATGAAGCACGAGCATGATGCCGTTGGCACAAATGGGCCCTCACTCTGTCTGATGGCAGCCCCTGTAGACCGATGACGGAATTCACGTGCCACGCCACGACTGACTCGGCTCTCCACCATCGCCATGTTGGGGTCCTGAGTCAAGGGCGCACGGTAAATGAGGTACCTAGGCAGGTATATCTGCTCCTAACGTAGGCAAGTCCAGTACCTTAGGAAGTATAACACCCACCCGGGCCGGCCCCTGATCTCCATCCCAGATTCATCCGGGAACCCCCCCCTGTATCCCAAATCACAAAATTTCATCACCGCTCACCTCGGATCACTCTCATGCCCCGACTCCCGCCTCATACTAATCAACCATGTCAGCTGTGACTTTCAAACTGGGGTCTGTCAGTGGTAGTCTTCGACGCACCTATCCTTCCTCTGACTCCTCGTCACCATCCCTGGGAAATACCTAGGCTCATTCCCCGACAGATGCCACTCCCTCACATCGGCAGGCGTGCCCCCACCTGAGGCCTGCGCCACTGGGCTGCCCCCTGAGAGGAGCTGTGACTGGCTCAGCGACGTGTGGATCGAGGAGGTCAGGGTTGGGCTGCTGGGTAGCACTGGCTCAGGCGCTCGCGCCGGGCTGCTCTGTTGCTGCTGCTTGGCGTCGAGCGCGGCGGCGGTGGCGATGGTGCGGACGGAGAGGGCGGGTGAGCGTGGAGGTACACCGGTGCTGGTGGTGGTGGCGGGCTCCGTGGTCACTGAGGGAGCCTCGATGGGGAGGGCGTTGTACCTTTCAACCCTGCGAGCGTTGCATGTTAGTCGTGATCCGTGGAAAGATGGGTGGTGGTGCTGAGGAAACGCACATTGCCAGCTCCTCCAGGAGCGTGTGGTGCCGGAACTCTTCTCTCCGGTCCGGCACGTTCGTCTTGACCATGGTGTTCCCCCGCCGGCCGGGCACGTTGAAGTTTTGGCCCAGCCACTGCTGCTTGACCGAGAATTCGTAGCCGCTCTGCTTCACCGAGTTCTTGGCCAGCTCGCACATGTCTACCGAGCTGAGCTTGTAGATCTGCGCTGCGACCGCGTACTCCTCGATCAGCGGCTCCTTGGTGAACGCAAACTGCAGGGGGTCGTCCGTCGACAGCGACACGTTCAGACCGCGCTTGAAGTACTGGTAGAACGGGTTCCGCTCGTACGCCAGGAACAGCGCGTTGTTGCTGAGCGGCGACATGGCGATGCCGATCTGCTCGAGATAGAAGATGTACTGCAGCAGCGGCACCTTGCGAAGCAGCAGGCCGTGGCTGATGCTGTGGCAGCACAGCGCCGCCACCGCAAGATGCTCGCTGTCGCCCGCCTCGCCGCAGTGGGGCCGGAGGACAAACGTGTTGAAGCCCCGCTGCTTGCGGAAGTGATTTAGCGAGCCGATGTTGGCAAAGAGGTAGTAGATCCAGTATGTGTATGGCGGGTTTTGTTTCGAATCCCACACCCGCGGCACGGGGAACTTCTTGAACAGCCGCCGCTCGACCTTGCTCTCGTCGTCGACGCTGTCGATACCAATCACACGCTGCAAGAACACGTGGAGCTTGGGGTGGCTGGTCGGATCCTTGGTCACCTCAAACAGCGGCTGGAAGATGTTCTTGATGATCTGCTCAAACGAGGTCATCATGCCGCTCCCCTTGTAGACGTCGTACAGCCGCGGGATCTGAATCAGCCACCGCACGTTGTGCGAGAAGAGCTTGTTGTCGATGACCCAGGCCGCCAGGTTGTCCCACTCGTCGAGAGATTTGCCGTAGATGGAGATGCGCCACTCCACCATCTGGTACTTGCTCGACTCGAGATCGGAGATGACTTCCTTGGTGATCTCGGCTAGATACCGCCCCTTGATGAAGTTGTCCGTCTTGAGAAAGATGGTCCGCAGCCGCGACTCGCCTATCGGATTGTACTTGAGGTTGAACTTGTCAAACCGGTGGAAGGAGTCCTTGTGCGCGTGCATGTCGAGTGTGTCAATACTGAGATCGTACGCCGTGAGGTTGATGCTTTCGAACACCTCGGCCAGCGTCAGGTGCTTCCCGTCTCGGAACAAGACGATTTCGTCCGGATACTTCTTCATCTTGCTCTTGATGAAGCGCAGCAGATGTTTTTGGTTCATGCAAGCCGAGTGATGAACGTGAGTGTCGACCTTTCGGACGTTATAAAAGTCACGGTGCGGCACACTCTTGCTGTCGGCCGTCTCCTGGTACTCGTTGAGGAGAATGTAGAGATTGAACTTGCCTTCCAAATACTGCAGGCGGCGGAACGCAAAGCTCTTGCTGGGGCCGTCCGACGAGACGTTCAGGATATTTTCGAGGTCCACGTAGTACTCCTTGAGAGTGGGCACATTGACGACCGGCGTGTCGGCTTTTTCAGACCGTTCATCCGCGTACACTTGAAACACACCATTGTCGTCCAGGCGGTAAGTCATGTTGCTGGGCCCCGGCACAGGCATCATATCCTCCAGATCGAAGTCCTCGCCAATGTCCTGCCCCGGCTTCCGTTTCTTTGCGTTCGACTTGCGGGGGCCCCCAGCGCCTAGCTCAGAAGACTGGTCGCTGGAGCGCTGCTTGTCGACGTTCAGCACCAGGCTGTTCTGCATGCTGTTGTTGGCGCTGTTGGCGCCCCGGGCGGCCTTCTCCCGATCTTCGGTCCATGCCGGCTCGGGAGGGGGCGGATAGATGTTCCAGTTCGGGTCATCCTTGGGGTTGTCTGTTGGCCCTTGGAGAGAGAGCCCGATGTACTTGCGCCGGATGTCCAGAATCTTCTGGATATTCTTGAAGATGGTGCTCAGCTCGGCGTTGATTTCGGGATTGGCATCCATGAATGTGCTGCTGCCAATTCCCGCGACTGCACCATTCAGCAGCATCTGCTGCTGGACGGCGGGATCCAGCTGACCTCCTGGCACCGGCCCTGCGCTGGTCAACTGGACGGAGCTGCCACGGTTGGGGAGGTTGTCGGCTCCAAAAAAGCCCGTCTCCCTCTTTGGAAGCTGCCCAAGCGACGGCTCCGGGATGGCGGCCGAGCCCAGGTCGGCAAGCCTAAGGTTGCTGAAGCTGTGACCCAGGCCTGCAGAAATATCGGGAATGGAAGAGGCGAGCCCGCCGGCAGACAGGATCGGGCTGCTCTGGGGCGACATCTGGGCGAGGAGGTTCAGCTGGGTGCGGCTTTCCGCCTGGCTCCGCTGGTAGAACAACTTGGCGTCCGTCTGTGTCATTTTCCGTTCGGCGACGAGGTCGTAAAACGCCGTCTTATGAGGCATGTCTCGGGGAAGCATGCCGTCCTCCATTTCGGGCTGGTCGCCCGCGTGGTGGCCGTCGTCCGGACTCGGGCTACCCTCAGCATGGCCCTGGCGCCCCTGGCGCCCGTGGTGCGAGCCGCGGCCATGCTGTCCGCCCTCGGAGTCGGTGTCACTCTGGTCACGCATCCCGTACTCCTCCTCGTCCGAATCGAGCCCCGGCATCTGCGTAGCTGTGATTTTGGGCGACGTCGAGTTGGACGACGGGTCTTGCGAGTACGGGTGTTCTGGTTACAACAATCAACTGAGTGTTCCACAACGGAGCGGCCGCGGAATGTGTGTGAAGCTGCTGTGACCCGGTGTGTTTGGGGGGGATTCGTGTTGGTTGATAGGGTGCAATTGTGCGGGGGACGGAGGGCAAACAATGAAATCGTGGTCCGTAAAAGTCGAGTCGAACAAGCCTGGAACACACTCACCAGCCATGGAACACCAACCCCAATCTCAAGGGAGAGGGAAAAAAGGAAAACAGAGATAAGCCTTTTTTAGCTTTAGTCAACCGTTGGATGTATTCTGTGCCTGTGCCGCTGTCTCACTCGATCCTGGGAACAACCTGGAAGATTTTCAATTGCACCTCGGCGAAGGTTACTCGAGGTCAGGATTTTATGTTTTTTTGAGTCGAAGAGTCACCGCCTCTTTCCCAAAGAGAACGAGGCTTGATGTCCTGCAGTGGTTGATTGGGCTTTCCGATACGCCTGTCTCAATGTCAAAGTTGACACCCCAAAACCGGCAGCTTCCGTCCCATGCACCGCCCCGGGCGCCCCCAAACTCAGCCAGTCACGACCGGAGTTGGCCGCTAAAAGTGCTGCCAAGACCGCTAAAATGCGCTTTGCTTCGGGGCCAGGAACCCCTGGATTTAAGGCGGCGCGGGCGGTTCGCCGGACCCTTGGCGGCGGACCTCGCGCCGTCGAGCCGGGCCGATTGACACAGCCACCGGTGCCTTTCTTTGTCGCCTCAACGGTCAGGCACCGAGCCTGAGCGGTAGCAAGTGCGAGGGTTGGAGGTGGTATCAGAAACCTCTACTGGCTTACTCGCATTATGCTCTCATGACTATATATATACACAACAGAAAGCCGGGCCAGGCCGGCCGCTTCAGGGCTTCGTCGCAGCCGGCCTCCTGAGCGGCGGTTTGCGCCTCCCATCCAGAGAGTACAGCCCGCCGGCAAAAAAGACAATCGCCGCGCCCATGAGGGTTCCAAACGCTAGGCGGTTCCCAAACAGCCATATGCTCAGCAGCAGGCTCACGAGCTTGCGAATGTTGAGCACAATGGTAACCGTCAGGGCCGAAGACGCCGCCGCCAGGAGGTTGACGCCCCGGATGCAGGCGTACTGCGTCAGCACGTTGAGCACGAGATAGAAGAGCTGGCTCGGGATCCGGATCTTCTCCAGCCCGCGCTGGACCGTCGTGGACAGGCTGGGGTAGTCCTCGAGCGGGGGGGCGGCGAGCGCCAGAGGGGCGCTGTTGGCGAGCTTCATGAACTGCCTCGACAGCGACGGCAGGAAAGGCAGGAACAGCGGCAGCGACAGGAGATGCGAGTAAAAGAGGTTCTCCTTCCACTGCGGGCCGTAGATGCGGTACGTTTCTTCGGTGTAGAGGCCCATGATGGCCGACAGGATCTGGGCGATGAAGAGGATGGCGAGGCCGGTCAGGAAGCTAGCGTTTCCGGCCGAGTTATCCGACGACGATGCCTAGATTGATTTGACGTCAGCGTTGCCCAGCCCCTCGGAATGCGAACAGACGCTGCGAACAGACGCGGCGAGGGGACCGAGAAGTACGTACCTTGGTCTGCGCGTCGGACCAGGCGGCCGTGATGACGCCCACGGTGAGCAGGAGCACTGCGGTAATCTGGATCCGCGAGTATTTCTTGCCGTACAGGCTGCCCGCAATCATGGTCGTGATGCTCCCTCCCGACCGCAGGATGATGTGCACCGGAACCGAGATGTCGTAGCTGAAGGCGTGGTTGTTGAGCACGTTGATGCTGAAGAACAGCACGATGTTGACGAGCCATCGGCGGATCGGGACCTTGTTCGGTTTGAGGAAGAAGGGCGGGCGCCTCGAGTCGAATTGCGACGGCAGTCCAATGGCGGCGACGAAGATGAACTGGACGAAGGTCAAGAGCGTTCCTGGACGCAGCCAAAGTCAGCCCACCATTTCCTCCCCGAATTACCTCCTTGCGACAAGACCCGAGACAAGAACATACCGCTCGCCGGCTCGACCTTGATGATGGACTCGAGCGCAAAGACATTGGAGCAGCAGCCGCCAAAGATCAGCGATAGCATGGCACCAACGGCCAGCCATTGCGGGATGGTCTCGATGAACATGCGGCCGGCCACGCCCATGGCGCGGCTGAAGACGGGCCGGTTGTCGTCGATGCCGTACATCTCGGCCTTTTCGAGCGAGGGCGCGGCATTGATGACGCGAGGCGACGGGGCCGCCATGGCGAATGCCTTGTCGGCACGGTCTTTGCTGTTGGGCGGCGTCTGCTGGTGTTTATGCAGTGCCGGTCGGCGACGTGCTGCGGTCATGGCCGGGCGGGGGGGTTGTGGCGCGGGGCCCTTCTGCGCGCTACGGGCACATACAAAAAAAAGGATCAGGGGCGGTTGGATCGGTGCCTGAGACCTGGGACGCGGCAAGGAATGGCGACGCGGGTGGCCTGTACGAGACGGGGACGGGGGGCGAGGATTCGCTTCCACGTTCCCAGTCGAGAGCCAAAAGAGAGCAGGTGGCCAGAGCCCGGGGCCAGATTGGATCGTCAACTGCAGGCCGGTGCGTGCAGCAGAGAGAGCGTCGGTTTGGTCAGACTGGCGGGGGGGGGGGGGGGGGGGGGGGGACTTTTTCCCAACAGCGGGGGG
>OUNM010593561.1_pt1 | contig 41435 bp, 30 predicted proteins | sample 1769961 | NCBI WGS metagenome assembly OUNM01 (sample SAMEA3914820, study PRJEB12502) | metagenome | biome: forest; material: soil | place: USA | collected 2012-03-12 | depth 0.3 m | reverse complement strand
TTCACGTCGATTTTCCGCGAAGCTGGTATGGGTGGGAGCGGTAGCACGAGTCGTTGTTTAATTTTTCCGTGATTGCTGTGCGATCAGAAATTGCCTAGTTATAAGCCATGGCTGACTTCACCACCTTTGTTTCTGCGATCTCTGACGTTGGTTGCTGGCGTTGTTGGACCGAAAAACTGCCGGAGTTATTTCAGCTCGAATTTGGTGGCGTGCAAATCTACGGGCCGCCGGATTTATCATTCTACTGGCACCGAACTTGAAAAACTGGAAATGAACAATTTTCCTCAATGCGACCATCACTGGCCTGCACGGAATCAATTTTTGTGGGTAGTTATACTTGGCGTGCTTGCATCGTGCTTCGGTTGTTTCATGAATCCCTTCGCTTTGGCGGAAGACCCTGCGCAAACGAGGATAGGTCGGGAACTTGATTCATTGCCGCTCCCGGGGATGCATTATCCCAAAGTGACTTATAGGGTCGATCCCTATATCAAGGCCGCGGCCGCTCTTCAGGCGTTGGGGAAAGAGGAGGCTCTTCGGGAGCTCGGCGACTTTGCTGAGCGCAATCGGCTGGATATCGTTGAAGGCAATTCGGCGTATCGCACCGAACCCTTGTACATTCTCTGCCGGATGCTGTTTGTGCAGCGCAAAAACATCCCATTTCGACGGCCTGGCTTGGGCGCTGGCAAAGAAGATCCAAAGCGCAATCCACTGGAGCCTATTCATCTTATCAATGGGGTTCCGTTTCTCACTTTTCAGCACTCTTATCTCCTGGTGGGCGCTCCGGAAGACCCGACAAACTATCTTCTCTTTTGCATCACCCACTGCGATTGGTCTCCCTTTCGCTTCGCTCCCAAGTCCAGAAGCGAGAAGCGCGCTGCTCTGGAGAAGTTGCTCAAAGCAATGCCCGAATTTCAATTCAAACAAGACGAGTTGGAAGCACAGCTCGCCTCGCCGTGAAACGATTGAGTGCAATGATCCTCGGTCTTTCCTATGTGGACAAACGAGCGAAACCTGTTAGTCGCCCTGGAAATGAATTTTGCATTAAACAGCCTATATTCCGGCCAGCTGGCGTTTGCTTGGGTCATCACGGTCGCAGTCCTAACGGCGATCGTTCACATTGGATTTGCCCTGGCCGTCCTGATAGATACCGGCCTCATGCGGAGACATCTTCGGCGCAGAACTGTGTTAGTCGGTGCGGGGCTGTGGGCGCTTGCTGCTCTGCTGGGAGGCGTATGGGTTGCGGCGGTTTACTGGCTGCTTCATCATTCAACGCTTTTTCCATCCTCTGCGCAGACGCCGTCGCAAAGCTAGGGAAGGTCAGCTTACAGCCGGGTAACTAGCGAGTTACTTTTTCTTCCTGGCATCTTTGGTATCCTTCTTCATCACCGGCTCTTTTTTTGGCGGTAAGGTAATTTTCCCCGCGAGTTCCGGGAAAGATTCGGCGAAACTCTCTTTGGTCATCGGGCCGACATCGGTAAAGGTCCAGTGCTTTCCGTCGTCTTCCGAAATGCCGAGCAGATAGGAATCCTGATCCAAATGTCCACCGGTTACTTTCATGCGGATGTGCTCGGGAACGAGGGAGACGAGCCAATCGCCGATTTTCTGGGGCTTGTCCGGTTGGCCGATTTTTGCATCTTCAATGGTGGTGCCCTGCAAACGCAGTTCTTCGGTGCCGTGTTTCATCATCGTCACCATGGCGTCCTTGCCGCCGCTGGCCGTGACCACGCGAGGGTGATTGTAAGCGACGAAGGCTTCATAATTGCCGGTGAGCAACGCGTTGACGCATTTGCGCGCCTCTTGCTGGACAGTGGAGGCGGCATCCTGTCCCCAGGCAATTGATGAGGCGGCTAACAGAACAGTGAGAATCAGAGATTTCATTGGCGAATAGTGCATTCGTAAAATCCAGAGTTACCCGGTTTGCTAATGCAGAAATGATGCCCAATGCAATCCTTTCGGAGCTTGCCGGGGTCTGGAAAACGCGGGCTTTGCGCGGCGCAGCGCCGGTCTTGGAGGGGGCCACGCCGCTCGCGATGCCTCTGGTGAAGCAGTTCCGTTCGGAATCGCGGTTCCGATTTGAATGGAGTCGGACTGGTTCGGGATGAGCCGGACGGGGACGGTGCAATCGGCGGGAACTGGAAGCGGGTTCACAGGGGCGCTGGCCCGCGGGCGAAAATGCGGATTGCCATGAACTCGATCGGGTATGTTGCTTGACTAGAGATAGAAACGATCCGGAGTCTTTACCGGTCCGGCGCAAGGTCATCGATAATGACGACAATGGGATTGCTTGATCCAAGTGACTTTTTGAATCGTTTGGTTCGTACCTGTGCTTGCTAAGTCATTCCGATCTTCACCGGCTAACTTCACCTGAACGGTTTATAATATCAATAAATGCGATCCGGCATTCTTCACGAGGCGGTTGCTGCGAAGATTTAAACATCATTTATCGCCAAATCGTGATGAGTTAACGTAATGCTTTAAGTCGTTGCCAATAAATGACTTAAAGAATCGGAATCTCGGTTGACTTACTCTCCATCCAGAGTTATTTGAGCGCGCCCTGCTGCCGAAATGGCAGCGTATTTATCTCTTACTCACCCCGTAGTTTTTATGCACCTAGCTTGCCACCCCGCTCTCGCATCGCGCCATGCCATGATTCGAGTTATCTGTTACTTAGGGATGATGCTGCTAGGGATCGTGCAAGCGCGAGCGCAAACGGTGCAGACTCCTTCCTTTGCCAATGCGCAAGGGCTTGGCAGCGGCAGCTTCTTTCCGATTCGCACGGTGGCGTCGATCACGCACGTCGATCCGGCTGATTCCACCAAGGATATCATCGACTCCATCGATTTTGATGGTGACGGAAACTCCGATATCGTCCAGGCGGATGGCGGCTCGGGAAATCGCGTTACGGTGTGGCTGCGCCAGGATAGCGGGCAGTACACGAGCGTAGGGTTTAACGTGTCGGGTGCTGCTGCGGGAACCATTACCGACCTGGCGGTTGCGGACGTCAATGGCGACGACATGCCCGACATCATCGTTGCAGCCGGGGGTTCGCTTTATGTTTACACCAACGATGGGGTGAACAACTCTCAGCTTTCCTTTACGCTTGCCGCGACGCTCACGGCGCAGGATGCCCATGGCACTACGGAAAGCTTTATGCGCGTCGCTGCGGCGGATTTAAGTGGCGACGGCCTGCCGGAAATCGTGGCGACGAGCACGACGGTGAATACAGACTCCATGAACCCGGAAGGTCATGTCACTGTGTTTAAGCATTCGGCCGGAAACAACGCCACCTACGACGCGGGCGTCGTCTATGTGGCACCGCTTTCATTGGGTGGCGCGGGGGCCATCGCTATTGCACCGGTGGTTGGCGGGGACGCGAATCTCGATGTGATCGTTTCCGATCCGACGGTATTGTCCGGAAGACAGTTGGCCATATTGCCTGGAAAGGGCGACGGCACGCTGGTGACTGACGTAGATGATGCCACCCTGCCGGCGCAGACTCCATTTCTGACGGTCACGGGCACGGCTATCGCCGTGGGAGATATAGATGGGGACGGCAATCGCGACATTTTTGTCGCCGGCTCGCAGTGGGCCGATTTTGGCAATGGCCCGGTGCAGACCTTGCAGATGGATTTTCTGCATAGCCTCGGTGCGGGAGGCTTCGATGCGGCGGGCGGCTTTCAGGTTGCTTCTGTCGATTCGCCTAACCCGCCGTCCTCGACGCTCCTTACGGACATTGCGCTCGGTGACTTCAATCTGGACGGCACCCTGGATGTCGTCGTGGCGGATACGATCAATCACAGCGCGGCCATCCTTAGTTCCTATATCTTCCGGGATACCCAGGGCGCCTTTGTATTCGCTGGATTCACGCTGCCGTTCCTCACGGATATCAGCGAAAATGTGCGCTGCGTGGCTACTGCGTTCACCGATAGCGATGCGAACATCGATTTGATCACGGGTACGAATACCTCGACCGACACAGAAGTCTTGTTAAACACCACGACGCCTCCGGCTCCGCCGCTGACCGGCAAAAAGATTGCCTTCGAATTCGCCACCTACACCGGACACGTCAATACCGATGCCTCGGTGGTAATTAATGTAAATCGCGCGAGTGACAGCACCGGCTCGGTGACCGTGCCCTTCACGGTCTCGGGCACGGCCATTCCGAACGGCAAGCCCAATTCCGATTACAGCCTCGATGTGCCATCGAACAAGAAAATCGTATTTGCCGATGGGGAATATCAAAAGCAGATCGTTATCTCGCTCTCCTTCGACAACAATCCAGCGCCACCGAAGACCATTATCCTGACGCTGGGAAAACCGGTCGGAGACGCTGTACTCTCGACGACGCTAAAGACCACAACGGTGACGCTGGTCAATTCCAATCAGCCCACGATTCATGCGGCCAATGCACTTTCGGTCACGCCAAGTAACGTCATCAAGACGCCGGCTGCGCAGTTGAAGACCCTGGGCCTGAAGGCGATTGCGCGCAGCAATTCGCCCTGGAAATTCACGGTCAGCCAGACGCTGGATAAAAAAGCGCCCGGCCTTGGTTTGAAAGTGCAGTATTCGGCCAATGCTACGGGACCGTGGAACGATTTTCCGAACAACTTCATGTCGCCCACAAAACCCGGCGGCACCACTTGGACGACGACTTCGAGTGCCATTCCGGAAGGAACCAAAATCTATTTTCATACGGTGACTTCCGCCACCGGTTATCAATCGCAGTCGGGAGCGGCTGTGGGCGGCTATGGCGTTCTGCCCGGGCCAAAGCTGACTTTGACTGCAACGCAATGCCCGACTCCGGCGGCGACCAATTCGAATAACTTCACGCCGGGATCAATCGATACGCATAACAGCGAAGGAATCACTTATCGATTTGCTTTTGGCAATAGCGGCGACGCGGCGGCGACCAATGTAACCATTGACATCCCGCTCAATACGCACATGACCCATTTGGCCCATTTCACGTCGTCGGCCCACGTGAGTGGGAGCTTTGTGATGTTGGATAACAAGGCTAAAGTAACCACCAATATGAGTGCGGCGGCGGCGTTGCAATATCGCATTCCGACGCTGAACGCGGGTGCTTCCGATACCGTTGATGTGCAAGTGACCGTGGTTTCCGCGGCGGAGTACAATCCCACACACCCCGCGGCTAGCTTCGGTCTGCCTGTCGATTTGCCAGCTTATCGCATCACTGCGGTGGATCAAAATGCTCAGGTTTATGGCACACCTTCGATGGAAGCGACCATCCGCAGCCCGCTGAGTGTGACTCTCGCGCACGATACGAATATCGCCAGCCCGGGCGGACTTGTCGTTTACACCGCGACGTTGAAGAACCTCTCTGGCGTGGATTACACTGCGGCGAAATTTAGTGTGAAGATGCCATTCGGGGCGGCACTGGAGTCCGTGGATATAGCGAATGATTCCAACGGAGATTTCGATGGTCCTTCCATCAATCCCACCGGTGGCACCAATCCCTCGGTTGCGCCTTTTCCTTTCCAATTTGGCTTCCTGCAAACTCTCACTTGGAACATCGGCACTATTCCCGGCGGACACACGGTCAACGTGAAGTTCACCTTGCGTGTGCAGTACGATCTGCAGCCGGATTTTGTGGATAGCACCGGAACGCATCACACCGCGGAAGTGGATATCACTAACTATAACCTGGTGGCGACGCCGACTGGCGGTAAAGCAGTGCAGGCATTCACGAACGATGACGACGGACCCCCGGCGCGGGTGCTGATTTCAGCGTACGATCCGGCGGCGCTGCCGCAGATCGGTTTTGTGAAAGTGGCTACGGGTCTCGGCGCGGGCGGTGGGGAATTGACGGAAGACGGTCTGGCAGTCGCCACAGTGCTGCCCAATGATTCAATTCAATACGATTTGGTTTACTTCAATACAGGCGGATCGACCGCGCGCGGCTGCGTGATTCAGGAAGAAATCGCCAGCGGGGCGACGTTCATCGGGTTCATGAATCTTAACGGCACCGATTTCAATCCCAACCAATACGTACTCAAGGACGGCTCGGGCTCACTCCTGCCGTATAAGAATCACACGATTGCGCAGGATTTAACCAAGGCGAAGAGCGTGGAGTTTCACGTGGGTGACGTGGCTCCGAATAGCGGCGGGACGCTCTCCTATCGGGTCGCGGCTACGACGTCGGCTAACAAATATATCATTAGTCAGGGTTATCAAATGTTCACCGAGAGCCTGCGCGATCCGCGTCCCGGCAAGCCGGCGCAAGTTCCGGCAAAAGTGGTGCAACCGATCTCGTTCGATATTAACACGGATGCGGATAAAGCGGCCGTAGCCCCTGGCGATACGATTACTTACACCATTCGTTTTCGGAACAACGGCGGCGTCGATGCCAAGAATATGGTGGTGACCAGTCCGATCCCGGTGGGCACGACTTTCGTTAGCTCGGCAACTCCCAAGCTAGCCAATGAATACGGAACTGCTTTCGCGGGAGCGTCCATCGTGCCGCCAGTTGCCGGAAGCAAAAAACCGGTGATCACCTTCAATATCCCCACGCTTGCTCCCGACGAGAGCTTTGTCGATGCCAATGGAAACGGGTTCCATGAAACGGATGAAGCGTTTACGGACGGAAACGGCAACCACGTACACGATGGCGAGGGGATCGCCCAGTTTACCGTGCAGGTGCAGAACCCGTTGCCAACGGCTTTGCGCGTGCCGAATACTATTCTGGAAAATACGAGCACGATCACGGGTTTCTACTCGAGTGGTGCGGTCGCGCAGATCGCCGCCCAGCTTACTCCGAAGGCTGCGGGTTTTACACCAGCGGCGGACAAGCTTCTTACGGGGCCGTCCACTTCGGCTTTGCTGGACACGCGCATTCTCGATCCGCTGCACGCAAATCTTTGGGCCTACAAGAGCGCTCCGCATTTCGTGACCAAAGGGCAACGGATGCTCTACAAGGTGGTGGCGGGAAACAGCGGGAACATCGCGGTGAACAATGTGCAGGCGGCGATCCAGGTTCCCTTTGGCACGACACTCGATGCGGCCAATACCACGGCGGGATATAAATCAAGCGGAGGGATTGTTACTTGGAATTTGGGAAATCTGGCCCCACACACGGCGGTCGGGGCAAACCTGGTCGTCATTGTTAAAACTGACGCCTCTTACACTAATGATACGCTGGAAGAGAATTCCTGTTCCGTGAAGTCCGTCGCGGGCGGTGGCCTGCAGGCAAATGCACCGGAAGTCGTTCCTGGGCCTTCGCGCACGACGGTTCTTTCCACCAATCCCATTGTTTCCGCGTGGCAGAGCTTTTGCGCGTGGTTGGGCAGTCTCGGTGGAAATCTCGGCCACTCCACGGACGGCGTGAAGAATAATGTGCAATCGCTCGATGAGGGGACGCTTCAAGTTTCCATCAGCGGCGTCGATGTGATCGCGCTGCAGAATGGAGGACTCCTTATTCAGAACGGCGGTGGTAACATCGTCGCGGCGGGTGGTGGAAATATCGTCGCGGCGGGAGGCGGCAACATTGTGGCGGCTGGCGGTGGCAATATCGTTGCAGCGGGCGGCGGCAATATCGTCGCCGCAGGGGGTGGAAATGCAATCAGTGTCTCCGGCGTGGGTTTCTGCACGCAGGCGAATTTGAGCAATGTGATCGCGGGTATTGTGGCTGCGGGCGGAGGCAACATCGTTGCCGCCGGAGGCGGAAACCTCATCGCTAATGATGGGATGACATTGTTGGGTCTGGATGGCTCTCCTATCGTTGCGCAGGGTGGGGGGAACCTTCACATCAGCCCGAATGCTTCCAGTCTCGTGGCGGCCGGTGGTGGAAATATTGTGGCTGCGGGTGGGGGGAACATTGTCGCTGCAGGCGGAGGAAATATCGTGGCTGCCGGTGGAGGGAATATTGTCGCGGCGGGCGGAGGCAATGTCGTGGCGCAAGGCGCCGGAAATATCGTCGCGGCCGGCGGCGGAAATTGACCCGACCCGTGCCATGCAAATGTCACGAATTTGGCTTGCAAATTGCAGCTCAGGCATATTGACGCCGTAGAGACGGGGTGCTAGCTTCCGCGCAGCCAAGCCCGGCCCTACCCCCGCGGCGCCGCTTCGTATGCTCAACAGCCAGGTCCTCGTCCTGAACCGACTTTGGCAGGCGATCAACGTCTGCTCAGTACGGCGCGCCTTCACTCTCCTCTGCGCCGGGCATGCGCAGGTCGTCTATTCCGACGGACGAAACTTTGCCACGCATGACTTCAATAGCTGGCGCGACCTTTCCACGCGCGAGCCGGACGACGACATGGTGCACACGATTTCATTCAAAATCCGCATCCCGCGCGTGATTGTGCTCATGCTGTTCGACCGCATGCCGCGCAAGGAAGTGAAATTCACACGGCACAACATTTTCGAGCGCGACAAGAATACCTGCCAATACTGCGGCAAGCACTTTGACCGAAAGGACCTGAATCTCGATCACGTCATCCCGCGAGACAAAGGCGGCGCGACCACGTGGGAAAACATTGTTTGCTCGTGCATCCCTTGCAATACGAAGAAAGGGAATCGCCTCCCGCACGAGGTGCACATGAAGCTGATCCGCAAACCGGAGCGGCCCAAGTGGCGGCCTTTCGTGCACATCACCTTTGATTCACAGCTCCACGAAAGTTGGCGGCACTTTATCGATCTGGCGTATTGGAACGTGGAACTGGGGTAGGCGCCGCAAGCGGCGTAGGTGCGGAAGAAAGGAAGGGTGTTGCAGGCAATGGAGTTGCTGTGCCTCCGGTGAACGCCAACGGCGTTCCATCCTTCAGCCCGGGGTTGCTCTGAACTTTGCCTGCAAAGTACCGGGCTACCCCGGGTTTATATAACAGCGCAGTGAACTCTGAAGGAGTTCCATCGGTCCCGGTCTGTTTGGCATCTTGTTTTAAAAAGAGATTCAACTCTTTCAGAGTTGTGCGCCGGGACTAGAGATCCCCGGGGTAGCCCGGCGCTTTGCAGACAAAGCTTCGGGCTGAAGGATGCAATGTCTTCGGCGTAGAAGGCATTTCCGAGCGGCGAATTGCTGATCGAAAGGAAGGATTGCTGTTTGTTACAACTTCGAATCAAGTAACTCGAGCGCCAGGATGCAGTAGCTGGTCACGAGCACGGGATCTTTTTCCATCCAGCGAGCGCTCTCAGTGTTGACCCAGGAGCCATCGGCGGTCTGGAGCTGGATGATTTTGCCGGCGGCTTCACGAGCCCAGTCGATCTTTTTGCCATCGGCGGTTTCCAGTTCCTGGACGCCGGCTGCCGTGAGGCCTTTGCTCATGAGATGGAGGTAATAGTAGAGACCCGCCGAGCCCATGTTGGGATTCTGATCCACTGTGAAATTCTTCTTCAAGTAACCGAGCGCGGCTTGCACTCGAGGATCATCCTTTTTGAGATCCGCATAGATGAAGGAGAGCAAGCCGGCATAGGACATCGTGCCGTAGGAACGCAGGGGAGCGCTGCCATCGTCAGGCGCGGCATTGGAGTAGCCGGGATAGTAAACGAAGCCGCCGCGGTCCGCCGGATCGGTGCTCGCTTTGGGATTTTTCTCCGGAAGATTCTGGCATCGGCTGATGAAGTCGATGGCGGCCTGCCAGTTGAGATCCTTTGCCGGAGAAATCTCCACGGTGGGATGCGTGTCGCGATAGGTGCGAAGTGCTTCGAGCGCCAGCAGCGTGTTGTCGAGGTCGGGATGTTGCCGCTTGGCGGAAACGGCCGTGGGTCCATAGCCAATGCCGCCATCCAGCGATTCATCGGCGAGATTCTTTGCTTGCAGACCGAGAATGAAATTGTGCGCTGCAGTGACGAGAGGCTCGTCTTTGGGATCGTGATTCGCCAGGAGCGCTACCAGACACACGGAAGTGTTATAATTCGATAGGCCCGTATCGAAGATGGAACCATCGGGCTTGGCTTTGGAGCGAATGAACGCGAGCCCTTTTTGCAGAAATTCCGGTTGCGGCTGTTTAACATAGGCTCCGTCCGGCGAGCGAACGAAGGCCGTTACCGGCAGAGCGGTCAGAGCCGGTTGCTCGGCATTGGACCAGGAGCCATCGGCGTTTTGATGCGCTTTGAGCCAGGCGAGGCCTTTGGCCATCGCGCTTTCTGCATCCGCGCGCGTCGGGGCGGCGGCGTGCAGGTTGAGGGAGAGCAGCGCGAGGAGGAGAGTGGTGGCGAGAGGTTTCATGATTGGTTGCAAAATACTAAATGCGGATCACTCCTGGACCTTAAGTGCGGATTACTTGTTAAAACTAGCTCGTGAGCCGAAAACGAACCGGGATTTCCACGATGGCGGAGAGCGCGCGCCCGGCCATCTGCGCGGGTTGAAAAATCCAGCGACGCACGGCGCGGATGGCGGCTTCGTCGAGGGACTTCATTCCGGAGCTGTGGTGGAGTTGGATCGACGTGGGCAGGCCGTTTTCGTTGACCATGACGGTGAGCATGACCACACCTTCACGCCGCAGGCGCTTTGCTTCAAGCGGGTAGTCGGGAGCGGGCGCCTGGAGGTATCTGGGCGGTGTATAACTCGCGGCACCGCCATTCCCTCCTGATTTCTTGCCCGCGCCCGTGACGCCGATCTTGCCACGGAAGCCGGGTATTGGACCCGGCAACGCGGTACCGATGCCGCTCCTGGGAACATTTGCGACGGTGTCGATCTGGAATGCGCTCTCCACCGCGGTTGAGGTGATCGGTGTCAAATCGGTGCGGGTTTCCGGCTCGGCTTGGGGAGGTGAGAGATCCACGGCCGGTTCGCCCGAGGGAGGCATTGTAGCCGGGGCGTCTGCCAGGAGAGCGCCCATAGGGGCGCTCTCCTGCGACGGAGCCCAAACGAAACCAATTGATGAGCGGGGCGGCTGAAACAGCAGATAGACCACGAGTGCCAGGTGGACGCCGATCGAAAACACCATCGCGCGAGGGGTATCCGTGAAGCCGGACACCATGCCTTGCAGGCTGCACACCCGCACCCTCGTCATCGAAAGTGTCGCAACGATCATTCGCGATCCATCGGTTTATTTTATCTGCTGCGGACGGAGACCGGCGAATATCCATGGGATTCGCCGGCCCCGTCAGCCTTGCCAAAGTCGATGCCGAAGACGATGAAACCTTCCACATTGGGCGCCTTGTCATTCGTGCCGATGAGTCCCACGAGATCGAGATGCGTGTTGTGCGTTGGGCGGATTTGCACGCTTGGGCCGATGAGAAATTGCTGCTCGGCATTGCTGCGCGCGCCTCGCTCTGTCTCGATGGAGTATTCCATTTCCACACCCACGCTCACCAGTTCATCCATGAGTGTATAGCTCAGGCCCTGGCTGAAGGTGAATTCGGAGGATTTGCCCCCGGAGACTTCCTGTTCAAAGGCGAAATTGAACCCGTAGTGGAGCCGCGACGTGAGGTCCTGGCCGAGCAAGAGCTTTCCTTCAATGGCATTCGGCTTCTGGTTTCCGACTGTGTACTCAAGATAAAGCGTGGGATTGAGCGGGAGCTTGCCCCAATCGGCGAGCGCATACCGAAGCTCAAAGGAACATTCGTCCTGGTAAGCGCGGTGATGTTCATTGGCCAGCCAGGTTTCGTAGATATCGAGCTGGAAGCGATAGGGCAGACCGATCTCGATTTCTTCCTGGAATCGGGCCTCGGTGCTGCCGTCCCGGAAATCGCGATAACGCAGCCATTGTTCGAAGCTGACTTCGCCGGGAGCATCCTGGATGTATACGCGAGTCGTCGGGAAACGCCGGTGTGAGGTCCATTCCGGGCGGCCGGTTTGATCCGCGGGCTGTTCCTCGTTCAGGCCACCTACGCTGGAGGTGGAGGTTACCTCCGGCATCTGAGCGGGGGTGGATTGCGCAGCACGGATTTGGGGCGTGACGAGGAGGGCGAGGATGGCAAGAGAGCGAAGGGATAGGGGCATTGAGTGATATGGTGGGTAGCGGTGGGTCCGCGCTGATAACATGTTCCGTGCCGGGGAAGGAATTTGCGGATTTGCAGGGAAATATCGGTAAAACGGACCCCGTTTGGGTGGTTTTGTGGACAGAAAGTATCCATTCTTGCTATGAAATGAATATCGTGTATCCTTTTCGCGCTTGATTGTCACGAAACGTCATACCTCCCTCTGGCTCTCCATTGCCGGGCCGTTCCTGCTCTTTGTCGTGGCGGGGTCGCTGGCTCTCGCCGCCTGGATGCAGTCAGCCGCCCGCCGTGAGTCTCACGCGGTCTTTGCGGCCCTCGCAGCGACCAATGCGGAATTCATTCGCAGCGCCCATCTTCCCGCGACGGAGCAGATGATGAGTTACTTGGGGCATCTTCTGAACATGCGGGCCTGCCTGGCGATGAAGAGCGGTGAACTGCTTCCTGCGGGAGATGACACTCTGGGGGTTGAAAAACGCGCTCTGGTGGCTCTGCAACCGGGTATGGGGGTGGTGCGGTTGAACCGCGACTACGAAGGCATTGCCGCGCGGATCGACGCCAATCGGCGCCTGCTCCTGGTGCGCCCCGTGGAGCCGCTGCTGGCCTTTGCGTGGCGCCGGGAATCGCTGGTGGTGCTCGGCGCTTTTTGGATTTTTTCCGTGGCCCTGGCTTGGGTGATCACGCGCGGAGTGGTGCATCCCCTAAAAATGCTCGCTGAGCGGTTGCCGACTATTGAGCGCGACGTCCAGGGGACGCTGCCTGGCGCCGAGCGGTCCGACGAGATCGGACAGGTGGCGCGGGCTTACCTTGAGACGCGCGCGCAACTCGCGGAGGAACGGCAGCGCCGGGAGGCAGCGGAGCGGCAGGCGCTGCTCGGGCGAATGGCCACCGGCCTGGCACATGAAATCCACAATCCGCTTTCGGCCATCCGCATGCACGCGCAGATTTTGGAGTCTGCCGCGAGTGATGAATTGGAGGCGATGCTGCAGGAAGTCCTGCCCGTGCTGATTTCCGAGACCATCCGCATCGAGAGCTTGGTCAACCAATGGATGTTTCTGGCCCGGCCGGAACCGCCGCGCATGTCCGGCGTGTTACTTGTCACCATCGTTGAATCGGTGTTGCGAGCGCATGGCGCGATGGCCTCTCACGCCGGGGTGCGGTTTGAGCGGAATATTTGCGGCGATCTGGCCGTGATGGCGGACGCGCGCCGCCTTTCTCAAGCGGTGGCTAACATCGTGATCAATGGGATTCAGGCGATGAAACGCGGCGGCGTCTTGAAGATCACAGCGGCGATGGCCGGCGACGGAGTGCGGCTCGATTTTCACGACGCTGGTGAAGGTTTCTCCCGCGAAGCGCTGGCGCGCCATCGCGAGCTTTTCTTTTCGCAAAAGGAAGGCGGCATGGGCATTGGTCTCAGCGTGACGGCGGAGATCATCGAAGCGCATGGCGGGCGGTTGGAAATCGCCAATGAACCGGCGGGCGGCGCACAAGTAACAATCCGGCTGCCGGTCATCCCCGCGGGAACCCCGATTCGTGAATTAGTGGGAACATGAAATCAATATTGATCATCGAAGATGAACACGCCCTGGCTGCGGCGCTGGCCGTGGTGGCGGGCCGCCTTGGCTACGAAGCCCGGCTGGCCGCGACGGGAGCGCAAGGGCTGGATTTAGCGGAGCAGGACTCGTGCGCTATGGCCGTGCTCGACATCGGCCTTCCCGATGTCAGCGGGCTCGTCGTTTTGGAAAAACTTCGCGAGAAATGGCCGGCGCTGCCCGTGGTGGTGATCACTGCGCACGGCAATCTCGAAAATGCCGTTTCCGCCCGAAAACTGGGCTCCACGGCGTATCTCGTAAAACCGCTCGACCTCGCGGTGGTGCAGCAGACGCTTCGCGAGGTGCTGGAGACGGTGAAGCCTGCGCCGTCGCCGGAGCCGGGAGCCATGTCGATCATGGTGGGAGCCGCCCCGGCCATGCAGCGCTGCTTTGTGGAAATCTCACACGCGTGCGGAAACGATGCGCCCGTGCTCATCAGCGGGCCCACCGGAACGGGAAAAACCCTCGGCGCGCGGGTGATTCATGCGAATAGCCGCCGGGTGAATGGGCCCTTTGTTACTTTACACTGCGGCGCCCTGCCCGAGCCGCTGCTGGAGAGCGAGCTGTTCGGCCATGAAAAGCATGCCTTTACGGGTGCGGGAGCGGCCAAGGCCGGCCACATCGAACGCGCGGAAGGAGGCACCCTTTTTCTCGACGAGATCGCCGATATCTCGGCCGCGGTGCAGGCCAAACTGCTTCGTTTTGTCGAGGAAAAAACTTTTTCGCGGATTGGGGGACGCGAGGATTTGCGGGTGGATCTGCGCCTGATCACGGCCACCAACAAAAATCTTCGGGACGAAGTGCGTGCGGGCCGTTTCCGCGAAGATTTATACTACCGGCTGCATGTGCTTGAGGTCACCATTCCGTCGTTGCGCGAGCGCAGCGAAGATATTCCGGCGCTGGCGGCTTATTTTTTGGGAGTGCACGCTTCCGATGGTGAGCGTGAGCTTTCAGCGGAAGCGCTGGAGCTGCTGCGAAAGCATGATTGGCCGGGAAATATCCGCGAATTGCGCAACGTTTTGGAGCATGCCGTGGCCGTGGCGCCCGGACGGGTCATCCTGCCGCAGCATCTCCCGCGCGAGATTCGAGACGCAGGCAGGGCTGGCCAATCCCCCAATGTCCTCTCCGCGGAACTCGGGAAATGGTTGCAGAGAAAAATCCAGGCCGGCGCCACTTATCGGCAAATCCACGATGAGCTGGACGGGATGGTGATCCGTGACTTGTTGGCGCACTTTGACAACAAGCCCACGTTGCTGGCGCGCGAGACGGGAATGAATCGCGTTACTTTACGAAAAAAATGCCGGCAATTCCTGAAAAATGAGGAGTAGCCGCCCGTTCACTCCTCGTCGTCCGCAGCCCGCTTTTTCCGGCCTTTAATGGGCACGTTGGGATACAGTCCCGGACAGCAGCCGATCTGCTCGACAAAAGCTTTGTTAAAGGCACTGAGGCTGGCATAGCCGACGGCGAAAGCGGCTTCGGTAACATTCATCTTGCGGCTGCGAATCATCTCCGCCGCTTTTTCGATCCGCTTCATGCGCAGGAATTTCGGAATGCTCACACCGGTCTGCTCCGTGAAAATGCGGCTGAGATAAAACGTGCTGCATTTCACTTCTTCCGCGAGCATTTCCAGGGAGGGTGGATTTTCCAGATCGCGCGCGATGAGGAAACAGGCGCGCTCCACTCGTTCCCGATTGGCCCGCTGATGGCGGTGGCAGAAAAGTTCTTCCGGTCGTTCCGCGGGAAAAAGCGTTTGAGAGAGAATTTCCAGAACCCTTCCGAGATACCAGATATCGCGCGCGGCGGGAGGAGCAGGGGGAGAAATGAATTGTACGCGCGTGGCGAGGAGCGACGCCGGCATGGAAAGCACTTCAAGATACGTCGCGCCGGAACCGTTACTTTCAATAAAGGAGCGCACCGGCGGTTTGAGCCGGTCGAGCATGGCGGAAAAATGGGTATTCAGGAATTCGCGGGAAAGCTCGATCGTCAGAAAGCGATGAAGCGTGCCGGTGCGCCGCGAGGCTTCCATGCGCTTGCCGTGCGTGGTGTAGATCGCGACCTGGTTGGGACCGAGTGATTGCTCGCCTTCGCCATTGTTGAGGATCGCGGCCCCGGAAAAATTGAGGCAGATCTCCAGGCTTTGCCGGTGAAAGCTGCGGCTCCAGTCCATGTCGCGGTTGAGCCGGAAATCGTGCCATTCCACGCTGAGCCCTCCGCCGAAGATGCTTCCGTGAAGCGGCTGCCAGGTGCCGACGATATCACGCCACGCGGCCTGCTCTTCGGGAGGCGAAGAGGAGCGAGCAGTTTGGGCGGTGTTAGTTTTCACTGGCGAGCGCGGTTTGCTTGTGAAGGAAAGTTTCGCTGGGGCAACTCTCAACTCTCGACTCTCAACTCTCAACCTTCAATTATTTCGCGGAAACTTCGAACCTCAAACCCACGCAAGGATTGCTAAGGCGATCCGGGTGATTTGGCGTGGTGATCGCCGGGCCGGCCATCCTGTTCGACGCCGCGAGCGGTGCCTAGTCTCGGACTGCCGAGACGATCTTCGCCGATTCCCGTGGGGACGAAAGGCGCGGGGGTGCCGGCTTTGGCAGGTGCCGCGGTGGTTTGTTTTCCCGGAGACTTGGAATTCCAATGGCGCAGTTTTTCAAGCGCGCCTGCCGCAAGAACCCCCGCGAGCATGGCGGTGGCTAGCAAAACGCCCCAGCGCTGTGATTCGCCGGCGGAGTTTCGCATTTTCTGCCAGCGATAGCGAATGGGATACGGAGTGATGTAGGCCACCTGCTGGGCGATTCTCTTCGGCAATTTCAGCGGCGGATGAAGCGCCGGTTCCACGGAGGGTCCGTGCTCCATTGGAGAAAGCATCCGGCCCGGACTCTTGGCCGGAGGCGCCGCCTTGGCCGTCTTTTGATCAAGTAACTCGAGCAGGGCCTTGCCGTTTTGCGGGCGCACCGCCGGATCTTTGGCCAGGCACGCTGCGACCAGCCGTTCCCAGTTTTCTGGAATGGGCGCTTTGCCATTAATACCCATCTCCGCACGCCGGTCTTCCATTTTCGGCGGCATATGTTCGAGGACCTGGGCGACGATATTGCCGCGAAAAAAGGGAGGCCGCCCCGTGAGCAAATCGTAGAGGGTGGCTCCGAGTGAATAGATATCGTCGAGATGCGTGGGACGTTCGCCCATGGCCTGTTGCGGGCTCATGTAGGGGGGCGTTCCCGTTCGATCCGCGCGGACGGAGATGCGGCTGACGCTGTCGCTCAGGCTGGAGGAGATGCCGAAGTCTGTTACTTTAACCGTCCCCGCCGCCGTCACCAGGATGTTGCGCGGCTTCAGGTCGCGGTGGGCGATGCGCGCTTCCTGGTGGGCGTAATCAAGTAACGCACAAAGCTGTTCCAGCCATTGCCGGATCTGTTCACAATCAAAGCAGCCTTCCGGCTCCTTGATTTTGAGATCGGTCATGGTCGGTCCGTCCACATACTCCATGACGATCGCCCCCAAATCAGCGGAGTGTTCAAAACTGTAAATGCGAACAATTCCGGAATGGGTGAGCGCCATCCCGCGCAGCACTTCCTTTTTCAAGTCTCGCAAGCCCTCCGTGTCGTGCATGATCTGCTCGGGCGGCACTTTCATGGCCACGGGAATATCGAGCACATTGTCCTGAGCCAGCAACACTACCCCCATCCCCCCACGGCCCAGTTCCCGGATGTAGCGGTACCGGTTGAAAAGCAGATTGCCCGGAGCAAATCCATGAATCATTGGACCGGACGATCCATCGGTGACCGTGGAAATTGCCGATTCAGGCCGCTGAGGGTTGGCTGACATTGGGTGGAGGCATTCAGTAAATCCAAATGGGCGATTTCTCAAGGGAAGAAGCCATGCGCAGCCAGCTATGCTTTCGAGCCCTACGACCTTCGGCGCCTGTCCATTGGGCTGCATTTCAGCCAGGGAACTGATATATTTGTTGCATGCCTTCGCCAAAGAAACAGCCACTCTGTCCCATCTGCGGAAAGCCCGTCGATTTCATGGCAGAGCCGCTCGGCCCGTTCTGTTCCTCGCGGTGCAAGATGGTGGATCTCGGGCGATGGTTCGGTGAGGACTACCGCTTTTCCGATCCATTACGCCCAGACAATTTCGCGCAGTATGAGGAATTGGCGGAAGGGAGCGATCCGGATTGTGCGGACGAGGGCTAAAATAAATAGCGATTCAGAAGAAAATGCGGTCATCTACCAGCAGCGGATCGATCGCAAAAGAAGTGCTTGCCCGGAGGTTGTGCAGCCACTGAATTTTCAAGAACGACAGAAATCCCTCCAGATTCCCATGACCGAGAGAAACCCACACGGCAAGATTTGTTATATCGAAATTCCCGCGACGGATATTCAGAAGTCCGTGGAGTTCTATGAAAAAGTGTTCCGCTGGAAAACGCGCACACGCGGTGATGGCGCCATCGCTTTCGATGATGCCACTGGGGCCGTCAGCGGAACCTGGGTGAAAGGCCGGCCTCCATCTGGGACTCCCGGCTTGTTGATCTATATCTGGTGCGATAGCGTGGCAGCCGCCGTTGAGTCTGTGGTCGCCAATGGTGGTGAAATCGTCCAACCGATGGGGATGGATGCCCCGGAGATTACGGCCCGATTTCGCGATCCCGGGGGGAACGTGGTCGGCCTATATGAGTCTCCTGGATAAATGGCTGCGGGCAGTGCCCTGCCGCTTCCGTCTGGGATTTCGGTGGGCATTGGCATCTGAAAGACATTCGTTTATCGTCCAAGCATGCACTCGTTTCTTCTTCGGTGGCTGCTTACGACGGTGGCGGTGGCCGTGGCCGTCAAACTGACTGGCATGCACGCGGAATCCGTGTGGGCACTGGCTGGGGTGGCGCTTTTTCTGGGGGTGATTAATGCCCTCGTTCGGCCGGTTCTCCTGCTGCTGAGCCTGCCCTTCATCATCCTGACGCTGGGTTTTTTCATTCTGATCATCAATGCGCTTATGCTCGAATTCGTGGGCTGGCTCGTGCCCGGTTTCTACGTTGGCGGATTTTGGAATGCCTTTTTCGGCTCGATCATCGTGAGCGTGGTGAGCTGGGGCTTGAGCCTCTTTTTCCGCTCCCACGACGGCTCGTACCAGGTCATCACCAAGTATGGGGAAATGAAAAGAGTGCAGGGAAGGGTGATCGGAGAGTAGCCTCGGATTTTGCGGAACGATCATGACCTATTGCCTCAGCCTGCTTTGCCGCCAGGGACTCGTCTTTATCTCGGATTCGCGCACCAGCGCGGGAGTGGATAACATCACGACGCAGGCCAAGATGCGCCTGTATCCGGTGGAAGGAAAACGCGTGATCTGCCTTTTAACATCGGGAAATCTTTCCCTGAGCCAGACCGTGGTTTCGCTGATCGAGGAGGATATGGCGCGAGCCAAGTCAGAACCCGGTTTTCCCAATCTGCTCGACCGGGCGACGATGTTTGAGACGGCGCGATATGTAGGAGAAAAAGTGCGCGAAGTGAGCCGCCGTGACCGGGCAGCCCTCGAAGCGGACGGATTCTCCTTCAACGTGAACTTTCTCGTGGGTGGCCAGATCGCCGGCCAGAAACCGGAGGTGCATCTGGTCTATCCTCAGGGAAATACGCTGCACGCCACCATCACCGCCCCCTTCCTGCAAATCGGTGAATACAAATACGGAAAACCGATCCTGGATCGCGGCTTTTCCTACGAAACGACGCTGGCGGATGCCGTGAAATTTGCCGTGATCTCGATGGAGGGGACGATGAAGAGCAACGTCGCCGTGGGGCCGCCCCTGGACGTCTTTGCCTACGAAAAGGATTCGCTGAAAGTCGAATACCGCATGCGCCTGAATGAAGAGGACGCCTATTTGGAAGAAATCCGCGAGCGGTGGGGGGCTGGGATCGCGCGCCTCGTGGGAGAAATGCCGAGCATTCACTTTCCTGGTCAGGCAAAACTCCCTGGCCAAGGAGGAGGCGCTTGATGCACCGCGAAAGAGTGAGGGTGAAAATCTGCGGGATTACGAATCAGGCGGATGCGGAAGCGGCGATCGCCGCGGGAGCGGACGCCTTGGGCTTTAATACCTGGACCGGGTCAAAGCGGTATATCGACCTGGAGCAAAATCGCAGCTGGCTGCGGGATTTGCCTCCTTTTGTGACCAAGGTCGCGCTCCTGGTGAATGCACCGCTTTCCGAAGCAGAGCGGATTGGCCGATTGCCATTTATCGATGCGCTGCAACTTCACGGAGACGAAGACGCCGCCTACTGCGCGCAGGTGAGGGAATTTGGAAAACCCCATATCAAGGCGCTGAGAGCCCGCTCGATTGACGATTTTTCGCAATTAAGCGACTTTTACACCCGTGTTTTTCTCATTGATGCACACGTGGCCGGCCTTTTTGGAGGCACGGGAGTAAGGGTAAATCTCGACCTGGCTTCCGAATTTTCCCACAGATTTCCACAGTATTCGCTGGTGCTTGCAGGCGGTTTAAACGCCGAAAATATAACAGAAGCCGTGCAGCGGATTCGGCCCTTCGCGGTGGATGTCAGCAGTGGCGTGGAAGCCACTCCAGGAAGGAAAGATCAAGATTTAATGAGGGCTTTTGTGAATGGAGTGAGGCAGGCGGAGACGATTCGCTAGCGGGCGGAATCAACCCTCACTCGAGAGAAGCACAGAGGCTTTCTCAGAGTTGCGGGGATTTGAGAGGGCCGGCCTCTCGAAAGCGAGAGGGTGATTTTTCAAAACCGAAATGCAGGAACGTGGCTGGCCTGCATCGTGCTTTTGAGAGTCGAAACACTTACTCGCTAACCCCAGTCGCCCACATGTCTATGGTTAAAATCCGCCCATTCCTCTGCGCGCTCGGCGCTCTCTCCACCAGCGCCTTGTTGGCACAAGCGCAGAACGTTCCCCCAGCTCCGCCGAGTCCGGCGCCTGCCCGTCCCGTCGCAATCGACCCTCCGATCGAAAATCCGGCGGCTGCTCCCTCCACGGGAGCCGCAGGATCGGCAGCTCCTGTGCCCGGCCTTGCCCCCGCTCCGGAAGCTGCGCCTGAATCCGGCGCGCCAGCCGCTTCGCCCAATGTTGCGAGAACACACGAATTCCAAGGTGACGAACTGGGCTTGGTTTTGAGAACCCTCGCACGCCAGGCAGGAGAAAACGTTGTGGTGAGTGACAAAGTGCAGGGCACGGTCACGATGCGCCTGGAAAACAAGACTCCCCGTGAGGCGCTTGCTATCGTGGTCCGGAGCAAAGGTCTGGTCATGGATCAGGACGAGAGCGGCGTGCTCATGATCAAGACGCAGGAAGAGCGGGCCAAGGAACCCACGGATCCGCTAAACTATACTTTCTCCTACGCCAATGCGAAGGACGTGCAGCCGCTTCTCGACAAGCAGCTCGCCAGCGCCATTCCCACGCAGGTCGACCCTCGCACAAACACGATTTTCTATCGCGAAACCAAGTCGAATAAAGACAAGATCGATCTGTTCCTGGCGACGATCGACCGGCCCACGCAGCAGGTGATGATCGAGGCGCGCCTCGTGGAAGTCACTGCCAATCCACAACAGAACTACGGCATCAACTGGGCCGGTGTGGTGGGTGGTGCCACTCCGCAGACGCTTCGCTATGGCGGTACATCTCCACCTGATGTGACCGTGACCAACGGCGTGGCGCAGATCACCTCGGCTCCGAAGGCCACCTTCAACAACGGTCAGTTCCAGGCCTTTGACCAATTGCTCGGCGGTATTCCCGGGCAGAATTTCTTCAGGAGTGTTGCCGGACAGCTGGCCATTCTTTCCGTGCCGCAGATGTCGGTGACCATGCGCCTGCTCAATGAAGATGCGGATGCCGAGTTTCTCGCCAATCCGCGTGTGGTGACTTCCAACAATCAAAAGGCGGAAATCAAAATCACCCGCAATCAGCCGGTGCCTGAGTTGAACTTCAACGAGCAAAGTGCGACGGCCGTCTTCAGCGGCTTTAAGGATGTCGAGTTTGGCAACACGCTGGTGGTGACGCCTACCATTAACAAAGACAACTTCATCACGCTCGCGGTGAAACCGGAAATCAGCAACAAGATCGGAGATGAGACCTTCGTCTTCCAAGGCGCCTCGGTTACGAGCCCGATCATTGATAAGCGCACACTGGAATCCAATGTATTGATCAAGAGCACGGACACGCTGGCCATCGGCGGTTTGCTCCAGGATGAAGTGACCAAGAAGCGGGCGAAAGTGCCGGTGCTCGGTGATATCCCGGTGCTGGGTTACGCTTTCCAGGATCACTCCAATGCACGCACCAAGCGCAATCTGCTGGTCTTCGTCACCCCGACGATCATTGCCTCGGGTTACGGAACGGGTCTCGAAGATCAAGTCACGGGACTTCATCACAGCGGCGACGAATTCGCAGACCAGAATGGCTGGAGGAACAATGCGAAAGGCTCGCTTCGCCTGACGCCGACTTCCAATCGCCAGACGGCCGCCGATTACCCGGCTCCGAGTATCGCTCCGGCGCCCAAGAAGGTCGGTGCAGCGGTGAAGCACAAAACGGTCGTGAAAAAGGACGACGCCGCGAAGATCACCACCAAAACGGAAGATACGGCGGCGCCAGCCCCGGCGGCTCAATAAGTCCTCAAGTTACGTAAGACAAATTCCTGGCATAAAGCACGGGCGCCGGCTTCCACCGGCGCCCGCTGCTTTTTTGGACACAGCCTGAATTTCTCCCGGCGCGGCAGGCATTTGCCATTGGCAAAACCCCGGCGCGGCATACTCTTTCCGCCCCTATGCCCAGTTACAAGATTGCAGTCCTCTCTGGAGACGGAATCGGTCCCGAAGTCATGGCCGAAGCGCGCCGCGTTTTGGATATCGCGCAAAAGCGATTTGGATTTCAGTTGGAGTTTACGGAAGCGCGGGTCGGAGGGATCGCCATCGATGTGGACGGAACGGCACTGCCCGCGGAAACGCTGCGGGTTTGCAGCGAGGCGGACGCTATATTGTTTGGTTCGGTCGGCGGCCCGAAATGGGAGTCTTTGCCGCCGAATCAACAGCCGGAGCGGGCGGCTCTCCTGCCACTGCGAAAACATTTTGGACTTTTCGCAAATCTGCGTCCGGCGGTGTGCTTTGCGCAATTAACGCATGCTTCCCCGGTGAAGGAATCCATTGTGGCGGGAGGATTTGATGTGCTTTGCGTGCGCGAATTGACCGGGGGCCTTTATTTTGGGCAGCCGAAAGGCACGCATGAAGAGAACGGCGAGCCGGTGGCCATCGATACAATGGTCTATCGCAAGAGTGAAATCGAGCGCATCGCCCATGTGGCATTCAAGGCCGCCCAAGGCCGGCGCAAATCTCTCACTTCGATCGATAAAGCGAATGTTTTGGAAAACGGCGTTCTTTGGCGAAAGACTGTGAATGAGATAGCGCGGCAGTATCCCGACGTTGAGCTCAAGCATCTCTACGTCGATAACGCCGCGATGCAGCTCGTGAAGAATCCGAAAGGTTTTGATGTGGTGCTCGCGGAGAATCTTTTCGGCGACATTTTGTCCGATGAAATGGCCATGATCGCCGGCTCGCTCGGAATGCTGCCGAGCGCGTCACTGGGATTGAAAGAAACGCCCACGGGCCGGTTCGGGCTTTTCGAACCGAGCGGTGGGACGGCGCCCGATATCGCCGGTAAGGGAATCGCGAATCCTATCGCGCAGATTCTTTCCGCGGCGATGATGCTGCGCTATTCGCTGGCGCTGGCTCCTGCGGCCGATGCTATCGACACGGCCGTACGCAAAGTCATCGAGGCGGGACTGCGCACGGGCGATATCTGGTCGGAGGGCACGCGCCGCGTCGGAACCGCCGAGATGGGCCAGGCGATTGCCGAGGCGATTGGCTAGTTAGTTGGAGGCGGGCTTTAAGATCGCCAGCCTGCGCAGCCACCGGACGCACAAATCCTTCCAGCCTGTGCATGGCAGGCCTACGTCTCGCACTCCGAAGCCATGTCCACCGGCGTCGTAAATGTGCATTTCCACCGTCGCACCCGCACGCTTCATGGCAACGTACATGGTCACGGTGTTCTCCACATCGCTGATCTTATCGTCCGTGGCGTGAACGAGGAAGAGCGGTGGGATATTGGCCGGTGTGCTAATTGTGGGTGAAAGATCGTCTTTATCTTTATTCGGTTTAAAGTAACCGGAATAAAGCATCACGGCGAAATCAGGACGGCAACTCGCCTGATCGATCTTGTCCACGCGATCGTAGGTGCGCTTCTCAAAATTCGTGGCGGTCGCTCCGGCGAGATGACCTCCTGCAGAAAAACCGATCACGCCGATTTTGGCCGTATCGATTCCCCATTCCGCGGCGCGAGTGCGAACGAGGCTCACGGCTCGCTGCGCATCGATGAGCGGACCGAGCGGCGGCTCGCCCTTGACATCGCCGGGGCGTCGCGGGCAGCGATATTTAAGAATGATGCCGGTGACGCCAATCGAGTTCAGCCAGGCAGCGATTTCCTCGCCTTCCACGTCCCATCCGAGATTGTGATAGCCGCCCCCCGGGCAGATGAGCATGGCCACACCAGTCTGCTTTTGTTTGGGAGCTTGGTAGATCGTGAGCGATGGCTTGGTAACATTGGTGAGCCATTTAGTGGGACGCCCGGCGACCTGGTACGGCTGGCCATCCATTTTCAACTCGATGAATTTTTCTTCGCCGGAAATCCCGGCGTCTCCCGGAACCTTGCCGGGCCAGAGATCGACGACCAGCGGCTCGGCCGCTCCCGCAAATGCGGAGCACACAAGTAACCAGGAAAGGAAGAGGGTTTTCATGGTGTCAGGAGGTTCAGGTCGATGTGCGATGGGACCTCACGTGAGTGATAGAGGCGCTGGGTCGCTTTTTGGAAATCTTCCGCTTTTGCGTGATAAATGTCGCAGAATTTCTGTGGGTTCAAATCAACAAGCGGAAACCAGGAGCTTTGCACCTGGACCATGATGCGGTGTCCTCGCCGAAAGGTGTGATAGGCGTCGGGCAATATGTATTGCACCTGTGTTACTTTACCCGGCTCGAAAGGCTCTGGCTTTTCAAAGCTGTTGCGGAATTTGCCCCGCATCGCTTCGCCGCGGACGAGCTGTTGATAACTACCCATCTCCACGCCGTTGTTATTTGGCTCCGGATTGGGAAAATCACCCGAGTAAACGTCGATGAGTTTCACCACCCAATCGGAATCAGTGCCGGTGGTGGACACTTGAAGATTTGCGCTGATCGGGCCGGCAATCGTGATATCCTCGGTGAGCGGCTCCGTTTGAAAGACCAGCACATCTGGGCGCGAGGAAGCGAATCGCTGATCATCGAGCATATGTTCCCGCGTCATGCGAACGGCGATATTCGGGATAAAGGGAACGGGATGCTTGGGATCGCTGATGTACTCGTCGAAGGCGTTTTCATCCGTGGCCGGCTTTTCAAAACTAAGCTTTCCACCCGCTTGAAAATAGAGAGGTGTGGGCCGGATATTTTTTGGCGGCCAGGAATCGTAGCGCCGCCATTGATTGGTACCGGTTTCAAAGACGAAAGCCTTGGGCAAATCGTACTTGGGATCGTCTTTCAGGAAATGCTTGAGGAAGGGCAATTCGATCTGCTCGCGGTAAAACTGGGCGGTCTTCGCATCGAAGCTCACATTGCCGAGGCGATCGCCCGTGCCTCCATTCCATTCGCCATGCGGCCAGGGACCCATGACGATCATGTTACTTGTTGTCGGATTGTTGTTTTGCTCCACCGACTCATAAACGTGCAGCGCCCCAAAAAGATCCTCCGCATCGAACCAGCCGCCGACGGTCATAACGGCGGCCTTGATGTTTTTCAAATGCGGGCGCAGGTTACGCGTCTGCCAGTATTCGTCGTACGTCCCGTGCTCCATGAGCTCGGGCCAGAATTCAATCTTGCCTTTGAAAAATAGCTTATCGGCGTTCGCGAGCGGCCCCATCTTCAGGTAAAACTCGTAGCCGTCGGGCGTTTTGAAATCGAACGGCTTGGGATTTTCACGCGTCGGCTCCTCCAGCTTCTGGCCGAAACCGGAGAGAAAACCAAAGGCGTGGGGTAAATAGAATGTTCCGTTGTGATGAAAATCGTCGCCGATAAACCAGTCGGAAATCGGCGCCTGCGGCGACACACACTTCAGCGCGGGATGCGAATCGATCATTCCCGCCGCGGCATAAAAGCCCGGATAAGAAGTGCCGATCATGCCTGCCTTTCCGTTGTTATTTGGGACGTGTTTCACCAGCCAGTCGATGGTGTCGTACGCATCACTGCTTTCATCGATATCGTTTGGTCCCGCTTTGTGATCGTTTTGCGGGCGCATGTGGACGAACACGCCTTCCGAGGCATAGCGGCCGCGCACATCTTGCTGCACGAAAATGAATTTTTCCGGTGCATCGTACTTCATCGAACCACGGGGCTCCGGAAAGCGATCCACGCCGTAGGGTCTGCAACCGTACGGCGTGCGCGTGAGCAGGATCGGATACGGCTTCGAATTATCTTTCGGTGAATAGACCGCGGTGAAAAGTTTCACGCCGTCGCGCATCGGAATCTGGTATTCGTATTTAGTATAGTGTTCCCGCAGATACGCCATGTTCACCTCGGAACCTGGTGAAGGCGGTGACGCAGGTGCAGGTGATGCGGTGGCTGCTGGCGCTCCAGATGCAGATCGGGTGTTCTGACCGAAGGCTGCGATTTGCGTCACGAACACGACTGCAGCGGAAAGCAGCCAAGTGAGGATGAGGGGACTCTTCCCAAACTTGCGGGCGGAATTCTTCATGGCGCACGCTAATGTATTTCTCAAATCGAAGGCAAGATGACTGCGTTTTGTATGACGCGGGCGTGATGTCCTCTCTTGCAGAACATCGACGCACGTAGTAACCTTATCTGATGACTCCGACCGTCGCCCGTATCCTCGAAGAGGCGGAACAACTGTCCACTCAAGAGCGCGCGGAACTAGCGGATCGCATCGTTGAAAGCCTCGCTCACGACATTCCCCGGGATGTCGCTCAAGCTCAAATAGTAGAAGTTCGACGGCGCATTGCGCAGGTCGAGGCTGGGGAGGTGACTCTCGTCCCGGCTGAAGTGGCTTTGGCCGAGGTTCGCCGGATTTTGGCCGCTGAGCGGATGACAAGTTGATGCCTGCAAGTTGCAGTTTCCATCCGGATGCGCGGTTCGAATATGCTGAAGCGGTAAAGTACTATCTTCGGGAGGCTTCACCTCGCGTTGCTGAAGCATTTGTTACAGCAGTGGAAATTTCTATTGCAGCTTTAAGCGCTGCGCCGGAGCGGTGGCGCGTAGTGGAACAACCAGAGATCCGTCGTTACGTGTTTAGCCGTTTTCCGTTTGTTATCTATTATCGCTGGGAGGAACGATATGCGCGGATTACAATCTATGCGATCATGCACTGCAGTCGCGAACCTGGGTATTGGCGCGACCGTGTCGAAGGTAGAGTGTAAAAGACAGAATCCGTCTTTTTTATAGCCCGCTGTTATTATTCAGGAATGTCTTACTGCCCCAGCATCACAATCGGCCCTTGAGCCGTGCTCGCTCCGCCTTTTCGTTCGCGGCTGAGTGCGAATTTCTCCGCGGCGTGGATCGGGACATCGACGGTGAAAATCAATCGGGCATTGCCTTTGTCATCCACATGGACGAGGCCGCCGCTAACCGGCTGCGCATATTGCGGATCGATGACCCAGAGTTGGTAATCCTGCGCAGGTCCGGGAGGCGGTAATTTTTCGAGAGTCAAGACCCCGCGCTGCTTCTCCCCATCCCAGGCCACCGAGCCCACGCTACCGGGAGCATTTTCGGTAGTCCCGGAAAGAGTCGCGATGCGCAGCTTCGATATAGCATCCTGCTGTTGCAGAGCGGCGATCTCGTTTTGCGAAGCCTCGTCTTTCTGGCGAAGGGCCGCCAGTTCCGATTGCAGCCGCACACGTTCCACCGCGAGGCTTGCGGCAATGATGGCAAAGACGGCCGCGATCGACCAAGGCCACCAGCGCGCCGCAGACGAGCTAGCATGACTAGACTCCTTTTCACTCCGAATTTCTGCAACCAGTCGCATGCGCACTTCGCGAGGGGCGTTTTGCGGAGAAGCTGCAGACGCCAAAGCCGCGGCAGAATCCTGCAACTCCCGAACCAAAGCCCGCAATTCGGGATCGCTATTTAGCATCTCTTCGAACTGCGCCGCTTCCACACCTTCGAGCAGCCCGAGGGAGTAAAGCGCAGCGAGTTCTTCGACGTGCTCGGCGATCATAGGCTTCGAACGAGGTAATCGCGCAATCGGAGCATTCCCCGGCGAATGCGCGCTTTAATTGTGCCCAAGGGTTCCGCGAGCGTCTCGGCGATTTCGCTTTGCGAGAGCCCTTCGAAAAAGGCCAGCTCGATGGCCTGCCGCTGCTCTGCCGGGATTTTCTCCAGCGCCGCTTTTACCGCTGCGGCATTTTCTTTTTGCCACACGGTTGAGTCTTCGCTGGAAAACTCCTCGGCAGTTTCCTGGCTTTCCTTGGTGACTTCATCAATCAGGCGTGTTTGCCGGCGCTTCTGCCGCAACCGGTCGATGGCCTTGCTCCGCGCGATCAGCACCAGCCAGGTGAAGGGCGCGCATCGCTGCGGGTCGTATGTAGCCGCCTTTTTCCAGACCTGGAGAAAGGCAGCTTGCAGCACTTCCTCGGCATCTTCCGCGTGATGGAGCATTCGCAAAAGCAACGAGTAAATCGGGCCGGAAAAACGATCGTAGAGCGCCAAAAAAGCGCGCTCGTCTCCTTTGGCCACCGCAGCGAGCAGGGCGGCATGCTCAGAATCATGGCTGCCACCGGAATTCATTGCCGTTTGCGACAGGCGTTCGGCTGGTTGAGAGACGGTTTTTCCACGTTGAGGCGGATAAAAGGAAAACGCCTCGAAGATAACGACTTTTGGGGCATGAATCGCCAGCACAAAAGGAAGAACGCCTGCCGCCCCGAAGCAGACGCAGAAATTTTTAGAGAGAGCTAGTGCTGCTGACCCTGGAGAAGTTCTTTTACTTCCGGTGTTTCCAAATTTTCGGGAGTGAGCAGGCGCACTCCGCTGTCGATGGATTCCGGCACCTTTTGGCCGTTCAAGTGAGCGACCATGGCTTTCACCGCTTCGTATCCCATTTTGCGCGGGTTTTGCGCGACGAGCGCCTGGATTTCTCCCTTTTTCAGCGCTTCCACCAGCGGCGCGGAAGAATCGAAGCCGACGAACTTAGCTTTGCCCGCAAGGTTGTTTTGGCGAAGCGCGAGAAGCATTCCGAAAGTGAGCGATTCGTTCGAGCAGAAGATGCCGTCGGCTTCACGAATTTGATCCATGAGGTTCATGGCGCTGGTTTGCGCTTCACTCGCTGTGGCTCCTCCGTAACGATTTTCAACGAGCAGATGAATGTCCGGATGTTGCTTGATTACTTCCAAAAATCCCGCTTCGCGTTCCATCGTGCTTGCCGAACCTTCCATATAACGAAGCAGGACCACCTTTCCTTTGCCTCCGAGCAGCCGCGCGAGCTCTTCACCGGCCATCTCACCGCCCTTTTTGTTATTTGTACCGACATAACTAACAAAATCCTTGCCCACTTCACCCTTCAATGCGGAGTCGATGATTAACACAGGCACTCCCTTTGACACCGCCCCCTGCACGGGCCGGAGCAAAGCGACATCGTCCAACGGCGCTACGATGATTCCGCTGACTCCATTGGACGCAAATTGCTCCACGATCGCGATCTGCTGCGCGCGGTCGTTTTCGGTGAGCGGGCCTTTCCAGGCAATCTCCACGCCGAACTCTTTTCCTGCCTGTTCTGCACCGGCTTCGACCGATTTCCAGTGCGCGTGAGTGGTTCCCTTCGGGATCACTGCTATCGTTTTCGTGCCGGCTTTGGTTTGTGATTCCGTGCCCGGGGCAGGGCTCTTTTCGCAACCTGTGGTGAGGAAGAGTCCGAGGCACACGGGCGCGACGATCGAAAGAGATTTCAGGAAGTGCATAAAGAGAGGGGACAAGGAATAGGGTCCTTTATCCAAGCCGCGTGCCAAAAAGGCGAGTGCTTATTCTTCACCGCTAAACGTCCGAAAGGGCGATCTCCAGCGATATTTTTGAGGCACCGATGTCGCACGTTGTGAAGATTTTGTACTCGCTCTTTGGGGTGGAAGTCGAAGCGCAACATCTCACAATTTACCAAGTTCTTCTGCGTGCGGTCGTTGTCTTCTTTGCTGCGCTTGTAATTGTTCGCGTGGCAGATAAGCGTTTCTTTGCCAAGAAGACAGCCTTCGATCTTATTCTGGGCTTCATTCTCGCCTCCATGCTGGCTCGTGCCATCAATGGTTCGGAACAACTGGTGCCGACGATCTCCGCCGGCTTTGTATTGGCGCTCCTTCACAGACTTCTGGGATTTTTAGCGTGCCGTTCAAAGCGGTTCGGCGCTCTCATTAAAGGATCGGCTCAAACACTAGTCGAAGCGGGTTCTCTAAATGAAGTCGAAATGAAGCGGCATCACATCGCTGAAGACGACCTCGTTGAAGAGCTTCGACTGAATGGCGTTGAAAGTCCCGAGGACGCCAAGCTCGCGGTCCTCGAGAGAAGCGGCGAAATCAGCGTCGTAAAAAAGTGACTGTCTTAAGTCTGGACGCCACTGATTCCTTCGACGATGCCGGCAAAACAAGTGAAAGAATTTGGAAAAGAGACGCTCTTCGGCCGTCCGGCTCAGCCTGCCGAGCTTGCCCCTGTTTTTGTTTTCTTAGCTTCTACGCTAGCGACCTATGTAAGCGGCGAGATCTACGGTGTCACGGGTGGGAGAATGCCCCTCTAATCTTACCGCGGCATATCGTTCACGGCGATCATTTGGCGATCGTGGAGGTGTTCCTTCAATCAGTGAGATACAGCATCGCAGGTATCTGTGCGATTTTTGGAAGGTATGGAGCCCAAAAACTCTTTGATAAGCCTTTCGATATCTTTTTCAGAGTCGGGATTCGCAAGCAGCTGTTCATGCAAAGTCCAGCCGCACAGCGTGGAACGGGCGCCGCCCTCGTTCTCCCAGTAGCGCACATACACTCTCCCATTGCATAAGGGATCAGGGTCCAGAGACACAGTTCCCGATTCTCGTGCAATCTCTTCCACCAGTTTTGCAACGCGTCTGCAGTTCGGAAATTCTTCGAGATTTAGGGCGCAAAGAAAATTCATAGGAGCGGGCAGCCTCATTGCTGCAAGGCTTCTTCAGAAAAACGCAAAATCTCGCGACTGCGGTTGCATCAAATCTGATTTTTTCCAAGTGCATCTTGGCGGTCCCCGCCTCCGCGACTCGCGTAGCGAATGGTGAGCACCTTACGAGGTGTGTTCGTTGGCAAAACCGTCGCTCCGATAGGCTCCGAAGCGCAACCACGGATAAAACTTAAACCGCTCTCGCCGAAAGGGAATCGCCAGCCACTTTAGCAGATCTCGCCAAATCTGGCTCGCGCGTTCTCCCAGCCGCCCGCCGGCTCAAATTGCTGGATTTCCACCGACGCGCGCACGACGTCCCGCAACTCCGCCAGCGATCCCAGGTGACCGAGCGCCACCGCCTGCACCAGCAGATTTCCCATCGCGGTTGCTTCAACTGGTCCGGCAATCACCGCGCGTCCCGACGCATTCGCTGCGAATTGATTCAGCAATCGGCTCTGACTGCCTCCGCCGATGATGTGCAGCCGCGTGATCGATTTGTCCGTGACGATTTCCAGCTCATCGAGCGTTTTCGCATAGGACAAGGCGAGGCTTTCAAAAATGCACCGCGTGAATTGACCCACCGTCTCCGGAATGGGCTGCCCGCTCTCGCGGCAAAAGTCGGCAACTTTTTCCGGCATAGCGTCAGGCTTCAGGAATTGCGGCGCGGCGGGATTAATAAGTGAACGAAACGGTTCCGCGGCTTCCGCTTCGCGACCCAGGGCTGCGTAGTCGATTTCCTGGCCGTCCTTTTTCCAAGACCGGCGGCACTCCTGTAAAATCCACAGGCCGGCGATGTTTTTCAAAAAGCGTGTTTTTCCACCGATGCCTGCTTCATTGGTGAAATTGTGTTCGCGAGCTGCATCGGAAAGCAGCGGAGCATCGAGTTCCACACCAAGTAACGACCAGGTGCCGGAACTGAGATAAGCCCAGTCTTCACCCGCGCCCGGCGTGGCCGCGACCGCCGCGGCGGTATCGTGCGAGCATCCGGCGATCACGTCGAGCGGTGCGCTGCGCGTTTCGCTGGCAATCTCGGGCAGAAGCGATCCTAGTTTTGTCGCCGGTGGTACGAGGCGAGGGAAAATCTTCTCGGGCAAGGAAAAGGCCTTCATGAGTTTCCTCGACCATGTTTTTTCTACGGGATGAAAAAGTTGTGTCGTGCTGGCCAGGCTTTCCTCGACGGCGGCGACTCCGCTGAAGAGATAGTGAAAATAGTCCGCAATGGTGAGAAATTGATCCGCAACTTCGAGCAAGGCCGGGCTGTTTTGCCGCTCCGCCGCAAGTTGGTAGAGTGTATTGACTGGCATGAACTGAATGCCGCTCTCCGCAAAAATGAACTCGGCGCCCGGTGACTTCATCGCGGCGGCGTAGGTCGCATCGGTACGGGCATCGCGATAGTGATAGGGCAGGGAAAGCATCGGCTGACTTGCTCCCAGCAGCACGTAGTCGAGACCCCACGAGTCCACGCTGAGGCTTTCCACTTTTTCGCCGAGGTGCGCTGCTTTGCGGAGCCCTGCTTTCAGTTCCTCGAAAATTTGCACGATATTCCAGCGCATCGTCCCTCCGATCTTTACACCGCCTGTGGGAAAACGATGGATTTCCTCCAGCCGGATTTTTCCTTCCGCCATCCGGCCCAATATCACCCGCCCGCTCTCGGCGCCGAGATCAAAAGCTAGATAGCAGTGCTCTGTCATGCCCCAGGGTTACCGCATTTCCTGTCGCGAGATCAAAGCGGTAATTTCCTCTGGATGCTTCGCTGAAAACCCGCCTCTCATCAGAGGTGTTTGCGGTGATCTGGCAAAGTTTGGCGAATTTCAGATATGATCTTCGCTTTCCGGCGGTTATTTAGACGATTCACCCTTTCCTCCATGAAACTCCCTCTTCGCTTCGCCTGTCTTCTTCTCTCGGGCCTTGGTATCGCTCATGCCGATGATCTTCGCGTTGGCATCGTCGGCCTGGATACCTCCCACGTCGTCGCTTTTACCAAATTGCTCAATGACGCGAGTTCGCCCAAACACATTCCGGGCGCGAAGGTCATCGAAGCGGTAAAGACTTTCAGTCCGGACATTACGGAGAGCGCGACCCGGGTCGAAAACTTTGCCGAGCAGATCCAAAAGGAGCAAGGGGTAAAACTCGTGGGTTCCATCGAGGAACTGTGCCGCGACGTGGATGCCGTGCTCATCGAAAGCGTCGATGGCCGGCCCCATCTGGAACAGGCGCGCGCCGTGATCGCCGCGAAAAAGCGGCTTTTTATCGACAAACCAGTGGCGGGCTCTCTCCACGATGTCCTCGAAATTTATCGCCTCGCGAAAGAAGCCGGCGTGCCGGTGTTCACGTCGTCGGCTTACCGCTTTTACGATACCATTGTGGATTTGAAAAAGGCCGACATCGGCGAGGTCCGCAGCGCGATTTCCTATGGTCCGGCGCATCTGGAATCGCATCATCCGGATTTGTATTGGTATGCGATCCATGCGACTGAGGGGCTCTATACCGTGATGGGCACAGGTTGTGAATCGGTGACGCGCACACACACAAACGATACAGATGTCGTTGTAGGAACGTGGAGCGGGGGACGCGTGGGAATTTTACAGGGAATCCGCACAAAACCTGAGCCGCAGAAAATCACCGTTTTCGGCGCAAAAGGCTATATCGAGCAAAAGACCGCACCCAACGATTACGCGCCACTGGTGCGGGAGATCGTGAAGTTCTTCCAGACCGGCGTTTCCCCGGTCCCGGTGGAAGAGACGCTGGAACTCTACACCTTTATGGAAGCGGCCGATGAAAGCAAGCGTCGTGGCGGCGCGCCGGTAAAACTCAGCGAGGTGCTGGAAAAGGCGCGTCACCCGTGATTTCGCCATGCAGCGTTACTTGATTTTCGTTCTGAGCTTGCTCGGGACGCCTTTGTTTGCGCAGACCACTGGCAAAGAACCATGGAACGCGCTGCCCGCGCCGTTTGATCGTTACTTTGAGCGGCGGGTCGCGGAGCTATCGGGCGGTGCCTGGCAAAAGGAGATCACACCGCAAAACTGGCCGCAGGTCCAGTCGCGGATGCGCCGCGAACTGCGCGGCATGCTGGGTCTGGAACCCATGCCGGAACGGGGTCCGCTGAATCCGGTAAGCACTGGGACCGTCCATGGCGATGGTTATATTGTCGAGAAGCTTTATTTCCAATCGCTGCCCGGGCTGTATGTGATCGCGAATTTTTATCGGCCCACGGAGGTGAAGCAACCGCTGCCGGCGATGTTACTTGTCTGCGGGCACTCGCGCATGCTTCAGGACGGGGTGAGTTTTGGCAATAAGACTGCTGTAGAGCACAAAGGTGCATGGTACGCGCGGCATGGTTATGTAGCGCTGGCCATCGATACGATTCAATGGGGGGAAATCCTCGGCCAGCATTGGGGGACCTATAGCCTCGATCGCTGGTGGTGGCCCGCGCGCGGCTATACCCCTGCCGGAGTGGAAGCGTGGAATGGGATGCGGGCGCTGGATTATCTGGAGACGCGGCCCGAGGTGGACCGCAGCCGCATCGGCGTGACGGGCCGTTCCGGTGGCGGCGCTTATTCCTGGTGGATTGCAGCGCTCGACGATCGGATCGCCGTCGCTGCTCCCACTGCTGGCATCACGACTTTAAAAAATCACGTGCTCGACGGATGCGTGGAAGGTCATTGCGACTGCATGTTTATGGTGAATACGCAGCGCTGGGACTACGACCGCGTGGCGGCGCTGGTCGCACCGCGGCCGCTGGTGATTTGCAACACCGATAAAGATGAAATCTTCCCCATCGATGGGGTCATGCAAATCTACAATTCCACGCGCGCGCTCTATAAAAAGCTAGGAAAGGAAGAGAATATCGGCCTGCAAATCGCGGAAGGCCCGCATGCCGAGACCCAGCCGCTTTACACGGGGGAAATTCACTGGATGGATCGCTTTTTGCAAGGCGCGGAGCGGAATCACATCACCGACGAGCCGGCCATCAAACGGATTAAGCCAGCCGATTTGAAAGTCTTCGCCACACTTCCGGCCGATGAAAAAGTAACAACCATCGATGAAAGTTTTGTGCCGATCGATCACCCGCCATCGGCCACGCCCACTGCCGCGGAGTGGGAGAAACAGCGCGAGCGCTGGATGGAAGAGCTGAAGACAGAGTGTTTCCGCGCCTGGCCGGCAGATCCTGCGGGGCCCGAGGCGGCGCCCGTCGCGGAATTCACCGGGGAAGGCCTGCATCTTTCCACATGGGAATTCACCAGCGAAGAGCCTTTTCGCTTCACGATATGGTTAGTTTGCCGCGAGGGCTTGAAACGGCAGGAGATCAAACAAGTAACACTCCATTCCCTCGGCGATGAAAGTTGGAAACATTGGTCTGCGGCCATGGCCGCCGCATTTCCCGCACAATTCCCGGGCGTCACGCCGGATCGCGCTGATTTTGCTCGGGAAAGCGCCACTTTGTTAAAGTCTAACGAAGCCGTGGTTTACTTTTGCCCACGAGGCGCTGGGCCGACTTCATTTGCGGACCATTCGCCAGTGAAACGCAACCACATCCTGCGCCGTTTCTATCTCCTCGGTGAAACACTGGAAAGCGGCCAGGTGTGGGATATCCGCGAAGCTGCTGCGGCGATTCGGAGCATTCCCGGCCTGGAGAAAAAGCCGCTGGTCTTGCGCGCGGAATCCCGGATGGCCGCCAACGCGCTCTATGCGTCGCTTTTCATTCCCGAACTGCAAAGCCTTGATTTAGCAGACCTGCCCGCGAGCCAGCGCGGTGGCCCATGTTATCTCAATGTGTTGCGTCACCTCGATCTTCCCCAAGCCGTAGCGCTGGCCGCCGCGCGCGCTCCGGTGATCCTTCACCAGCCGGATGTCGCGCCCTGGCGATACGCGCAATCCGTCGCAGTAGCACTTCACTGGGGCGACAAGCGGGTGCAGGTTCAGGCGACCCCCACGGGTGCAGACTGATCAAATTTTTTTTGTTGCCACTCCTGACGGCTTTTTTGGCATCGGCGCACCGCTCTGCTTTGCGGTGCTCACTTGGTTGAATCCGTCCGAGCGCGTCCATGCCGCCGGTGAGCGTTATTGTTGACCGATTTCACCGCTCGCGTTGATGTTGGTTTTGGAAGTTTCATTGCATTGATGCAATGAACGTCGGGCAATCTGAATGCAAAAAAAGCGGCTTTCACACGATCTCCTCCTATTTGCCTTCAAAATGCCACATGTCTGGCAAAAGACTGATGCATTAGTTACTTGTATCGATCTTAATCACTGGTGAAGACACCCTCTATTGTGACAATTCGGCGAATTGCCACGGCGCTGTGACGTACTTGTTGCAAAAGTCATCTTCACGGGCTTGGGGCGCGCCGTGTAACGCTCTCCGCCGCATTACACCCGTCGCGCCATGTCCATGTCTTTCACCCGTTACTTTATGTCCGCGTATCAGCGGACTTCCGCTTTCCGCGCTTTCCCGCGCTTCTCGGCGTCCGCTTTTCGGGCCGCCACCTCGCTGCTCACTGCACTGATGATCTGTTTGTCGGTCCTGGTTGGCGGCCCTTTGCAAGCGGCCCCTTTTACGGCGGGGGATATCGTTGTCGATCGCGTCGGCAACGGGACGACCGCGCTGGGTAGTGCAGCGTTTGCGGTCTCGCTTGTCGAGCTAACCACCAGCGGAAGCAATCCTCCCGCGGGGGCGAATATTATCGCGATCCCCAACTCGACGACGGCCAACAACACTGGGGGCGTCACGGATAGCGGCAGCGCCACGTCCAACGGCTTCATGAACCGCTCGGCAGATGCTTCGCTCCTGTCGCTCATTGGCTATGATGCAGCAGTCGGAACGGCGAGCGTAAACGGCGCTACCGGCATCGATCGTACGGCGGCGAAGATCGACACATCCGGCGCAGTCACCGTCGTGGCGCGGCTCAGTGACGCGTTCCCGGCGAACAACGCCCGCGCGAGCGTCACGGATTCCGGTGTGACTTATTATGCCGCGGGTGCGGGCTCCAGCACCTTTGGAGTGCGTTACTTTGATACCACCAGCGGAGTCCCCACGACTTCGGTCGGTATTCATCCCAGTGCCACGGTTCGAGACATCGTCATCGCCACGGACGGCTCGGGCAACAAGTTTCTGCTCGATTCCACGCAGACGGCGATCCTTGCTTTCTCCGGTTTTCCTACCACCTCTTCCACACCCACGGCGCTCAGCCTTTCCACGGCGCTGATCGATGCCGGTGCGTTTATTCTTCTCGACCGTAAATCCGGCGTCGGCGCGACCGGGCTTGGTGGGCTCGATACGTTATATGTAGCCGACGGCAGCTCGACGGGCAGCACTGGCACGGCGATCATCCGCAAGTACGAGTGGAATGGCACTCAGTGGGCGGCGATGGGAACGGCGACCCTGAGCACTTCGGGTAGCAAACTTTTCGGGCTGACTGGCCAGATCGTAGCCAATGGCAGCGTTGAGCTTTATGCAACGACCCAGATCGGTTCGAACAACAGCGTTGTCAAAGTAATCGATACCTCCAACAGCAATGCTTTCGGCGGTAACCTCACAGGGACGCTTTCGGTCATCGCTTCTGCGGGGACCAATTTTGCCTTCCGCGGCATCACTTTGGCGCCGGTGAGCCGGCCGGACCTCGTGGTGAGCGTTTCCGCCCCGGTGAATGGGTCGGTCGGCTCGAATTATAACTATACGATTACGGCGACGAACAACGGTTCGGCAGACGCCACCGGCGTCTCGGTGCAATTTACGATGCCGGCTGGTCTCAACTATGTTTCTGCTTCCGGTACCAATGGTTTCAGCGGGAGCAACAGCAGTGGTGTGGTTACATTTACCGGTGGCAGCATTACCGCGGGAACGTCGGCGACGTTGACGGTGACTGTGAACCCGCCCACGGCTGCGACTTACACGGCGCCCGCGGGGGCGGCGGTGATTGATCCTTCCAACACCATCGCCGAGACCAATGAGCTGAACAATTCCTCTCCCGACGCGGCCGGCACCATCGTGGCCAATACGCCCGATCTTATGGTTGATATCTCCGGGCCGGCTCAGGCGGTAAAGGATACGCCATTTAACTATACGATCACCGCTCAGAACAGTGGCGTGGCGGATGCCAGTGGAGTGAGTGTTCAATTTACCCTGCCTCTCGGTGTTTCCTTTTCGTCGGGGTCGGGCGACGGCTTCACCGTGAACGAGGCTTCCGGTGTGGTTACTTTCTCCGGCGGCAGCATTTCCGTTGGAGGGTCCGCGGTATTGACGGTCTCGGCCACGGCGTCCCCCGCTGCGCCTGCTAGCTGTATAGTGCCTGCTGGCGCCGTGATCATTGATCCTGCGAATACGATTTCCGAATCCAACGAGTCGAACAACGCTTCCGTCTCCACGGTAAGCACCTTCGTTCGCCTTTTCCCGTTGCCGGCGGCGATGGATGATAGCTATACGCTTGGCGCGAATTCTTCACTGTCTGTTGACGCGGCCGATGGCCTCCTGGCAAACGACGCCGGTGGGGCGTTGGGATTCATCGTCACTTCCAATCCTTCCCACGGCACGGTGACTATCAATGCCGATGGATCGTTTGTTTATATTCCAAACACCGGCTACACGGGTGCGGACACATTTACCTATACAGTCAGCGACGCGGTGAAGTTGTATAAATCCAATGCCCCGTCGCTTGGGACATTTGGAGGAGTTAACATTTCGGGTGGCGGCTTTGGTTCCGCCATTTATCCCGTGCCCGGCACGACCGACGAATACTATGGCATCACCGATCGCGGTCCGAATGTCGATGGGCCCGGTGGTTCGAAAATCGCGCCGATCCCGAACTTTGCTCCCTCAATCGCGCGCTTCAAACTCATCAATGGAGTGGCGGCGCTCCAGGGCTCTCCCATTCCGATGAAGGCCTCGGATGGCACGCCGTACAATGGCTTGGCTAATTCGGCGAACAGTGGCGAAGCGTTCCTTGATCTGAATGGAAACGCGTTGCCTTCCAGCGCTCTGGGTTATGATTCCGAGGGCTTGGTCGCGCTGCCGGATGGCACTTTCTGGATTTCCGATGAGTACGGTCCCTTCCTCACTCATTTTGATGCTACCGTGACCCAGATTGGACGGCTTTCGCCATTTGACGGGTCGCTGCCGGTTGAACTCGCTCATCGCATGGACAATCGTGGTATGGAAGGCCTCACGGTCACACCGGACGGATCCACGCTCGTCGGCATCATGCAGTCGGCCTTGGATCAGCTCGATAACAGCAGTGCGGATCCGACTCGCATCGCGCCGCTGCGTATCGTGACCTACAATCTCTTGTCGCAGGAGCTTCACGAGTATCTCTACATGCTTGAAAGCCCGAACAGCGGGAACAAGGTTTCGGTTAGCGAAATCACCGCACTTAGCAACACGACCTTTGCGGTGGACGAGCGTGATAACAAATTCCCGCCGACCGCGCAGAAAAAGCTCTACACCATCGATATTTCCGGCGCGACAGATGTGGGTCCCGCGAGCACCGTTGCCGGTGCGGTTTACGAATCCACGGGCGATCAACGCGGCCTGACGATCAGCGGTCATTCTCTGGAAAAGCTCGTCGGTGAAGTGGATACCCCCACGGCTACGTCAACGCTGGCGTCTCACGGGATCACGCCTGTTTCCAAATCACTCTATTTGGATCTCAGTGGAACGCTCAATGCGCTTTCTCCCTCCGGCACGTTCTTTTCCCATGACAAAATCGAAGGCGTTGCCATTTCCGGAAACACCGTGGTTGTTTCCAATGATAGTGATTTCGGCATCGACGGTGTGAATGAAAGTGCTCCACCCTTTACGCTGCACGTCAAGGTGAGCCCCGCGACCCCGGCCGTGCAGGAAGATGGCGAGATCCTCGTGATCGATACGACGCGCCTCCCGGCGGCGACTTCGACGGCGACCGTTACTTTAAATATCACGCCGGCTCCCAATCCCGTTGTTTACGACGGCGTGACCATTGCTTCTCCGAGCGTTGACGACGGGCAGGTTGCGCCGATAGATTTCGGCACGATCAACGTGATGGCCAGCGGCAGCCGGACCTTCACGATCCAAAATAATGGAACCATCGATCTCACCGGCCTGAGCATCAGTTTCGATGGCCCGAACGCCGAGGATTTCAGTCTGGCTTCGTCGCCCGTGGCTCCAGTTTCGCCTGGCGGCATTACGAACTTCGCCGTGCAATTTTCGCCGGGCTCGCCAGGGATGAGCACGGCCGCGCTGCATATCTCAAGTAACGCGCTCGGCGCCAAGGCTTCTTACGACATCAATCTGACCGGCGTGGGAAATGCCGCCCCGGTTCTCACTCTTCCGGATCATACCTTCGCGGAAGCGACCTCTCCGGCTGGGGCGGCCGTGACTTTTGACGTCACGGCAAACGATCCCGAGGACGGTTCGCTCACGCCGGTCGTCGATCCTGCATCAGGCTCCACGTTTGCGCTCGGGGATACCATCGTACACGTCTCCGCGACGGACAGTCAGAACAATACCACTAGCGGTACCTTTATCGTCACTGTGCAGGACCACACGGCGCCGTCCATCGCGGCGCCACCCGGCGGCTTCACTCCTCTGGCGTTGAGTGCCGGCGAATCCCTGCCGGATTATACCGTGCAGGCGGTGACTAGCGATGCCGTGGGCGTTGTTAGCATTACTCAATCGCCTGTCGCTGGGACGGTGCAGATGCTGGGTACAACCACCGTTACTTTGACCGCATTTGATGCGGCCGGAAATCACTCCTCGACGCAATTCGACGTAACGGTGAATGCGGCGCCGGTGACTTCCTCCATCATCGCTTCCAAGGGAGGGGATGTTCCGGGAGCGAGTGCCGATGCACGCATCGGCACGGGCGCGATTTGGAAGAGCTTTGGCATTCCCGCGATCAACGAAAACGGACAGACTGCGGTCGTCGGCAATTGGGCGGTGAAGACGAAAGCTGGCTCCGGCATCTTTGTCGGCAACCCGCTGGCCCTGCTGATTGCCAAAGGGGAAGCCGCGCCAGGAATCAGCGGCACGCTGTTTAGCACGTTTACTGATCCGGTGATCGATCACGGTTCAAGCGGCAACTCGAGCGTAGCATTTAGCGCCAAGGTCGGCCTGCCGCTTCACGCGACTACGCCGGTGCTCAGTTCCAAAAACAATCTGGGAATTTGGACCAATGCCGGCGGAAGCCTCACGCTGGTGGCACGCCTCGGAGATGATGCGCCCGGCACAGGAGGCGGCGTTTTCAAGAAGTTCAATTCCTACTCGCTCATTGAAAACGAGGTCATCGTGGTCGCGTCGCTCGTCGCTCCAACGACCACAGCTCCCTCCGCGCCCGGTGGCGTGACCAAACTTGATGACGTTGGTGTGTGGCGGTGGACGGCATCTGGCGGCTTGCAGTTGCTTCTCCGCGAAGGCCAGACGGTGCCTACCGACGCCGGTGATAAGATCGTGAGCGTTTTCCAGATGCTAGGTACCGTGAGCGGCTCGCCCGGACATGGACGCCATCATCTCGCGGCGGGTCTCTATGAAGTGCGCGTGGTGTGTGTGGACAAGACCGTCGTGGATTACTTGATTGATGCGACGGGCGCTTCTCCCGTCTTCCAGCAGCTGACCCGCACGGGTGCAGCGGTGATTCCCGGCCTGACTGCCACCACCCTGGGAGTGCCTTCGGGTAATGGAACCAAGGAAACGGCGTTCCTTGAAAGCTTCAAGACTGCGAAGGGCGGGCCAACCAGTGCGGATAACACCGCAGTGATCGCCAATCGCGGAAGCGCGTGGGAACTGGTGGCGCGCCGC
>OUNM010367598.1_pt1 | contig 41479 bp, 41 predicted proteins | sample 1769961 | NCBI WGS metagenome assembly OUNM01 (sample SAMEA3914820, study PRJEB12502) | metagenome | biome: forest; material: soil | place: USA | collected 2012-03-12 | depth 0.3 m | reverse complement strand
TGATGCATGATGTCGCCCGAGAAGCAGGCCTGTTTGCCGCCGTCCTTCAGGTTGATCGCGATCGAGCCCGGCGTGTGGCCGGGATAGTCCTTGATGGTGAGCATCGGGTCGGGCTGGTGATCCGAACCGATCATCACGGCTTTTCCCGCCTCTACGACGGGGAGCACCGAATCGTCGAACGATCCGCCGTTGGTCTCCTTGCCTAGGGTCTTGTGCTCGTTCTCCCAATGCGCGTATTCGCGCTTGGCGAAGAGATATTTGGCGTTGGGAAAGGTCGGCACCCAGCGGCCGTCCTCGAGCTTGGTGTTCCAGCCCACGTGATCGACATGCAGGTGCGTGCACATCACGAAGTCGACGGACTCCGGCTTGCAGCCGCAGGCGGAGAGACGTTCGAGGAATGGCGTGTTGAGCCTGTTCCAGCCGGGATTGCGGCGGTCCTTGTGATTGCCCAGGCAGGTGTCGATCAGGATCGTGTGGCGGCCCGTCTTGACGATCCAGGTGTGGACCGAGCCCACCAGCCGGTCGCTGCCGGCCTCGACATGCTCGGGCACCATCCAGTGCTTCTGCGCATCGAAGGCCGCCTGGTCGAACTTGGGGAACATGCGCCCGGGCTTGAAGCCGGCGCCGCAGATCTCCTCGACCTTCTCGATCGTGGCGTTCCCGATGGAGCGCATCAGAAGGTGACCACCGAACGGATCGACGTGCCCTCGTGCATGAGATGGAAGGCGTCGTTGATCTTCTCGACCGGCATCACGTGGGTGATCAGCGAGTCGATGTCGATCTTCTTGTCCATGTACCAGTCGACGATCTTCGGCACGTCGCGCCGGCCCTTGGCGCCGCCGAAGGCCGTGCCCATCCAGCTGCGGCCGGTCACGAGCTGGAACGGGCGCGTGGCGATCTCCTGTCCCGCGCCCGCGACGCCGATGATCACGGATTTGCCCCAGCCGCGATGGCAGCATTCGAGCGCCTGGCGCATCAGCTTGGTGTTGCCGACGCATTCGAAACTGTAATCCGCGCCGCCGTCGGTCAGCTCGACCAGATGGGCCACGAGGTCCTTGCCCTCCAGAGTCTCGGGATTGACGAAGTGCGTCATGCCGAACTTGCGGCCAAGCGCCTCGCGGTCGGGATTGAGGTCGACGCCGACGATCATGTTGGCGCCGACCATGCGCGCGCCCTGCAGCACGTTGAGGCCGATGCCGCCCAGGCCGAAGACGACGACATTGGCGCCGGCCTCGACCTTGGCGGTGTTGATCACCGCGCCGATGCCTGTGGTCACGCCGCAGCCGATGTAGCAGACCTTGTCGAACGGCGCGTCGGGCCGGATCTTCGCCAGCGCTATTTCGGGCAGCACCGTGTAGTTCGAGAAGGTCGAGCAGCCCATGTAGTGGTGGATTTTCTTGCCTTTCAGCGAGAAGCGCGAGGTGCCGTCGGGCATCACGCCCTGGCCTTGCGTGCCGCGGATGGCGGTACAGAGGTTGGTCTTGCCGGAGAGGCACGATTTGCATTGCCGACATTCGGGTGTGTAGAGCGGGATCACGTGATCGCCCTTCTTGAGCGACACGATGCCGGGACCGACGTCGACCACGACGCCCGCGCCCTCATGGCCGAAGATCACCGGGAAGAGACCTTCGGGATCGCCGCCCGAGCGCGTGAACTCATCGGTGTGGCAGACGCCCGACGCCTTGATCTCGACCAGCACCTCGCCGAACTTCGGGCCGTCGAGATCGACCATCTCGATCTCGAGGTTCTTGCCGGCCTCGAAACAGACCGCTGCCTTTGTCTTCACGCTTCTCTCCCTGGCTGGCCACGAAGCCTAGTGCAGGGCGGAAGCGGGCGCTAGCGCACGTGCCGGACGCGCGTCGGCAGCGTGTTGAGCTCTTCCGCACCGCGCGACGTCACCAGCACGCCCGCGCCGATGTTGACCCGCACCATGCCGAGGCAGGCATTGGGCTCGAGCTCCAGGCTCATGCCTTCCTTGAGCACGAGGTCGCCGCGGCGGATGCCGGGCCTGGCCGCGCCCTCGATCGCTTCCTCGCGCGTGCCGGCCAGCTGCTCGCGGTTGACCGGGGTGAAGCCGGTCGAGCCGAAGGTGAGGGTGTGCAGCAGCGGCGTCTTGCTCCAGCAGCCCGCCTTGGCGAGCGGTCCCTCCATCGCGTGCACGACCGAGGCGAAGGTGACGCCGGGTCTCACCGCAGCAAGGCCCGCTTCGTAGGACTCGCGCGCCACCTCTTCGAGGCGATGCACGACGTCGTCCGCCGGATCGAGGCAGACCGACATGTTCACCTGGCCCTCGACGCCGCCGTAGATCGTATGGATCTCGGCCTGCACGAGGTCGCCCGCTTCGAGGAGGCGCGGCGGCTCGGCGCGCAGGCTCCAGCGCGGCACGCCCCAGCCGATGTTGTCCTTGCCCGACTGCAGGCTGAAGAAGGGATAGCGCAGGTCGCAGCCCCAGCGATGGATCTCGCGCACCGTCTCGGCATAGACCGACGCCTCGCTGACGCCCGGCCGCGAGACCTCCATCATCACCTTGCAGGCCTCCTCGCTCACCTTGGCGGCGAAGCGCAGCAGCGCGATTTCCTGCGCGCTCTTCACCAGCATGAAGTCGGTGAAGGAGAGGGTGAAGTCGCCGACCGTGGCCTCCGGGATCGCCTTCACGAGATTGGTGTGGAAGCCGAGCGGGATCAGCCCCTCGGCTTCGCCCGGCGCGGTCGGGCCGAAGCCCACCAGCCCGATACGGCCCTGTGCAAGTCCGCGCTCCTTCAGGACATCCGCTACCTTCGCGCCGCCCGCGCTCATGCGCACGTCGGGCACCCAGACGTCGAAGCCGCGGCGCTGGCTCTCGAAGATGCGGCTGATGCGCGAGCCGCCGAAGGCCAGCAACACGGGATCGCTCTTCAAGGGCAGCACGACGACGGCGTCGAGGAAGTCGTCGATCAGATAGGATTCGAGCCGCTCGCGGCCCTGGAAGCTGCCGACGACGATGGCGTCGAAGCCCTGCGCTTCCATCAGCGCGCGCAGGCCGGCATAGCGGCGGTCGCGCTCGTCCAGCGTCAGTCGCGGCCCGGGCTCCGGTGCCTTCTCCCCCACTCTCATTTGTCGAGAGGAGCGTGCAGCGCCTTCAGTTGCACGGCGATCTCGATATGCGGGCGCACGTCGATCACTTCGGCCACTTTGGTGCCGCCGGCGCCGCTGCCGCCGATCTGCGCGGGATTGCCGGCGAGGCCCCAGGCACGCGGCACCAGCGAGGCATCGCGCTTCCAGTCCTTGAGCGGCCGGCCTTCGACGAAGGCGTTGAGCTCGCGTTCCCACAGGCGGCGGATGGCGATGACGCCCACGTCGGCGCGGCCCAGCCGCTCGCCGTCGCGGTCGGTGATCAGGCCCTGGCCGACCTGCGCCACGTCGTCTTGCAGGCGCACTAGATCGACCTTCTTCTTGTCGATGTCGCGCATGGCGATGCGGCCTTCGAGGACGTCGCGCGCGAGATCCTGGTGGCGGATCGTGATCTCGGTGCGGCGCGCCTGGCGGCGGGCATGGATGCGGGCGGCGATGTCGCCCTGGGCCGGCACGCGGTGGACGCTGAACTGCATGTGGCTCACGTCGTCGATCGGCACCCACCAGAACATCGACTCCTGCCAGCCCACTTCGGGATCGGTCGGCAGGGCGGTGAGATAGAAGATGTTGGGCATGCCGAACTGCTGCACGCGCTTCTGGCCGTCGGGCCGGGTGAAGCCGTAGGTCACGCCCCAGGCCGACTCCTCGGCATCGAGCGCGCGGCCGAGACCCACGCCCTTGAACACGGCGGTGTTGTCGGCGTGCACGAAGCCGATGTGACTCATGTCGAGCGCGTTCTCGAGGTTCTGAAAGTAGTTGCAATCGCGGCTGTAGGAATCGATCTCGACCATGCCGTCGAAATGCTCGAACTCCGGCTGTAGCGGGAGCTCGGGCGGCCGGCCGGTGCCGAGGAAGGCGAAGACGAGGCCGAGATACTCGCGCAGCGGATAGGAGGCGATCGAGACCTTGTGGCAGAAGGCGTCTTCTTCCGCCGGCTGCTCGGTGCAGGCGCCCGAGCCGTCGAACTTCCAGCCGTGGTAGAAGCAGCGCAGCGCGTCGCCCTCGATCCAGCCCGACGACAGCCGCGTGCCACGGTGCGGGCAGCGCGCGTCGACTAGATGCGGCGTGCCCGTCTCGCCGCGATAGAGCGTGAAGTCCTCGCTCATGATGCGGATGGTGACGGCGCGGCCGGCGGGCAGGTCGACCGAGTGATAGATCGGTTGCCAGAACTGGCGGAGGTAACGGCCGGCCGGCGTGCCGGGACCGGTGCGCAGGCAATCCTCGCCGCGGGCGGACAGACGGACGATCGATGCGGGTTCTGCCATGGAACTCTCCGACTCCTACTTCGTGTCGACCTTGCCGATCTTCTCGAGGGCGTAGTCGAGGAAGCGGCGTTCGATCATGCCCGGGATATCGGCCTTCTTGGCGACGAAGCTCTGCTTGGCGTACCAGTCCTGCTGGTCGCGCAGGCCTTCGATCGAAATCTCAGCGTTGGGATCCATGTAGCTCCACTGCATCCTGTCGTACAGTGCCTTGTCCTTGAGGCTGGTGTACTTGGCGCAGATCTCAACGACTTCGGCGCGCTTGGGACCGCCCTTCATCGCGTCGTAGTAGTCGCGCACGCCCTTGAGGAAGGCCACGGTGAAGGCCTTGGCCTGGTCCGGGTTCTTGTCCATCCAGTCCTTGCTGTAGAGCATGACCGAGACTTCGAGCGGCGGCTCGGTCATGAAGTCGGCGGCGCGGCGGAACGGGAAGGAGATTTTCTTCTCGCTGAACAGCTCGGCGAAGGGTTCGACGACCGTGCCGCCGTCGATCGCCCTGGTCTCCATGCCGGGGCCCATGCTCGGCCAGGGCATGCTGATCGTCTGCAGGTCGTCGAGCGTCATCCCGTCGGATTCCATCAGCCTGCCCAGCATGAAGTGCAGGACCGAGGCCGGCGTGTTGATGGCGATCATGCGGCCCTTGAGGTCACGCGGCGTCTTGACCTTGTCCTTGAGGTCAGCGCGCAACACCAGCGTGTCGCTCGAGAAGCCCGGGACGTCGCGGGTGCGCGACATGACGATGCGCACCGGCCAGTCGCGCGCGAAGGCGTTGTAGAGGGCGGCGCTCACGCCGCCGCCCGCGACCTGGATCTGGTTGGTCGACAGGGGGGCCGTCGCCTGGGCGGCCGACTGGAAGCGCTCGAGCTTTACCTCGACGCCCTCGGCGGCGAAGTAGCCTTTTTCGATGGCGATGTAGAACGGAGCGTCGGCCAGGATGCCGAGGTCGCCAACTTTGACGGGCTGGGCGGAAGCCACCGTGCTCCACAGGGCGCCAAGAGCGGCCAACAGCAATTTGCGCATCAGGGCACCCACATCAGTCACGGCGCCACGGTATCAGAAGCCGTTCGCACTCGTGCAGGAAAAACGTCGAAAGCACACCCAGCACGGTGATCACGATGATGCCGACGAACATCTGCTCGACCATCAGGGTCTGCCAGGACGACCAGATCAGGTAGCCGATGCCCGACTGGGAGGCGACGAACTCGGCGCCGACCAGCACCACCAGCGAGACGCCGAGGCTGATGCGCAGGCCCGCCAGGATGGTGGGCAGCGCGCCGGGCAGGATCACGCGCAGGAAGAGCTTGTGCCACGGCGTGCGGTAATTCTGTGCGACGTCGAAGTAGATCCTGTCGAGCTGTATCACGCCCACGGTGGTGTTGATGATGGTGAGGAACAGCACCGACATCGCCACCACTACGATCTTCGAGCCGTCGCCCAGACCGAACACCAGCATGAGCAGCGGCAGGATGGCGATCTTGGGAATGGGATAGAGCGCGGCCACCAGCGGATCGAGTGCCGCGCGGACCCAGCGGTTCAGCCCCATCACCATGCCGATGAAGACGCCCGGCACGGCGCCCAGCACGAAGCCGATCACCAGCCGGTACAGGCTGGCGCCGATATGGCGCGCGAGCTCGCCGGAGAGGGCGAGGTCCCAGCCCGCCACGGCGATCGAGACCGGCGAGGGCACGTAGCGCTGGTCGACGAGGCCGGCGTTGGACGCGAGCTGCCACAGCAGCAGTGCTGCGACCGGCGAGAGGATGGCCAGCGCCCGCTCCTGGTTGGCGCGCTTCACGACCGCGCCTCTTCTTGGCGCCGCGCCGCGCGCACCTCTTCCTCGAGCATGCGCCAGATCGAGAGTTCCAAGGTGCCGAAGCGCGGCTCGGCGCGCAGCTCGGCCACCGAGCGCGGCCGCGGGAAGTCGATCGGCACGATCTCCTTGATGCGGCCGGGCTGGGCCGACATCACGACGATGCGGTCGGCCAGCGCAATCGCCTCGTCGATGCCGTGGGTGATGAACAGCACGGTCTTGGCCGAACCCTCCCAGATGCGCAGCAGCTCCTCCTGCAGGATCAGCTTGTTCTGCGCATCGAGCGCGGCGAACGGCTCGTCCATCAGCAGGATCTCGGGATCGGCAACGAAGGCGCGCGCGAGGCTTACCCTCTGGCGCATGCCGCCGGAGAGCTGCTGCGGGTAATGCTTGTGGAAGCGCGACAGGCCGATCTTCTCGAGGAAGGGCATCACCTGCGCGCGCCGCTCGCGCTTGCCAACGCCCCGCATCTCGAGGCTGTAGGCCACATTGTCGACGACGCTCATCCACGGGAACAGGCCATGCTCCTGGAACACCATGGCGTTCTGCGGATGGGCCGTGTCGGGGCCTGATGCGACGGTCACCGTGCCGGTGCTCGCCGTCTCGAGGCCGGCCACGATGCGCAGCACGGTGGTCTTGCCGCAGCCGCTGGGACCTACGATCGCGACAAACTCGCCGTCGGCCACGGACAGCGAGAAGTTCTTCAGCGCCACCGTGCGCTGCTCCTCGTCACCGAATGTCTTGCCGAGCCGGTCGATCCGGATCTTCGTCGGATCGTTCACGCGGCGACCTGCGGCGCCTTTGCGCAGGCGGCCTTGTACTGTTGGATCAGCCGGCGGCAGAGCTCCGCAGCCGTCGGGATGTCCTCGATGTTTCCCACGCCGTGCCCCGCCGTATAGATGTCCTTCCAGCGCTTCTTGTTCTCCTGCGCCGCCACGATCTTGCTGGGCAAGGTCGTGCGCAGCACATCGAGGTCGATGCCGGCTGCGATCAGGCTGGGCACCAGCCAGTTGGCCGGCGCGCCGTCGATCGAGGAGGTGAGGAAGACGTCGGTTGCGCGCGTGTCGAGGATCATCTTCTTGTGCGCCGCCGCCGCCATCGCCTCCTGCGTGGCGATGAAGCGCGTGCCGATATAGGCCGCATCGGCGCCCATCGCCTGGGCCGCCAGCGCGTCCTGGCCGGTCGACATGCCGCCGGCCAGCACGATCGCGAAATGATCGCCCAACTGCCGCACCTCGTTCATCAGCGCGAAGGGATTGAGTGTGCCGGTGTGTCCCCCGGCGCCGCCCGCGACCGCGATCACGCCGTCGACCTCGGCCTCCAGCGCCTTCTCGGCGTGGCGGCGGTTGGCAATGTCGTGCAACGCCACGGCGCCCCAGCCATGGATGCGCTTGATCGCGTCGCCGGGCGCGCCCTTGGAAGTCAGCACGACCGGCACCTTGTATTTCTCGACCAGCTCGAGATCGCCCGGATAGCGCGGGTTTGACGCGTGCACGACCAGGTTCACCGCCCAGGGCGCGGGCTTCTTGCCGGCGTCTTCCAGACGCTTGATGCCGGCCTGCATCTCGTCGAGCCAGGCCTGGAATTCCTCGCGGCTCCTCGTGCCGTGCGCGGGGAAGCTGCCCATGATTCCCTCGCCGCAGCAGGCGAGCGTCAGTGCGGGATTGGACACCAGGAACATCGGCGCGGCGATCACCGGAATCGCCATGCGATCGATCAGTCTCTGCACGTCGGCGCGCGCCATGTTCAGATCTCTCCCATGTTGGGTGTCGTCGAGGTGACGCCCGCGTCGGCCAGCCGGCGCAACGCCTGATCGTCATAGCCCAGAAGCGCGCGCAGCACCGCCTCGGTGTCCTGGCCGAGATCGGGCGCGGCGCGTTCGATGGCGATGCCTTTGCCGTCGAGCCGATAGGGCAGGCCCTTTACGAGACCGCCGCGCTCGTCACGGGCAAGGGTCACGCCGGCCAGGGCCTTGTCGGTCAGCACGTCGACGCCGTCGTTGCACAAGGCGGCGGGGATGCCCTTGGCGAGCAGCGCGTCGACGACGTCGCCGCTGTCCCGCTCGGCGCAGAAGGCTTCGAGCGTCGGATCGGCGGTTGCCAGGGTGGCGGCGATCCAGCGCCCGTCTTTGCACTTGTATGTATCCTGCTGTGCGACGCCCTCCTGGGCGTTGCCGCGGCGCATTTGGGCGCGCTTCGAATCGGCGGAGGCGGCCAGGATCTCCTCGCCCAGGGTAAACGACGCCACCTCGCGCTGGGAGAAATCGAGGAAGCAGCCCTGGCCGGTGCGGCGCGCCTCCATCACGGCGGTGATCACCATGCCCGTCGCGAACAGCGACACGATCTGGTCGGGATAGTTCACATCCATGCCGGAGATGCGCGGCTCCTCTCCTTCGTAGCCGGTCAGCGCCGCGATGCCCGAGGTGGCGTCGAGCGTCGAGCCAAACGAGACGTTCATGCGCTCCGGTCCGGTGTCGCCCTGGCTGGAGATGGCGGCAAAGACGAGGCGCGGGTTGAGCGCTTGCAGGTCCTTGTAGCCCAGCCCCGCGCGATCGAGCACGCCGCGCCGGAAATTCTCGACCACGACGTCGCATTGCGCCGCCAGCTCGCGGATCACCCGCTGGCCGTCCTTGTCCTTGAGGTTGAGCGCCAGTCCGCGCTTGTTGCGGTTGGTGAAGCGGAACTGGGGCGAGCGGTTCCACCAGCCTTCATTGTCGTCCGGCTTGCCGACGACGCGGAACGGATCGAGATAGGCGCCCGACTCGATCTTGATCACATCGGCGCCGAGATCGGCCAGCATCGCCGAGGTGTTGGCGCCCGCCGTCAGCAGGCCGAAGTCGAGGACGCGCACGCCGGAGAGAGGACGCGTGCTCATGCCGCGAGTTCCGGCGCGGGCTTGGGAGCAAAGGAGCGGCCGTTCCACTGCACGGGCAGTTGCGGCATGCGCAGCTCGCCCAGCTTCGCGAGGAAGCCGCGCGCCACATACTGCTCGGTCTCGAGCAGCTCGGCCGGCGAGAAGATCGGGCCGAACGGCACGCCCTTGGCCTGCGCGGTCTTCTGGATCTCGGCGCGCGTCTTGTCGGCGAACCACGGTGTGAGGATGGCGTAGATCTCGGCCACGTTTTTGCGGCGGCCGGCGCGCGTGTTGTACTTCGCATTACCGAGCCTCGGATCGCCGATCAGGTCGCGCGTCTGCGGCCACTGCGTCGCGGTGTAGACGACGGCGACGTGCCCATCCTTGCAGGGCAGGATCTGGAACTCCGAGCTCTTGCCTTCGCGGCCGGGCGAGGTGCCCGAGGCTTCGGCACCCGAAGCCGCCTTCCAATTCACCCACTGCATCACTTCGGCCAGCGACACGCGGACCGACGGCGCCTTGTGGCCGCCGTCGCGCGCGGCAAGAGCGGCGGTGAGGCCGGTGAACGCCGTGAGGCCCGCGGCGTAGGACGCCTGGTGGCCACCCAGGCGCAGCGGCTTGCGCTCGGGCTCGCCCACCATGTGCAACAGCCCACCCAGGGCCAGGACCGTGAACTCGCTGACCGGCCGCGTCGCGGCATTCATCTCGACGGGAAAGGCTGCGATCTCGATCGGCGTCGCCCGGCCGGCCCGCGCGAGCGCCGCGACCGAAGCGGGCTCCTCGAACAGCACCGCATCAGCGGTGTCGAGCAGCTTGGACAACGCATCGCGGCCGGGCGCCTGGGCGAGGTCGAGCACCAGCGAGCGCTTCGAGGTGTTGAGGAACTGGAAGAGGGCGCTTTCGGCATGCGATGTGTGGGGCGGCAGAAGTGGTGCCGCGTGGCGCACCGGATCGCCGCCGGGCGGCTCGATTTTCAGCACGGTCGCGCCGAGATCGGCCGCGATCTTGCCCGCAAGCGACGTGGCGAGCCGCAGGCACAGCGGCACCTGTTTGTCGTTCACTTCGACGATCGTGAAACGCTGCAGCGGCAGGGTGTCGGACGCGGTCATGGCAGGCTCTTCGCGTATCGCGGCAGAAAGCTTCGGTCAACGTCGGGGCCTGTGCTAGCGTCGTAGTCTACGGAGGTTTCACATGGCACAGACCGGCAACCACAAGGGGCTGACGTTCGGGATTTTCCTCGCGCCCTTCCATCGCGTGGGCGAGAATCCGACGCTCTCGATGGCCCGCGACATGGAGCTGATCGAGTGGATCGACGGGCTGGGCTACGACGAGGCCTGGATCGGCGAGCATCATTCGGCGGGCTGGGAAACGATCGCCTCGCCCGAAGTGTTCATCGGCGCCGCGATCGAGCGCACGCGCTACATCCGCCTCGGCTCGGGCGTGACCAGCCTGCCGTATCACCATCCGCTGATGGTCGCGAACCGCTTCGTGCAGCTCGACCACATGTCGCGTGGCCGCACCATGCTGGGCTGCGGCCCGGGCGCGCTGCCGTCCGACGCCTATATGATGGGCATCGAGCCCACGACCCAGCGCCCGCGCATGGAACAGGCGCTCGAGGCCATCATGCGGCTGCTCGAATGCAAGGAGCCGGTCACGATGAAGACCGACTGGTTCGAGCTGAAGGAGGCCCGGCTGCATCTGGCGCCTTATTCATTCCCGCATTTCCCGATCGCCTGTGCCAGCACGATCACGCCCTCGGGCATGATCGCGGCCGGCAAGCACGGCGTGGGCGTACTGTCGATCGGCGCGGGCATCCCGGGCGGGCCCGAGATGCTGGGCAAGCAGTGGGGCATCTACGAGGAGACCGCGGCCAAGCACGGCAAGACCGCCGATCGCGGCAAGTGGCGCGTCGTCGTGAACTGCCACGTGGCCGACGACGACGAGGAGGCGCTGCGGCAGGTGAGCAAGGGCGAGCGCCACGAGACCATCACCTATTTCGAGGACACGCTCGGCCGCCCGCCGGGCCGCGCCGACGATCCGCTGCGCGGCGGCGTGAAGATGGGCACGACCCTGGTCGGCTCGCCCGACACAGTGACCGCGGGCATCAACCGCCTGCTCGGTTTCTCCAACGGCGGCTTCGGCGGCGTGCTGTTCCGCGCCAACGAATGGGCGACGCGCGAGCAGATCCTGCGCTCCTACGAGCTGTTTGCGCGCTACGTGATGCCGCGCTTCCAGGGCTCGCTCGACACCGTCGCGGCGTCGCAGCAGTGGGCGATGTCGAACCGCAAGGGCATCTTTGGCCCGAACGTCGCGGCTGTGCAGAAGGCCTTCACCGATGCCGGCCGCGTCGCACCGGAAGAATTCCGTGCCCGCACGCCGGGCGCCCGTGACGTTGCCGGCGACTGAAGGCCTGCCCGGCGATCCCTGGCTCGACCGCTGGCTGCCGCTGATCGGGCGTCACGCGGCGGGGCTGCCGATCCTGGAGCTGGGCTGCGGCGGGGGACGCGACAGCGCGGCGCTCGCAGCGGCGGGCCATCGGGTGATCGGCGTCGATCAGTCGGCCCAGGCGATCGAGAAGGCACGGCAGCGCGTGCACACAGGTACGTTTCACTGCCAGGATTTACGCGCGCCGTTTCCCGTCGGAGATGCAGCGGTCGGCGTCGTGATCGCCAGCCTGTCGCTGCATTATTTTCCGTGGTCGGAGACCGAGGAACTGGTGCGGCGCGTGCGCCGGACGCTGATGCCGGGTGGGCTGCTGCTGTGCCGACTCAACTCGACCAACGACCGTCACTTTGGCGCGGTCGGGCATCCGGAGATCGAAGCGAATTATTATAATGTCGATGGTGAGCCCAAGCGCTTCTTCGATCGCGCTTCGGTCGATCGTCTTTTCGGCGACGGCTGGCGGACGATCGACTGCGGCGAGTGGGTGATCGATCGATACGATCAGCCCAAAGTCGCCTGGGAGGTTGCGCTCGAACGATAGCTACCTGTCATCCTTCGCTGCGCTCAGGCTGACAGTTTGTCTGGTTTGGCAGAGTGCCCAAATAAAAAAGAGCGCGCCGTGAGGCGCGCTCTTTCTTTTGACCGGGACGTCCGGACTAGAACGTCTTTTTGTCGCCCGGCTGCATGTCGAGCACCTGGATGGTGGTCTGGCCCAGCGCCGCCTTGAACTCGGCGGGCGTGCCCTTGAGGAAGGGGTTGGTGCCGTAGTGTATCGGCAACACCATCTTGGGCTTGATCCATTCCTTGGTGGCGAAGGCGGCATCGACCGGGTCCATTACGAAGTGGCCGCCGATCGGGATCAGCAGCAGGTCGGGCTTGTACTTCTCGCCGATGAACTTCATGTCCGAGAACAGGCCGGTGTCGCCCATGTGGTAGATCTTGAAGCCGTTGCTGAGCGTGATTATGACGCCGACCGGCTCGCCGGCCTCGAAGCTCTCGTCCTTCCCGGTCGCCGGGTTCTTCACGATCATCTCGGAGGAATGTTCGGCGTGGACCTGGGTGATCTTGAGGCCGGGGATCGGCTCGAACGTGCCGCCCTTGTTCATGCGCGGCGCGAGGTTCGCGGGCAGGATGCCGAGGCTGGTGAGCTTCTGGTCCATGCCGGCCGGCCCGAGCACGGGCGCGTTGTCGCGCTTGGCGAGCTCGACGGAGTCGCCGAGATGATCGCCATGCGCGTGCGTCACGATGATGTAGTCGATCTTCCCGAGCTTGCTCAGGTCCTTCATCTCGGGCGGGGTCTTCGGATTTCCGGTCAGCCATGGATCGATCATCACCACCTTGCCTTCGGGCGTGGTGAGCTTGAACGCCGACTGCGCGAACCACTGCAGTTCGATCTTGCCCTGGGCATTGGCGCCCGTGGCGAACAAGAGGCACGCCGCGGCGACGGCGCTGACAAACCGGAATAACATTGAGGTAGCTCCCTGAAATTTCGCGGGCCCCTACTAACAGGTTTTTCAGGGCGAAAGATGTCGCTTTTCCGTGAACGGCTTATCGCCCACGATGCAGCGCAACATGAGAGGAGCCTCATCACATGAAGTGTCACGACCGATGAGCATCAAGGGCAAGGCCTATATCGCCGGCATCTACGAGCATCCGACGCGCCTGGCAAAGGACATCTCGCTGTCGCAGATTCATGCGCAGTGCGCCAAGGGTGCGCTGGAGGACGCGGGTCTCACAAAGGACGATGTCGACGGCTACTTCTGCGCCGGCGACGCGCCCGGCCTCGGGCCGATGTCGATGGTCGAGTACATGGGGCTGAAGGTCCGCCACGTCGATTCGACCGACACCGGCGGCTCCTCCTACGTGCTGCATGTCGGGCACGCCGCCGAAGCGATCGCGTCGGGCAAGTGCAAGGTGGCGCTGATCACCCTGGCCGGCCGGCCGCGCGCCGAGGGCATGGCGACCGGCACCGTGCCGCGCTCGCGCGGCGGCACGCCGACGCCGGACGAGCCGTTCGAGTTTCCCTACGGCCCGACGGTCGTGAACATGTACGCCAACTGCGCCATGCGGCACATGTACGAGTACGGCACGACGTCCGAGCAGCTCGCCTGGATCAAGGTCGCCGCCTCGCACCACGCGCAATACAATCCGCATGCGCTGCTGAAGGACGTGGTCACGGTCGAGGAGGTCGTGAACTCGCCGATGATCTCCGATCCGCTGCATCGCCTGGACTGCTGCGTCATCACCGACGGCGGCGGTGCCATCGTGGTCGTGGCGCCGGAGATCGCAGCCAAGCTCAAGCGCCCGAAGGTCAAACTGCTGGGCTCCTCGGAGTTCATCAAGACGCAGATGGGCGGCAAGGTCGATCTGACTTATTCCGGCGCGCGCTTCACCGGCGCGGCGGCCTTCGCCGAAGCGGGCGTAAAACCCTCCGACATGAAGTACGCCTCGATCTACGACAGCTTCACCATCACCGTGCTGATGCAGCTCGAGGACCTGGGCTTCTGTGAAAAAGGAAAGGGCGGCGCGTTCGTGGCCGACGGCAACCTGATCTCGGGTACCGGCAAGCTGCCGTTCAACACCGACGGCGGCGGCCTGTGCAGCAACCATCCCGCCAACCGCGGCGGCCTCACCAAGGTGCTGGAAGCGGTGCGCCAGCTGCGCGGCGAGGCCCATCCTAAGGTGCAGGTGAAGAACTGCGATCTCGCCATCGCGCACGGCACCGGCGGGTCGCTCGGCCTGCGTCACGGCAGCGCCACCGTCATTCTGGGAAGGGAGTAGTCCGATGGCCGACACGAAAGAACGCAAGCTGCCGGCGCCAGCCGTCTCTCCCGAGACCGAGGCCTATTGGGACGCCGCCTCGAAAGGCAAGCTGTTGCTGCGCAAGTGCACCGCCTGCGGCCAGGCGCACCATTATCCGCGCACGATCTGTCCGTTCTGCTTCAGCGACAAGACCGAGTGGGTCGAATCGAAGGGCGTGGGCACGATCTATTCCTACAGCGTGATGCGCCGCGCGCCGGTGCCTTATGCCATCGGCTACGTGACCCTGGCCGAGGGCCCGCGCATGCTGACCAACATCGTCGACTGCGACCTCGACAAACTGAAGTGCGAGCAGGCGGTGAAACTGGTCTTCAAACCGACCGACGGCGGCCCTCCACTGCCCATGTTCACGCCGGCCTGACGGCGGCGAGAACGAGCGCGATCAGACCGAGCATCGCGAAAACGGCTCGTGCGACATGGGAGTATTCCCAACGGTTGCGCAGTGCGGTCCAGTCTTCACCGTCCGGCGCGCCGCCGCTTGCGAAGAAGCTGCGCCCGGCAGTGCCCAGCCTATGGGCCTTCAGCCACACCTTGTTCACCGGCTGAGTGACGATCCAGAAGATTCCATGCTCCACGTGCAGTCGGTTGCCCATGGCCGGTGCGGGCAACGCTCGGACAGGCCAACCCGTTAATCGTGAATGATCACGGGGAAATGTCTGTGCGGCGCCGTGCGCTGGACTGCCGACGGCGAGCCCTCGGCGGTGCATCACTGCCATTGCGGCATGTGCCGGCGCTGGACGGGCGCGGCGTTCGCGACGCTCGTTTGGTTTCCGCAGGCCCGGGTCCGGTGGGAGGGAAACCCCGCCGTCTATCGGTCGTCGCCGATCGCCCTTCGCACGCACTGCGCGGCCTGCGGCACGGCGCTGTCGCTCGCCTACGACGCGCGCGCCGACATCGCGCTTACGGTGGGCAGCATGGACGTCCCGCAGGCGGCAATGCCCTCGCATCACTATGGAGTCGAAAGCCGCTTGCCGTGGGCCGATATCGGTGCCGATCTTCCTGTGAGACCGACCAAGGAGACCTGGTAAATTCAAGCCGGCGTGCATCCGTTTGATATAACGACCGTATTGGGCGATTCCGCGCAACGCGCTTAGACTCGCGCGATGTTCATTCACGCACACCCTCATCCTGAGGAGCCGCGCGTAGCGCGGCGTCTCGAAGGATGGGAACGCGCACCGCGTCCATTGCCCCTCCTTCGAGACGCGCCCCTTCGGGTCGCTCCTCAGGATGAGGGCGGACGGGCTGCTCCATTATTTCTCCATTTATTTAATGGAGCGGCGGCGGAGACTGGCAGCGCACGGATGTTCACCGTGCTTGCATGCAATGCACGTGCATGCACCGGCTCATGAATCTCATGAGACTCATGAGTAATCGCCTCCGATGCCGCAGGGGCTGCATCGGAGGCCAATCCTCATGAGGGCGTCTTTTTGTGGATCAGCCGTTCAGCGCTTCCCAGATGCGCTCGGGGGTGGCCGGCATGTTGATGTGCTTGCCGCCCAGCGCGTCGACGATGGCGTTCATCACCGACGGCAGCGAACCGGCGCAGCCGGCCTCGCCGCAGCCCTTGGCGCCCAGCACGTTCGTCGTCGCGGGGACCGAGTGATAGCCCATGGCGAAGAACGGCGTGTCGGCCGCGCGCGGGAGCGCGTAGTCGGTGAAGCTGCCGGTGAGTGGCTGGCCTTCCTCGCTGTAGACCACCCTCTCGAACATCGCCTGGCCGATGCCCTGGACGACGCCGCCGTGGCTCTGGCCCTCGACCAGCAGCGGATTGATCACCGTGCCGAAGTCGCCGACCATCGTGTACTTCACGACCTGGGTGATGCCGGTGTCGGGATCGATCTCGACTTCGGCCACGTGCGTGCCGTTGGGATAGGCCGAGGGAGCGGCCTCGTGGACGTGGCTGACGTCGAGCGTGTCGGGCACGCCCTCGGGCAAGGTCATGCCGGTGCGCAGCTTGGCGGCCAGCTCCATGATGCCGATGCCGCGGTCGGTGCCGACGATGGTGAAGCGGCCGCGCTGGAACTCGATGTCGGCGGCGGAGGCTTCGAGCGCCACGCCCGCGATCTGCTTGCCCTTGTCGATCACCTTGTCGGAGGCTTCGACGATCGCGGCCCCCGAGGCCATGATCGACTTCGAGCCGCCGGTGCCGCCGCCCGCGATCAGCAGATCGCTGTCGCCCTGCTTCAGCTTGATCTTGTCGAACGGGATGCCGAGCTTGGTGGTCAGCACCTGCGCGAAGGCCGACCAGTGGCCCTGGCCGTAGTCGAGCGTGCCGGTGATGATGGTGACGTCGCCGTTCTTCTCGAAGCGCAGTCCGCCCATCTCGTTGGTCGGCGGCGCCGTCACTTCGAGATAGTCGCCGATGCCGATGCCGCGCAGCAGGCCGCGCTTCTTGCTCTCTTCCTTGCGCTTGGCGAAGCCGTCGACGTCGGCAAGCTTCAGTGCCTTGTCGAGCAGGGCGGTGAATTCGCCGCTGTCGTAGGTCGTGCCGGACGCCGTCTTGTACGGCATCTCTTCCGGCTTGATGTGGTTGCGCTTGCGCATCGCCACCTGGTCGATGCCCATCTCGCGCGCGGCCGTATCGATCAGCCGTTCCATGAAGTAGTTGGCCTCGGGCCGGCCCGCGCCGCGATAGGCGCCGATCGGCGAGGTGTGGGTGAAGGCCACCTTGGTTTCGACCTGGATCAGCGGCGTGCGGTAGATCGCGGCGAGATTGCGCGAGACGCCGAGCGCGCCCATCGCGGCGCCGACGTTCGAGAGATAGGCGCCGAGGTTGGCGTAGCCCTTGAGGCGCACGGCGAGGAAGGTGCCGTCCTTGTCGAGGGCAAGCTCGGCGTCGAAGTCGTGGTCGCGGCCGTGCTGGTCGCTCAGGAAGCTGCCCGAGCGATCGTCGGTCCACTTTACGGGGCGGCCGAGGATCTTCGAGGCATGGAACAGGCCCGCATATTCGGGGTAGGGCGAACCCTTCATGCCGAACGAGCCGCCGACATTGCCGGTCACGACCCGCATCTGCGCGGGCTTGATGCCGAGCAGCTGGGCCATCTGGTTCTTCAAGCCAAACACGCCCTGGCAGCCAGCGTAGAGAGTCGAACGGTCGGTCGCCTTGTCGTAATGGCCGATCGCCGTGCGCGGCTCCATCGCGCAGACGACGATGCGGTTGCTGATCAGGCGTAGCTTCGTGACGTGTGCTGCCTTGGCGAAGGCCTCGTTCACCTTGGCAACGTCGCCATAGAGGAAGTCGGCGCAGACATTGTCCGGCACGTCTTCGAACACATTGGGCGCGCCGGGCTGGGCGGCGGCGCGCGCCTCGGTGACGGCGGGCAGTGGCTCGATGTCGAGCACCACGGCTTCGGCCGCGTCCTTGGCCTGCGCATGGGTTTCGGCCACGACGAACGCCACCGGGTCGCCGACGAAGCGCACCTTGTCCGTCGCCAGCGAATAGCGCGTCGGCGTCTTCATCTGCGAGCCGTCGCGCTGCGGCACCATCATCACGGTCTTCAGCGAGCCGTAGCCCGCGTCGTTGAGGTCCTTGCCGGTCCAGATGCCGAGCACGCCCGGCATCTTGCGCGCTTCGTCCGCGTCGATGCCCTTCAGGAGGCCGTGCGCCACCTGGCTGCGCACCATCACGGCATAGACCTGGCCGTCGAGATTGATGTCGTCGCTGTAGCGGCCCTGGCCCTTCAGCAGGGTCGGGTCTTCCTGGCGCGGCACCGGCTGGCCGACGCCGAATTTCATCAAATCGAGATTGTCCGCAGCGAGTGGCGCGTTCATGGGCCGTCCGTTCGAAAGGGTGGGGAATTTCCCGGCGATTATAGCGCAGGAGGGCGCACCCTGTGCTAGGTTTTCTGCATGTCCAATCTTGATCCCGTCACATTGACCGTCATCCAGAACGGCCTGATCCAGGTCTGTAACGAAATGGACTTGGCGTTCGTTCGCTCGGCTTTTTCTCCAGTGATTTCGGAGGGAATGGATCGCTCCGACGGTATTTATGACGCCGTCGACGGCTCGCTGATTGCGCAGGGCGAACTTGGGCTGCCGGTTTTCGTCGGTACCATGCAGTTTTCGACCCGGGCGGTCATCGAGCGTGTGAAATCCCACTATGCCGGCAAGGTCGATCCGGGCGACGTCTTCATCGTCAACGATCCCTATCTCGGCGGCACGCATCTGATGGATGTGCGCTTCGTGAAGCCGTTCTTCTACAAGGGCGAGATCTTCGCCTGGCTCGCCAACACCGGTCATTGGCCGGATGTCGGCGGCATGGTGCCGGGCGGCTTTTCCGCCAGCGCCACCGAGGTCGAGCAGGAAGGCCTGCGCCTGCCGCCTGTGAAATTCTGGAAGAAGGGCGAGATGGACCAGGAAATCCTGGCGATCGTCATGTCCAATATCCGCATCGCCGACCAGCGCATCGGCGACATCAAGGCGCAGGAGGCCGCGCTCACCACGGGCGAGGTACGGCTGACCGCGCTGATCGATCGCTACGGCGCCGACGTCGTGAGGCAGGCGATCGCCGAGATGCGCCACCGCGCCGAGCGCCAGATGCGCGCCAAGATCGCCGACATCCCCGATGGCGTGTACGAGGGCACCAGCCAAGTCGACAGCGACGGCGTGGTCGACCAGCCGCTCACCATCAGGATGAAAGTCACGAAGAAGGGCGATGGCCTCACCTTCGACATGACCGGCTCGAGCCCGCCCTGCCGCGGCCCGATGAACAGCGTGATCGCCACGACGCGCTCGGCGATCTATCTCGCCATCAAGCACATCTTCCCCGACGTGCCGATCAATGCCGGCACCTTCGAGCCGCTGCATATCGTTGATCCCGAAGGCACGTTCCTCTATGCGAAGTATCCGCGGCCGGTGTCGGGCTGCGCGGCCGAGGTGAGCCAGCGCATCGCCGAGTCGGTGTTCGCGGCCCTCACGCACGCGATCCCGGACCTGCTGTTCGCCGCGCCCGCCGGCACCTCGGGCAATCTCGGCGTCGGCGGTTTCGATCCCGAGCGCAACCGCTCCTACATCATGTATCTCTTCACCGGCGGCGGGTACGGCGGCTTCCGGGGCGGCGACGGCCTCAGCAATGGCTGCTCGACGATCGGCATCTCCAAGATGCCGCCGGTCGAGGTACTGGAGCAGTTCTATCCCGTGCTGTTCGAGGAGTTCTCGCTGCGCGAAGGCTCCGGCGGCGCGGGCGAGTTCCGCGGCGGCTTCGGCATCAACTACGCCATCAAGCTGCGCCGTGGCGAGGCGCGCGTGTCGATGGTGATGGACCATGGCCGCACCGGCCCGCAGGGCGCGCTGGGCGGCGAGGCGGGGGGCGTCAATACCGTGTCCGTCGACCAGAAGGGCAAGACCTATCATCCGCCGCATCTCAGCAAGGACCAGGACATCGAGATCGGGGTCGGCGACGTGGTGCGCGTGTCGACGCCGGGCGGTGGCGGCTATGGCGATCCGGCCAGGCGCAAGCCGGCGGCGATCGCCCGCGATGTCGCGCTGGGCTATTACACGGCCGAGCAGGCCGCGGCGAAATTTGGCGCGACGTTCGGCGCGGGCCGCGCCGCCAAATGAGTTTTTCCCGTCGAGTGTTTCTCGCCGCGCCGTTGCTCGCGGCAACAGGCAGCGCGCAGGCGCAAAAGAAGCTCGAGATGCCGCTCACCTGGTACGGCGTGCGGGTCGAGGACAACGCCTTCACCGTCGAGATGCCGGGCATTCCTGATCATCGCGTGGTGAACGACGTGTCCGCGCGCGGCACCGCGTTCCAGCTCCATTCCTACAGTCTCGAAACAGGCGGCTATTCCTACGTGGCGCAGACCGCGCTCTATCCGGCCGACGTCGACATCACCCAGCCGCGCCTGATCCTGCAGGCCTCGCTCAACGGCCGCGTCCAGCAGCTCGTCGGGCGTCAATGGACGAAGACCGATTGGCGCCAGGTTGCCGGCGCCGCGGCCGTCGAGTCCGTGGGGGCGGTCGCCGGCGGCAACGGACTGCGCCAACTCACTCTGTTGAAGGAACGGCGCTTCGTGTCGCTGGCCTTCCTCGGCAACGCCGCCGGCGCGACAGGCGTCGAGGCCGAGCGTTTTTTCAAGTCGCTGAAACTGGCGTGATGACCAAACCTCGTATCCATATCCTCGCCCTGGGCGGCACCATCGCCACCCGGCCCGACGCCACCGGCGCCATGCAGATGGGCCTCGGCGCCGACGATCTTGTCGCCGCCGTGCCGTTGCTTACCTCCGTGGCCGACATCGAAGCCGAGACGGTGAGCCGGGTCGGCAGCCATTCGTTGTCGTTCGACCAGATCCATGCGCTCGCGGCCAAGATCCGCGGCCTCAAGGCCGACGGCATCGTCGTGACCCAGGGCACCGATACGCTGGAGGAGACGAGCTTCCTGCTCGACCTGCTGCTGGAGACAGACAAACCTGTCATCGTGACCGCGGCGATGCGCAACCCCGCGCTCACCTCGCCCGATGGGCCGGGCAACCTGCTGGCGGCCGTCAGGGTCGCGGCCGATCCCTGGATGCGCGCGCATGCCAAGGCGCTGGGCGTCGTGGCCGTCATGCTCGACGAGGTCTATGCCGCGTCCGAAGTGCTGAAGGTCCATCCGACCCGCATCAACGCCTTTGCCTCGACCTACACCGGGCCGCTGGCCGCACTGGTCGAGGACCGGCTGGTGCCGATGTCCCTGCCGGTGCGCGATGCGATCAATGCGACGCGCAAGCGTCTCAGTCCGGCGAAGGACGGCAAGGAATCACCTGTCGCGACGCTCTGGATGTCGCTCGATGAATCGGGCCGGCTGATCGAGGCGATCGCATCGGCGCCGGATCATCTCGGCTATCGGGGTGCCGTGATCGGCGCGATGGGCGGTGGCCACGCGCCGGAGCGCGCGGTCAAGAGCCTGCTCAAGCTTGCGGCCGCCGTGCCGACGGTCGTGTCGCCGCGCGCCGGCGGCGGTCCGCTGCTTCAGAAGACTTATGGCGGTCCGAGTTCCGAGATCGAGTTGCGCAAGGGCGGCCTGATCTGGGGCGGCCGGCTGCATCCGCTCAAGGCGCGCGTGCTGCTCGAGACCTGCCTGCGCGCGGGGCTGGGGCGCGCCGCGATCGGCGAGGTCTTCGCGGCATGGAACTAGGCATGGAACTGGGCGCGGTGAAGCTTCGCCTCGGCGAAGCCGTGCATGCCCATGTGCCACTGCAGCGCCACGACCAGGCCCTTGATGGGCTGCAGCAGCCCGAGCGACAGGCCGAGCACGAGCGGTAACCACAGCGCGGCATGGACCCAGTAGGACGGCGCGTAGGCGATCTCGACATACATGACGAGGGGCACGACGATGTGCCCGACCAGCACGATCACGAGGTAGGCCGGGAAGTCGTCGGCGCGATGGTGACGGAAGACCTCGCCGCACTTCTCGCAGTGATCGGCGACCTTCACGAAGGCGCGGAACAGGTGGCCTTCGCCGCACGCGGGGCAGCGACCGGACAGGCCGCGCATCAGGATCGTGCCGGTGCTTGCTACGGGCTGGGACAACTTCGCCTCCGTCAGTGTACGGCTTGAATATCCGTACAGTGACACATACAATCAAGGACATTACGGAGGATTGTATGGATTGGCGGCCTACACTCAGCGACCGCTCGGGACCGGTCTACGAGAGCATCGTAGAAGCGCTGGGCGCCGACGTTGCGTCCGGCCGCCTGCACCGCGGCGAGCGGCTGCCGACCCACCGGGCGCTTGCCAAGGCGCTCGGCCTCGACCTCACCACCGTCACGCGCGCCTACAACGAAGCGCGGCGTCGCGGGCTCACGGAAGCGCGGGTCGGGCAGGGCACCTTTGTCGCCGAAAGCCGCGTGCATGCGCCGCGCGCGGCCGCCGCCGGAATCGAATTCGACCTGTCGATGAACCTGCCACCCGAACCGATCGAGGCCGATCTCGAGGGGCGCGTGACGCGCGGGCTGGCGGCGCTGCAGCGCGACTTCGGCGTCTCCGCCTTCCTCAACTACCAGCAGGCCGGCGGCAGCGAGGCCGATCGCGGCGTGGCCGCCGACTGGCTGCGCCGCCGGGTCCGCATCGCCGCGGCCGACCGGCTGCTGATCTTTCCCGGCACGCAGCCCGCGCTGGTGTCATTCCTGCTCGCGACGACCAAGCCCGGCGACACGGTGCTCACCGACCGGCTGACCTATCCCGGCTTCAAGGCCGCCGCCGCGGCGCTCGGCGTTCGCCTGGCCGGCGTGGCGGCGGACGAGGCGGGCATGATCCCGGCGGCGCTCGACGAGCAGGCACGGCGATTGTCGGCAAAGGCGGTCTATCTCGTGCCGACCATCCACAATCCGACGACGGTGACCATCGGTCCGGCGCGCCGCGAGCAGCTCGCGGCCACCTTGCGCAAGCGCGGCCTGCTGCTGTTCGAGGACGACGCCTATGGCAGCCTCGACCCCAAGCTGGCGCCGATCGCGACGCTGGTCCCCGAGCGCAGCTATTACGCCGCGAGCCTCTCCAAATGCATCGCGCCCGGCCTGCGCGTTTCGCTCGTGCTCGGTCCCGATCGCGCGGCCGCCGCGTCGCTTGGCAGTGCGCTGCGTACGCTGGTGCAGATGCCGGTGCCGATGATGGCCGCCCTGGCCTTGCGCTGGCTGGGCGACGGCAGCGCCGACGCCATCATCGCCGCCGTCGGCGCCGAGGCGGCGGCACGGCAGAAGCTCGCGGCCAAGGCGCTGTCCGGTCACCGCTACCGGGCGCATCCGAAGGGCCACCATCTGTGGCTCGCCTTGCCGGACAGCTGGACGCGGGCGGAGTTCGCGGCGCACATTAGGCGGCAGGGGCTGGCGGTGGTGACCAGCGACGGGTTCGCCGTCGATGGTAGTCCCGAGCATGCCATTCGCATCGCCCTCGGTGCGGCTCGCACGCGGGCCGACCTGGCCAATGCCCTCGACGTCCTCGGTGTCGCATTGAAATCGCCCGCCTCGGCCTCAAATATCGTTTGAGGCGGTCCTCATCGACAGGAAGTGAACGCCATGTTCGAAGCCTTCGACGCAACGACGCTGGCGCGGCTGCAGTTCGCCTTCACCGTCTCGTTCCATTTCATCTTCCCGTCCTTCTCGATCGGGCTGGCGAGCTATCTCGCGGTGCTCGAGGGGCTGTGGTTGTGGACGGGACGCGAAGTCTATCTCAACGTCTTCAAGTACTGGCTGAAGATCTTCGCGCTCACCTTCGGCATGGGCGTCGTGTCGGGCGTCGTCATGTCCTACCAGTTCGGCACCAACTGGTCGGTCTTCTCCGACAAGGCGGGACCCGTGGTCGGGCCGCTGATGGCCTACGAGGTGCTGACCGCCTTCTTCCTCGAGGCGGGTTTCCTGGGCGTCATGCTGTTCGGCATGAACCGGGTCGGCAAGCCGCTGCACTTCACGGCCACGCTCGCCGTCGCGGTCGGCACCTTCATCTCCGCCTTCTGGATTCTCGCGGCAAACAGCTGGATGCAGACGCCGGCCGGCCATGCCGTGAACGCCGCCGGCCAGTTCGTGCCGGTCGACTGGCTGGCGATCGTGTTCAATCCGTCCTTTCCCTATCGCCTCGTGCACACCGTTCTTGCGGCCTATCTCACGACGGCGCTGGTCGTGGGCGGCGTCGGTGCCTGGCACCTGCTGCGTGGCCGCAAGACCGAGGGCACGCGGGTGATGTTCTCGATGGCGATGGGCATGATCACCGTGACCGCGCCGCTGCAGATTCTGGCGGGCGACCAGCACGGGCTGAACACGCTCGAGCATCAGCCGACCAAGGTGATGGCGATGGAAGGCCATTTCGTCGGCCACCCCGACGGCGCCCCGCTGATCCTGTTCGGTTGGCCCGACATGACGGCCGGCAAGGTGCAGTACGAGATCTCCGTGCCGAAGCTCTCCTCGCTGATCCTGAAGCATTCGCTCGATGCGCCCTTGAAAGGCCTCGACTCCGTGCAACGCAGCGACTGGCCGCCGGTGCCGATCGTCTTCTGGTCGTTCCGGATCATGGTCGGGCTCGGCATGCTGATGCTTCTGCTCGCGGCCTGGAGCCTGCTTGCGCGCGCGCGGGGCAAGCTGCACGACTGGCGGTGGCTGCACCGGCTGGCGCTGACGATGGGCCCGGCGGGCTTCGTGGCGGTGATCTCGGGCTGGGTGACGACCGAAGTGGGCCGCCAGCCCTTCACCGTCTACGGCCTTCTACGCACGGCGGACTCCGTCTCTCCGCTGCACGCGCCGGCCGTGGCGTCGTCGCTGCTCGCCTTCATCGGCGTCTACTTCGTCGTGTTCGGCGCGGGCATCTACTACATCCTGAGGCTGATGAGCCAGCCGCCGCAGGCGGGCGAATCCGGTCCGGCCGAGCAGCATCCGACACGCGCCGCGGGTCTCACGCCGGGGCCTGCCGTCGCGGCATCGCGCGGGGAGGGCTGAGCATGCCGATCGTCTTCGACCTGCCCACGATCTGGGCGCTCATCATCACCTTCGCGATTTTCGCCTATGTCGTGATGGACGGTTTCGATCTCGGCATCGGCATTCTCTTTCCGACGCTCGCGGAAGGAAAGGAACGCGACAGCGCCATGAATTCCATCGCGCCGGTCTGGGACGGCAACGAGACCTGGCTGGTGCTGGGCGGCGGCGGGTTGATGGCGGCGTTTCCGCTGGCCTACGGCGTCGTGCTGTCGGCGCTCTACACGCCGATCATCGCCATGCTGCTGGCGCTGATCTTCCGCGGCGTCGCGTTCGAGTTCCGCTGGCGTGACCCGCGGCATCGCGAATATTGGGATTGGGCGTTCACGCTGGGCTCGGTCGTGGCCGCACTCGCGCAGGGCATCACGCTGGGCGGCCTGCTGCAGGGCATCGCCGTCGAAGGCCGTGCCTATGCCGGCGGCTGGTGGGACTGGCTGTCGCCCTTCAGCCTGCTGGTCGGCGTGAGCCTGGTCTGCGGCTATGGGCTGCTCGGCGCCACCTGGCTGATCATGAAGAGCGAGGGCAGCCTGCAGGCGCATTGCCAGCGCCTGGCGCTGCGTCTTGGCATCGGCACCATCGTCGGCATGGCGGCAGTGAGTGCGGCGACGCCGTTCCTGAGCGGCCAATATGCGACCCGCTGGTTCGCGTGGCCGCAGATCCTGTTCACCGCCCAGGTGCCGCTGCTGGTGGCGATCGCCTCCGTCACGTTCTTCTTCGCCCTGCGCCACAAGCGCGACTATTGGCCGTTCCTGATCGCGCTCGCGCTGTTTGCGCTCGGCCTCGCGGGCCTCGGCGTCAGCATGTACCCCTACGTCGTGCCGCGCGCGATCACGATCTGGGACGCAGCCGCGCCACCGGCCAGCCTCGAGTTCATGCTGGTGGGCGCGGTCGTCATGGTGCCGATCATCCTGGCCTACACCGGCTATGCCTACTGGATCTTCCGCGGCAAGACGGCCTCGGAGGGCTACCATTGAAGCTGCAACAGCTCATGTGGTTCGTGGCACTTTGGGCCGCCGGAGTCGGAGCGACCGCCGTGGTGGCCTACGCCATCAAGCTTTGGCTGAGATAGCCGATTCTGCTAGAGTGCAACAAGGATGACACGTTTGAGATCGAGCACGCGACAGTATCTGTGGGTCCTGGCCCTCTGGTGCACGGCCATCGGCGCCACCACGGCCGCCGGCTGGATCATGCGGCTTCGCCTGCCGCACTAGGGCCTCTGCCGATCAGGTCGTCCGGCGCGTCGGCCGGCAGTTGTAGGCGAGCGGCCGCGCGGTGTTGGAATTGTCGCGCAGGGAGGCCAGATCGTCGCGTCCCACCCATTGCGCCTGGGCATCGCTGTAGCGGAAGCCGTCGCCTTCGCCCTGGTACTCCATCCGCCACGTCTTGTTGTCGAGCGTCACCGAGGCGCGGTTCTTCGCATAGACGACCGTCACTTCCTTCCGGTTCTCGCAGACATAGGCGATGCCGGCCGGCGTCGCCTCGTCCGGCGCCGGCCGCGCGATCGCGGCGGCAGCCCTCGTCTGTGGCGCCTGCTGCACGCAGGCGGCAAGCGGCACGGCGAGCGCGAAGGCAATCGACAATCGACGCATCCTGCGGTTTCCTCCTGTCCGATTTCAGTAACGCAAGCTTAACCAGCCTGCGCACGGGGGCAAACGGTCAAATGCCACATCTAAAACTGCGTGACGGTGCGGAGCTTTACTACGAACGACACGGCAACGGTCCGCCGTTGTTCCTCGTGCCAGGCCTCGGCGGCGATGGTCGCTGGTGGGGCGCCAATGTGCCCGAGCTCGCGAAGAAATTCACTGTTGTCGTGCACGATCATCGTGGTACCGGCCGCAGTTCGCTGTCGAGGATCAAGTACACGGTCGAGCAGATGGCCGACGATGCGCTGCAGCTGATCGACGGGCTGGGCTTCGACAAGGTCCACTGGTGCGGCCACTCGACCGGCGGGGCGATGGGCCAGGTGCTGGCGATCGACCATGCCGCGCGCATCGACCGGCTGGTGCTGAGCGCCACCTGGGGTAAGACCGACGCCTTCTTCCGGCGCCTGTTCGAGGTACGCGCGCTGATGCTGAAGGAGCTGGGGCCGGCCGCCTACCAGAAGTCGAGCGCGCTTGCGCTCAATTCGCCCTGGTGGGTGCGCGACCACGATGCCGACCTCGCCGCCGCTGAAGCCAAGGCCGCCGAGACGATCCCCGAGCCCGAGATCGTGTTGTCGCGCATCGCGGCCATTGTCGCCCACGACAGGCGCGAGCAGCTGCAGCGCATCAAGGCCCGGACGCTGGCCATCGTCGCCCGCGACGACATGGTGACGCCGCTCTATTTCACCGAGGAACTGGTGCGTCTGATCCCCGATGCCCGGTCCTACGTCCTGCCCGATGGCGGCCACTTCTTTCCGAACGTGCATGGCGATGAATTTCGGCGTGTAATGATCCCCTTCCTGTTGGAGTCCTGAGCATGAAAATCGAACCGAAGATCGCGGCCGCATCGGCCGAACTGACCGCCATCCGGCGCGACATCCACGCCCATCCCGAACTCGGCTTCGAGGAGGCGCGGACGTCGGAGATCGTGGCCAGGAAGCTGAAGGAGTGGGGCTGCGAGGTCGCCACCGGTATCGGCAAGACGGGCGTCGTGGGCACGATCCGCGTCGGCAACAATCCGCGCGCGATCGGCCTGCGTGCCGACATGGATGCGCTGCCGATGGAAGAATACAACACCTTCGATCATCGCAGCACGCACAAGGGCCGCATGCACGCCTGCGGCCACGACGGCCACACCACTATGCTGTTGGGCGCGGCCCAGTACCTTGCGGCGACGCGCAATTTCGACGGCACGGTGCACTTCATCTTCCAGCCGGCCGAGGAAGGCCGCGGCGGCGCCGAGGCGATGGTGAAGGACGGGTTGTTCCAGAAGTTCCCCTGCGAGCAGATCTTCGGCATGCACAATCGTCCGAAGCTCGACGTCGGCAAGTTCGCCATTCGATCGGGCCCGCAGATGGCGGGCGGCGGCCTGTTCGACATCCACATCACCGGGAAGGGGGCGCATGGCGCGCGGCCGGAGAGCGGCGTCGATCCAGTGATCATCGCCACGCAGATCATCTCGGCCCTGCAGACCGTCGTGTCGCGCAGCATCGCCGCGCTCGACTCGGCGGTGATCTCGGTCACCCAGATGCATGCGGGCGACGCCTACAACGTGATCCCGAACGAAGCCGTCCTGCGCGGCACCATCCGCGCCTTCAAGAAGGAGACGATGGCGCTGGTCAAGGAGCGCATCGAGTCGATCTCGGCCGGCATCGCCAAGACCCTGGGCGGCAGCGCCAAGGCCGACGTGCGCGTGGTCTTCCCGCCGCTGGTGAACGACAAGGACGCGGTGAAGTTCATCGCCGATGTCGCGGCCGGCATCGTCGGAGACGAGAACATGAACCGCGAGGGCCCCTACGTGATGGCCTCCGAGGACTTCTCCTACATGCTCGAGCAGGTGCCCGGCGCTTTCATCAACATCGGCAACGGTGGCGGCGAGGGCGGCTGCGAGGTCCACAATCCGAGCTACGATTTCAACGACGACATCATTACGCTCGGCGCCACTCTGTGGTCTCGTGTCGTCGAGACCAAGTTGGCAAAGGATGCCCGCTAAGGTCATCCTCTGGATCGATTATGTGAGCCCCTATGCCTTCGTCGCGAAGGCGGGGGCCTACGGTCTCGAGCGGGACTACGACATCGCCCTCGACTGGCGGCCCTACACGCTCGACATCGCCTCGTTCCAGCAGTCGGTCGCCGAGCGCGATCCGCATCATTGGCGGCGGGTGCGCTACGCCTACATGGACGCGCGCCGCTTCGCCAACAAGCAGTGCCTCACCCTGATGGGCCCGAAGAAGATCTATTACGCACGGCCGCTCAACGCCGGGATGCTGTACGCTCAGAAGCACGGCGCGTTCCGCGCCTACAACGATCGTGCCTTCGACCTGTTCTGGCGCCGCGCGATCGATCCCGAAAGCGTCGAGGCGGTCGAGGCGCTATCGGTCGACGCAGGTGCGCCGCCGGGCTTCGCGGATTTCCTGGCGGGCGAGGGCGGGGCGGAACACGATCGGCTGCGCGCCGAAGCCGAGGCCTCCGGTGTATTCGGCGTGCCAACCTTCGTGTTCGACGGCGAGCTGTTCTGGGGCGGCGATCGGATCGGGCTGCTGCGCGAACGGCTCGACGAGAAGGGCGTGAAGAGGCGCTAGCCTTCAGGCGGCCTGTCGAGCGTGCGCTCGATGCGCTCGTGCAGGGTCTTCACGTCGCCGCGCCGCTTTCGGGCATGGTCCTTGAGCGCGCGCTTGGCTCGGCGGAAGGCGTCGTTCACGGCAAACTGCGGATCGAAGAAGCGGTCGTCGGCCTTGGGTGTATGATCGACGTTGAGATCCACGCCACCCGGCAGCGCCATATGGACATGGACCGCGAAGGGACCGTTCAGCTTGTCGGGGACCTGCACCATGACCTGGCAGGCGATCATGCGGCCGTGGAGTTTTTCGAGGGCCTCGACATGGCCGCTGACCAGGCGGCTGAGGGCTTCACTGGTATCGCCACCCTGGAAACTGATCTTCAGGGGTGTTTCCATCGCGCCCTCCCATTTTCGTCCACTGTTCTACAGAACGTGGGACGTGACAGATCGGTTGCAAGGCCTATTCGGCCGCGACGATTTCCGGATCTGTGGGAACCTTTACGCGATGCGTCACCATGCGGCGGTGCAGGCCGCGGATCGTGTCGCTGCCGCGCGTAAGGCACATCCAGGGGAAGAGGCCGTGCACAAAGCAGGCGAGGCTGCCCAGCAGCATGCGACCGCCGAAGCCAAAGGCCGTGCCCATGTGCTCGAAATAGGTCTCGTCGACGGAGGCGGGATGGTCGGTGAAGCGGCGGATCATGGAAATAAGTGTACCGGCCGGGCCTGGAAACGGGTTGCTCGTTTTGCGCCATTTGCGGCATTCTTGAGAACACCGTTCTCAAGGGAGTCGAATGTCCGAAAAATTATCGCTGGATTCCTTCGACAAGCAGATTCTGGATTGCCTGCAGAACGACTCGGACATGCCCCTGGCCGAGATTGCGAAGAAAGTCGGGCTCTCGACTACGCCGTGCTGGCGCCGCATCAACCGCCTGCAGCAGGCGGGCATTATTCGCGCCCGCGTGGCGCTGCTCGACCGCAAGTCGGTGAACGCGGGCGTGACGGTCTTCGTGGCGGTGCGCACCGCCCAGCATAACGCGCAGTGGCTGACCCGTTTCGCCAAGGCGGTGGCGTCGTTTCCCGAGGTCATGGACTGCTACCGCATGAGCGGCGAGATCGATTATCTGATCCGCCTCGCGCTGCCCGACATCGAGGCCTACGACGCCTTCTACAAGCGCCTGATCGCCAAGGTGGAGCTTTCCGACGTCACCTCGATGTTCGCCATGGAGGAGATCAAATCCACCACGCGGCTCCCGCTCACATACCTGCCTGACTGAAGCCCTTCTCGGCGAGCTCGGCAAAGAGGTCGCACAGACCCTGCCGGCTGTGCCCGTCGCGCCAGCCCAGGGCCACGCGCAGGAAGGTGCGGCCCTGGCCGGCTTCCGGCTCGATCAACTCAAAGCGGTGACCGCGAAAGCCGAAGGAGCCGCCGCGCGAGGCCAGCAATCCCCGACGCTCGATCTCCGCCTCGACCTTTTGGGAAAGCGCTGCATATCGTTCGGCTGTCGGCTCACGCAACTCGATCGCGCAGAACGGCGCATCGGCCGCGCGCTCGAGCAGTGATGGATGGCATCGTGGGCCGAAGATCGGCGAGGCGCTGCCGATTGCACGGGCAAGCGCATGGTTGTTGGCGAACAGCCCCGCCGTGTAATGGTCGACGTAGCGGCGGTCCATGAACCATGGAGCCGACAGGGCCGACAGTTCGTCGAGCGTGAGACTCGTACCTGTGAGCGCGCGGATTCGGCGTAGGCTCTCCGCGACCTTGCGGGCGTCCTCGCGTCCGTTTCGGGCGTAGATCCGAACGATGCCGACATTGGCCAGTTCCAGACCGGCTTGATCGAGCTTCAAACCGGAACTGTAGGCGATGATCAGGGCGCAGCCGCCCGAAAGATGGGGCGTAATGTCATAGGCGGGGCCGGCCATCGTGGTGTCGAGAAAAAAGGCGTGGCGCGGTGCGCTGCGGCTTTCGGCGCATCCGAAGCGGCCGTCGCACCAGACAGGCTCGGCGATTGCGACGTCGGCTTTGTCGGCCACGCGCTTGAGCACGCGATGGGGCCAGGCGTCGATTAACGACGCGGTCTCGAAATAGGCGCCTTCGTGTGCAATCCTGAGTGCGCCGGTCGTTCCCCACTGCGAGATCGCCAACTGTAGAAGGCCGGCCAGTGCGGCCTGCCCACTGCGGTACAGAACGAGGTCGGTGGACCATCCATCGACCGACTGCATGTAATCGGTGCGGCGCTCCTCGAGCATCGAGACGTCGAGATCGCGCTCATATCCGAAATCGACATCGTTACCCGCAGCGACATGTGCCGATTGCCCGGCGTAGGGACTCTTGGGCGTGTCGTCAGCCGGGCGATGAGCGAGAGTGAGCCAGGTCTTGCGCAGGGCCCACGCGGCGGCGTCGAGCTTTCGCTCCTGGGTGAGGAAGTCGTCGCCGCTGGCGGCGAGCCCCGCAAGGACATCGGTCCTGACAGGCGCATCGCGGGATCTTGCCGTTATCCGAGCAGCGAGATTCCGCAGATCCCGCACGTCACGGTCGATTGCCTCGCGAAATTCCATAAGCATTCAACGCCGGATGCTGGCGCGTCGTTGCTACGGCCTCTAGGATCGCCGGCGTTCTTGGACAGAGCAGGGGAAACGATGACTACGGGCAAGAATCGGAAGAAAGTGCTGATCGTCGGCCGCATGCCGCAGGCTGGCATCGACGTGCTGAAGAAGCGCGACGATGTCGACTTCGAGATCCTGACCGATGATACGCCGCCGTCGCTCCATCCCAAGCTGAAGGATGCCAACGCTGTGACGCTCGGCGCGACGCCTTTCCGCCAGCCCGAACTCGACGCCGCGCCCGGCATGATGGTCGTGGCGCGCCTCGGTGTCGGCTTCGACGCGGTCGACGTGCGGGCCCTCAATCAGCGGGGCATTCCGCTGATGACCACGGGGATCGCCAACTCGGTCTCGGTGGCCGAGCACGCGATGTACATGCTGCTCGCCTCGGCGCGGCTGGTGAAGAAGTACGACCGCATGGTGCGCGAAGGCAACTGGGGTCATCGCCTGACCGACCTTCCGGCCGACCTCTCGGGCAAGTCGATCCTGGTGGTCGGCATGGGCCGCATCGGATCGCGCACCGTAAAGCGCTGCGTTGCCTTCGACATGGATACCTACGTGCTCGATCCCAACGTGCCGGCGGCCGAGATCACGAAGGCCGGCGCCACCAAGGTGACCGACCTCAAGGCGATCCTGCCCAAGGTCGACTTCGTCTCTGTGCATTGCCCCAAGGCGCCGGAGACGGTGGACATGTTCAACGCCGAGACGCTGGGCCTCATGAAGCCCGACGCTTTCCTGGTGAACACCGCGCGCGGCGGCATCGTGAACGAGGAAGCGCTCTACACCGCGCTCACGACCGGCAAGCTGCGCGGCGCGGGCCTCGACGTGCTCGACAAGGAGCCGCCCGATGCCTCCAACAAGCTGTTCGGTCTGGAGAACGTGATCTTCAGCCCGCACATGGCCGGCGTCACCAAGGAAGCGAGCGATCGCATGGCGGTCACCGCCGTCGAGAACATCCTCTCGGTGTTCGATGGCCGGCCCAACGCCGCGCACTGCGTGAACAAGGAAGTTCTGGGCTAGTCCTGGTCCAGCAGATCCTCAATCTCGTCGTCGGTCGGAAAGCGGCCGGTCTTGCTGCGCGTGTATTTGACGGCGCCATCGACGGTGACGTCGAACTGGCCGGACTTGCCGGGGCGCAACTCGATGTCGGCGGCGCCCGTTTTTTGCAGTTGGTCCCTCACACGGAGGGCTTGGGGTTTGTAGCCTCAAGCACTGCAATATTCGATCAGGACTTTCATGTAACCAAGTTGGGGGCGTAGGGTGTTTCCATCAAGGGGAGTTTTTTACCGATGAAGTATGGACCGCTGGGCCGATCGGGCCTGATCGTCAGCCGCATCTGCCTGGGGGGCAACTCCTGGGGCGCCAAGGGACGGCGCGGCTGGGGCAAGTTCGACGAGACCGAAGCGCCGGCCTACTTCAAGCGCGCCCTCGACGTCGGCATCACCTTCTTCGACACGGCGGACAACTACAACGCCGGCCGTTCCGAGGAGATCATGGGCGCCACGCTCATGAAGATGGCCAAGCGCGAGGACCTCGTGATCTCGACCAAGGTCGGCATCCGTCAGAGCCCGTCGCAGAACGACGTCGGCACCGGGCGCAAGCACCTGCTGGCCTCGATCGACGAGCAGCTGAAGCGCCTGCAGACCGACTACATCGACGTCTACCAGCTGCATCGCCTCGATCCCTACACGCCGATGGAAGAGACGATGTACACGCTCGACCAGATCGTTAAGTCGGGAAAAGTGCGCTACATCGGCGGCTCGACGATGCCCGCCTACAAATTCGCGCAGATGATCATGATCGCCGACTGGAAGGGTTATGCGCGGCCGATTGCCATGCAGAACCTCTACAACCTGATCGCGCGCGAGGAAGAGCGCGAGATGAACCGCCTGTGCCACGAGCAGGGCGTCGGCCTGATCCCCTATTCGCCGCTGGCGCGCGGTTTCCTCGCGGCCAACCGCAGCAAGGAAGGCGGCGGCGCCACCGAGCGCGCCAAGAACGACGCGCAGGTCCAGGCCGGCACCTATCGCGACAGCGATTGGGAGATCGCCGAGCGCCTGAAGAAGATCGCGGCCGGCAAGAACTGTTCGCCCGCGCAGGCCGCCCTCGCCTGGATGCTGAGCAAGCCCTACATGGCCGCCCCGATCATCGGCGCGACCAGCCTCGATCAACTTACGTCGGCGGCACAGGCGACCGAAGTCACCTTGACGGCTGACGAAGTGAAGTCGCTCGAGGAGCCGTACCAGTTCCGGGTGTCGCCGGCGAATTAGCCGCCGGCGAAGCGGTGGCGCTGCAGCGCCACCGCGAAGTACCACGACAGCAGCGGCAGGAAGACGGCGGCGAACAGGAAGATCGGCACGGCGCCGTAGCGATCGACGATCGGCGCGGCGACCGGCACGCCGATCGCCTGGCCGACGAACAGGCAGAGCGCGAACAGTGCCAGTGCCGAGCCGCGCGCCTCGGGCGCCATCTGCGTGCCGTTGGTCTGCAGGGTGTTGTGCAGCATGTAGAAGGTGATGCCGCTCATCACGATCGCGCCGAAGGCCACGATCGCATTGGGAGCGAGCGCCAGGATCGCGAATGAGAGCCCAAGGCCCGTGCCGCCCCACAGCACGAGGCCGCGCTCGCCCAGCAGGCGCACCAGGTGATGTGCCACCGTCACATAGAGGAAGCCGCCGCCGCCGAACGCCGCCACGGCAAGACCGACCGCGGCGAAGCCCAGGCCGAAGCGCAAATGCAGGTCGGTGCCGACGAAGGTGAAGCAGCCCCAGAACACGCCGCCCTCGAGCGCCACCACGATGATGATGGTGAGCGCCCACTTGCGGCGCAACACGCCCAGCATCTGGCTCACCATCGAGCCCGCCGCGCGTTCGCCGGGCCTGGCGATATCGGGCCGTGCGCGCATGACGGCGAACAGCGCGATGCCGGCAATGAGATAGATCGTCGTCAGCACCCAGAACACCGCGCGCCAGCCCAGCCAGTCACCCAGCGCGCCGCCCATCGCGGCACCCGTCATCAGGCCGAGCGTCTGGCCGGTGAGAAAGCGCGCGAGCGTCGCCTGACGTCTTTCGTAGCTCACGTTGTCGCCAAGCCACGCGATGGCCAGCGGAATGATCGCCGAACTGGTCACGCCTGTCAGGAAGCGCGCGAAGGCCAGCATGCCGAGTGAGATCGATAAAGCGCTGCCCAGGCAACAGACGGCGGCGGCGACGCAGGCGATGGCGACCACCGGCATCTTGCCGTAGCGGTCGCCGAACGGGCCGTGCACCAGCACGAAGACGCCGTTGGCGAGCAGGAAGACGGTGGAGGCGATCGAGGCTGCGCCGACGGTGACGTGGAATTCCCCGCCGAGCTGGACCAGCAACGGGTCGAGCACGCGCATGTTGGCCGCGGAAGCGAAGGCCGCCACCGACAACAGGACGATGGCAAAGGCGGGAGCGGACCGCGAACCGGCGGCAAGCGTGGACATTGGGCCGAGGACTTAGCCCACCCAGCCTCCCGGCGCCACTAAAGCATGATGCTCTAGGCCGCACGCCTCCCGACCAGGCGCGCCAGCATCTCCGCCTTGCGCTGGCTGGAGCGCGGGGACCTGCGCAGCCGCGCCAGGGCGCCGGTCTCGAAGGCCTCGACGATGGCGCTGTGCACGTAGCTCTTGCGGCAGATCGCCGGCGTATTGGCGAGCTCCTCGGCGACCGTCGTCATGGCGACCTTGAGCTGGGAGCGGCGGCCGCGCTCGCTGGTGGCAGGGGCAAGGTTGGACAACGCCTCGAGCGCGCCGGCCGACGCCACGAGCATGCGGAAGTCCTTGAGCGAGATGCGCCGGCCCACGATGTCACGCAGGAAGCCGTTCACATCGCCGGCGCGGACCTGCCGGATGTTTCCGTCGCTGTCGCGGAACTGGAAGAGGCGTCGTCCGGGGAGCTTCATGAGTCGTTCCAGCGCCCGCTGCAGGCGCGCATCCCTTACTTCTTTCGCCACGGCCTTGCCGCCCTTGGCCTTGAAGGACAGCGCGATCATGCGTCCGGCGATCCTGACGTTGGATTTGAGCAGGGTGGCCGCGCCCCGGGTGCCGTGGTCGCGGGCGTAGCTCTCGCTGCCGGCGCGGATTGCCGTCAGCTTGACGAGATGGACGACGGCGGCCGCGGCGAACCTTGCGTCTTCGGTTTCGCTCGCGAGCGCTTTCGAGATCGCGCGTCTGATGGCCGGCAGCGAGCGTGCGATTCGTCCCAGTCGCCGCGCCTTCAGCGCCTCGCGGACCTCGGTCCATTTCGGATGATAGCGATACTGCAGGCGGCCGGCCGCGTCGGTACCGACGGCCTGCAGATGAGCGGCGGGATCGGTCGCGTAGCGCACGTCGATATAGGCGGGCGGCATGGCGAGGGAGCGCAGGCGTGCCACGTCCGTTTCCTTGCGCACGGAACCTCCTGTCGCAGTCCGGAACGCAAAGCCCTTGCCGCAGCGGATGCGCCGCAGGGTCAATGCCTCGGGACCGACGATGATCAGGCCTTTTTCGGCGGCCAGCGCTGTGATGACCTTGGATTGGCGCATTGTGAAGGCGTCAACGCCGTGATCCCCCTCGACGTTCCCGCCAGCCGGGTTAAGCTTCCGGCATGAAGCTCCAGGACAAGGTCGCGATCGTCACCGGCGCCGCCTCCGGCATCGGCGCTGCCACCGCGCGGCTGTTCGCGGCCGAGGGCGCCCGGGTCGCGCTGGTCGACCGCGATGCAGCCGGTCTCGCCAAGGTGGCAAGCGAGATCGCGGGCGCGCTCGCGATCGAGGCCGACGTCAGCGCCAACGCGCAAGCCGAGGACGGCGTCGCCCGCGTGATGAAGCAGTGGGGACGGCTCGACGTGCTGATGACCGCGGCCGGCATCTCGCTGGGCGGCACGGTCGACAAGATCGACGAGGCCGCCTGGGACCGCACCTTCGACGTCAACGTGAAGGGCACCTTTCTCTGGGTGCATCACGCCATCAAGCCCATGGTCGCGGCACGATCCGGCACCATCGTCACCGTGGGCTCGCAGCTCGCGCAGTCGAGCATCGGCGCCAACGCGGCCTACATCGCGTCCAAGGGCGCGATCGCGTCGTTCACCAAGACGATCGCCGTCGATCACGCGCTACAGGGCATCCGCGTCAACGCGTTGATGCCGGGAGTCATCGACACGCCGATGCCGGCGCGCTCGATCCAGCGCCAGGCCGACCCGGAGGCCGCGCGCGCCTTCTGGAAGAAGCGCCACCCGATGGGGCGCATCGGCCAGCCCGAGGAAGTGGCGAAGGCCGCATTGTTCCTGGCGAGCGACGACTCCTCGTTCGTCACCGGCACGCTGCTGTTTGTCGACGGCGGCTGGACCGCGCACTGATGGGCAGGAAACTCACCGCCGTGCAAATCGCGCAGTACGAGCGCGACGGCTACATCTGTCCGGTCGATGCGTTCTCGACCGAACGTGCGCGGGGTTGGCGCGAGCGGCTCGAGAGCTTCGAGCGCAGCGAGGGCCACAAAATGACCCGCGGCCACAATTTCAAGCCGCATCTTCTCTTCCCGTGGGTCGACGAGATCGTGCATGCGCCGGAGATCCTCGACGCCGTCGAGGATTTGGTCGGACCCGACATCCGCCTGTTTCATCTCACAGTTTGGCCCAAGGATGCGGGCTCCGGCGCCTATGTGAGCTGGCACCAGGACGCGACCTATTTCGCGCTCGATCCCATTTGTCACGTGACGGCGTGGGTCGCGCTCACCGACGCGCCGGTCGAGGCGGGCTGCATGGAAGTGGTGCCGGGCTCGCACAAGCTGGGCCAGCTACGCCATGCCGAGATGCAGGATCCGGAGAATCTCCTGTCGCGCGGGCAGGCGCTGGCGGTCGACGTCGACCGCAGCCGCACCGCGTTCATGCCGGTGAAGGCAGGGCAGTTCTCGCTGCACCACACGCATCTCGTCCACAACTCGCGGCCCAACCGCTCCAACGATCGCCGCATCGGGCTCGGCATCAGCTACATCCCGACCCATGCGCGTTGCACCGCGCCCTCGCGCGTCACGGCGATGCTGGTGCGCGGCCAGGACAAATACGGACATTTCGACGACGAACGCCGGCCGACGGAAGAGGCCGGCGCGGGGGAACGGGCCTTCCATGCGGAGGCGGTCGCCCGCTTCCGCGCCATGAACGCCGAATTAAGCGCAAAGAGGTAACATGCACACGATCCGCCTGCCGTATCACGACCGCTATCCCTATTCGCCGATCACCGAGCGCAAGGATTACTCCTGGCCGGGCGGCAAGCGGCTCGCGGTCTACATCGGCCTCAACATCGAGCATTTCGCCTTCGGCGCGGGCGACGGCCATCTGCTGACGGTGGCCAATCCGCCGCCCGATCCGCGCACCTTCGCTTGGCGCGACTACGGCAATCGCGTGGGCGTGTGGCGCCTGCTCGAGATGTTCGACGAGCTCAACCTGCCGGCATCGCACCTGATCAACACGACGGTGTTCGACTATGCGCCGCAGATCGTCGATGCGCTGAAGGCGCGCGGCGACGAGTTCATCGGCCACGGCCGCACCAACGCCGAGCGCCACGGCGGCATGTGGGAGGCCGACGAGAAGCGCTTCCTCGAGGAAGTGCGCGACGCCATCGAAAAGGCCTCGGGCAAGCGGCCGCGCGGCTGGATGGCGCCGTGGATGGCTTCTACTCGCGTGACACCGGACCTGCTGAAGGAGACCGGCTACGACTTCCTGATGGATTGGCCCAACGACGACCAGCCGATCTGGATGAAGACGCGCTCGGGCCCGCTGATGAGCGTGCCCTATCCCATCGAGGTCAACGACAGCCCGCAGATCCTGGTGCGTCACCACACCGGCGACGACTTCCGTGACTTCATCATCGCCCAGTTCGACGAGCTGCTGCGCCAGTCGGCCAAGCAGCCGCTGGTCTGCGGTATCGCCTTGCACACCATGATCGTGGGCCAACCCTATCGCCTGCGCGCGCTGCGCGAGGCGCTGCAGCACATCGCCAACCATCCGCAGAAGGACAAGGTCTGGTTCACTCGGCCCGGCGACATCTACGACCACTGCGCGTCGCTGCCGAAGGGAACGATGGTGCCGGCATCCACATGACGTCGTCGGCATGACCGTCGCCGGACTGGTCTCCTGGCTCGCCGGTGCAGGCCTGCGCAACCTGCCGTTCGAGGAGCTGGTCGACGGTTTTGCCAAGCGCCTGAACGAGCAGGGCGTGCCGGCGGCCCGTCTCTTCGTCGCCATGAACACGCTGCATCCGCTCATTCTGGTGCGCAGCCTGATCTGGGACCGCGCGACGGGTCCGGCCGTGCGCTTCGAGTTCGAGCATGCCGAGATCGACGAGCCGATCATGCAGCAGAGCCCCTTCGCGGCAATGCTGAGGGACGGTGTCGCCGAGCGGCGCTACGACCTGCGGCCGTCGCCGCCGGCCGACGATCTGCCGGTCTTCGCCGAGCTGCGCGGCCTCGGCATGACGGATTGGCTGGGTAGCGTCTTTCCGTTCGGCGAACTGCGGCCCGGTGCCGACGTCCCGCGCGCCAATGCGGGTGTGGGCCAGCTCTGGCTCGCCATGTCCGTTGCGACCGACCGCGCCGCCGGCTTCGAGGAGTCTCATCTTGCGATGCTGCGGGAGATCCTGCCCGTCTTCGCCCTGGCCGCGAAGGCGATCGCCATGCGCGCGGTGGGACAAGGCCTGCTCGAAGCCTATCTCGGCACCGATCCGGCGGCGCGCGTGATGGCGGGCACGGTGCAGCGTGGCGAGGTGCAGGGCGTCGAGGCCGTGCTGCTCTACGCCGACCTGCGCTCCTTCACCCCGCTCGCCGACAGCCTGCCGGGGGCGGAGCTGCTCGCGCTGCTCGACGGCTGCTTCGACTGCATGGTCCGGCCGGTGAACCGGCATGGCGGCGAGGTGCTGAAGTTCCTGGGCGACGGGCTGCTGGCGATCTTTCGCCTCAAGGAGCGGCAACAGGCAATGACCTGCAGCTCGGCGCTGGCGGCCGCCAGCGAGGCGCTCGACCTGATGGAGCTGTTCGCGGCGGAGCGGCTGAAGGAGGGCAAGCCGACGCCCGGCCTCGACATCGCGCTCCATGTGGGGACGGTGCAGTACGGCAATGTCGGCACCGACACGCGGCTCGATTTCACGGTGATCGGACCCGCGGTGAACGAAGCCGCCCGCATCGAGGTTCTGTGCAAGGAACTGGGCCAGTCCCTGCTGATGAGCGCGACGTTCGCCGAAGCGGCGACCGCGAACCGGGCGCATCTCGTGTCGCTCGGCCGCCACCGCCTGCGCGGCGTGCGCGAGGACACCGAGCTGTTTGGCCTCGCGGGCTAGGCCAGTCCGACCGACCAGAGCGCGAAGGCGTAGCCGATCGCCACCTCTTCGAGGCGGCTGAAGCGGCCCGAGGAGCCGCCGTGGCCTGCGCCCATGTTGGTGCGCAGCAGCACGGGGCCGCCCGACGTCATCGTGGGACGCAGGCGCGCGATCCACTTGGCCGGCTCCCAATAGGTCACCCGCGGATCTGTCAGGCCGCCCATCGCCAGGATCTTCGGATAATCCTTCGCCGCGACATTGTCGTAGGGCGAGTAGGAGAGGATGTACTTGAAAGCCTCGGGGTCGGTGATCGGGTTGCCCCATTCAGGCCATTCCGGCGGCGTCAGCGGCAGGGTGTCGTCGAGCATCGTGTTCAGCACGTCGACGAACGGCACCTCGGCCAGGATCCCGGCGAACAGCTCGCCCGCGCGGTTGGCGGCGGCGCCCATCAGCATGCCGCCCGCGCTGCCGCCGTGGCCCACGATGCGCTTCGCCGAGGTGTACTTCGCTTCGATCAGCGCGCGGCCCGCGGCGGCAAAATCGTCGAATGTGTTGGTCTTCTTCTCGCGCTTGCCGTCGAGGTACCAGGCCCAGCCCTTGTCGGCGCCGCCCCGGATATGGGCGATGGCGTAGACGAAGCCGCGATCGACCAGCGACAGGCGGTTGGCCGAGAAGGACGCCGGCATCGACATGCCGTAGGAGCCGTAGCCGTAGAGCAGCAGCGGCGCTTCGCCGTCGGGCGCGAAGTCGCGGCGATGCAGGATCGACACGGGCACCTCGGCGCCGTCCTGTGCTTTGGCCACGATGCGCGTCGTCACGTAGTTGGCGGGATCGTGGCCAGACGGGATCTGCTGGCGCTTCCTGAGGGTGCGCGTGCGGTCGACCATGTCGTAGTCGTAGACCTCGCTGGGCGTCGTCATCGACGAATAGGCAAAGCGCACGACCGTCGTGTCGAATTCGTAGCCGCCGATCACGTCCAATGAATACGCTGCTTCGTCGAAGGCGATCTTGTGCTCTTCGCCGGTCCGGAGGTCGCGGATCACGATCGAGGGCAGGGCGTTGGCGCGTTCCAGCCGCACCATATGGTTGGCGTAGAGCTCGACGCTCAGCAGATAAACGCCCGGCCGGTACGCGATCAGCTCGCGCCAGTGCGCACGGTCCGGCGTGGCAAGCGGCGCGGTGACGATGCGGAAGTCGATCGCGCCGCCCTCGTTGGTGAGGATGTAGAGCTGGTCGCCGCGATCGTCGGCGCCGTAGCGCACGCCCTTTTCACGCGGCGCCACCAGTCGTGGCACGGCGTTCGCGTCCGACAGGTCGAGCAGCCACTCCTCCGACGTGTCGTGATCGCCGCCGCCGATGACGCAGAACCGGCCGCTTGCGCTCTCGCCGATCGAGACGAACCAGCCGCTGTCCTTCTCCTCGTAGACCAGAACATCATCGGTCTGTGGCGTGCCCAGCCGATGGCGGAAGACCTTCAGCGGGCGATGGTTGTCGTCCTTCTCGACATAAAGAAAGAACGAGGAGTCGCGGCCCCAGACCACGCCGCCGCCGGCGCGCGCGATCGTGTCGGGCAGATCCTCGCCCGTCGCCCAGTCGCGCACGCGGATGGTGAAGTACTCCGAGCCGCGCAGGTCGGC